>VOFG01002641.1_pt1 | contig 348014 bp, 400 predicted proteins | sample 5384171 | NCBI WGS metagenome assembly VOFG01 (sample SAMN12384726, study PRJNA508395) | human gut metagenome | isolation source: healthy gut F | host: Homo sapiens | reverse complement strand
ATCAATAACGGAAAGAAGGAAGAACCGGTGGAGAAAGCATCGGTTCTGGATCAGCTGAAGGAAAAGCAGGAGGCGGTGCCGCCTGTATCGCCTCGCAGGTGCTGCGAAGAAAAGGAGTTATAAATGCGTTTTACGGATGACGAATGGATGCTCATGATGCTTTACAGCCCTGGCACACGGACAGGGCTGATCGAAGAGCTTCAAAAGATGCAAAAAAGTCTGACGGGCAGAGACAGAAATCTGCGCAGGTGGACGGCCTCGCTGCTTGCAAAACTGGCAGAGATGACGGATGCAGAATATGAGGCACTGGATTTGTATCCGGACGAATAAAGGAGAGGAGGAAAAAGACAGATGATGACGAAAACGGCTTATTATATGCAGATGGCGCAGGAAGCAGCGGCGCAGATCACTGGCAGCAAAGAACAGTGGACTGCGTTTTTGACCACATCCGCACGGCTTTATAAGTATCCCTTTGCGGAGCAGCTGATGATCTATAAGCAGAGACCGGAAGCAACGGCCTGTGCAGAGTACGATCTCTGGAATGACCGGATGAACCGCTATGTAAAGCGTGGCTCCAAGGGCATTGCTCTTTTGGACATGCGCGGCGAGCAGCCGAGACTTCGGTATGTATTTGATGTGGCAGATACCGGAGAACGGAAGAATTCCCGTCCGGTACAGCTCTGGAAAATGAACGCGGAGCATGAGCAGCCGATTATTCGAGCAATGGATGCAGCGTTTGATGTGCCTGCCGGTGCCGGGTCTCTGGAAAATCACATTATGGAAGCGGCGGAACGCCTTGCAAGGGATTACTGGGAGGAAAACCGCAGGCAGATCAGCGACATCGTTGCGGATTCCTATCTGGAAGGGTATGATGAACTCAACATCGGAGCTTCCTTTAAGAGAGCTGCCGCTGTCAGCATCGCATATTCCGTCTTTACCCGGACGGTTGGCAATGCAGATGACTATTTTGAACACGAGGATTTTCTGGACATCTTTGAGTTTAATACGCAGGCTGCCGCCAATGTGCTGGGAACTGCGGTCAGCGAAATGTCCAGCCAGATCTTTCGGGAAATTGAACGCACGATCCGAACCTATGAAAGAGATAAGCAGGCAGAAAGGAGCCAAAATTATGATGGAGCTGAATTACACGAAGAACGGCGATTACCTGATTCCGGACATCCAGTTGTCGGTGCAGGAACAGAAGCCGCTGGGCAAGTACGGGAGAATGCGCAGAGCGTTCCTGCAGGAGAACAACACGCTGCTGTACAATCACCTGATCCTGACCGAGAAGCTGTACCCGCACCTGTGGGAGATTCAGGAGACCGCGACCGCACGGATGGAGCAGATGATGGCGGAGCTTCTGAAAGCGAATCCGGCACCGGACAAGAAATCGAACCAAATGGCCTGGGTGCAGCACATGAACATGCTGAAATCGCAGGCAGAGGAAGTCATTCTGACGGAACTTATCAACAGCTAAATTTTATGAGCCTGTTTCAGTCCGAAGCAGAGCAGATTCAGAAAATTGATGCAGCGGCAGAAAATGCAGCCATAGAAGCGGAGAGCAAAAAGCCCTCCGCTTTTGTCATTTCTGAGGATGAAATCGACCGGATGTTGCGGACAGGCTCCAATTTTGAAGGTGGAAAGATCCGTATTTATGCGCTGTATCAGCAGCAAGGGGACGCGAAAGAACGAGCTACATTTCTGAAAGCGGAATATGGTATCGGTGGTCACAGCTATACCTTTATGGATGGCAGTCGTGGTTTTGCAGATTATGACGGGAAAGGCATTCTGCTTCGCAATTATGGCCATGATCGGGAAGTGCGACTTACATGGTCGGCGGTGGATAAGCGGTTAGACCGGCTTGTGGAAAATGGTCAGTACCTGACTGCTCTGGAGATGGAAGAGTATCGGAAGCTGGAGCAGGAATATGGTGCACCGCTTCCTATGCCGACTGCCGCCCATGTATTTCCGCCAACACCACCGGAACGCTACGATACCGGAAATGAGCATGTAGACAACATGCTGAATACGGCTGCGGATGTCTATGCCCGGAGTGAACTGGCAGCACCCCAGCGTTTTACCGTGATGGAGACAGACGATGGCTATGCGATCTGGGATGATATTCAGGACGGCATTCATGTGGAGCCGGATGGTGTCAGCGAAGAGTTTACCAGCGAATGGGAGGCAGAGACCTACCGCCAGCAACTGATTAAAAAAGTCCAGGAACGGGAGGCAAAAGACTGGCTCTACGTTGAGCAGAGTAAGCAGAATTTGCAGCAGGACATTCCATTCCCGGATGTGGAATCCGAAGAAGTACCGGAAGCGGCTCACGCAGAGACAGATCCTCTGGTGCTGGAAATGCAGGAACACGCCAGCGAACTTTCCAGAGAGTCTGGCTATGCACCGGATGAACGGTTTGTGGTCACGATGACCGGCGAGAATTTCCCGGATTCTAAGGATGCGTTTGCCATCTGGGATTATGTTAAAGAAGAGTATTACGGATATTCGGACGGAAAAGTGCAGACATTTGCCGATTATGTGAGTGCGTCAGAGGCATTGCAGGAGATTCGCGGCAGGAATATGGAGGCTGAAAAAGAGCCTGCGACTGTGCAGCCAGAACCCGCAGCTCCGGTGCAGCCAGATTATCGCGTTGGCGATACGCTGTATCTGGACGGAAAGGCATTTACGATTGAAAAAGTCGGGCTTTTTGATGTGGAGCTTCGGGACCCGGATTCCGTGTATCCGATCTTCCGCTCGGAAAGCAAGGAGAATCTGGCAAGAATTTTGGGGCATGAGGAAAATGTTCACCTGCACAATCTGGTGGTTGATCTGAATTCTGGAAAAGAAGAAGCGTCAAAAGATATTGAGAATGCAGGTACTGTATGGTCGGATGAGGCATTGGATCAGATAACAGCTGTGATTGACGGGAGAGTTCAAACATTTCCAATGCGCAGAGGAAGAGCCGGGCAGGGCATGAAGCAAAACATGCAGAGAACTACCGTATCAACAGCTTTCATCTTGGCGAAGGCAGTCCTAAACAGAAATTCCGTGCCAACATGGATGCTATCTATACGCTGAAAACCTTAGAAAACCAGCACAGGGATGCGACACCGGAGGAACAGGAAACGCTGGCCAATTATGTCGGCTGGGGCGGGCTGGCAGATGCCTTTGATGCAGAGAAAACTGCCTGGACAGGCGAATATAAGGAGCTGAAAGCAGCTCTTACGGAAGAAGAATATGCCGCAGCCAGGGCTTCGACTCTGAATGCGCATTACACCAGCCCTACCGTGATCCGTGCAATCTATGAGGCATTGGACGGTATGGGATTTGAGAAAGGCAATATTCTGGAACCGTCGATGGGTGTCGGCAACTTCTTCGGTATGCTGCCGGATTCCATGCTGGGAAGCAGACTGTATGGTGTGGAACTGGATTCCATCACCGGGCGTATTGCGCAGAAGCTGTATCCGCAGGCAGAAATCAAGGTGGCAGGTTTTGAAACCACCGACCGCCGCGACTTCTATGATCTGGCCGTGGGCAATGTGCCCTTTGGCAACTACCGTGTCAGCGATAAGCCCTATGATAAACTCGGATTTTCTATTCACAACTATTTCTTTGCCAAGGCACTGGATCAGGTTCGTCCCGGTGGCATCGTGGCCTTTGTTACCAGCCGTTATACGATGGATTCCAAGAATCCGGACGCGCGAAAGTATCTGGCGCAGCGGGCAGAATTGCTGGGAGCTATTCGACTTCCCAACAACGCATTCCGTGCCAATGCCGGTACAGATGTGGTGTCGGATATCATTTTCCTGCAAAAGAGAGACCATCCCATTGATATCGAGCGGATTGGGTGCATCTGGGGCTGACATCGGAGGGTATTACCCTCAACGGCTACTTTGTTGACCACCCGGAAATGGTGCTGGGTGAGATTACAACGGAAAGTACCCAGTACGGCAAGGAAGAATGTACGGTCATTCCGATTCCAGGTGCGGATCTGGGAGACCAGCTGCATGAGGCTGTGCAGCACATCGGCGGTCACTATGAAGCACAGGAGCTGGCACCGGAGGAGGAGTTGTCCTTGCAGGGCGAAACTATTCCGGCAGACCCCAATGTCAAGAACTTCTCCTATGCCGTGGTGGATGGGGATGTCTACTTCCGTGAGAACAGCATCATGCGGAAGGCTGACCTTTCTGCGACAGCCACCGGCAGGATCAAAGGCATGGTGGAGCTTCGCACCATCGTGCAGGAACTGATCGACTATCAGTTGAACGATTACCCGGAGGAAGCGATTGCCCAGAAACAGCGGGAACTGAATGTAGCCTTATGACCGATTCGCCGATCAGTATGGGCTTATCAATTCCCGTGCAAATGCACAGGCTTTTTCGGAAGATTCGTCTTATTATCTGCTCTGCTCTCTGGAAAATGTGGATGAAAACGGCAGGCTGGAATCCAAGGCGGATATGTTCACCAAACGGACGATTCGACCGGAACGGGCTGTTACCAGCGTGGATACTCCGGCTGAAGCTCTGGCAATCTCTATTGGAGAGCGCGGCAGAGTGGATTTGCCCTATATGTCGGAGCTTTTAGGTACGCCAGGGGAATATGAAAAAATCCAGCAGGAACTGCATGGTGTCATTTTCAAAGACCCGATGACGCAGGGCAGCGAGGAAACCGGCTGGGTAACAGCTGATGAATATCTGTCCGGCAATGTCCGGGAAAAGCTCCGCGTGGCAGAGTTGGCTGCGGCCTCTGACCCTGCCTTTGCGGTGAACGCGGAGTATTTGAGAAGGCACAGCCAAAGACCTGGATGCTTCGGAGATTGATGTGCGTCTTGGTGCCACATGGGTCAATCGGGATTATATCCAGCAGTTCATGGAAGAAACCTTTGAACCGCCGTTCTATCTGCGCCGAAATATTGAAGTGAAATTCTCTCCCATGACGGCAGAGTGGCAGATTACCGGCAAGAGTACACCGAGCCGGAACGATGTCCATGCCTATATGACCTACGGCACCAGCCGTGCCAATGCCTACCGGATTTTAGAGGATACGCTGAATCTGCGAGATATTCGTATCTACGATACCGTGGAGGATGCAGACGGTAAGCAGAAGCGAGTTCTGAATAAAAAGGAGACAACCCTCGCCCAGCAGAAACAGCAGGCCATTAAGGATGCGTTCCAGAATTGGGTGTGGAAAGACCCTTATCGCCGTGCGGAACTGGTGGAAAAGTATAACGAGCTATTCAACAGTACCCGTCCTCGTGAGTACGATGGTTCTCATATCCGCTTTGGCGGCATGAACCCGGAAATCCGGCTGCGGGAACATCAGCAGAATGCCATTGCTCATGTGCTGTACGGCGGCAATACGCTGCTGGCTCACGAGGTAGGTGCTGGTAAGACCTTCGAGATGGCAGCTTCTGCTATGGAGGCAAAGCGGCTGGGACTGTGCCAGAAATCCATGTTCGTCGTTCCGAATCATCTGACCCTTCAGTGGGCAAACGAGTTCCTACGCCTGTATCCGAGTGCAAAATTGCTGGTGGCAAGCAAAAAGGACTTTGAGACTGCCCGCAGAAAGAAAGTTCTGCGCACGAATTGCGACTGGTGATTACGATGCAGTTATCATCGGGCATTCCCAGTTTGAGAAAATTCCGGTGTCCGCAGAACGGCAGGAGCGGATTTTGACTGCCCAGATTGATGAAATCGAAAATGCTATTGCTGAGATGAAGTCCCAGAATGGCGAGCGTTTCTCCATCAAACAGATGGAAAAGACCCGGAAAGGATTGGAGGCGAGATTGGAGAAACTCCGGGCAACCGACCGAAAAGACGATGTGATTACCTTTGAGCAGCTGGGCGTAGACCGGCTGTTCGTAGACGAAGCACATGCGTTCAAGAACCTGTTCCTCTACACAAAAATGCGCAATGTTGCGGGCTTGTCCACATCGGAAGCGCAGAAATCTTCGGATATGTTTATGAAGTGCCAATATATGGACGAGCTGACAGGCGGGCGCGGCATCATTTTTGCGACCGGCACCCCGGTCAGCAACAGCATGACGGAGCTTTACACCATGATGCGGTATCTCCAGTACGGCACGTTGCAGCAGAAAGGGCTGACCCATTTCGACAGCTGGGCTTCTACCTTTGGTGAGACCACCACAGCTATTGAGCTGGCACCAGAAGGAACCGGATACCGGGCAAGAACAAGATTTGCAAAGTTTTTCAACCTGCCGGAGCTGATGAATATGTTCAAGGAGGTGGCAGATATCAAGACTTCCGATCAGCTGCATCTGCCGGTGCCGGAGGCAAGGTTTGAAACCGTAGTAGTGCAGCCTTCGGAGCATCAGCAGGCGATGGTAGCAGAGCTTTCGGAACGGGCGGCGGCTGTGCATTCCGGTGTGGTAGACCCATCGGTCGATAACATGCTGAAAATCACATCGGACGGCAGAAAGCTGGGACTGGATCAGCGGCTGATGAATCCGCTCTTGCCGGATGACCCCAATAGCAAGCTCAACGCCTGTGTGCGGAATGTGCTTCGGATTTATGAGGAAGGACAGTCGGATAAGCTGACCCAGCTGCTGTTCTGCGACCTCAGCACACCGAAGAACGATGGAACCTTCAATGTCTATGAGGATATCCGCGCTAAACTTATCCAGTCCGGTGTACCGGAGGAAGAAATCGCATTTATTCATGATGCTGATACTGAGGCGAAAAAGAAGGATTTGTTTGCCAAAGTGCGTACCGGACAGGTGCGAGTGTTGTTAGGTTCGACACAGAAGATGGGCGCAGGCACAAACGTGCAGGATCGGCTGGTGGCCGTGCATCATCTGGATGTGGGCTGGCGGCCTGCGGATATGACCCAGCGAAATGGTCGTATCATCCGTCAGGGAAACCGAAACAAAGAAGTGCAGATTTATCAGTATGTGACGGAAGGAACTTTTGACGCTTACCTCTATCAGACACTGGAGAATAAGCAGAAATTTATCAGCCAGATCATGACCAGCAAATCTCCGGTACGTTCCTGTGATGATGTAGATGAGCAGGCTCTTTCCTATGCAGAGATCAAGGCACTTTGTGCCGGAGACCCGCAGATCAAGGAGAAAATGGACTTGGATGTAGATGTTGCAAGGCTGAAAGTATTGAAGGCGGATCATCAGAGCCAGCAGTACCGATTGGAAGATAAATTGATGAAATATTTCCCTGCGGAGATTGAGAAAACGCAGGGGTTCATCAAGGGCTTTCAGTCGGATATTCGGACGGTGGCGGCACATCCGCTGCCGGAAGAAGGGTTCTGCGGCATGGATGTGAATGGCACATGCTTTACTGAAAAAGCCGAGGCCGGTGAAGCAATCCTCGCGATCTGTAAAGCCAATCAGAGTTTGGAGCCGGTGCCGCTTGGCAGCTATCGTGGCTTCAAGATGGAGCTGGCATTTGACAGCTTCCAGAAAGAGTATCAGGTGCTGCTGAAAGGCGAGATGACTCACCGAGTACCCATCGGAATCAGTGCTGCTGGCAATATCCAGCGTCTGGATAATGCTCTTGCCGGGATTTCAGCAAGGCTGGAGAAGGCGGAACAGCAGTTGGACAATCTTAGGAGCCAGCAGGAAGCTGCGCAGGCCGAGCTTGGAAAGCCGTTCCCCCAGGAGGCAGAACTGGCAGAAAAGAGTGCAAGACTGGCAGAACTGGATGCACTGCTGAATATGGATGACCGTGGAAACGATGATCCAGACCGTGAGAAAACAACGGAAAAGCCGTCTGTCCTGGCCGAGCTGCGTGACCGTGCAGGTCGCATTCCGCCGATGGCACATCGAAATGATGAGGAGGTGGCACTATGAGTGTTCGGGAACACTGGATCAATGTCCGGGTAAACCCGGAAGAGCTGGAGAGGATTCGTGAAAAGCAGAAAGAATTGGGGATTCGGAATACCGGTGCCTATATGAGAAAAATGGCGATGGACGGGTACTGTGTGAATCTTGATTTGTCGGATGTTGCGCAGGTATCCACTCTTCTTCGCCGATGCAGCAACAACCTGAACCAGTACGCAAAACGAGCCAATGAATCCGGAAGCATCTATGCGGAGGATATCCGGGATTTGCAGAAGCGGCTGGATGAACTCTGGGAGATGCAGAAGCTGATCTTAAAGAGGCTTTCTGGTATTCGATGACGGCGCAAACGTGCGGAATTTCTATTGCACATGGCACAGATGAAACGGTCTGTGTCATTACATATTATTTGGCCTACCTGTTGACATCGTGGTGTTTGACAAGCGGGTACGATAAAATGTAGATGAAAAGAAAAACGAAGGGGTGAAATTCATGAAGATCGTATGTTTTTTGTTGAAGCTGGTGTTGAGAATTCTGTTGCTGCCGGTTGCATTTCTGCTACGATTTCTGTGCTTTATCTGGAATCTGCTGATGCAGCTATCCCTGTGGGTACTTTCGCCGGTTATGCTTTTCGTTCTTGGCTGCGGCATCTATTCTGTGGTTCGGGCGAGCTGGACGGATGTGTTCCTGCTGACCCTGATTGAGATGGGACTGTTCGCAGCTGCGGTTGGAGCGGGCGGCATCATGGAACTGATGGAACGGCTGTGCGAGTGTGTAGAGGATGTTTTGACAATTTGAGTTCAGGAGGGATTCGATGGATGTTCAGTTTATGAAAGATTATTATGATTTACGGTACGAGGAAACAGATGGAGAGAATCATTTTGTGGAAGAGACAGCTTATCAGGAAAAACAGTCTGAGCAATCGAAGATGGAAGACCAGCTGATGGAAATGGTGGGCGGCAGCGAATCTAATGTGTGGAAGCTGTACGAAAGCATTATGTGTGTTTATTTCGATATGGAAGAAATCATCAAACAGGCCGTTTATTTGCAGGGAGCTTATGACCGGGAACGGATGCTAAAATGAGAATAGTAGATTGGTAAGAGCTGCCTTCGGGTAGCTCTTTTTAGATGGAGGAATATGAAAATGGCAGCTACAAGACTAATTGCGCTGCATATCAATAAAGGAAAGACGGTAGCGCAGTGTCTGGCTGACCGTACTGATTATTCTGAGAATGCAGCAAAGACGGAAGATGGAAAATACATCAGCGCGTATGCCTGTGACGCAAAGACCTGTGATGAAGAATTTCTGCTTTCTAAACGGCAGTATGAGCATATCACGGGTAGAACCCAGGCGCATGATGTGATTGCATATCAGATTCGGCAATCCTTTAAGCCCGGAGAGATCACGCCGGAGGAGGCGAATAAGGTTGGGTATGAGACGGCCATGCGATTCACCAAGGGAAAACACGCATTTATCGTGGCTACCCATGTTGATCGTGCGCACATTCATAACCATATTATTTTTAATTCAACTACATTAGACTGCACCAGAAAATTCCGAGATTTTCGCTTATCCGGTCTTGCGCTGGCAAGGCTCAGTGATATCGTCTGCCTGGAACACCGGTTGTCGGTCATTGTCCGAAAGCCCTACGGGGAGCGGAAGAAGAGAACGGAATACCCGGAGAAAAAGTCGCAGCGGGATGAAATCTGTGAGGCCATTGATGTGGCATTGGAAAGAAAGCCGAAAGACTTCCAGGAACTGATTGGAATTTTGCAGGAAGCAGGGTACGAGTATAAAGATGGAAAGCAGCCTGCACTGCGGGGAAAAGGCCACGCCAGATTTGCTCGTTTCCGCTCTCTTGGCAAAGGATATTCGATCGAAGAACTCTGCGAAGTGATTGCCGGGAATGCGGTTCATAAAAGCAAATTTGCAGAGAAAACCCGCACAAGCGCACGGTCGGTGCAGGTGCATCAGAAGGCGGAGCTGTCGTTCCTTATTGATATCCGTGACAAAATGCAGGCAGGCAAAGGCGGGGGATATGCGCGCTGGGCGAAAGTCTTTAATCTGAAGCAGATGGCAAAAGCTATGATGTTCATGGAAGAGCATGGAATCAAGAGCTATGCAGAGCTGAAGGAACGGGCAGATGGAGTTTCTGAGAAATGCGATGCGCTGCTGGAATCTGTAAAGGCAGATGAGGCGCGGATGTCGGAAGTGTCGGTGCTGCGGAAGCATCTAATCAATTATGCCAAGACAAAAGATGTTTTTGCCGAGTATAAAGCATCCGGCTACAATCGAGAGTTCTATGAAGCGCATCGGGATACGCTGGCCTTGCGCAGCGCAGCGAAAAAGGCGTTTGATGCTTATAAGAAAGAGAATGGCTCTGACAAAAAGCTCCCGCGCATCAGCGAGCTGAACGCAGAGTATGCGATGCTTCTGGAACGAAAGAAAAAAAGTGCGGCAAGAAGAAAATCCTATGATGCAGAGTACCGCAAGACCAAATCGGAAATGCAGGATTGGCTTGTGGCGCAAATACAAAAAGAAGAAATTGATGCAGGAAACCTGAAAAGGACGAACAGAAACGAAACAAAAATGAGCGTTGACGCAATCGTCAATGCTGCCAACACTGGCGGCGGCGGTGTGGACGGCATTCATCGGACCGGAGCTGCTGCGAGAACAGGAGAACAGGAGCTTCTGGAATCCTGTTATCGGACATCTTTGAATCTGGCGAAAGAAAATGGCTGTCAGTCGGTGGCCTTTCCGCTGATTTCCTCCGGTGTTTATGGCTATCCAAAAGACCAGGCTCTGAAGGTTGCAGTCGATACCATCAGTACGTTCCTGTTGGAAAATGAGATGATGGTCTACATCGTTATCTTTGACCGGAAGGCATATCAGATTAGCGGAAAACTTTTTGCGGATATCGCGGCGTACATAGATGACCGGTATGTGGAGGAACACACCGACAGCCGGGCAGAACAGAGAAGGCGGCTCGAAGCGTTGCCAGAGGAATCCTGCTTTGAAGCTGCATCTGTCCCGCTGCCGTCCGAAGCAATCTGTAAATCTTGCAGCAGTCAATCCTTGGAAGAGGCACTGGTACAGATTGATGAAAGCTTTTCGGAAATGCTGCTGCGGAAGATTGATGAAAGCGGCATGACGGATGCCCAGTGTTATAAGAAGGCAAACATTGACCGGAAGCTGTTTTCCAAAATCCGCTCGGATAAATTCTATAAGCCGTCCAAACCTACAGCGCTGGCATTTGCCATCGCTTTGGAACTGCCGCTTGCCCAGATGCAGGAAATGCTCGGTAAGGCGGGTTTTACCCTTTCCCATTCGAGTAAATTCGACATCATTGTGGAATATTTTGTCGAACGGGGAAACTATAATGTATATGAAATCAACGAGGCGCTGTTTGCTTTTGACCAGAGCCTGATCGGAGCATAAGGACAAAGAAATGTCGCTTTCCATGCGACCACTCCACAAAAAGAAAATCGCTATACTATGGCTGTAAGGTACGAAACCGAGCAGCCATAATCTTTTGGGAGGACAAGCATATGAGAAAGAATTTAACAGAGATCGTTTTTATCTTAGACCGTAGCGGTTCCATGAGCGGATTGGAACGGGATACCATCGGTGGATTCAATTCCATGATTGAGCAGCAGAAAAAAAAAGCAGAGGGCGAAGCACTGATCTCAACGGTATTGTTTGACAATGTGAGCGAAGTCCTGCACGACCGTGTAAATGTAAGGGACATCCAACCGATGACCGACCGGGATTACACGGTTCGCGGATGCACGGCACTCTTAGATGCCATCGGCGGTGCGATTCATCACATTGGAAATGTTCACAAGTACGCAAGACCGGAGGATGTGCCGGAACACACCATGTTTGTAATCACTACGGACGGAATGGAAAATGCCAGCCGCCGGTACAACAGCGAAAAAGTGAAGCAGATGATCGAGCGGCAGAAAGCAAAATACGGTTGGGAGTTTTTGTTCCTTGGTGCTAATATTGACGCAGTAGAGACCGCAAGTCAGTTCGGAATCGGCGCAGATCGTGCAGTCAACTATCAGTGCGACGGAGAAGGAACCGCGTTGAATTATGAGGTGGTCAGCGAAGCAATCAGCTCCGTCCGGTGTAGTGCCCCGCTGAGCGCGGACTGGAAAAAGCGTATAGACGAGGACTACAAAAAGCGTGGAGGCCGTAAGCACAAGTAAATATTATTTGAAGCCGGGGTGATGATTCACTCTGGCTTTTTCTTTGGCAGGAACTGCCGTTAAAGCATCCGGAACGGATACGCAGCCCGATGCCGCAGGCAGCGTTCTAAGGGGATTGGGGAGTTTCCCCAACAAGCAGAAAATCGCTTTCGTGTCACGAAAGCCCTGCTTGCAGAAGAGTGAAAAGTGTTTTGAACGCACGATTTTCTGTTTACTTGGAAGACGATAAGTGCTATACTTGAAAATAGAGAAATTATACCCATGGACAGGTTGCTTTTAAGCAGGAGGCAGAGGCGATGGCAGTATCATATAACAAGTTGTTTAAGCTGTTGATAGACAAGAAAATGAAGAAGAAAGAGCTGTGCAAGCTTGCCGGAGTCAGCGCAAGTACCATTGGGAAAATGGGGCGTGGAGAACCTGTTTCTATTGAAATGGTAGAAAAATCTGTCTTGCATTAGGATGTACGGCTGACGATGTGTTGGATTTCATCCCAGAGAGTCCAGATAATGGGACAACTGATAATGTAGAATAAGGATGGTGGCCGAATGGGAAGGATAATACAGTATCGGCTGCTTCAATCCGAAAATCAAACAGGACTGATGAGGCCAGTTGTCTACTGTGGTGAAAAACACTGCGAAAGTTTACAGCAGGTTGCAATAAATGAGAAGTTGGCGGCGCTGCTCATAAAAATTAAACCGGAAAGAAGAACTATGAGGCTTGAAAGATGCTTTCAGGAAGTTCTTGGATATGCCCGCCACAAAGGAGCAGTTGCACGAAGCTATGCGGAACGTCGGCATTACCGCCGACAACCCGCAGGATTTTTCCATTCGCGGCTATTCCGACGACCCGGAGAAACATATTGCCTTGCCTTATGAAATGGTATGCGCCGCCGACGTGGACGAACTCAATTTTCTTGCGGCGCGGCTCGAACAGCTTGACCCCGCCGAGGTTGGCAAGCTGAACGCAGCTTTGCAGCAGAAAAACGGGCTTGCAAATATTGGACAGGTAATTGACTTTACCTATAACGAGGATTTTTACGTGCATATCCCCGAAGTACATAATCCCCGCGAATTGGGCGATTATTACCTTAACAAATCCGGCATGGTACAAATGCCCGAAGAATGGAAAGGCGGCATTGACCTTTCTACTTTTGGCAGGAACGCTGCCGCGCAGGAAAAAGGCGCGTTTACCGAGTACGGCTATATCGTGGAAAGCGGCGACGAGTGGGAACGGCAGTTTGAGGGGCGCGAAGTGCCGGAAGAATACCGCATTATGAGTTACCCGCAGCCGGAGCGCGGCGAACAGGACAAAGCCTATATGGACGCAGCCGAAACGCAGCAAGCAGACGCACAGGCCGCAGAGCCGCAGCAGCCCCGCCCCGTCGTCCCCATTATCCTTACTTCCGAAAAGCCCACCGAAAAGGTAAAGGAGATCACCGCGCGTTTGGAACAGGGCGTACAGGCGATTTTTGACAGCGACCGCTACAAAGAGTTTCTAACCGCTATGTCAAAGTTCCATGATTATAGTTTGAATAACACTATCCTAATTGCTATGCAGGGCGGCAATTTGGTAATGGGCTTCCGTCAATGGGAAAAGGAGTTTGACCGCCATGTAAAGAAAGGCGAGAAAGGCATTAAAATCTTTGCCCCCGCGCCCTACAAGGTGAAAAAAGCTGGTTGATAAAATCGACCCCGAAACGAGAAAGCCCATGCTTGACCGCGAGGGAAAAGTGGTAAAGGAAGAAAAGGAAATCACCGTCCCCGCCTTTAAGGTTATAACCGTCTTTGATATTTCGCAGACCGAGGGCAAGGAGTTTCCCGACCTTTCCGTTAAACCGCTGCTTGCCGATGTGGAGCAGTACGAGGATTTTTTCGCCGCCCTTGAAAAAGCGTCCCCGTCCCGATTGCATTTGAGCAGATCACAAACGGCGCAAATGGGTATTTCAGTTTGACCGACAAGCGTATTGCAATCAAAGAGGGCGTGAGTGAATTACAGGCGGTAAAGACCGCCATTCACGAAATCGCCCATGCGAAGCTGCACGACGGAGACTTAAACGCCCCGCCGGAGCAGCAAAACCGCGTTGACCGCCATACCTGCGAGGTAGAAGCGGAAAGCGTCGCTTATACGGTTTGCCAGCATTTCGGCCTTGATACTTCCGATTACTCTTTCGGCTATGTGGCTGGTTGGAGCAGCGGCAAGGAAATGACCGAGTTAAAAGCGTCCCTTGAAACAATACAGACCACCGCAAAGGAACTCATTACCGAGATTGAGGGGCATTTTACCGAATTGCAGCAGCAGCGGCAAGCCGAGCAGGAGCAGGAAGCGAAAACAAAAGAAACCTTGCCTTCTCAACGGCAAGGAGGACAGCTACGGGATTTATCAGTTAGCCCGCAGAGAGGAAACTATGGATTTGCGCTTTGAGCCTTTCGACCGTCTGCAAGCAACGGGGCATACCGTTGACCGGGCAAATTATGAACTTGTCTATACCGCGCCGCTTACAAAGGATATGACGCTTGGCGGCATTTGGGAAAAGTTTAATATCGACCACCCCGCCGACTTTAAGGGGCATAGCCTTTCCGTTTCCGACATTGTTGTGCTTCATCAGAACGGCGAGAACACCGCCCATTATGTAGACAGCATAGGTTTTCAGCAGGTGCCGGAGTTTTTACAGGAGCAAGCGCAGCAGACCCCCGTATTTGATAAGCTATCTCCCGAACAGCAGCAAGCCCTATCCGATACCGTAAAAGATACGCTACAACTGCTTGCAGACGCAGACAATCGGATTTATGGCGACGTTACGGGCAAGACCCTTGAAGCAATCGCGGCGCAAGGGTATTCCTACAAGGGCGGGCAGCTTGAAAAGCAGCAGCCGGAAGCGACCCCGACAGCCTTTTGACGGGTGAAACCGTTAGAACGCCGAGGGGCAATTTTCATATTACCGATATGAGCCGTGAACAGATCGAAGCGGCGGGATTTGGTTTTCACCATGCGTCGGAGGACGGGAAGTATCTCATTATGGGGAATGGCACACAGGCTTATGCCATAGCCGCCGAGCAGCCGCAGCGGGATAATCCCTTAAAGCACGTTGAGGACATTGTAGAGCAGAACGACAACAACTTTGACGGGATTATCAATAATACGCCGCAAACGCCCACCGTCGCAGATTTTGAGCAGCGGGCAAAGGCGGGGAAGCGATTTCCGTTACCGACCTTGCAAAAGCGGTAAAAGCCGAGAAACGGGAACAGCCGCAGAAAAAAACCGTCCATTTTGAAGAAGCTGGACGAATACAAGAAACAGGCGGCGCAGCAGCCGAAAGATAAACAGAAAGAGCATAAAAAGGATTTGGAGGTTTGATAGCATGAATACCCGCTTTACCATTGAGGAAGAAAACATTGTTGCGATCTACGCCGAGGACAGCCGGGAAACAACGCTTGAAAATATCCTTGCCGCCATGCCCTACATGGACGAGGATATGCGCCAGCTTGCCGCCGCAGCGGTGAACAAGCTGCAAGCCATGACGGACAGCGAGTTTTCCGAAAGGGAGTTTATCTTGACCGACGAGGAATAGCCCATAGAAAACAGGGGCGCGGTTGCCGATTTCCGGCACCGCGCCCCTGTTCTTTTTTTGTCCTTGCGTGGACAATTAGAAAGCCGTTTTTGCGGGTTTGAATATACTTTATCGTCTATGTCGTTTTCATGCGCTGGAAGCCGCAGAAACACAGGCGTTTTCAGCCCTTAACATTCCACTTGCCACCCCATGTTTTGCGCCTTATCGCTCCTGCTCCCGCGCCCTGCTTTGGGACGGGTAAAGAATACTATCGACGTTCTTTTTGACAACGCCGTATTCCTGCATTTGCTTCTTGGCTTGCCGATAATCTTCATACAATTTGGTTTTCCTGTCGTTTAAGCTTCTATACTCCTTGCGCAGCGCGGCGAGATCGGGCAGCTTCTTTATCTGCATTTCCTTTAATGCCCTTGCCGCAGCTTCAAACAGGATAATTTCGCTTTCATGCCCCCGCAGATACTTTTCCTTGTCCGGCGATTTTCGGTATTCATCGTAAATCGGTTTTAACTGTCGGTATGTGGTGGTGTGCTTGATAAGCAGCGACAAATCAGACATACGCTGTTCCACTTCCTTAACCGCCTTTGCCGCCGCGTCATGGGCGGTCATAATATCCGCGATTTTGCTTTCAAGTTCGCTGTAATACTCAATCTTATTTTCGGTTAGGAAGTTCATGCTTTTAGCAGCCTGTTTCAGATTATGGATTTTTGCCCACCGTTCATAGCCCGCCGACTGTTGGGCTTTGATACTGTTTTCAAGATCGACGATAAGCCGGATTTTCTTATCTTCCCGCAGCGTTTTTGTTTTGGCAACATACACGCCCTTGATACGCTCCTTTATCGCTTCTTCCGTATAGGCCGCGCCGAGCGTCTTTGTGCGGGTAAACCGTTCCTGTCCGGCAGCGCGAAAGGAAATGTATTTGCCCTGTTTGATTTCATACCCCATTTCCTGCAAGCGGCGCAGCAGTTCGTCAAAATCTTTCACTCGGGGAATGAGGTTATCTATCGCCGTTTTCAGCTTGGCTTTATAGCTTGTACCTTGCTTTTCGGCGGTATATTCCGCATAGCTTTTCCCTCTGTCCTGTCCCGGTACGACGACGGATAGCCCATGCTCTTTACATATCCTGTCGCTGGTGCGCCGGATAAAGTGATAGCTTTGCTTGTTGGAATGGTACTTTTGTAGTCAACGAAGCTGACCGAGTTAAAAATCAAGTGATTGTGCAAATGGTCTTTATCGACATGGGTTGTCAAAACAAACTCATACTTGCCGCCTAAAATCGCTTGCGCAAGTTCCATGCCGAGTTTGTGCGCTTCTTCCGGTGTGGTTTCTCCCACCGCAAAGGATTGTATCAGGTGCCGCTCTAAATGTGTGCCGCGATCTCCGGCAGCTTCCCGCGTCCATGCAAACTCAATATCGGCGGTTTCCAGCCCGCAGCCGAAAGAGGACAAGATATAGTCTATCGCAGCCTTTAAGGTTGATTTAATAGGGTGCGTCTTTGTAACCGCCATATCTCGTCCACCGCCTTTTTAATGTCCTCTATATCCTGCCTGTAAACCGTCCCCGTCGCATTGGCGCGTTTTGCAATTTGGTTGATGTTCCGGCTCACCGCTTGCAGTTCCCGGATATATGCTTTTGTGTCGCTTCGGTCAACGACAAGAATATACCCGTCTATCGCCATTTTACGGAAGTATGCCCCATACTGCTTTATGGGAAGCTGCTTCATCTTCTCGTCGATCAGCCGCTTTTCTTCTTCCGTAACGTAAAACTTCATCTGTATATTTCTCTTTCGGTTTTCCATTTCCGCACCGCCTTTCGGTATAAGGGTTTGGGATTATCCCAACAAGCATTTTCCGCAAACGGGTACTCGTTTGCTGTGCTTGCTATCTACTCCATACCCCCACCGAAAGGCGGTATTTGTTGCGCGTTCCTTTGATTTTGGACGCAAAAAAAGATTGCAGCCGCCATGCGCTGCAATCTCCCGATTTCTCATATTGTGAGGTTAATCCTCTGCTTTTTCGACTTCCGTTATCTCCCTTGCTGTTGCGGTTACAATCCGTATGCCTTTATCGCTCATACCGTCCAGCAGCGCGTCAAGCTGCCGCCGCCCGGTGGATTTCTCCGCATTGCTGTTCGGGAAGAAAAATTGATCTACCGAAATATGATACCGGGTTACAAGGTCATAGAATACCTGTAAACTCGGCTGTTGTCCCTTGTTCTCGATATTCGCAAGGTAGCGCGGGGAAATATATAACTCGTCGCTTACCTTTTTGCGGCTCTCGCCGTATTCATTTCTCGCGGCTTTTATAGCTGCCCCGAAAGCCTTAAAGTCGTACAATGGTACGGGTCTTTTTGCCATATTCATTCACCCTGTTACATTTTACTGTTCCCCTTTCTTTTTGAATATGTCCACAAATTCATATCATTAGGTTAAATACTTCCTGTTGTGTATTGACAGTAGACTGATTTTCTGATAAAATAAAATTTATGTAAAAGGAGGCGGCGTTTATGTTGCATAGCATGTTTAGATAAGCATTGAAAAAAGGATTTTCCCATTTTCAACATGGGCTTTTTTGTCATGCTTATTTTGCGGATGCTATACAAAAAACTAACGACGTATTATAGAAAAAGTGCAAGCTATGCCTTAGTTTTGTTGTACTGCTCTGTGCATTTGCAGGTCAATGCTCATGTTGAGGATTGACCTGCATTTTTTTGTCGAGTGAAATATAATGCTTAAAAAATATTGGATAAAATGTCCGATTTGTAACGGAAAGACGAGAGTTCAAGTATTTCATAATACTGTATTAAAAGATTTTCCTCTTTTCTGCCCTAAATGCAAATTGACGCATATCATTGATGTAGAAAAATTAGAGATTGTAATCAAAAATACAGAAAAACAAACTTTTATTATTTAGAAGAAAGGATATAAAAATGAAACGTTTACCTAAATATACGCCTGCGGAAGTACGGAATGATCCATACGGATTTACTTACAAAGAAATGTCGGAAGTTATTGGCGAGAATGAAGCAAAAGCCTTATATGAAGAATTATATAAGCAATTACCACGCAAAAAAATCTATCAATGTTGGTAAAAAATATTTGCAAAAGCAGTGATACTGAAAAGTATGTTTACGAACTGAAAGACAACAAATACATTGAAACGGTTTTTATCAAGCGGCGAGATGGTGGAACTGTTTGCGTGAGCACACAAGTCGGTTGTCCTGTTGGTTGTATTTTTTGTGAGTCCGGGCGAAATGGCTTTGTTCGTAATCTAACATCGTCAGAAATCGTACAACAGATTATATTGTTGCGTCGAAAAGTAAACCGTATCGTTTTTATGGGTATGGGAGAGCCTTTATTCAATTATGACAACTTGATAAAAGCAATCCATATTCTCCGAGATAGATATGGGCTCAACTTTCCAACCGACGGCATTACCATATCAACAGTTGGTCCGGTCGATCAATTAAAAAAATTGCGCGAGGAACATCTTAAAATTCCGTTGACAATATCTTTACACGCAGCAACACAATCTGCAAGAAATCGTATTATTCCTCACATGCGCATATATGCTATTGAAGATGTTGTTAAGCAAGCCTTATCCTATTCTGAAAGGCATAATCGCAAAATTGTCTTTGCGTATTTGCTTTTACCGGGTATAAATGACCGGCCCTCAGATGTAAGACAACTTGCAAAATGGTTTCGGGGCAAAAAGTTATGATTAACGGTTACAATACAACCCAACAAGCAATTCAAGAATTAAAGCACCACAGAAACGGGAAATCGTTGCATTAAAACATCAATTAGAGCAAGCAGGACTTGAAGTTACTATGAGAGTTTCTCATGGCAGAGAGATTAACGCGGCTTGTGGACAGTTAGCTAACACATATAATAAATTCAAAAAAAAATGATTAAAAGTGCCAGACGCAAAGACGCAGAGCCGATAACGCATTAGGTCAAAAAACCTATGTGTTATCGGCTTTTTTATTTAATATTGCGCAAAAGCCGCTGTTCCCTATTATAGAATGGATTGCGGGTAGTGTATTAAAGTCGCCCTTTTTTAAGGATACGGCGGTATCGGGGAGGTATCGCCGTGTCCATTTTTATTTACTGTAACCCGCCTAATGCTTTGCGGTCAAAAAAAGCTATGCTCCGCAAGCGGGATATTCCGGCTATGAGTATGAACTGTCAATACATCTAAATACTTCTTACATTTCCTTTGCGCTCGTCCGCGTCTTGCGGACGGGCGCATTTTGCTTTTTTCAACTTTTTTCTGAAAAACGCACTCAAGAGCCATCTCCCGAACGGGTACGGAGCGAAAGGGGCAGAGAGGACAAGCCCTTAACTCCCGTCCTCTACTCCACGCGGGAAGGAGGTGAACTCTATGGAGCTATCTTCTTCCGACAAGGAAAGAATACAACATCAGTACGACGCATTAGCAAAGAAAACTTTGGTTGGCGAAGCGAAAAGCCACCGCCGCACTCTTGCGAAACGCGCAGCACGCGAAGTACCTTTTTCGGATTTGAGCGAAAGCGAACTCGCGCAGCTTTTCACAACGGACGAATACAAAAGCGATTATTTCCGTTTTCAAGTGTCCGGCTTTGATGTACTCGTCAAAAATGAACTGCTTGCCGAAGCCCTTAACGCTTTGCCCGAAAGGAAACGCGACATTATCCTTTGTCCTACTTCTTGGACATGAGCGACGCGGAAATTGGCGAACTGCTGAATGTTGTACGCACGACGGTTTTCCGGCACAGGAAACAACAAGCCGGATTTCAGAATTCAGGTAAAAGGTTTGTTCGGGACAGAAGAGAAACGGTTTGAAGTGGTTGGCGGTGATAAGAAAAGACCAGCAACTAAGAAGAAATCCGACCTGGGCTGGATTGATCGGCTGGAAGAAATAGATGCTGCATTAGATGATTTTTGATGGCGATGCAGTGTGGAGGAGGTGCGGCTAAGTGACCTGGGCTGAATATTATGAGCGATATGACGGATGGCAGGAAAGTACTCAGTATAGCCGTCTGGCCTCTATCAAGGACTTCGGACCGGATGAAAGTCCATCTGAGGAAATATATGACTGCATTCAGTATGTGGATACGCGCACAGCGACCAGCATTCTTCGCAGAGCATTAGCAGCGGGAGTCCGGTTTCGAGCCGCGGAAGTTGCGGAGATTGCGGATAGCGGGCAAATCGAAGATGAAGAAGCACTGGAAAAGTTGATTCAGACAGCTGTGGATGCTTATACGGGGAACAGCTGGATACGCTGCTGAGCTGTCTTCCTGATCCGGAACCGGTGTTTGAGTTGATTGATAAGATTACTTCTAAACCAACGCACTTTACAGAGGAGGATGTTCTGACACTGCTTCCTAATCTGCCAGATGAGGAATCCATCTATCAGTTGGTCAACTCGACAGATGCGATTTTCACAGAAAATGGGCTGAATGAGTTATGCGATTATGGTGTGGACGAGTCTCTGATTAGGAAGATTTCAAAGCGCAGTGGCATTCCGTATGCTGATCCGGATGAGCCTGACGAGGAAATTTCGCTTAAAGAGGCACAACCGAAGAAGCCGGGAATGTTCAGCAGTATACTAATGGGAATGGCTCTGGCTGGCAGTCCTAAGCCTAAAAATACAGGCAAATGCACGGGAGATTGTGCTCATTGTCCTCCCCACTATGGTTATCGCTATGGGCGATGGTATTATGGACATGGGCATACACATGGCTGCGAATTCTGTGGAAATGGAGGATGCAGTGGGAAGTGCAACATAGATTGACTTCGCTTGCAATGTGGAATGACACGACAAGAATTATTTACATGGATACGCCAGCAGTACGGCACAGAGCCGGAATACCCTTGGCATGACTGGAATGCGGTGCTGCGGCACAACGACAATAATAAATGGTATGGTGTGGTTTTGGAAGTATCCGCTGATAAGTTGGGACTGCCGGAAGTAGGCATCATTGATGTCCTTAATGTGAAAAGTGATCCGCTGCTGATCGGCTCTCTTCGCAGGCAGGACGGCTATTTTCCGGCCTATCACATGAACAAAGAGAAGTGGCTCAGTATTCAGCTTGGCGAACCGGAGTTAGATGATGCCATCAAAGACCTGCTTTCTTTGAGCTATGAGCTGACAGCACCGAAAAAGCGCAACCCAAAGTCACCAGCAAAAAATCCGGGAGATTCCGCAAATGGCAAAGAAAAAGAAGTTGACGAAGGCTGAGCGAAAGGAAGCACGCCTCCGAAAAGGCAAGCAGTGGCTGCTCACCTATACCGGCTCACCGAAAAAGATGAACAAGCATTACCGGGAACGCTTTCATGTGGATGCTGTGACTGCCGCTAAAGATTTGCAGGAGCTGGGGGTCAATTATACACAGGAACAGCTCGACCAGATTAAACGGGCTGAAGAACAGCGGCTCCGGCAGCGGAGAATGGAGCGGGAAGCGAAAGAGAGGGAACGGCTGGCAGAACTGTATGAGGATTGCGATGATCGTTTTGCCTTTATCGCAGGATATACAGATGGCGGCGCACCGTATGGTGTGATGTGGGAAGAAGTCGGCATTGATCCGGGACTGCCGTTCGAGGAAAAAGTGAAGCTCTATCACATGCAGATGTTAGGCTGATAATTGTGCAGCACGGCCTGCACAATTTGCAACGAAAATAGAGAGGATCCGGTCCAGGCTCCTCAAATGTACATTATTTCAAAAAATTGCTTTTATGTTCCAGTGCGTGCAGATTATATCCAAGTGTGGCCAGGTGTGCTACCTTCAGCGCAACCAGATTGATGTCGGTGGACATCGCACTGGCGATCTGCTCGGCTGTGTATCCATATTCATAGATGTAGCAAAGGACTTCATCGCTGTCCATCAGGATTTCTGCTGCTACGATGTTGGCTTCATATTCCGGTTTGGATTTCATGTCATAGAGCATGAACTCATGAATCGGGGTGGTTTTCGCCATATTCCGGTGAAGCTGGTCATGCCCTAATTCATGTGCGCACACGATGCGCAGCATATTTTCATCCAGACTGTTATTCAGAAAAATAAAGCGATTTCGCTTAATCACCCGGTACATTCCCTTCAGGGAACCGAAATTATCGCAAAGCATGACATTGATACCAAGCTGCCTTGCAATTTCAAAAGGGTCTCTGGAACCGCAGCGTTTTACCAGTTTCTCACCGACCCGTGAAAGCTGTTCCGCATTCATCATACCACCTCCAGTTTACAGTATAGCGAAAAGTGTGTACGATAAATATCACTGATCGGATTTTTTACGCCTCGTTTTCGGGGCGTATTTTTTATTGTTCTCTTTGGCAATCCAGTAGGCATCGGTCAGAGCTTTATAAGCTCCTTCGATGGCATCTTCGCTTAATTCGCCGCCAGCGAACATACCGGTCACCTCGCTGACCAGTTCTTCAATATCTTTCGCTGCTTTTGCGCCGCCTTTTTCATGAGCTTCTACGACATAGGTGCCGCTGCTTCCCAGCAGGTACTCAGTAGTAGTATTCAGCGCATCCGCAATCTTCTGGATCGTAACCATATTGGATGGTTTACGGCTGCCAAGCTCATAATTCTGAATTGTGCGGGCGGTTACACCGGCCTTCTCTGCAAGTTCTACCTGAGTTAAATTGGCTTCTGTTCTTTTTTCTTTCAACCTTTCTTTGAAGACCATAGGAATACCTCTTTCTTTTTTGATGAACACGAACACTTTTTCATAAAAATCTATTGACACGAAAAACTGTGCTTGCTATAATGACGATGAAAACACGAAATACAATTCGTGTAATTATAGTATCACAAGAAATGCTGTGTGTCAATGCGTTCGTGAAAAGTTGTTCGTGCTTTCACGAACGGAGAGGAGAAATACGGGATGCAAAGGGTGATTCTTCATTGTGATATGAATAATTTCTATGCCTCTGTTGAGTGTATGCTGAACCCGGAACTGAAGAACAAGCCGGTGGCAGTGTGCGGTTCTGTGGAGGAACGGCATGGTATCGTACTTGCGAAGAACTATGCAGCAAAGGCGTTTGGTGTTTCCACGGGAGGAGGCAATCTGGCAAGCAAAGCAGAAGTGCCAGGATCTTGTGATCGTGGAGCCGCACTATGAGCGATATATGAAGTTTTCAAAGCTGGCTCGTGAAATATACGGTCGTTACACCGATCAGATCGAGCCGTATGGGATGGACGAATGCTGGCTGGATGTGACCGGAAGCGGCTGCATGGGAACCGGATTTGAAATTGCAGATGAGATTCGCAGAACGGTTAAGTTTGAATTGGGACTTACGATTTCCGCAGGAGTGAGTTCAACAAGATTTTTGCCAAGCTTGGGTCGGATATGAAAAAGCCGGATGCGATTACCTGCATCGAAGCAGATTCGTTCCGGGAGAAGATTTGGTGTCTTCCTGCCTCTGACTTGCTTGGAGTCGGCAGAGCGACCGAGAAGGTTTTGTCTGGTTATGGGATTCATACGATTGGAGAGCTTGCTACAACATCGGATGATTTCTTGAAGTGCCGCCTTGGAAAGAATGGACTGGCGATTAAGAAATATGCCAATGGGCTGGATGATTCGCCGGTTATGCGTTCCGATTATGTCTCTCCGGTAAAAAGCATTGGGCACGGGATAACGACCATGCAGGATTTGGAAAATAACGCCGAAGTCTGGTGTGTCATGCTGGAGCTGGTGCAGGAGATCGGAACCAAGCTGCGAGCACATAAGAAGAAAGCGGGCGGGATAGCGATTTCCATCCGCAACAATGAGCTTTACACGAAAGAGTGGCAGTGCCGGATTAGCATTCCGACACAAAGCCCCACCTATCTGGCGAAAACCGCATTTGCTCTGTTTGCAAAGAATTATCAGTGGGAACACCCGATTCGTTCGGTGACGGTTCGGGCAATCAACCTGTTTGAAGAGGATTGTCCGATACAATACGACCTATTCACCGACGTGAAATCACTGGATCGTCAGGAACGGCTGGATGCAGCGATTGAGCAGATTCGATTCCGATTTGGGAAAGATGCGATAAAAAATGGGGTACTTCTTCAGAAAAGCAAGATGCCGACAGAGCGAAAAGTGGATTTGGTTATGCCGACAGGAATGATTGGTTAATACAGCACCGGTAGAATCTGGTGAGTTCTTTGCTAAAAGAAGTCAACACATTCGCCGGTTTACAGAGAAGGAGCGTAGAATATGTCGGAACAGAAATGTAGAAAAGTATATGTACCTGTGAATTTGGATGTGGATGCAGAGGGAAATATCCGTCCGCGTCTGATTCGGTGGATTGACGGACGGGTGTATGAAATCGACCGATTGAAGCATAAGTGCCGGGCTGCTTCCACGAAGGTAGGAGGCTGCGGAATCCGCTATACGGTCATGATCGGTGGGCATGAGAGCTTCCTGTACAACGAAGATGAAAAATGGTTCGTTGAAGCAAAGGAGCAGTGCCTATGATCCTTTCGCAGAAAAACATAGAAGAAATCGCTGTTGCAGTGATAAGAGATTTTCAAAAGTCCTTTTTCGGCAGCGAAGCAGATGATCCGACGAGATTCGCACTTCCGACACCCATTGACCAGTTTGCATCCGACTATCTGAACTTGAAAGTGTCATTTCAAAAGTTGTCCTCGGACGGAAGCATCTATGGTCTGACTGCGTATGTGGATACAGAATATCAGATAGAGGTAGATGGAAGTCAGAGGAGCATCTTCCTGAAAACCAATGATGTGGTTCTGGACAAGAGCTTCATTGAACCGGCGAATATTCGGAAACTCTGCGGAAAACGCAGATTTACGCTGGCGCATGAGTGCGCTCACCAGATACTGTTTCAGCTGGATTCCGATGACCGAAAGATAGCCTGCCATAAGAGACCGGAAGTTCGAGGAAATGGCTCCCGTGTCCTGAGAACGCAGGAAGATTGGAACGAGTGGCAGGCCAATACGCTGGGAGCTGCCATTCTGATGCCCCAGTCAGAAGTAGATCGGGCGATGTGGTTCATCAACAGCAGAAAGCCTCTGACCTGTTATGGATGGCGTTTTTACGACAGAGACCAGGTGAAGATAGATACTTTCTGTGGTGTCTTTGGCGTTTCGAGATCAGCAGCAGCTATCCGATTGGAACAACTGGGCTATCTGAACCGGAAAAAGGATTATGAATATCGTGATCCATTGGAGGTGTGGCCATGAGCAGGAATATCAGAGTATCGGAACCATCTGCGGAAATGCAGATTAAAATCATCCGGGCAAAGGATGCGATTGCTTCGCAAAAGCCCAGGATTGTCAGGTGCCCTTATTGCCGACACAATTCAATCATCGTCTTTGAGGATACCAGAGGACATGTGCAGACCAAATGTAAGGCCTGCGGACGCGAGACCGTCTTCAATGTTTTGGAGATGAGAAGATTACGGAGATTGCAGCTCTACTATTCGTCTTTGAATGGTTGAGATGACAATAAATAACCCTATTAACACAATTTTATAAGTCATAGCTGTGCTGTGGAGCCGCTGACAGGCGAAGTCTTCCGAATGCCGCATGAGACAGAATTATGGGATACCCCATGTTCTGTTTTATCGGCACAGGATTTTTTCTTCACCGTCATGCGGCTCTTTTTTTGACCTTCCGTCGGTCCGGTTCTGTACCGGCTGTGCGGAAGGAGAAACGTATGTATTACGATCAGCATGTATGTGGAGCAAGAATTCAAGAGCTGCGCAAATCAAAAGGGTATACGCAGGAGGCTCTGGCTGAGGCGATTGATATTGATGCAAAACGCATTTCAAAAATTGAGCGCGGAGTAATATCGGCATCTTATAACGACATGATTCTGTTTTCGGAATTCTTTGGAGTAACGCTGGATTATCTGATTATTGGCAAGAGACAGGATGTGGATGCGTTGAAAAAGAGAGTGCAGGATGCCATTACGCAGCTTCAGGAAGCACTGATGTGAACTCGCAAAATTAGGTGGGCAAAGTCGCAGTTTCCGGCGTGTTATGTAAAACCGCATTCTTTTATACTTACTTTACAGCTAAGGCAACAAGGCTGATGAACTATGAAAATTGAATACTCATTCTCCAAGTACATTACTGACAGAACGAGCCTTCGACTGCACGCCATGATGCCCAACAGGGGCGAAGCGGAATCGCAGCAGCAAATGTCGGATTGCAACCGACGGTGGTGTGAAAAAAGCCTGTCAGGGACAATGATACTTCCGTAATTCGCGGTCCGGCCATAAAGAAGGCGGGATGGTTAAATTCCAATGGAGCAGTGAAGCACACTGCCGCTTGTGAGAAATCCCCGATCTCTGGGGTACCAAGAAAAAGTACAGAGAAACCATATTTTAAGAAAAGCTGTCAGAATAAAGCAGTTGAATCATTTTCTGTCAGCTTTTATCCATAGATGATTATGGGATTGGAGGCAACCAGATGAAAGAAAACTGGGTTTACCGGCGAGGAGATATTTACCTTGCCAATCTTGGTGTTCCGATAGGATCAAAGCAGGGCGGTGTTCGTCCGGTAGTGGTTCTTCAGAACGATGTCGGCAACTTTTATTCGCCGACGATTACGGTTGCTCCTCTGACAACGAAGATACAAAAGAAAAGAAGCCAGCCGACACATTATTTCCTTCGGAAGGCAAAAGGGCTGGCAAGATCTTCGATGGTATTGGCGGAGCAGCTTGATACATGTGATAAGACCTGTGGGATTCGGTATCTCGGCAAGGTAAGTAAGGGACAGATGCGCGGAATTGATGAAGCTGTGAAAGTGCAGCTTGGATATTATATTCCGGAACAGGCGGAGAAAAAAAGACAAGGAAAATGCCGAAAGGAAGTGAATTTTGATGGTGGATAAATTGATTAAGCGTAAAGAAGCCGCTGAGATGTTGGGGATTAGCCTGGACACCTTGGATCATGCAAGAATGGAAGGGCTGATCACTTACGTTCAGTATGTTGAGAATGGCTGTGTTTATTTTACTGAAGTTGGACTTCAGGAGTATATTGCAAGGTCTACACATCGTGCAAGGCCGAAGGATAACAATCCGACTTTCCGAAAGAAGAGAACAGCCAGGAGCGAAATTCGACATCGTTGAGTATTGGCAGGTTATTCGCAATAATGAATATATCAGCTAAAAGTTTGGAGGTGTCGAAGATGGCAAGAAAAAGATATGCGATTCCTCAGTACGGAACCGTCATCATGGCGGGTAAGGAATATTACCGGACTCGAATTGAGGATGCTGATGGAAAGCGGGTGGCGTTGTATGGCAGAACCCGTGAAGAATTATATGATAAGGTGCTCGAAGCGAGAGAGCAGATTGAGGATAATACATTTCGCAGATCATCCCCCACAGTAAAGGAGTATTGCGAAAAGTGGCTGTTGTTACAATCCGCACAGGTAAGAGCCACTACGTTGACGGATTACACATCGAAAGTAAACCGGCATATTATAAAGCCTCTGGGTCATATGAATATAGCAGATGTTACAGCGGATGATATTCGTCTGGCACTGGTTCCGGTATCCAAAAAATCAGCGTCTGTGTACAAATCGGTTAATATACTTTATAAGAGCATTTTTGCGGCGGCAAAGGAAAGCAAAGTGATTCAGGACAATCCTACAATTTATTTGTCTGGAAAGAACGGGGGCGTTCCTCAAAAAGAGAAAAACCCTTTGACTGATGATCAGGTGGAGAGATTGCTGGATGCGATAAGAGGACTGCCGCCGTATGTATTTGTGATGCTTGGTTTGTATGCGGGGCTTCGGCGAGAAGAAATTCTTGCATTGCAGTGGGATTCAGTTTTTCTGGATGAAGCAGCACCGTATTTGACAGTGTGCAGAGCTTGGCATACAGAGCACAATCGACCGGTAATAATGTCTGAACTGAAAACAAAGGCTGCTCATCGAGATGTACCGCTTCCTGATTGCCTGGCGAAATGCCTGAGAGAAGCAAAGGAGAATTCCACATCAGACTATGTTGTTGCAAACAGCGAGGGCGAACCGCTTTCATATACGCAGTTTAAGAGGCTCTGGCAGTATATTGTGACCAGAACTGTAAAGGAACGGAGCTACTACCGTTATGAGAATGGAAAACGAGTGAAGCATACTGTGAAACCGGTGCTGGGCGAAAGAGCTGCGCATAATGGAAAGGTGGTTTATAGCTTAGACTTTGAAGTGACACCACATTTGCTGCGGCATACTTATATTACAAATCTTATTCACGCATCGGTTGATCCTAAAACAGTTCAATATCTTGCCGGTCATGAGAACAGCAAGATAACGATGGACATTTATGCAAAGGCAAAGTATAACCGGCCGGATGAACTGGCGGGCATATTAGAGGATACCTTTACACTGTGGGATGCAGAATAGGCCAGACAGTTTCATGAATGAGATCAAAAAGAGTAGGGATAATCCCTGCTCTTTTTACATATAGCCGACATCCTTGAGAACCGGAGCAGCATTCTGGATAATTAAAGAGCAAAGATCAATTTGGATATATCAAGAAAATGGAGGAAGCAATAATGGCAAGAAAAAAGTAGTGCCGGAATATGGAACAATTATGAAGAGGGGCGTTCAATATTACAGAACACGAATGCAGGATGCGGATGGGAAATGGATTTCGCTATATGCACAGACTCCTGAAGAGCTGTACGATAAATCCATTGAGATGAAGCGCAGTATTGAGGATGAAATATTCCGGAAGAATAATCCGACAGTAGCTGAGTATTGCGAAAAATGGTTGAAGATGCGCTCGGCGAGTGTGCGAGAAAACACATTGAGCGGATATGAGCGCACGATAAGAAAATACATTATTGGAGCTATTGGAGATATGTATATGGACGAAGTGACGACCGATGACCTTCGCTTGCTGCTGGTGCCAATCTCCAAGCAATCAGCTTCCCTGTACAGCAAAATGAATATGCTGATCAAATGTGTTTTCTATTCAGCAGAAGAAAGCAAAATCATCAGTTGTAATCCGGCTGCGTCGCTTTCCGCAAAAGGCGGAACACCAAAGCAGGAAAAGAAGGCATTGACGGATGAGCAGGTGAAAATTCTTCTGGATACCATCAGGGGATTACCACCGTATGTTTTCGTAATGATTGGGTTATACGCAGGGTTGAGGCGGGAAGAAATTCTTGCACTGCGATGGGATTGTGTTTTCCTGGATGGTGCCACCCCATATATATCGGTAAGGCGAGCATGGCGTTCTGTGAATAATCGTCCGGTAATTTCAACAGAATTAAAAACGCCAGCAGCCAAAAGGGACATTCCCATTCCGGGCAAGTTGGTGGAATGTTTGAAAGAGGCAAAGGAAAAGTCAAAATCGGAATATGTGATCTCTGACAGGAATGGTAACGCTCTGGCTGAATCTCAGTTCGTGAGGGTGTGGAAGTACATAGCAGTTCGTTCTACGGAAGAACGCTGCTATTACACCTATGTGAATGGGCAGAAGATTAAGCATGTGGTAAAGCCGAAGCTTGGTGAGCATCAGCCGAACAATCCGAAGTTGGTATATACGATGGATTTTCAAGTGACACCGCATCAATTGCGTCACACTTATATCACGAACCTGATTTATGCTTCGGTTGATCCTAAAACCGTACAGTATCTTGCCGGACACGAAAACAGCAAGGTGACTATGGATATTTACGCCAAAGTCAAGTATAATAAACCTGCCCAATTACATGGGGTGATCAACAGAGCAATCGACACATCAAAAAAAGATTAGGGTTAAAATCCGACAAAAGCCCACAAAATCGTGGGTTTAAGAACTGGTGGACGAAGAGCAAAAAGCTTGAAAAACCGCGTAAAATCAAGCAAAATCGAGCTTCGGTTTCGTGAAATACGGCCTCAAAGCCGCTCGTCGCGCTCCGCAGTTCAGCAAGCGCTGATTTATTCAATCCGATTCTTATTATGTCGGCTCATTTTGGGCCGACATTTTTTATGACGTGTTTTCTGTTACAGTCAGGAACATAGTGCCTGCCCGTTCAGGCAGTTGGACTTGATGTGGAAGGGGAACTTATGTTATCAACAAAAACAAAAGAGCATATCCGGCGCCGTGCCGCGCTTGGGTTGCCGCGGTGGGCAACTCTGCTGGCAAGCCTGGGGGCGCTGGCGGGCTGTGTGGCCTTCACCGGCAGCCAGCTGCATGTGGTTAAAATTACCGATACCCACGGTGCACAGGGCATGGCTATCACCTCGGCGCATGATATCAAAACGCTGATGCAGCAAGCCGGCATTGCGGCACCCGATACCGAGGACGAGCTGGAAATTACCGAGGATGCAGGCCTTGACCAGATCCACATCCTGCGCGCTTACACCGTGCCCGTCACGGTGGACGGCGGTGTGCAGGAGGTTGTGGTGACCGGCGGCACCGTGGGAGATGTTCTGGCGGAAGCCGGCATTACCCTTGGCCCAGATGACTGGATTGAGCCTGCGCTGGATACCCCGGCCCAGGAAAACACCATGGTGACCATCCAGCGGGTGCGCTATGAAGAATACACTCAGGACGAAGTGATTCCCACTGAGACCCAGTATGTGGAAACCAGCCTGTTCTACCGCAAACAGAGCAAAGAACAGCTGATCCGGCAGGGCAGCGACGGCCTGTGCAGCGTGAGCTACCGGGAAACCTATGTGGATGGCGAACTGACTGACACAACAGAAACGAACCGCGAAACTGTGATAGAAATGGTGCCCACCATTATAAAACACTATGACGAGCAGGCACCTGTCAGCTCCTTCGTTGGCCCCGAGATCGTGGACGGCAAACCATGCGAGGGCATTGCGGCGACTTATACCGCACAGCGTTCCACCGGGTATTCGGCATCGCCGACGGCAAAAGGATCTTCGGGGGCGGCGGCTGACCTATGGTACGGTGGCGGTCAACCCCAATGTGATTCCCTATGGCAGCCTGATGTATATTACCTCCGCAGACGGCCGGTTTGTGTACGGTTATGCTTATGCGGCAGATACCGGCACAGCCATGATGACGGGGAACGCATTTATTGACCTGTATTACGAGACTTACTCCGAAAGCGTTGATAATGCAGTGATTGCCGTGAATGTGTATGTGCTGGACAGCGATACCGCAGCCAAGTATAAAGAAGAAAACGACGCCATTTTAGAGGCAGATAATACGCCCGGATTATAAAGGCAATACCGCATAATTCTAAGTGCCGATACGGCGAGCGAGGTGCGGCAGATGCTAAGCCAAAAGCGCAGATAATACTGGATGTCTTATCGAGCATTTTGGCAACGCAGATGCCGTGCCGCAGCTGCCGGAGCAGTGCTTAAGCCGCAAGGCGGGAATTGTGCGGTGTTGCCTAAAAATAAACAGCAGACAAAAAAGCGCCTGCCGCACGTTGCTGTGCGGCGGGCGTTTTGCATAACACCTGATATAAAATTTTATGCAGTACGCGGCAGCGGTTATCTGCTATAATACAAGCAACAAGCAAAACAGGTGTATCGGAAAATAGAGAAACGGGCTGTATTTTCAGCTTTTAAGATACACCCCAAGGGAGTAGAAACATGAATACAAACAACAAACACCCCCATTTTTCCCGCACGGTGCTGCATAACGGGGAAGAACGCGTAAAACGCATCTTTCGTGACCAGCTGGCCGAGTTGGCTGGCCTGCTGGAAGTGGGCATTTCGCTGCTGGTTGTGGTGGCGTTGATGCTGGCGGTGGTGCCGCTGATCAAAATGCTGCCCGGCCTGCTGGTGGATACCAATGAAGTGGAAATCAGCCTGTTTTTGCAGCGCGCGCTAGATATCGTCATCGGCATCGAGTTCATCAAGATGCTTGCCAAGCACAGCCCCGGCAGTGCGCTGGAAGTGCTGCTGTATGCCATTGCCCGCCATATGATCGTTGGGCATGAATCGGCAGTGGAAAACTTTATCAGCGTGGCATCCATTGCGCTCATCTTCTTTGTGCGCAAGTTCCTGTTTGTTCCGGCGTTTGGTGCAACCATGCCCGGCGGCCGCAAGGCACCGGATATTGAGAAGATGGAACAACAGGATACGGCAGGGGAGAGCGAAGAATAAGCCACTGCGCTGCAAAAACAAAAATCAGCCAAAACAAAAGCTCCGCAGCTGGGCATTTGCCTTTGCTGCGGAGCTTTTTGGCATATTATGTAAATTTAAGGCAATACCGCATAATTCTAAGTGCCGATACGGCGAGCGAGGTGCCGCAGCCGCCGAAGCGGTGCTTAAGTCGTAAGGCGGGAATTGTGCGGTGTTGCCTTAAGCTGTTTCAGGGATAAAACGCCATCAGAACAACCCGGTAATGCGGCCTTCTGCGTCCACATCAATATCCATGGCGGCGGGGTGCTTGGGAAGGCCGGGCATCGTCATAATGCTGCCGCAGATGACGACCACAAACCCAGCACCGGCGGAAAGGCGCACTTCGCGTACATTCATTTTAAAGCCGGTGGGGGCGCCGGTCAGCTTGGCGTTATCGCTGAAAGAATACTGCGTTTTGGCAATGCAGACAGGCAGCTCGCCGTAGCCCATGGCGGCCAGGTCGTCCAGCATCTTCTTGGCGGCGGGAGTGTAAGTCACGCCGTCAGCACGGTAGATTTTTTTGGCAACTGCTTCGATCTTCTCCGGCAGAGAAGCGCCCAGATCGTAGGTGTACTGGATGGGCTGGGGGCTTCCGGCATGATGGAAAGAACAGTCTCGGCCAGGGCTTTGCCGCCCTCGCCGCCCTTGGCGAACACTTCGGACAGGGCGCACTTGACGCCCGCCTTGGCGCATACTTCCTCGATTACGGCCATCTCTTCCGGCGTGTCGGTGGGGAAAGCGTTGATGGCAACGCAGACGGGCAGGCCAAAGCCGTTCTTGATGTTGTCAATGTGGCGCTCCAGGTTGGCCGCGCCCTTGCGGACGGCCTCCACGTTAGGCTTGTTCAAATCCGGCTTGGTAACGCCGCCGTGGGATTTCAGCGCACGGACGGTGGCAACCAGAACCACCGCAGAGGGTGCAGGTCCGCCATGCGGCACTTGATATCCAGGAACTTTTCAGCGCCCAGGTCGGCACCAAAGCCTGCTTCAGTCACAACGTAATCGGCCAGCTTCAGGCTCAGTTTGGTGGCAGTCACGCTGTTGCAGCCGTGGGCAATGTTGGCAAAGGGACCGCCGTGGATGATGGCGGGGTTGTTTTCCAGCGTCTGGACCAGGTTGGGGTCAATGGCATCTTTCAGCAAAGCCGCCATTGCGCCTGCTGCGCCGATCTGCCCCGCAGTGACCGGCTGGCCATCGTAAGTATAAGCACACACAATGCGGCTCAGGCGGTCTTTCAGGTCGGCCAGGTCGGTGGCCAGGCAGAAGATCGCCATGACCTCGCTGGCAACGGTGATGTCAAAGCCGTCCTCACGCGGGGTGCCGTTCACCTTGCCGCCCAGGCCGTCCACAATAAAGCGCAGCTGGCGGTCATTCATGTCCATGCAGCGCTTCCAGGCGATGCGGCGGGGGTCAATGTTCAGCGGGTTGCCCTGCTGGATGGAGTTGTCGATCATGGCAGCCAACAGGTTGTTTGCGGTGCCAATGGCGTGGATATCGCCGGTAAAGTGCAGGTTGATCTCCTCCATGGGGAGCACCTGGGAGTAGCCGCCGCCCGCGGCGCCGCCCTTGAGACCGAACACGGGCCCGAGGGAGGGCTCACGCAGACAGAGCATCGTCTTTTTTACCCATGGCGTTCAGGGCGTCCGCCAGGCCAACACTGGTGGTGGTTTTGCCCTCGCCAGCAGGGGTGGGGCTGATGGCGGTCATCAGGATCAGCTTGCCGTCTGGGCGGTCACTGTGGATCAGCTTGTGGTTGATCTTGGCTTTGTAACGGCCATAAGGAATCAGGTCCTCGTCCGTAAGGCCCAGTTTTCAGCTACTTTGGCAATGGGCAGCATTTTGGCTGCCTGTGCAATTACAATGTCGCTCAGCATATGGCATTCCTCCGTTTACAAAAATAAAGGGCTGCGTACACCATACATCAGTGTATGCAGCCCAGACGGTCGGCTTAATGCAGGGAATAGCCCGCTTCCCCGGTGGTCATGCCCACCAGATTCCGTCAGTCAGCGGCCCTGCGTTATTGTTACTGTATCACACCGGCACACAGTTTGTCAAGCCAATTTTTGGCGGATACAAAAGGGTAGAAAAAAGCCGCCCGTGTAGTACCAAGGGCGGCAGAAAAGGGGGCCTTGCCAATGTACACCGACTTTGGTTACATAGGCTCTGATGGCATCGAGTACGCAACACTCGATGAAGCTATCGAAGCCGGAGCCGTATAGGCAAGCGGGGTGTCACTGTTCACGCGGCGGCACTTCGTCCTTTTATTGTATTGTACCACAGAGCTTACCACTCTGTCAACACTAACCGCACCCGTGGGGATAATGACAAGAAGTTTGCAACCAACGTTGCCCGCTTCAAGGCCGTCAAGAACAGAATAAAAAACAACGGATCAGCGCTTGCTGCTCTTGCGCCACAGGCCCATCTTTTCGGCGTCGGCAATCAGCTGCTCACGGAAATCTGGGTGGGCAATGTTGATCAGGGCTTCGGCACGCTCCCAGGCGGTCAGGCCCTTCAGGCGGGCAACGCCGTACTCGGTCACCAGATAATCGGTGTTGGCGCGGGTATCGGTCACAACACTGCCGGGGTGCAGCGTGGGACGGATGCGGCTTTCGTTTTGGCCGGTCTTTTTGTTAAAGAAGGTGGAGGACAGGCAGATGAAGCTCTTGCCACCCTTGGAAAGATAGGCACCCAGCACAAAGTCCAGCTGGCCGCCTGCACCGGAAATGGCACGGGTGCCGCTGCTTTCGGCGTTCACCTGGCCATACAGGTCAACGTCAATGGCGTTGTTGATGGAGATAAAGTTATCCAGGCTGCTGATCACCCGCACATCGTTGGTGTAATCAACGGGTACAGACATACACTCCGGATTGTTATCCAGGTAGTCGTACATCTTTTGGGTGCCGGCACCGAACGCATAGACCTGGCGGCCGTTGTCAATGTTCTTACAACGGCCGGTAATGCGGCCAGCCTTTGCCATATCTACAAAAAGAGTCCACATACATCTCGGTATGTACGCCCAAATCTTTCAGGTCGCTCTCGGCAACCATGGCGCCGATGGCGTTGGGCATGCCGCCGATGCCAAGCTGCAGGCAGGCGCCGTTGGGGATGCGGTCCACCACCAGGCGGGCAACAGCCTGGTCAACTTCGGTGGGGGCACCGCCGCCGCCCAGCTGGTCGATCGGCGGGTTGTCACCCTCGATAATGCCGTCAACCTGGGAAATGTGCAGGCAGTTGTCGTAGCCGCCCAGGCAGACCGGCATGTTCTTGTTCACTTCCACAAACACCTTGTCGGCCTTGCGGGCAGCATCGGCCAGATGGCTGGCGCAGGGGCCGAGGTTGAAGTAGCCGTGGCTATCCATGGGGGCAACCACAAACACCGCAATGTTCAGCGGGTCGGGGCTTTCGCGGTAGTAGCGCGGCAGCTCGGAGTAGCGCAGGGGAGAATAGTAAGCGTAACCGGCGGCAACGGCCTTGCGCTCAATGCCGCCCATATGCCAGCTGTTCCAGCAGAAGTGCTCTGCCTGATTTTCAATCTTGAAGATTTCCGGCACATGGCACAGGATGCCGCCGCGGAATTTAATCCCGTGCAGCTCCGGCAGGCGCTTGGCCAAAGCAGCGTCAAAGCTGACAGGGGTGCCGATGGCCCAGCCGTAATCGACCCAATCGTCATCCTTGACCAAAGCGGCAACGCGGTCGGCCGTTGTCAGTTTCTGTGCATAAACAGTGTTAAAATCCATTTCTACAAACAGCTCCTTTGTTCATTCCGCAAAAACTGCTTATGCAATCTTTGCGGATTTGCTTACCTATTTATATAATGTTTATGGGGCGGTACGCTGCTCTGGCGGTACGCACAGTGCGGATGCCTGAAAATCAGCCGCCCGGTGGCGTGGCGCGCTGCCCGCAGCGGGGGAGCCCCGCCGGAAGAATGGCGGCACAGCACCACAACCATTGATATTATTTTAACATTATATTGACGCTTGTCAACCAATAAAGTTCATTTTTGCCCCCAAAACGTGCAAATCGGGTGGATTTTGTACATTCCACTGAAACAGTCCAGAAACTTTTGTCGGATTTTTAACAGATAAGCCATTGACAAAAGCTTAACAAAAGTGTAAAACTATAAGTGTGAGCTAAGCGGACCCCTGAAATAGGAGCCGGAGTTCACTTGCGGCACCAGGCAGGCGGTACGGTCTGCGGCGGGGTTAAGGCCCGCCCATTAAACGCGCGGCGCGCATGGTGCTTTTATTTCCGCCCAGGACTGTTAGATTTTTAACAGCTTTGGCACTGCAGAGGAACTAAAGATTATGCCCATTGCAATGTATCCCGGCAGCTTTGACCCCGTTACACGCGGCCACCTGGATATTATCAAACGCAGTTCCCGCATGTTTGATACCCTGATCGTTGCCGTGCTAAACAACAGCGCCAAAACCCCGTTGTTTACCGTGAAGGAAAGGGAAGAGATGCTGCGGGAATGCTGCAAGGATATCCCCAATGTCAAGGTGATGAGCTTTGACGGCCTGACAGTCAACTTTGCCCAACAGCAGCACGCCACCGTAATGGTGCGGGGGCTGCGCGCCGTAACGGATTTTGAAAACGAGATCCAGCTGGCGCACACCAATCACGCGCTCTACCCGGGGATCGAAACCGTGTTTCTGTCAACGGCCCTGAAATGGAGCTACCTTTCCTCCACCATTGTGCGGGAGGCTGCCCATTACAACCACGATGTTTCCAAGTTCGTTACCCCCAATGTGGAAGCTGCCCTGAAGAAAAAAAATCCGTGAGGGTAAAGTTTGACCCCCAAAAACGTGCTTTGTCGGGCCGCTAAGGTCTGTAAAGATACAAAGGATTCCCAACCGTCTAAATAAGATTCATATTTTTAGGAGGCTGTTTCTTATGAAGAAAATCGTTATCGCATCCGCATGCCGTACTGCTATCGGCAAGTTCGGCGGCACCCTGGCCAATGTTCCTGCTGCAGAGCTGGGCTCCATCGTCATCAAGGAAGCCCTGAACCGCGCCAATGTCAAGCCGGAGCAGGTTGACCACGTTTACATGGGCTGTGTTATCCAGGCTGGTCTGGGCCAGAACGTTGCACGCCAGGCTTCTCTGAAAGCCGGCCTGCCCATCGAGACCCCCGCTGTCACCGTCAACGTTGTCTGCGGCTCTGGCCTGAACTGTGTGAACATGGCTGCCCAGATGATCGAAGCAGGCGATGCTGACATCGTTGTTGCAGGTGGTATGGAAAACATGGATATGGCTCCGTTCGCTATGATGAAGGGCCGTTACGGCTACCGCATGGGCTACCCCATGGGCAGAGCGAGCTGGTGGACACCATGGTCAACGATGCTCTGTGGGATGCAACCGGCTTCAACATGCACATGGGCATGACTGCCGAGAACGTCTGCACCAACGAGACCTACCAGAAGAAGTACGGCTACAACCCCATCAGCCGTGAGCAGCTGGACGAGTTTGCCTTCCATTCTCAGGAGAAGGCAGCCAAGGCTATCGCTGACGGCGCTTTCAAGGATGAGATCGTTCCCGTTGTCATCAAGGGCAAGAAGGGCGACACCGTGTTTGATACCGATGAGGGCCCCCGCATGAGCTCCATGGAGGTTCTGGGCAAGCTGAAGCCCTGCTTCAAGAAGGATGGTATCGTTACCGCTGCAAACTCCTCCGCCATCAACGATGGCGCAGCTGCTCTGGTTATCATGAGCGAAGAAAAGGCCAAGGAGCTGGGTGTTGAGCCTCTGGCTACCTGGGTTGCCGGTGCACTGGCTGGTGTTGAGCCGGAAGTCATGGGTCTGGGCCCCATCGCCGCAACCAAGAAGGTTATGGCCAAGACCGGCCTGACCGTGGACGATATGGATCTGATCGAGGCCAACGAGGCTTTCGCTGCACAGTCTGTTGCAGTCGGCGAGGCGCTGCACTTTGACCAGGCAAAGCTGAACGTCAACGGCGGCGCCATTGCTCTGGGCCATCCGTTGGCGCTTCCGGCGCTCGTATCCTTGTCACCCTGCTGTACGCCATGAAGCATCGCGGCGCACACAAGGGTCTTGCCACCCTGTGCATCGGCGGCGGCATGGGCTGCGCCACCATCGTTGAAATGTAATTACCGGAGGAATACATAATGTCCTTTGTTACTACTGAGATTCAGGGCGCTGTTGCGATCGTCACCATTGACCGTCCCAAAGCCCTGAATGCACTGAACCCCGAAGTTCTGGCTGACCTGAAGGCCGCTTTTGAAGCCATCGACCAGAACACCGTGCGCTGCGTTGTTCTGACCGGTGCAGGCGACAAGAGCTTTGTTGCCGGTGCTGATATCGGCTCCATGTCCACCATGACCAAGGCAGAAGGCGAGGCCTTCGGTAAGCTGGGCAATGATGTGTTCCTGGAGATCGAAAGCTTCCCGCTGCCCGTTATCGCAGCTGTCAACGGCTTTGCCCTTGGCGGCGGCAATGAGCTGGCCATGAGCTGCGATATCCGCATCTGCTCCGATAACGCCGTCTTCGGCCAGCCCGAAGTTGGCCTGGGCATCACCCCTGGCTTCGGCGGCACCCAGCGTCTGGCCCGCCTGGTTGGCATGGGCATGGCAAAGCAGCTGGTTTACTCTGCCCTGAACATCAAGGCAGACGAAGCCCTGCGTATCGGCCTGGTCAACGCTGTTTACCCGCAGGCTGAATTGATGGAGAACGTGATGAAGCTGGCAAATAAGATTGCCAAGAATGCTCCCATCGCAGTCCGCCACTGCAAGAAGGCCATCAACGAGGGCATCTCCAAGCCCATCAACGAGGCTGTTGCGGTTGAAGAAAAACTGTTTGGCGATTGCTTCGAAACCCACGACCAGGTGGAAGGCATGCAGTGCTTCCTGAGCCGTGAAAAGCCGAAACCCAAGGCAGTGTTTACCAACAACTGATTTTGAAAGAAAAATGAATAAAGAATAATGAATAATGGTGGTGGATCACAGCGCTGCGCGCTGTTCAAAAAGGGCGGGCGCTGTGGTTGCACCAAAGTTCATTATTAAAATCGTGCCGCTTGCGGCACACCTTCATTCTTCCTTTTTCTCTATTCATTATTATTTTTAACAGGAGGCACAACTATGAAAGTTGGCGTTATTGGCGCTGGCACTATGGGCCAGGGTATTGCTAAGGCATTTGCACAGACTGAGGGCTTCACTGTTGCCCTGTGTGATATCAAGCAGGAATGGGCCGATAAAGGCAAGGATAAGATCGCAGCTGGCTATGCAAAGCTGGTTGCCAAGGGCAAGCTGGATCAGGCTGAAGTTGACCGCCGTATGGCTGCCATCACCGCTGGCCTGAAAGAGGATCTGTGCGCTGACTGCGACCTGATCGTCGAGGCTGCTTTCGAGGATATGAAGGTCAAGCAGACCACCTTTGGCGAGCTGGACAAGATCTGCAAGCCGGAGTGCGTCTTTGCTTCCAACACCTCTTCTCTGTCCATTACTGAGATCGGCAAGGGCCTGACCCGTCCCCTGGTTGGTATGCACTTCTTCAACCCCGCTGACCGTATGAAGCTCATCGAGGTCATTGCAGGCGTGAACACCCCCGCCGAGACTGTTGAGACCATCAAAAGATCAGCGTTGAGATCGGCAAGACCCCCGTTCAGGTCAACGAGGCTGCTGGCTTTGTTGTCAACCGCATCCTGATCCCCATGATCAACGAAGCTGCTTTCATCAAGATGGAAGGCGTTTCTGACATTGCCGGCATCGACACCGCTATGAAGTTGGGTGCCAACCATCCGATGGGCCCCCTGGAGCTGGGCGACTTTGTCGGTCTGGATATCTGCCTGGCCATCATGGACGTTCTGTACAAGGACACCGGCGACAGCAAGTACCGTGCCTGCCCGCTGATCCGCAAGATGGTCCGCGGCGGCAACCTCGGCTGCAAGACCGGCAAGGGCTTCTACGTTTACAACGCAGACCGCACCAAGACCGCTGTTGATGCCCTGTAAAATTTGAACAATCTCTCCTGACGGAGTGCAAAATCTCCGTCAGGATTGATTTGTTCAGTCGCCTGTAAACCTGCCCTTGCGGCTTTGGCTGCGGGGCGGCAGGCGCACTGTTAGATAAGGAGGATACCGTTATGGATTTTACTCTGTCTAAACAGCAGCAAATGGTCCAGAAGATGTACAAGGAGTTTGCTGAGAACGAAGTCAAACCCCTTGCCAAAAAGGTTGACGCGGAGGAATATTTCCCCAAAGAGACCGTTGAAAAGATGGCAAAGCTGGGCATGATGGGCATTTACTTCCCCAAAGAGGTCGGCGGCGCAGGCGGCGATGTGCTCTCCTACGTGATGGCTGTTGAGGAAATGAGCAAGGTTTGCGGCACCACAGGTGTTATCCTGTCCGCCCATACCTCCCTGTGTGCTGCTCCTATCTATGAGAACGGCACTGCAGACCAGAAGGCAAAGTACCTGCCCAAGCTGTGCAGCGGCGAATGGCTGGGTGCTTTCGGCCTGACTGAGCCCGGCGCCGGCACCGATGCACAGGGCCAGCAGACCTTTGCTGTGGATGAGGGCGACCACTGGAAGCTGAACGGCTCCAAGATCTTCATCACCAACGCCGGCTTTGCCGATGTGTTCATCATCATTGCTGTTACCGGTTTTGTCACCGACAAGCGCGGCCGCAAGCAGAAGGAAATCAGCGCCTTCATCGTAGAGCGCACCGATCCCGGCTTCAAGGTCGGCAAGCCCGAGGACAAGATGGGCATCCGTGGTTCCTCCACCTGCGAGCTGATCATGGAAGACTGCATCATCCCCAAGGATCGTCTGCTCGGTGTTAAGGGCAAGGGCTTCCAGCTGGCTATGGCTACCCTGGATGGCGGTCGTATCGGCATTGCCGCACAGGCTCTGGGCATCGCAGAGGGCGCAATCGACGAGACTGTTGCCTATGTCAAGGAGCGCAAGCAGTTTGGCCGTTCCATCGCTCAGTTCCAGAACACCCAGTTCGAGCTGGCTGAGATGAAAGCCCGCGTTGACGCTGCCAAGTACCTGGTTTACAAGGCTGGCCTGAAAAAGCAGCAGGCCATGAACGGCGCTAAGGTCCGTTACAGCGTTGAGGCTGCCGAGGCTAAGCTGATTGCAGCCCGCACCGCCAGCGATGTTACCCGCCGCTGCCTGCAGCTGTTCGGCGGTTACGGCTACACCCGTGACTACCCCATCGAGCGCATGATGCGCGATGCCAAGATCACCGAGATCTACGAAGGCACGAGCGAAGTGCAGATGATGGTCATCTCCGGCGCGCTGCTGAAGTAAGGAGGCAAGACGTACAATGAAAGCTATTGTTTGTGTCAAACAGGTTCCCGATACACAGGGCAAGGTTGCTGTCAAGGCTGACGGCACCATGGACCGTGCCGCGATGGCAACCATCACCAACCCCGACGACCTGAACGCCGTTGAGGCTGCCCTGCAGCTGAAAGATGAGACCGGCTGCGAAGTTGTTGTTGTTACCATGGGCCCGCCGCCGGCAGAAGGCATGCTTCGTGAGCTGATCGCCCGCGGTGCTGACCGCGGCGTGCTGGTATCTGCCCGTGAGTTCGGCGGTTCCGATACCTTTGCAACTTCCCAGATCCTGGCAGCTGCCGTTAACAAGATCGGCGTTGGCCCGGAGGATATCGTTTTCTGCGGCCGTCAGGCTATCGACGGCGACACTGCACAGGTTGGCCCGCAGATTGCTGAAAAGCTGCATCTGCCTCAGGTCACCTATGTCACCGACATCAAGAAGGACGGCAACTCCCTGATCGTCAAGCGCCAGCTTGAAGATGGCTACATGGAGCTGAAGGTGAACACCCCCTGCCTGCTGACCTGCATCAAGGAGCTGAACACCCCGCGTTACATGAGCGTTTCCGGCATTTTTGAGTGCTATGACAAGCCCGTTGAAGTGTTCGACTACAATGCTCTGAAGGATGATCCCCTCATTGAGACCGACACCATCGGCCTGAAGGGCTCCCCCCGACGAACGTTTACAAGTCTTTTGCTCCCCCGGTCAAGGGCGCCGGCATGATGGTTGAGGATGCTGCCCAGCTGGTTGGCATCCTGAACGACAAGCACCTGATTTGAGAGAGGAGAGAAGTACAATGGCTGAATTCAATGCAATGGACACCGCCGCCTTCAAGGGCGTGTGGGTATTCTGCGAACAGCGCGAAGGCCAGGTACAGGCCATCAGCTATCAGCTGCTGAGTGAAGGCCGCAAGCTGGCCAACGATCTTGGCGTTGAGCTGTGCGGCGTTGTGATGGGCAGCGAGGTCAACGAGGACTACCTCAAGGCTCTCGGCGGCTACGGCGCAGACCGCGTTTACAATATCGACAGCCCCCTGCTGAAGGACTACACCACCGATGGCTATGCCAAGGCGCTGTGCGACCTCATCATGGACAAGAAAGCCCGAGATCATGCTGATCGGCGCGACCAACCTGGGCCGTGACCTTGGCCCCCGCTGCGCAGCCCGCCTGCACAGCGGCCTGACTGCTGACTGCACCCACTTGGATGTGGATGTCGCCAAGTATAAGGACGTCCTGCGCACCACCTCCACCATTGATGTGGACAACACCAAGTTTGAAGAGAACACCAACCTGAAGATGACCCGTCCCGCATTCGGCGGCCACCTGATGGCCACCATCATCTGCCCGCGCTTCCGCCCGCAGATGTCCACCGTCCGCCCCGGCGTCATGCAGACCCAGCCGTTCGACGAAGCTGGTGCTGCCAAGGTTGTTGTTGAGAAGGTTACCCCCGCTCTGACTGCTGACGATATCCATGTTGAGATCCTGGACATCAAGAAGAGCGCTAAGAAGCTGGTTGACCTGATCGGTGCTGATGTGGTTGTTTCCGTTGGCCGTGGCATCAGCTCTGACCCCGAAAAGGGCATTGTCCTGGCTGAAGAGCTGGCTGGTGCCCTGGGCGGCGTTGTCGGTGCTTCCCGTGCCGTTACCGATGAAGGCTGGCTGTCTGCTGACCATCAGGTTGGCCAGACCGGCAAGACCGTGCATCCCCGCATCTATGTTGCTCTGGGCATCTCCGGTGCCATCCAGCACGTTGCCGGCATGCAGGATTCCGAGACCATCATCGCCATCAACAAGAATGAGAATGCCCCCATCTTCGGCATTGCTTCCTATGGCATCGTTGGCGACCTGTACAAGGTCGTTCCCGAACTGATCAAGGAGATCAAAGCCGCCAAGGCATAATTTCTGCTGCTCATTTAAGGGCCGTACCCGCAGGGGTGCGGCCCTTTTTGCTGCCCGGCGGCAGGGCGGGGAAGAGCGGCAGATAAATGGTTTGACGCAGAATTGCAATTATTTTCACAAATACCGTTTACAAATGCAAAGGAATAAGCTAGAATAAAAATGTTGCGTCGTTTGCGGAAACCTGCGGCGCGGCGGGCATGCCTGCTAAAAAATCCCGCTGTGCGGGCACTTTTGGTGTGCCCCGGAAATAACGTTTTGAAAACGGAGGTACATCATGGAAAAATTCTTCCACCTGAAAGAGAACCACACGGATGTAAAAACCGAAGTCATGGCCGGTATCACGACCTTTATGACGATGGCTTACATTCTTGCGGTCAACCCCAACATTCTGTCTGCAGCCGGTATGGATGCAAAGGCAGTTCTGATCGCCACTTCTCTGGCAGCGTTTGTCGGCACCATGTGCATGGCGTTGATGGCCAATTACCCGTTCGCGCTGGCCCCCGGCATGGGCCTGAACGCCTACTTTGCCTACACCGTTGTGCTGACGATGGGCTACAGCTGGCAGATGGCTCTGCTGGCCGTCTTTGTTGAAGGCATCGTCTTCATCGTGCTGTCCCTGACCAATGTGCGCGAGGCCATCTTCAACGCCATCCCCCTGACGCTGAAATCCGCTGTCAGCGTGGGCATTGGCCTGTTTGTTGCCTTTGTCGGTCTGCAGAACGCCAAGCTCATCGTCAACAGCGATTCCACCCTGCTGACCTACCAGCACTTCAAGGGCGAAACCTTCCACAGCGTTGGCATCGGTGCTCTGCTGACTCTGGTCGGCGTGCTGCTGATCGCCGTTATGCTCATCAAGAACGTCAAGGGCGCTATCCTGTACGGCATTATCCTGACCTGGGTGCTGGGCATCATCTGCGAACTGACCGGCATCTATGTGCCGGATGCAGAAGCGGGCATGTACTCTGTCATCCCCACCGCATTCGTCAGCTTTGACTTCAGCTCCCTGGGCAATACCTTCGGCCAGGTGTTCAACCTGGATTTCACCAACTTTAATATTGGCAACTTCATCGTTGTTATGTTCGCTTTCCTCTTTGTCGACCTGTTCGATACCCTGGGCACCCTGATTGGTGTTGCTTCCAAGGACGATATGCTGGACGAAGAGGGCAAGTTGCCCCGCATCAAGGGCGCCCTGCTGGCTGACGCTATCGCAACCAGCGCCGGTGCTGTGCTGGGTACTTCCACCACCACCACCTATGTTGAAAGTGCTTCCGGCGTTACCGAGGGCGGCCGCACCGGTCTGACCGCAGCTACCACTGCTGTGCTGTTCCTGCTGGCCAGCATTTTCAGCCCCCTGTTCCTGACCATCCCTTCCTTTGCAACTGCTCCGGCCCTGATCGTTGTTGGTTTCTACATGATGGGCGCTGTTGCCAAGATCAACTTCGATGATATGACTGATGCCATCCCGGCTTTCCTGACCATCCTGGTCATGCCGCTGGCTTACAGCATCTCCGAAGGCATTGCAATCGGCGTTGTTTCCTGGACGCTGATTAACCTGCTGTCCGGTAAGGCTAAGGAAAAGAAGATCACCCCGCTGATGTATGTTCTGACCGTGCTGTTCATCCTAAAGTACATCTTCCTGTAATTATAAGTTACAGCATTGCCAATAAAATGCGCCTGTGCTTGCTTTGAACACAGGCGCATTTTTTATGCAAATTTTTGAAAGAGCGGTAAAAAATCAGCCAACAACCGCGGGGGTAGCCAGCAGTTCATCCGGAAGTTCGCCGTAATCTTCAGCGGATTCCTTGCTCATATTGTAACCAAAAGTCACACCAAGGGCGTTGGCGGCATCCGTCATCAGGGCGTCTACATCCACCAGTTCGCTGTCAGCCATAACGAACAGAACCTTGTCGTCAAAAGTGGCAACGCTGGCCTTGTCGGCCGCCACGCAGACCCACTTGTGCATGTCAATGCCGTCCAGCATGGCTTCGGCAATCTCATCACCATTGGCTTTGTCTTTCAGGCGCACCAGTACCATGCAGTAAGCCTGGCTGCCGACACCTGGCTCGCTGGTTACAGCGGCATCCACCTTGGTGATCTGCTCTTCGTTCAGGCCGGTCTGGTAGGGGTACCACTCGGCGTTGGTCAGGTCCACGGCGGTCGTTTCCACCATCATCAGGTCAACCGGGTGTGCGGCATAGATTTGGTCCACAATGCCGCTCAGCTCGGCATCCGGTTCCGGCTGGAGCGCAGCACTGCTGTCCTCCGGGTCAACACCGAAACCGGGATCGATCTCCATGTCCGGGTCCGGCTTGGTAGCCGGGGCGTTCAGGATGTCATCCGGGATGGCCGTTGGCTCCGGCGCTGTGGAGGAAGACGCGCCGGAATTTCCGCACGCAGCAAAGCTGGCAGCCAGCAGGGCAGCAGCCAGAAATAATGTCAGCTTTTTCATAAAAAATCTCCTTTATCTTACGCGGCCCTGTATGATGCAGGGGGCTGCGTAGGTTGTGTTGTTGGAATGCGCAGCGGGAGCAAGCAGGAGGGCAGGGCGCGGCAAATGCCCCACTGTTTCTATTTTACCCCATTTTCCGTCAATATTTCACCGGGGGTAAAGGGAACATCCCATTCATCGTCCGTGGGCAGCGCGGGAAAGACCAGTGCCTCCGGGCAGAGCAAAAGCTTGGGGCCGGTCTGTCCAAAGCGGGTAAGGAACCGGTCATAATACCCGGCTCCGCGGCCAAGGCGCACCCCCTGCTTGTCCACAGCAAGGCAGGGAATCAAGGCCAGTGCGCCCGGCTCCAATGCGGCGATGGTGCGGCCGCCGCAGGGCTCCAGAATCCCGTACCGCCCCGACTGCAGGTCGTTCAGGCTGGTGATTTCCACAAGCTCCATCCGCCCGTCATTGCCCGGCAGGCAGCGCGGCACGCACAGGCGCTTGCCGCTGACCAGGGCCTGCTGCAAAATAGCGGTGGTGTCCGGTTCGTCCCGCATGGAAACAAAGCAGAACACCGTGCCCGCCTGCCGCCATGCCGGCAGGGCAAACAGTTGCTGGGTCATGGCAGCGCCGATGGCGTGCAGGTCCAGATTTTTGCGCAGTGCCTTGGCCTGCGCGCGTGCCTCAGTTTTTGTCATCACGTTCACCTCGCATCCATTGTAGCATAAATTTGCGGGATAGGGGAGGGCCGGCCGCAATGTCATTTTCTGCTTTACGGTGCCCTCTTACCCAAATAAACGGATTTTTCCGCCCGTTTGTTACAGCAAGGCGGCCATTTGTTCAGGAAGTCTTGCGCAAAAACCGGAAACAGAATATAATGTATCTGTATTATTATGTTATTCTGAGGGCAAAGCCCGAACGATAAAAGGAGAATATGAAAAAATGGGTAAGTTTAATTTTATTGAAACCGAAATCCCCGGCGTTGTTGTGATCGAACCGACCGTGTTTGGCGATGACCGCGGTTATTTTATGGAGACGTATCAGATCGACGATTTCGCCGCCGCCGGGATTGACAAGCCCTTTGTACAGGATAACCAGAGCCGCTCCACCAAGGGCGTGCTGCGCGGCCTGCATTTCCAGACCAAGCACACCCAGGGCAAGCTGGTGCGTGTGACCATGGGCGAGGTGTTCGACGTTGCCGTCGACTGCCGTCCCAACAGCAAGAACCCTTCGGCAAGTGGGTGGGCGTGACCCTTTCCGCTGAGAACAAGAAGATGCTCTGGATCCCTGAGGGCTTTGCCCATGGCTTTCTGGTGCTGTCTGATGTGGCGGAATTCTGCTATAAGTGTACCGACGTATATGATCCGACCGCAGAGGGCGGCATCCCCTATGATGACCCGACCGTCAACGTTCAGTGGCCGGACTGCGGCTGCGAGCATAAGACCAGCGCCAAGGACAAAGAGCACACGCCCTTTGCCGAGCAGAAGTTTGAATACTTTGAAAAATACTGATTCAGGGGAACCGATGTGCAGAATTTAAAAAACTCGTTTGCAAGTTTCTGGAAATACCGCTACCTGCTGCAAAACCTCATCACGCGGGATTTTAAACTCAAGTACCGCCGCAGCGTGCTGGGCGTTGCCTGGAGCGTGCTCAACCCGCTGCTGACCTGCCTTGTCATGTGGGCTGTGTTCGGCGCGCTGTTCAACCAGCGCGGGGATGGCATTGAGGATTTCCCGCTGTTTTTGATCATTGGCCAGTTGATGTTCAACTTCTTCCGCGAATCCACCAGCATGGCGATGGAAAGCGTGCTGAAAAACGGCCCGCTGCTGCGCAAGGTCTATATCCCCAAGTACATTTTTCCGCTGGAAAAATGCTGCTTTGCGCTGGTCAACTTCTTTTTTCAGCCTGGTGGCGCTCTTCTTTGTAGCGCTGGTTACCTGGTCCCATATTTCGCTGCGCACGGTGCTGCTGGCGGTGTATCCCATTGTCATGCTGTTTGTTTTCAGCCTGGGCGTGGGGCTGATCTTGTCCACCATGTACGTCTTTGTACGTGACATCATGCATATTTGGGAAGTCTTCTGCACCCTGCTGGTATACGGCAGTGCCATTTTCTATGACCCCAGTCAGATGGCATCCTGGATGCAGGCTGTCATCAACCTGAACCCCATCTACTGGTACATCACGGCGGTGCGTTCCTGCGTGATGTGGGGCACCGGCCTGACCCTGAACATGGTGCTGATTCCTTTCCTGTGTTCTGCGCTCAGTCTGGGGATCGGTGTGTATGTATTCAAAAAGAACCAGGACAAATTTGTCCTGTATATGTAAGGGGCTGCAAGATGAGCGAACAAAAGCAACAGCCCATTATTTCCATCGACCATGTTTCGATGCGTTTTAACCTGGCAAAAGAAAAGCACGAAAGCCTGAAAGAATATTTTGTGGCCCTTTTGCACGGCGGTGTGCGATTTGATGAATTCTTCGCCCTTTCGGATGTTAGCTTTGACATTATGCCGGGTGATTTTTACGGCTTGATCGGCCTGAACGGCTCCGGCAAAAGTACGCTGCTGAAAGTGATTTCCGGCGTCTACAAGCCCAGCGCCGGTAAAGTGACGGTGAACGGCACCATTGCGCCGCTGATCGAACTGGGTGCCGGTTTTGACATGGATTTGACCGCGCGGGAAAACATCTACCTGAACGGCACGGTCCTGGGCTATACCCCCAAGTATATTGATTCCAAGTTTGACGATATTGTGGAGTTCAGCGAGCTGCAGGAATTTTTGGATGTGCCGCTGAAAAACTATTCCTCCGGCATGGTGGCGCGCCTGGCCTTTGCCGTGGCAACCATGACCAAGCCGGATATCCTGATTGCGGATGAGATCCTTTCGGTCGGTGATTTCCTGTTCCAGGAAAAGTGTGAGAAGCGCATGGCGGAGCTGCTTTCCGGTGGCACGACCGTGATTCTGGTCAGCCATTCCATTGAGCAGATTGAGCGCATGTGCAATAAGGTGGCCTGGCTGGACCACGGCCACCTGCGCCGCCTTGGCCCCACCAAAGAGGTGACGGCGGAATACCGCAAGTTTGAAAAGAAGGACGCCATGAAGGCGGACAAAGTGGAGGGATAAGGCGCATGGCACAGGACACGAACCAGAACCGCCCGGCGGATGTGGCCCAGGCGGACAGCGTGGGCGGCATGGCCAAGCGCCTGCTGAACCCCGCCCATTTGTCAGACCTTGCCCGCCGCAGCGCCGCCACCCTGAAAGAGCAGGGTGCCGAGCAGCTGTGGCGCGATGTGACCTTCCGCGTGGGGCTGGCGTTCCACCATGATTCCTGGCAGCACCGGGCAGACCTGCCCCTGCGCCGGGAGCTGAAAGCCCAGCGCGCCGAGTACGCAGACGGCAAGCCGGGACCGGTGGTAAGCGTTGTAGTGCCACTGTACAACACGCCGGAAAAGTTCTTTGGCCAGATGCTGGCCAGCGTGCAAAAGCAGACCTACCCCCACTGGCAGCTGGTGCTGGTGGATGCTTCGGACGCAGCCCATGCCGCGTTCAGCACCCATGCCAGCAAGGCCGCGGCAAAGGATCCGCGCATCCTGTATAAGAAAGTGGAAAACGGCGGCATTGCGGCCAACACCACGGCAGGCTTTGCGCTGGCAACGGGGACATATATCGCCCTGCTGGACCATGACGATGTGCTGTACCCCAACGCGCTGTATGAGAGCGTGAAAACCCTGCAAAGCCAGGGAGCCGAGCTGGTGTACAGCGATGAGATCGTGCTTTCGGCGGATTTGAAACAGCTGGGCGGCTACCACTTTAAGCCGGACTTTGCGCCGGACTATCTGCGCGGGGTCAACTTCATCACCCATCTGGCGGTGTTCTCCCGCGCATTGCTGGACCGTGCCGGTGCATATGAATCCAGTGAGTACGATGGTGCACAGGACCATGACCTGATGCTGCGCCTGACCGAACAGACCACGCGGGATAAAATTGCCCATATCAAAAAGGTGCTCTATATTTGGCGCGGCCATGCGGGTTCCACCGCGGCGGGCATGGAGGCGAAGCCCTATGCCCTGGCGGCCGGTGTGCGCGCGATTGATGCCCAGCTCCAGCGGCTGAACCTGCCCGGCAAAGCCATGCAGGTGGAGGACGCGCCCGGTGCGTTCCAGGTGCGGTACGAGCTGACCGGCCACCCGCTGGTCAGCGTTATGATCCCCAACAAAGACCATATTGACGATTTGGACCGCTGCCTGAAAAGCCTGTATGCCAACGCAGGCTATGATAACTTTGAAGTCCTGGTCATTGAAAATAACTCTGAACAGCAGGAAACATTCGCCTACTACAAAACCATGCCGGAGCGTTACCCCAACAGCCGGGTGGTGACCTATGTGGGGCCGTTTAACTTTTCTGCTGTCAACAACCTTGGTGCGCGCTTTGCCAAGGGCGAGCATCTGCTGCTGCTGAACAACGATATCGAGGTACTCAGCCATGATTTTCTGCGGGAGCTGCTGAGCTATTCCCAGCGGCCGGATGTGGGTGCTGTGGGCGCAAAGCTCTATTACCCGGATGATACCATCCAGCATGCGGGCGTGATTATGGGCATCAACGGCAGTGCAGGCCACAGCCACAAGAGCTACCCGCGCAAGGCTGTGGGCGATTTGTACCGCCTTGTCACCACGCAGGACTATATGGCCGTGACGGGTGCCTGCCTGATGACCAAAACGGAGCTGTACCGCACGGCGGGCGGCCTGGACGAAGCCAAGTTCGCCGTGGCCTATAACGATGTGGATTACTGCCTGAAGCTGTGGCAGAAGGGCCTGCTGAATGTGTACACCCCCCGTGCCGAAGCCTACCATTACGAGAGCAAGAGCCGCGGTCTGGACACCACCCCGGAAAACGCCGCCCGCTATGCCCGCGAAAAGGCAAACTTTTACACGAAGTATCACGAATATATTGATCATTATGACCCGTACTATAACCCGCATTTCAACAACCTGTTTGAAAACTTTGGGCTGAAATAAGGCGGGGCAGAGGTTAAAACTATGGTAAATAAGTTTGATACCCAGTTTTTGATCGAAGGCAGCGACCTGGACGAGGATAACATCCGCGCCGGGATCATGGCCAGCGCCGAGGGCGACTGCCTGATCGTGGTAGGGGATGAGGAAGTGGTGAAAGTGCATTACCACACCGATACTCCCTGGAAGGTGCTGGAATACGCCGCCAGCCAGGGTGATTTGCACAAGATCATTGTAGAAAACATGGAGCGCCAGGCAAACGGGCTGGATGGGTAAAGTATATCAGGATTTTTATGTTTGGTGAACGGCATGCAGTATCATACAAGAGTGCCAAACCGTTTGCAGGGATATGATTACAGCCCAAATGGTGCATATTTCATAAGGCAACACCGCACAATTCCCGCCTTACGGCTTAAGCACCGCTCCGACGGCTGCGGCACGGCATCTGCGTTGCCAAAATGCTCGATAATGTCGGGTTGCGGTACCCGCATCGTGCTTCGGGGGCAAAAGCCCCTCGCACTCTGCGACCGCTGCCCCTGCTTCGGTTCGCTGTTTCCGCCACTGGCGGCGCTCACCTTTGCAGCATCCAGTATTATCTGCGCTTTTGGCTTAGCATCTGCCGCACCTCGCTCGCCGTATCGGCACTTAGAATTATGCGGTGTTGCCATAACCTTCTATACGCAGGGCAGAGTGCATTTATTTTGGAAAGAACCCACCCGATTGCGGCAGAATTCCCAGGCCGTAGGGGCGCGCAATGCGCGCCCCTACGGTTTCCAACATCGTCCAACAATGAAAGAGCTGCGTAACCAAACACCTCCATCACCCCATCTGGCAAAAATCCTTCCATGACCACGTCATCCGTACCCAGACAGATTATGAAACCATCTGGCTGTACATCGATTCCAACCCCCAAACATGGCAGACGGACTGCCTGAACCCGAACCGGAACAAATCCCAACAATCTGACACCCGAAAGGACGTAACGTTATGAACCAGCAGGCCAAGCGCATCAAAGAACTATTTGGCTATGCCCGTACCTTGACGAAGGAACAGGGCATTGGCACCATGTGCGTGCGCGCGGCGGGCTTTTTCAAACGGCGCTTTTTCGGCAAGCGGGCGCGGTACTGGCCGTCCAACATGGCGCTGGAAGCCCAGCGCAGCGACCCCGCGGCGGAAACCTTCCCCATCATTTCTATTTTAACGCCGCTGTACAATACGCCGCAAAACTTTTTAACAGAATTTCTCGATAGTGTGGAAAACCAGACCGCCCACAACTGGCAGCTCTGCCTGGCGGATGCTTCGGACGATGCCCACACCTATGTGGGGGAGCTGGTGCAAAAGCACGTGGCGGCCAACCCGCGCATTCGCTATGTGAAAATTGAAAACAAGGGCATTGCGGCCAACACCAACGCGGCGGCCCGGCTGGCACAGGGGAATATCTGGCTCTGGCAGACCATGATGACATCCTGGCCCCGCACGCTATCTACTGCATGGGCAAAGAACTGCAAAAAACGGGGGCCGATTTCGCCTACAGCGATGAAGCCCTTTTCCGCAAAAGCCCCAAAACCGCCCATGTGGCCCACTTTAAGCCGGACTATGCGCCGGAATACCTGATGGCCTGCAACTACATCTGCCACCTGGCCGTGTTCCGCAAAAGTCTGTTTGATGCCATCGGCGGGGAGCGCCCGGAGTGTGACGGCGCACAGGATCATGATCTGTTCCTGCGGCTGATCGACGCCATGCAGGCGAAAGACGCCAACGCCGCACCGCTGCACATCCCGCAGGTGCTGTATTACTGGCGGGTTCATGCGGCGTCCACCTCCGGCGGCACCGAGGCCAAGCCCTATGTGGTAAAAGCCGCGCAGAAAGCCGTGGCGGACCACCTGGCGGCAACCGGCCGCAGCGGCAGGGTAGAGGAGGGCATCTTCCCCGGTACCTGCCATGTGCAGTGGGAACTGCCGGAGCCGGAACCGCTGGTGTCCATCCTGATCCCCAACAAGGACCATGTGGACGACCTGGAAAAATGTCTGTTCAGCCTGTACTCCAAAACGCTGTACGAAGCGTTTGAAGTGATTGTCATCGAAAATAACTCCACCGACCCTGCCACAAAGGCTTATTATGAAAAGCTGCCGGACCGCTATGCCAACTGCCGCGTGGTGGCTTACAGCGGCGGGTTCAATTTCAGCCGCATCAATAACTTTGGCCGCAAGTTTGCCAACGGCAAGTTCTTACTGCTGCTCAACAACGATATTGAAATCATTAGCGGAAACTGGCTGACCCAGATGGTGGCCGAAGCCAGCCAGCCCGGCGTGGCGGCCTGCGGCGCCATGCTGTATTACCCGGACGATACCATCCAGCACGCGGGCATTATCACCGGTTTGGGTGGGTATGCGGGCCACAGCCACAAGTACCACAAGCGCGGCGGTAGCGGGTACATGTTCCGCCTGGCCACCGTGCAGGATTATTCCGCCTGCACTGCGGCCTGCCTGCTGGTGCGCACATCGGCTTATGATGCCGTTGGCGGGTTGGATGAAGCCTTTACTGTTGCATTCAACGATGTGGATTTCTGCCTGCGCCTGCGGGAAAAAGGCTGGCGTATTGTGTGGACCCCCTATGCGGGCTGTACCACCACGAAAGCAAATCCCGCGGTTCGGACGAGGAAGACCCCGCCAAAAAGGCCCGCTTTGCCAAGGAGCAGGCCCGCCTGTATGAGGTACACGGTAAGCAGAATATCCTGCACGACCCCTACTACAACCCGAACCTGAGCCTGGATTATGAGGATTTCCGCGAAAGCGGGATCTGCGCAATCTGAAAAACGTGACCCTGTGACCCATGCCGGAAAAGCAGGGCAAAATCTGTGCAGTTTTTTTGCTGTTACGGCTTGCCACGCTATGCCGGATATGCTATAATCTAAATGTTACCGCGGCCCGGCTTTGGGTGTATGCCCTGCATCAGGGAGCCTTGATTGCCTTTTGCTGCGCCGTAGGCAAATATTATAAAGCGAGGTATTACTACTATGAGCCAGAAGTCTGCTATCGAAAAACAGCCCATCATTGCAAAAGCCGCCATCCATGAGGGTGACACCGGTTCTCCGGAAGTTCAGGTTGCGCTGCTGACCGCACGCATCAACCACCTGACTGAGCACCTGAAGACCAACAAGAACGACAACCACAGCCGTCGTGGTCTGTTCAAGATGGTCGGCCGCCGCCGTAACCTGCTGGCCTATCTGCAGAAGAAGGACATCAACCGTTACCGTGCTCTGATCGCTGAACTGGGTCTGCGCAAGTAATTCGCAAAACGGGCAGGGCGCTGTATGTGCGCCCTGCCCATTTTCTATATTTCAGCAGGTGTTCCGGCATTCATTTTTATTATGCTCTGCCGTTGGCCTGTAATCATATTGAATAAAGTTAGGACCCCGAGGGAGAAGAACGGTACTTTGGCACTCCGGCCACCGTTGCCAGTCCATTATATCCCACTGCCTTTTACAATGTAATGTGCGGTACCTTTGGTCAGTGCTGTAACTCCTAACTCCTCCCTCTTACCTTCTAACTTAATGTTTTTGGCCGCCCGCATGGTTTGTGCAGTAAATCGAACGCCGGAGCAAAACAACCGTTCCGCCGCTGGATTTACTGCTCAAAGCATGGGGCTGCCTGAACCGCATATTCCCACCAGGTATCAAAAATTATATCAGAAGGAGAATTACTATGGCACTGGAATTTGCATCCCGTAAGGCAACCTTCCCCAACTACCGCAAGTTTGAAACAACTTTTGCCGGCCGCCCGTTTGTGGTGGAAACCGGCAAGCTCTGCGGCCTTGCCAATGGCAGCGCAATGATCCGCTATGGCGAAACCTGCGTGCTGTGCAATGTTACCATGAGCGAAAAGCCGCGTGAAGGGGTGGATTTCTTCCCCTGAGCGTGGAATTTGAAGAAAAGCTGTACGCCGCCGGCCGCATTCCCGGCTCCTTTATGCGCCGCGAAGGCCGCCCCGGTGAACACGCAATCCTGTCCTCCCGCGTGGTTGACCGCCCCATCCGCCCGCTGTTCCCCAAGGATATGCGCAACGATGTCTGCGTGACCATGACTGTGATGAGCCTTGACCCGGACTGCTCCCCTGAGATTGCCGGTATGAACGGCGCGTCTCTCGCCATTGCCATGTCGGATATCCCTTGGAATGGCCCCATTGGCGGCGTGGCAGTCGGCTATGTGGATGGCGAGATCGTGCTGAACCCCACCAAGGAGCAGCGCGAGCACAGCGACCTGTCCTTGACCCTGGCTGCCAGCGAGGAGAAGATCGTCATGATTGAAGCCGGCGCCAACGAAGTGACCGAAGAGGTCATGATGGACGCCATCAAGGCTGGCCATGAGGAAATCAAGAAGATGCTCGCCTTCATCAACGGCATTGTGGCCGAGATCGGCAAGCCGAAGAAGAACTTTACCCCCGTGGAGCTGGATCACGCCCTGCTGGCCGACGTGTACGCCAAACATCTGGACGAAGTCAAGGCCGCCATGGACACCGACGACAAAAACGTCCGCGATGCCGCTATGCTGCCCATCATGGACGCCATCGCTGCCGAGCATCCCGAGCTGACCGCCGCCGACCTTGATCTGATCAGCTACAAGCTGCAGAAGAAGGTCGTCCGCACATGGCTGCTGGAAGAAGGCAAGCGTGTTGACGGCCGTGGCATCAATGAGATCCGCCCGCTGGCCGCCGAAGTCGGTGTGCTGCCCCGTGTGCACGGCTCCGGCCTGTTCACCCGCGGCCAGACCCAGGCCCTGACCATCTGCACCTTGGGCTCCACCAAAGATGCCCAGATAATGGACGACCTGTCCGACACCCCGCTCAAGCGCTACATCCATCACTATAACATGCCGCCGTACTCCACCGGCGAAGCCCGCGCACCCGCAGCCCCGGCCGCCGCGAGATCGGCCACGGCAACCTGGCGGAGCGTGCCCTGATCCCCGTGCTGCCCAGCATGGAAGAGTTCCCGTACACCATCCGTACCGTCTCTGAAATCATGAGCTCCAACGGCTCCACCTCTCAGGCTTCTATTTGTGCTTCCACCCTGGCCCTGATGGATGCTGGTGTGCCCATCAAGGCACCGGTTGCCGGTATCTCCTGCGGCCTGATCACCGATGGCGACCCGCTGCACGGCGGCCGCTGGATGACCATGCTGGACATTCAGGGCGTCGAGGACTTCCACGGCGATATGGACTTTAAGGTTGGCGGCACCCGCCGCGGTATCACCGCCATCCAGATGGATATTAAGGTGGACGGCCTGACCTATGATATTGTGGCCGAAGCACTGGAAAAGTGCCGCAAGGGCCGCCTGTTCATCCTGGACGAGATCATCAAGCCCTGCATTGCCGAGCCGCGCGCAGAGCTTTCTAAGTATGCACCCAAGATGTTCAGCATGCAAATCCCCGTTGACAAGATCAAGGATGTCATCGGCAAGGGCGGCAAGGTCATTCAGGAAATGTGCGCGAACTTCAACTGCAAGATCGACATTGAGGAGGACGGCCATGTCTTTATCTCCGCTGTCGATCAGGACGACGCCAAGCGCGCGATTTCCACCATCAAGACCATTGTGGAAGATCCCGAGATCGGTGCTATCTACAAGGGCCGCGTGACCCGTCTGATGAACTTCGGTGCCTTTGTTGAGATTGCCCCCGGCAAGGAGGGTCTGGTTCACATCTCCAAGCTGGACGATCACCGTGTAGAGCATGTGGAAGATGTTGTTGCCGTGGGCGATCCCATCATCGTTATGGTAACCGACATCGACCAGCAGGGTCGCATCAACCTGTCCCGCAAGGATGCCCTGGCCGCCATCGCCAAAAAGCGCGCGGAACAGCAGCAGTAAAGTTACGGGAGTTTTGTTCTTTCTTTGAAAAGAAGGGAACCGAAGAAACTTTAATAGAATAAAACAGGCAGTGCCGCTCCCGGAAAGGGGAGAAGGACACTGCCTGTTTTGGTATTGGGTAAAAAAGAAAGTGGGTACTTGAGCAGAAAAACAGCGCAGAATCTTTCGATTCTGCGCTGTTTTTCTATGGAGCGGGTGAAGGGAGTCGAACCCTCGTCCCCAGCTTGGAAGGCTGATGTACTAGCCGTTGTACGACACCCGCATTGAATACTTGTTTATTTTACCGCACGGGTGCCGGTTTGTCAATAGCGGATTGCCGGTTTTTAGCTGCTCCGGCCTGATCCGGCGTGTTTTCACTCAGCGTTTTTACCGCCGAGCAAAAGAACCAGGAATTCCCTCAAAACTCTTTGCGCTGATAAATTTGTACGCTCAAGGCCCAGCTGCCAAGGTAGAGCAGCAGCACGGCCGCGCAGGGCAGCAACAAAAGCACCGGCTGCGCGGTGAGGGCATTGCCCAAAGCGTCCAGCTGGGAAATGACGGAAGAACGCTGCAGATAGGGCAGATGCTCCATGGCAAAAATTATGAGGAAAACACCAAAGAATGTGACCAGGTACACCCAGGTGCCGGCACGCACCGCGCCGAATTTGTAGGAAAACGGCATGTTGACGGCAAACAGCAGCAGGGAAAACGCGGCAATGAGCAGAATCGAGAATGCCGCTTCCAACACATCTGTGTATTGGCCGGCAAGGAAAATCCCCACCGCGGCGCAAACGCTGCCAAACAGGGTGAACAGTAGCCCCAGCAGGTACTTGCAGCCAACAACCTGCCCCGGTGTGACCGGCAGGGTGCGGGCATAGGTATCCCAGTGGGCGTAATCATCAAAATTCATGGTGCTGGATGCGTAAACGCCGCACACGGCAACCAGCGCATAGCACAGGTAATCCATATGCAGGCAGACCGCCATGCCAAGATAAAGCACAACCATAATAAGGAAATTTTTCTTGTAGCTGTTCACCAAAATGGCCCAGTCTTTGCACAAAAAAGACCTTTCATTGTTAACCCTCCTTGCTGGTCAGGCGCATAATGTCATCAATGCTGGCGGCATCGCATACCACACCGGGCAATGCGCGCAGGACGCTGACCCGCGGGTGTACCAGGCTTTCGCAGCCGGCGGCGGTGCGGCAGGTGGCGGCGATCCACTCCGGCGGCAGGCGGTCAAGGTCCTGCTGGCTGCACCGCAGAATGCCGTATTCTTCCATCAGGTCATCCTTGTTTTTGGCAAACAGTAGCTGCCCGTGGTGCAGGTAGGCAATGGTATCGGCGATCTGTTCCAGGTCGGTGGTAATGTGGCTGCTCAACAGCACGCTGTGGCGCTCATCCTGGATAAAATCAAGCAGGATATCCAAAATCTCGCTGCGGGCGGCGGGGTCCAGCCCGGAGGTGGCTTCGTCCAGCACCAGCAGCCCTGGCCGGTGGGCCAAAGCGCTGGCAAGGTTCAGCTTCATCCGCATGCCGCGGCTGAGTTCTTTGATGCTCTTTTTTTCGGCGGCAGGTGGAACTGCTCCAGCAGAGCGGCGAAATAACCGGCATCCCACGCTGGGCCAAATATGCCGCGCAGGCTGGCACCAACCTGTGCGGGGGTCAGCGATTCATAAAAATAGGCATCCTCAAACACAACGCCAATTTTCGCGCGCACGGCGGCATCATCTGGGGTGGCGCTCAGCAGCTCCACGGTGCCGGCATCCGGGCGGTTTACACCGGTCAGCAGTTTGAGCAGGGTGGTTTTGCCCGCGCCGTTTTCACCAATCAGGCCAACAATGCTCCCGGCGGGAATTTCCAGGTTCAGCGGGCCAAGGGTAAAACCGTGGTAATGTTTTGCCACACCATGCAGTGCGGCGGCCAAAGGTTCAGCCATCATGATTCCTCCCACAAAAGGTCAAGGGTTTCGCGCACTTCGTCTTTGGTAATGCCGCCGCGCCGCGCGGCATCAATGGCGTGCTGCAGGTGCTCTTCCATCTGTTTTAAGCTTTCCTCCCGGTGTAGGGCCGGGTTTTGCGGCGCAACAAAGCTGCCGCGCCCCGGCATGGTGGTAATAAAACCATCGGCTTCCAGGTCCTCATACGCGCGCTTGGTGGTGATCACGCTGATGCGCAGCTCCTTCGCCAACAGGCGGATGCTGGGCAGTGCATCGCCCTGCTGCAATTCGCCGTTCAAAATTTTGGCTTTGATCTGCCGGGTGATCTGCGCGTAAATGGGTTCCTGGCCGGAATTGGAGATATACAGCTCCATGCCGTGTTCCTCCTTGCAATCTGAACTGTTCATATGCTATATATACAGTATATACGCAATATACACAGCTGTCAACAGGTAAAATAAAAAAAAATCCCTGCCCATATTCAGGACAGGGATGGGAAAAGGCGGGAACAGGCAGTCAGGCTTCCGCCGCCGGTTCTTCCTCTGGTTCGCTCACCGGCAGGCCGCGGTGCTCCACCGGTGTGGAGAACACGATTTGCGTGCGGGTGCGGCCAAACTGCTGCAAATGGTTGATGAAGGTATCCAGCTCCTGCGTGGTGGCAAACAGCACCTCGATCAGCATGCTGTAATCGCCGGTCACACAGTTGCACTCCACAACATTGCCGCAGCTTTGGATGTAGGGGTAAAACTCCGGCTTGAGCTTGGGGTCCATATCCAGGTTGATGAACGCCTTGACCAGCTGCCCCAGCTTGAGCGGGGCAACCTGCGCCTGATAGCCGGTCAGTACGCCGTCTTTTTCCAGTTTGGCAATGCGGGCCGAAACCGCAGGGGAGGACAAAAACACCCGGTCGGCAATTTCTTTCAGCGGGGCGCGTGCGTTTGTTTGCAGAATATCAATGATTTTGCGGTCAATGCGGTCCATACCATCCACCTCCATTATAAGTAAAAAAAGGAACAATGCAGCCGCCAACAAGGGCGGACGACATTGTCCCCATAAATTACTTAAAATTCTAACACAAAAAAAGGAAAAGGTAAAGTGGATTGCAAAATTTTATGGCAATACCGCATAATTCTAAGTGCCGATACGGCGAGCGAGGTGCGGCAGCTGCTAAGCCAAAAGCGCAGATAATACTGGATGCTGCAAAGGTGAGCGCCGCCAGTGGCGGAAACAGCGAACCGAAGCAGGGGCAGCGGTCGCAGAGTGCGAGGGGCTTTTGCCCCGAAGCACGATGCGGGTACCGCAACCCGACATTATCGAGCATTTTGGCAACGCAGATGCCGTGCCGCAGCCGTCGGAGCGGTGCTTAAGCCGTAAGGCGGGAATTGTGCGGTGTTGTCTTATAAAAATGGAAAGCTGCTGCACTATAAAGTGGGGAACAGCAGCTGCGCGCTGAACCGCCCGCCGGGACCAAACATTTCAAAGTGGCAGTGGCAGCCGAAAGAATACCCGGTATCCCCCACATAGCCAATGATTTGGCCCTGCTGCACCACATCGCCCTGCTTGACGGCAAAAGCGCTCATGTGGGCATACAAGGTTCGGTAGCCATCCCCGTGGTCCAGAATGACATAGTTGCCATAGCTGAAAACGCTGTTGTGGTAGGTGGCCGTTACCACCGTGCCGCTTGCTGAGGCAACGATGGGGGTGCCGCGCGCGCGCGGCAATATCCGCGCCCTTGTGGTTGTCGCTGCCGCCCATCCAGCGGCTTACATGCTTGTACTGCGGCACCGGCCAGATGAAGGTGTACCCATCCAGCTCTGCCGTCATGCCCGGCGCAAGATGGGTGCCGCGGGCAGTGATCTCCGGCACTGCAGGGGTCAATATATCAATATGTACTACCTCGGCGGCAGTTTGCACGCCGTTCACATAGGTGATCTCCTCGGTCAGCTGCTGGGTGCCGTCAACACCCTGCTGGATGGTTTCCACCACGCCAAAGCCAAGGTCGCTGCGTTCCACCGTCTGCTGGTCATAGGGAATCGGCTCCTGATACACGCGGGTGTACACCGTTTTGACCTGCAGCAGATCGCGGCTTTGCAGCTGCTGAACGATCTCGCCATAAGGCTGCACGGAACCCGCCAGATAGATGCCAGCCACCAGCCGGAGCTCGTGCAGAAATGCGGTGCGCACATTGCTTTGCCTGGGGGCGCGCCAGGGCCGCTGCAGCTGGTTGAAAAAGCAGCGCAGGTGGTCGCCCTCTACCGTAACAAAAGCAAGGCTGCCATCCAGATACACTGCGGTGCCTTCCACAATGGAGCTGCCGCTGGCGCGCAGAATAGCATCCGTCAGCTGCAATTCCGTCATGGGGGTACCGCCGATGTGCAGAGTATAGGTTGGCTCCAGCACCGGCAGGGCGGCGGTATCGGAATCCGCCAGCTGCCGTGCGGCGGCAAGGCGGGCCTGGAGGTCTGCGCGGGCGGTATCAAAGTTCTGCTCGGTGGCAACGCTGCCAACCACGGTGCCGTTTACTTCCACCTGCAGGGTAAAGTGCAGGTTCAGCCCATGGGCAACCACAGCCCAAAGTATCACCCCGGCGGCGCAGGGGGCAAGCCATGGCACCAGCTGCCGCAGCGGGTGCGGCCCGGCCAGCGCGGTGCAGAATGCCTGCCCCAGCTCCAACACCGGGGCAAGCAGCAGCCAGATAAGATAAAGCGCAGCATCCCGCGCAGCGTGCGCCGCGGCGGCAGCCTTGCGGCCCAGGCAGATGAGCCAATATTCTGTTAAAAAGCCGACGGCATAAAAATCTCGCCAGTTCTGTGCCAGCCGGGCAGCCGGCGCAGGTTGGTGCGGCGGGGTTTGCGCGGTGTTTTGTGTTGCAGTTCAGCCATAGTGTGTTTGTTTTGTACGTTAGCCGGTCAATCGACATTCACCGTTCAGTGCGGGATGTATTGCAGCGGGTCGGTGCGGGTGCCGTTGATGCGCAGCTCCAAATGCAGGTGGTAGCCGCCGTTGGCACCGCGCACATCCCCGGTGTTGCCCACATAGCCGATCACATCGCCCTTATGCACCGTCTGCCCCGCGCTGACGCAAAAGCTGGACATGTGCGCATACAGGGTGGCATAACTGCTGCCGTCATCCGCGGTGCCGTGGTCGATCTGCACACAGTTGCCATAACTGGGCCGGGCGGATGCCGCGCTGACCACGCCATCCGCCACGGCGTAAATGAGGGTGCCGCTGGCGGCGGGCATGTCGGCCCCTGTGTGCGGCTTGTTGTATACAGCATCCGGCTCCCCAAAGTAGGTGCTGATGCGCCCCACGCTGGGCAGGGGACAGGTGAAATCTAAACTGCAATGGCGGGCGGGATCCTGGTATTTCTGGCTCTGCGCTTTTAAGTAGGCATCCAGCGCGGCGGTGGCCTGTTCATAGGCCTTGCGTTTTTCTTCGGTCACGGCGGCCTGGGCTTCGGCGGCTGCCTGCTGGCTGTCCAGTTCCGTCCTGCCCTGCTGCAAGGCCTGTTCCAGCTGGATCTGCGTCTGGGTCAGTTCATCCTGGCGCGCCTGCAGGGCTTGGGCGGCCTGTTCGGCCTGCGTTGCAGCGGCTTCGGCCTGCTGGCGTTGGGTGTCCAGAGCCTGAGCTTCCGCATCCAACTCGTCCAGCAGCTGTTTATTGTGCTCGGTCAAATCGTTCAGCACCTGCCAAAAGGTCAGCAGTTCGTACAAATCATCCGCCTGTATCAACAGGCTGATTCCCCCGCCTTCGTTCAGCAGCTGCATGGCGGTCAGCTGCTGCTTGCAACTGTCATACCGGGCGCTGAACGCAGCCTGCTTTTCTTCCAGCGCCTTGGCCGCAGCAGTTGCCTGGTTCTGGGCTTCGGCCAGCTCGGTGCGGCTTTGCTCCAGCTGGGCCACAATGCTGCTGCCCAGTTGGCCGCGCAGTGCGTCGGTTTGGCTTTGCAAGTCGTTGACCTGCTGGCGGGTGTCACTGGCTTGTTGCTGCATGCTGTCCAGTGTGCTGGCGGCGCTTTCATATTCGCGTTGCGCCGCGCTCACCTGGCCCTGCAAGGCAGCGGAATCCGCTGCATGGGCGGGGAATGGGTACAAAAAAGAGCAGGGCTGCCGCCGCAGCTGCAGCAGCCCGTACATAGAATGTTTTCAGTTTCATTTGGTTTCTCTTATTGCGGCAGCATGGCCAGCGGGTCAACGGGGTGCCGTTTACCAGTAGCTGGAAGTGCAGGTGGTTGCCGGTGGAACTGCCTGTGCTGCCCACATAGCCGATCACATCCCCCTGCGCGACCCGCTGCCCCACCTGCACGGCGGGCTTGCTTTGCAGGTGAGCATAGCTGGTGGCATAGTTGGCAGGGTAAGTGCCGTCATCGTTGGCAGCGGCGTTTGCACCGTGGTAGATGGTTACAAAGTAACCGTGGTCATCATCCCAGCCTGCCTGGGTCACAACGCCGCTCTGTGCAGCCTGTACCGGTGTACCGCCCGCAGCGGCAAAATCCACGCCAAGGTGGGGCGGTGTATCGAAATCATCGGTGCGGAAGGGGGCAGAAATTGCCGTGTAGCTTTCCAACGGGCAGATAAAATCCAGCGTGGTGGTCAAATGCAGGTCCGGGGAGGTGGTGTTATCGTAAGGAATCATCGTGCGGGTATCGGTCAAGGTTCCATCCACAAACAGCTCCAGGTGCAGGAGGTTGCCGGTTGGTGCGCCGGTGGAACCCACCGTGCCAAGCTGCTGGCCCTGGGTTACAGTGTCGCCAGCTGCCACGCTCAGGGTATCCAGGTGGGCATACAGCGTGCGGTAACTGTGGCCGTCCGGCAGGGTGCCGTGGTCGATGACCACATGATTGCCGTAACTGGGGTGGTTGTAGTTGGCAACCACCACTGTGCCGCCGTACACCGCCAACACCGGCGTGCCCTGGTGGCGCTATAATCCGCCCCGCGGTGATAGTCTGATACAAAGCGGGCAATGTAATGGAAATCCGCTACCGGCCAGCCAAAAACCAGCGGCTCTGCCGTGGCCTGGGGCTGCTCCGGCTGTGCGGTGGGTTCCGCGGCGCTGTTGGTCAGCGTATCATCAGCAGGAGTGGCAGGTTCCGGCGTGGGGTCTGCCGCAGCGGAAACGGGTTCGGCCTGCGGCGCGGTAGTTTCCGCCTGGGGCCGCAGGGCGCAGGCACCGCAGCCCAGCGCAACCAGCACACAGCCAAGGGCTAACAACAGCGGGGCGGGTTTGCGGTATTTCAGCAAGTGGGCCACCCGCTTGGCCACCTGGCCCTGCCCAAAAGCGAGGGCACCGGGCATCTGGCGCACCGTGGCAAAGCGCAGAATGCTTTCGCAGTAATCAGCGCGCTCGGCAGCGGGAGCGGTGCCGATGGCGGCTTCGTCACAGGCAAGTTCCATGTATTCCTCAAATTGGCGGAACGCCAGCCACGCCAGAGGGTTCCACCAGTGCAGGCAGGCGGCCAGATAGTACAGCGGTTTGGTAATGGGGTCACCCCGGCGGATGTGGGTGCGTTCATGCAGCAGTACCGCACGGCGTGGGGAACCCTGCAGGCTTTGCGGCATATAAATGCGGGGGCGCAGCACGCCAAGTGTGAACGGCGTGGCAACCGCGGCGCAGGTGTAGCAGCCATCCGGCGTTTTGCAGGCAAGGGTCACCATGCGGCGCAGGCGGCAATAGCCAGCCGCCGCACGCACCAGTAAAACCACTACCCCGGCAGCCCAGATCGCTGCCAGTGCCACCCAGATGTTAAACATGCTGCCGGGCAGGGGAGCACTGCCTGCCGCGCCCGGCAAAGCCTGCGCCGGGAGTTCCGCGGGCACGGTGAGCGCCTGAACCACGGCGCCAGCCTGTTGAATGGGGGCCGCGCTGCCCGGCTGCCGGATGGATACCGGGATGCCGCCCGGCAGCAGAAACCGCAGCCCGACCGCCAGCCAAAGCAGGCACAGCAGTTTGCTGGGTGCCCGCAGCCTGCGCAGCAGCGCGCACAACGGTAGGCAGAGCAGTACCAGCAGGCCGCCGCACATACTGGTGTCAACGGCATACAGCACAAAAGAACGGATGCTGAACATCATGGCGTTTTTCCTTTCCGTTAAGCAGTAAGCAAGCAGCATTCAGGCGTCGCTGTCCTGGCGGCGGGCGTCATCCAGCATGGCGCGGATGGCGGCGGCTTCTTCCTCGCTGATGGAGCTGGTGTTCAAAAAAAGCGGCCACAAAGCGAGGCAGGCTGCCGCCAAAGCTTTTTTGCACGACGGCGGCGCTTTCTTCCTGTTGAACCTGGGCCTGTTTGACCAGTGCCGTTACAGTGCCGTTTGCATTGTGTAATATACCGCGCTCACACAGCTTTTTCAGCACGGTATAGGTGGTGCTTTTCTTCCAGCCAAGGGCTTCATTTGCCAGCGCTACCAGTTGGCCGCTGCCCAGCGGCTCGTTGGCCCACACCAGGCAGGCAAAGCGGTATTCGCCTTCCGCAAGGCGGTAATCCTGTTCCATTTCGGGGTGCTCCTTCTCTCATTTGGTCTATTGCTATAAACCTAGTCTATAACAATAGACCAAGCTTGTCAACCCCTGTAAAAATGTTTGCCTTGCGCACACACAGATGGTATAATAAGCGCACTTATGAATATTATGCACAAGGGTGCCCCGCCCCTGCGCCAAGGCACCGTGCAGTGAAAAATAAAAGGAGAACTCTAATTTATGAGAACGATCCTGCTGATTGCAACCGGCGGCACCATTGCTTCGCGCCCAACGGCGGCGGGCGGGCTTGCCCCGGCCATCACCTCGCAAGAGCTGCTTTCCTGCGTGCCGGAACTGGCGGAATTCTGCCGCATTGATGCCATCCAGCTGTATAACCTGGATTCCACCAACATGGGCCCCGAACAGTGGCAGGGCATTGCCGCTGCTGTGCAGGAAAACTATGACCGCTATGATGGTTTTGTCATCACCCATGGCACGGACACGATGGGCTATACCGCCGCGGCACTCAGCTACATGATCCAGAAAAGCCCCAAGCCGGTGGTGCTGACCGGCAGCCAGAAATCGATTTATAACCGCGATACCGATGCCCGCAACAACCTGTGGCGCGCCGTGGCCTATGCCTGCCACCCGGATGCCTGGGGTGTGCAGATCGTGTTTGACAATCAGGTGATTTTGGGCACCCGCGCCCGCAAAACCCGAACCAAGAGTTTTAACGCGTTTTCCAGCATTGATTATCCCGAAACAGCCATGTTCCGGGACCGCCGCCTGATCCAGTTCCTGCAGCGCCCGGCGGAGTATACCCATGCGGTGTTCAGTACCGCGCTGGACCCCAATGTGTTTGTGCTGCGGCTGGTGCCGGGCATGCGGGCGGATATCATCCCCCTATTGGAGGGCCGTTACCGCGCTCTGGTGCTGGAAAGCTTTGGCGTGGGCGGCCTGCCCGGCGGGGATGATGGTGCCATGTTTGCCGCCGTGCGGGACTGGTGCGGCGCGGGGCACCTGGCTGTGTTCACCACCCAGGTACCGCATGAGGGCAGCGACCTTGCCGTGTACGAAGTTGGCCGCGCGGCCAAAGCCTTGCCCGGTGTACTGGAAGCGCACGATATGACCCCCGAAGCCACCGCAGTCAAACTGATGTGGGTGCTGGGCCAGACCACCGACCGTGCCGAGGCGGAAAAGCTGTTCCTGACCCCCGTGCAGTGGGATATCCTGTAAATCGTTCATTATCACATAAAAATAAAAAACGGCGCAGAACCGGAGGAGATAACGCCCGGCTCTGCGCCGCTTTTTGATGTTATTTGGAATGTGAGCTAAGGAAACTTAAAGCAGAAATAGTATCAGATTACGTTGTGATCCATCCACTTGTTGCTGACAAAGCGGATCATGAAGAACACGCTGCGGCAGATCCAGTCAATGAACATACCGAACCACACGCCGGTCAGCCCCATGTTGAGCTTGAGCACAAAGATGTAGCTCAAAATTACGCGGAACAGCCACATGCTGAAAATGCTCACCGTCATGGTGTAGCGGGCATCGCCGCCGCTGCGCAGGGCGTTGGGCAGCGTAAAACTGGTAGCCCAGCAGACAACGCTGAACAAAGAGAACCAGTGCATAACGGTAACGCACATGTTGAGCGCAGTATCCGAAAGGCTGAACAGCCGTGCAATGTAAGGAATCGTAAAAACAGGCAGGCGTTGGTGCAGAACAAACCGAGCATTGCCATCAGGATAAACATCTTGGCGTAATGCTTGGCCTGTTTTTTGTCTCCTGCGCCAAGGCAGCGGCTGACGACGGGGATCATGGCAAGGCCCATGGTGCTGCCGGGAATGTTGGCAATGCCGCTGATGGTGTTGGCCACCGCGTTGGCCGCAATGGCGGAGGTGCCCAGGGTGGAAGTCAAGCTGCTGACGCACAGCTTGCCAATCTGGAACATGCCGTTCTCCAAACCGGAGGGAATGCCAATGCCAAGGATGCGGCGGATCAGGTCACCGTCCGGCTTCATATCCGCAATATGGCGGATGCAGAGCGGGTTTTCAATTTGCTGCTGCTGCCAGAACACCCACGCCGCGGCAAACACGCGCCCCAGCAGGGTGGCCAGCGCAGCGCCCAGTACCCCCATGCCCAGCCCATAAATGAACAGGGCGTTGAAGCAGATATTGATGATGTTCATGACCAGGCTGGCCAGCATGGAAATGCGGCTGTTGCCCTGCGCACGGAACAAAGCGGCCCCGGCGTTGTAAAACCCGATAAAGGGGTAGGAAATGGCGCTGATCAAAAAGTAGGTCTGCGAAAAGCTCATCACATCGTCATCAATGCGGCCGAAAACAATGCGCAGGATGGGGCGGCTGAGCACCAGAATGACCAGCATGACAGCGATGGTGCTGACCGCAAGAACGGTGTACAGCTGTGCGGCGCTTTTGGCGGCTTTTTTCACCATCACGCCGGCCAAGGTACTGGCTGCTGATGACCGCGCCGCCGGTTGCCAGGGCGGACAGGATCTGGATGATCAAAATATTCAGGCTGTCCACCAGGCTCACGCTGGACACAGCGGCTTCGCCCACGCCGGATACCATAAGGGTATCCGCCATGCCCATGGTTACCGACAAAAACTGCTCCGCCAGCAGCGGCAAAATCAGCCGAACCAATGCCTGGCGGTTAAAAATCGGCTCCGACAGGGTGGATTCAGCGCTTTTTGTGTTGCTCATTCGTTCCCGATACTCCTTATTCGCTTTACGAAGAATTTACATGTTATCATTATAAGACGAGAAAAGCAGAAAAGCAATATCTGTGCGAATTGAAACGATATTGTCCTTGCAAATGAGCAATTTCGTTTTCAAAAAGCAAAAAAAGAATGGATTTTGCACGGGTATCTGAAACGAAAAGCAACGATGAAAACAGCGCTTGAGCGAAATTTGTTCTGAAAGAAAAGAAAAAAGATAAAAACAAATATCGACTAATGGCAAAATCCAGCGTTAAGCACCGGGCAATTTCAGTGCGGCAAGGAAACAATCTTGCAATACTGGCGCACAAAACCGGGATAAACCGCCTCGCCAGCACATACGCTTGTGTGTGGAAGAAAATACAGGGGGAGGCAGACCGCCATGAAACAGACCCACCGCCCGCCGCGCAGCATTTACCCTGCGCAGAACCGCCACATGCGGCGGCGCACCCGTGTGCTGGCCGGACTGGTGGCGGTTTTGTGCTTTGGCGGGCTGCTGGCCCGGCTGTTTACCCTGCAAATACTGGACCCCAGCGGTTACGCCAACCGTGCCGCGGCCCAGCAGCTGCGGGATACCACGCTGCCCGCCGCCCGCGGCGAAATTTATTCCGCCGATGGCGTTACCCTGGCCGCCAGCAAAACCTGCTGGACCATCCGGGCATCCCCGCGGGAACTGGCGGATGAGCTGGTGCAGCCCGCCGCCAAAGCGCTGAGCGAAATTTTGGATATTGATTATGACGCTACCCTGCAAAAGCTGAGCAAGCGCACCAGCAATGACTGCCTGCTCCGCCGCCGGGTGGATGCCGATTTGGCGGACGCCGTGCGGGCCTGGTGCGCGCAGAACAACGCCCAGGGCATCCAGATTTTGCAGGATACCAAGCGCGTTTACCCGCAGGGCAACTTTATGGGCTGCCTGCTGGGCTTTACCGATGTGGATAATCAGGGCCTTTGGGGGCTGGAACTGCAATATGACGCCCAATTGACCGGCCGGAACGGAACCATCCTGACTGCAAAAAATGCCTGGGGGTACGATATGCCCACCCATTACAGTACCCTGCAGGATGCCGTGCCGGGAAATGATATCACTCTGACCATCCGGGCGGACATCCAGCACTATCTGGAAAGTGCGCTCAGTGCCGCCGTGGCGGAGCATCATGTGGCGGCCCGTGCGGTGGGCATTGTGATGGAAGTCGATACCGGCGCGATCCTTGCCATGTCCACCAAGCCGGATTACGACCCCAACGATCCGCGCACCATTGTGGATGAAACCATCCGCCAGCAGGTGAACGCCCTGAGCGGGGAAGAACGCAGCAAAGCCTTGCAGACCGCCCAGCAGGCCCAGTGGCGCAACAAGGCAATTTCCGATTCATAATGTAAGAGTAAGGTCTATCCGGCCTTGCTCTTTTCCTTTAAAATGGAGGTATGGTCTGACGAACTTTCCGATTGGGACACCACGCCCGCAGACAAATGTGTCAGCCAGCCTCCATTGTTTTGTGCTCGATTCAGCAAGTTGGGACATAGCTCCCGTTTCACGATTGAATATGTGCGTACTTTGGAAAAGCTGGATAGCCATAAATCGAAACGAAAGAAGGAATGTCAATGCTCGCAGTAGGAATCGATATTTCCAAGTCAAAAAGTGTAGCAGCCATCTTAAACCAAGACGGATCAATGCACACAAGCCCTTTTGAATTCCACCATACGCAGCCTGAACTAGACGCTCATTAAGTATATTTTGAATAGCAAGCAATCTGCAACCATCTTAATGGAAAATACCGGGCATTACCACTATCCTGTTCTGAAAGCGTTTCAGGAAGCCGGGCTCCCTGTTTGTATGGTTAATGCCTATCAAATCAAGAAATTCGGAGACATGGATCTTCGCAAGGCCAAAACGGACAAGAAAGATGCAGTGCGGATTGCCAGATATGCATTGGAAAAGAGTTATTCTCTGGTTCCATACACATCTATGGAGCAGAAATACGAAGATTTAAGATTTTTGGCACGACAGTATAATCAGCGAATGCTTACGCTGAAAACCAACAAAGTATTTCTACTTAATCTATTGGATGAAACGATGCCTGGCATAACCAACATCCTGCCTCTAACGACCAGAACGCCAGAAACCAGTCTTTCCGTTCTCTTTATCAATCGTTTTAAATCCTACGATCGTATAAAGAAAATGGGAAAAAGTCGTTTTCTTGACGCATTTGAAAAAATCGCAAGGAAATCTCGAAATCGCCAAACCAAAACATATGGGTTGGCAATTTACGAAGCTGCATTACGCAATATCACAACAAGGGGAGAAAACGAATACACTCTTGCGGCTCAAGATCAATGCCTTGAACTTGTCTGTGAATCACAAAAGGCCGCTGATTCAATTATTCTAAAAATGCAAACATTAGCTGAAACGTTGCCCGAATACGCTGTTCTGCGCTCTATGGCTGGTGTTGGGGATCGACTCGGTCCCCTTATCCTTGCTGAAATTGGAGACATCCGCCGCTTTCACAGTGGAAAAGCACTCAACGCTTATGCTGGTAACGATGCGCCTCCATATCAGTCTGGAACATTTGAGAGCCACAATCGCCACATATCAAAACGTGGGAGTGCGGCTCTCAGAAAGTATTGCTTTGAGGTTATGCAGGCACTCAAACTTACACGACCTCAAGATGACCCTGTCTACCTTTTTCTGCTCAAAAAGGAACAGGAAGGGAAACCGTATAACGTAGCTAAAATGGCCGGAGTCAACAAGTTTCTCCGCATCTACTACGCGAGAGCGATGGAAACGCTCAAGCAACAGTAACCACTGACTCTATTATATAGCTTTTTCAAAAAAATCCACAACTGCTGTGGGTTCAATTTAATGCACCCTTTTACCAAAAGAAAATCGGAAAATCTATAAAAAACTCTTGACAAATACATTAGCAAGATTTGTATGAACCCGGCAGTGTGTTCAAGCTCATCACCTGCGCTGCGGCACTGGATACCGGTGCCGTCACGCGGAACAGCCGCTTTGTCTGCGCGGGCAAGATCAATGTGGCGGGCACAAATTTCCGCTGCGCAAACGGGCATATCCATGGCAGTGAAACCCTGGCCCAGGGGCTGGCGGTATCCTGCAACCCCTGCTTTATCCAGGTGGGGGCGCGGCTGGGCAAACAGAACTTTTGCGATTACTTTGCCGCCTTTGGCCTGCGCGCCGCAACCGGTATTGACCTGCCCGGCGAGATCAAGCGCAGCGAATACTATACCGCCGACCGCATGGGCCCGGTGGAGCTGGCTTCCTGCTCCTTCGGGCAAAGCAGCAAGGTGAGCTACCTGCAAATGATCACAGCCGTCTGCGCGGTGGTCAACGGCGGCAAGCTGATGCAGCCCCATGTGGTGCAGTCCATCCACGATGCCGAGCGCAATACCGTGCAGCAGGTGCAGCCCACCGTAAAAGCGCAGGTCATCCGCCCCGAAACCAGCGCCGTCATGCGCGAATTGATGGAGGGTGTTGTGACCACCGGCACCGGCAAAAACGGTGCTGTGGCGGGCTACCGTGTGGGCGGCAAAACCGGCACCAGCCAAAAGCTGGACAGCGAGAATGAGCGCGCCCGCATTGCCAGCTTTGTGGCAGTGGCACCGATCGAAAACCCAAAAATCGCAGTCCTCATCTGCCTGGATGAACCCCACAGCTGGACCACCAGCGGCGGCGCGCTGTCCGGCCCGGTGGCGGCGGAGGTGCTGCAAAAAAGCCTGCCGCGCTTAGGCATCCAGCCCAGCTATACCGAAGCAGAACAGGCAAAATATTTTACCACCGTGCCCGATGTGACCGGCTGGAAAGCCCCCGCCGCGGCCCAAAAGCTGAGCGAGTATACCCTGACTGCGGATGTGCTGGGGCAGGGGGAGCGGGTCGTCAGCCAGTACCCGCGGGCAGGCACCACCGTGCGGCGCGGCTCCGCCATCCAGCTGGACACCACCGGCCAGCTGGACCCCGCAGCGGACGAAGGATAACGCCGAGTGGTTGCACCCCCGCCCCATTTGCGATACAATAATATAAAGTTTATCCCAAAAAGGGGAGGGGAGCCGCTTGCCAAAGCTGCAAACAAACGGCGCAAAACAAAAACGAACCACCTATATGATACTGCTGCTCTGGGCGGCGGTCTGCTTTGCCCTGCTGGTGGTGGACTGGTGCTGCTGGGCACTCAACCGGCTGGACGCCGACATGGCGTCCGAACAACTGCTTGCCAACCTGCTGGCGCAGGAGGGCGGCGTGATGAGCACCAACTGGTACTATTCCACCGAGCTGCGGGTGCTCAACACCCAGCTGGTCATGGCACCGCTGTTCCGGCTGTTCACCAGCTGGCATACTGTGCGCGTGGTGGGCAGCGTGGTGCTGATCCTTTTGTACCTGGCAGCGTGGTTCTGGTTCGGGCACAGTGCAAAGCTCAAGTACAGCGGCCTGCTGGGGGCCGGGCTGCTGGTGCTGCCCTATGGCGCGCTGTACCGCCAGTATGTGCTGGAGGGCCTTTACTATATTCCGCACATTGCCATCAGCTTTGTGGTGCTGGGGTGCGCGGTGCGCATTCTGCGCGGAGGGCGGCGGCTGGCCCCGGCGGCGGGCATGGTGCTGTTCAGCTTTGCGGCGGCACTGGGCGGGCCGCGGCAGCTGTTCATCTTGAACATTCCGCTTACCGTGGCGGCAGCGCTGCTCTGTTGGCTGGATGCTCCGCCTGCGGATACCCTGCGCCAAAAGCTGGCCAATGCCTGGCGCACCCCCGGCGGGGCGCTGCTGGTGCCCACCCTTGCGGCGGATGCTGCCGCGCTGGCGGGGTACCTGGTCAACGCAAAGGTGCTGGCGGAAAAATATCACTTCCAGGACCAGGGGTATGTGGCATTTACCGGGCTGAACCTGGACCGTCTGCAATGGTTTGTCAACGCGCTGCTGGCTTCCTTTGGCTGGCAGCAGGGCAAAGTGTTTTCTCTGGCCGCGCTGTTTAACCTTGCGGCTGCGGCGCTGATCCTTTTCTGCTTTGTGTTTTCTGTTCGGTTGGTGCGCGGCAAAGCACGCTACCCGCTGGGGCACCGGCTGGTGGGAGCATTTTTTCCTGGCCGGGGCCGTCTGCTTTGCGCTGCTGTACGGCCTGACCAACAGCGGCCATTCGGACCGCTACCTGCTGCCGCTGGCAATTTTATTTGTACCGCTGCTGGAAATCATGCTGGCGGACTGCACCCCCGGCACCGCCCGGATGCCTGTGGTCTGACGGCCCTGCTGGCGGCGATATTACTGTTGCGCGCCGGAACAGACTACCGCGCAGCGGCAGTGGCAGCCAACCCCAACCAAGGGGCGGCACAGTTCCTGGTGCAGAACGGCTACCGGGACGGGTACGCTTCTTTTGGGACGGTAATGTGATGACCGAGTTGACGGACGGCACCCTGAACGTATGGACCCTGACCCCAAACAGTGTGCCGGAGCTGCGCCCTTGGCTGCAGGTCACCAGCCATCTGCAAACCCCTCCGCAGGGTAAAATTTTCTTTGTTATCTCCAAATGGGAAGCATACGGCGAGCGCCAGCCCACTACCCAGGCCCTTGCCGATGCCATGCCGGAGGATGCGCTGATCTATGAGGATGAAACCGTAAAGATTTACGGTTTCGCCAGCGATGAAGCCATGCGCCAGGCGTGCGGATTTGCGGCATTCCCATAAAAAATAAGCCGTCACAAACTTTTAAGGCAACACCGCACAATTCCCGCCTTGCGGCTTAAGCACCGCTCCGGCAGCTGCGGCACGGCATCTGCGTTGCCAAAATGCTCGATAAGACATCCAGTATTATCTGCGCTTTTGGCTTGGCATCTGCCGTACCTCGCTCGCCGTATCGGCACTTAGAATTATGCGGTATTGCCTTAACAATTTTCTTTGAAAATAATTACATCCCGCTGGTTGACAAACCGGCGGGATTTGTTTATAATCGTACTGTTGCAAATCAAACTGTTTTAATTCAAACAATTAACAATCAAACGAATTGGAAAGTGAGGTGATCCAAACGCAGAACCGCAACCAACAGGATGACCACGGCTTTGTGCATGTGGGCCGCACCTTAAACTATGCCGCGCGGGAAATTTCCTGCGCGCTGGATGCGTACATCAGCACCAGGGTCAGCCCGGAGCTGACCGGTATGCGCGGCATGGTGCTGGGGTTTTTGATGCAGGAAACGGAAAGCGGCAAGCAAATCTACCAGCGTGATCTGGAAGCCCGGTTCCACACCAACCGTTCCAGCATTACCGCCATGCTGCAGGGCATGGAGCAGTCCGGCTTTATCACGCGGGAAGTTGTCGCCAAAGACGCCCGGCTCAAAAGCCTGGTTCCGACCGAGAAAGGCCGCCAATGCGCCGCCGCCATCCACCAGTGCATTTCGGATTTTGAGCATGACCTGCAAAACGGGGTCAGCGCGCAGGAACTGGAAGCGATCCAGGGCACCCTGCACAAGCTGATTGAAAATGCAAAAGCCATCCGCGGCAAAAATTAAGGCGTATCTGAAAAGTCAAAAATTTGGTCTATTTCTATAAGCGCAGCGGGATTTTGCGTTAAAAAGCCTTGGAATATACAAAGGATTCCTGCGGCTCCTTGCCTTAAATCCTGCTTGTGTTTGCGAAATATCCGTTATTTTCTTTGTTTTCAGGCACACCCCAAAGTGTTCCGCAATGCTTTGGCTTAAGAAGTTCAGGCGCTGCCCCCGGGCAGCCAAACAGGAGATACCATATGTTTAAGTCACTTTACAAAAGAAACAGAGGGGTTCCGGCTGGTTTCCGTCCTGACCCCTTTGTGCATGATCGGCGAAGTGGTGATGGAAATGATCATCCCCAAGCTGATGTCCTCCATCATTGATGATGGCGTTACCGCCGGCAATCTTTCCCACATTTACCGCATTGGCGGCTGGATTATCGTGGCAGCGGCCTTTGGCCTGCTGTTCGGCGTGCTGGGCGGTGTGTTTGGTGCGCGTGCTTCCACCGGTTACGCCCGCAATCTGCGCCGCTCCATGTACCGCAATATCCAAACATTCAGCTTTGCCAATATCGATAAATATTCCACCGCCGGTCTGGTCACCCGTATGACCACCGACGTGACCAACATCCAGAACGCTTACCAGATGCTTTTGCGTATGGCCATCCGTGCGCCGTCCAGCATGGTCATTGCCATGATCATGGCGTTCACCATCAACGCCAAGCTGGCTTCCATCTATCTGGTGGCGGTCATCATTCTGGGCGGCTGCCTGGTGCTCATCATGTCCCGCGCCAGCAACTACTTCTCCGCCGCATTCAAAAAGTACGATGACCTGAACGAGAGCGTGCAGGAAAATGTTTCCGCCATCCGCGTGGTCAAAGCGTATGTGCGCGAAGATTACGAGAGTGAAAAGTTCAAAAAGGCATCCGGCAATGTGCAGGATCTGCTGCTGCGTGCTGAAAAAGTTCTTTCCTTCAACTCTCCGCTGATGATGGCCACCGTTTACACCTGCATCCTGCTGATTTCCTGGCTGGGTGCCCGCATGATCGTGCTGTCCGGTGCTACCAGCTTTACCACCGGCGAGCTGATGAGCATGCTGACCTACTGCACCAACATCCTGACCAGCCTGATGATGCTGTCCATGGTGTTCATCATGATCTCCATGTCCGCCGCTTCCGCCAAGCGTGTGGCTGAAGTGCTGGAAGAAGAAAGCACCCTGTCCAACGGCAAAAACCCGGTTATGGAAGTCAAGAACGGCGCTGTCCGCTTTGATCATGTCTGCTTCCGCTATAAGGCCGATGGCCGCGATGTGCTGTCTGATATCAACCTGAACATCCGTTCCGGCGAGACCATCGGCATCATCGGCGGCACCGGCAGCGCAAAAACCAGCCTGGTGCAGCTGCTGCCCCGCCTGTATGATACCACCGCCGGTCATGTGTACATTGGCGGCGTGGATGTACGCAATTACGACCTGGAGATCCTGCGCAACAGCGTTGCCATGGTGCTGCAGAAAAAACGAACTGTTCAGCGGCACCATTGCCGAAAACCTGCGCTGGGGCAATAAGGATGCCACCGATGCCGAGATCGAGGAGGCATGCAAGCAGGCCTGCGCCGATGAATTTATTGAGCGCTTCCCCGATAAATACAACACCCACATTGACCAGGGCGGCACTAACGTTTCCGGCGGCCAGAAGCAGCGCCTTTGCATTGCCCGTGCGCTGCTGAAAAAGCCCCGTATCCTGATTCTGGACGACTCTACCTCCGCTGTGGATACCGGCACCGACGCCAAGATCCGCAAGAGCTTTGCCGAAAAGATTCCCGGCACCACGGTGTTCATCATTGCCCAGCGTATTTCCAGCGTGGAAAACGCCGATCATGTGATCGTGCTGGATAACGGCAGGATCAGTGGTTACGGTACCCCGGCCGAAATGCTGGCCACCAACCCCATCTATCAGGAAGTTTATAACAGCCAGACCAAAGGCTCCGGCGACTTTGACGAAAAGGGAGGCGATAACAATGGCTGAGCAGAAAGCAAAAGTGGTTAAGGTTGGCCGCGGTGGCCCCCCCGCGGCCCGCGCCCCAAAGTCCAGAACCCCGGCAAGATCTTCATGCGCATCCTGCGCTATGTGATGGAATACTACCGCATTCAGGTCGTTGCGGTCGTCATCTGCATTTTTGTCAGCGTGTTTGCCAACGTGCAGGGCACTTTGTTCATGCAGACCTTGATCGATGGCTACATCCTGCCCCTGCTGAAAGAGCAGAGCAGTGATTTTTCCGGCCTGGCCCATGCCATCGCCCGCACGGCAGGCTTTTACGGCATCGGCATTGTTGCCGCCTTTGCCCAGGCCCGTATGATGGCTTACGTTACCCAGGGCACCCTGAAGTGCCTGCGCGATGAAATGTTTACCCATATGCAGACGCTGCCCATCAAATACTTTGACCGCAACGCCCACGGCGATATCATGTCGCTGTATACCAACGATATTGATACCCTGCGCCAGATGATCAGCCAGAGCATGCCGCAGCTGCTGAACAGCGCTATTACCGTTGTCAGCGTGCTGGTTTCCATGGTTGTACTCAGTGTGCCGCTGACGGTGCTCACCCTGGTCATGGTCGGGATTATGCTGCTGGTCACCAAGTATCTTACCACCAACTCTTCCAAGTACTTTGTTTCCCAGCAGCGTGATATTGGTGCGGTGAACGGCTACATTGAAGAGATGATGAACGGCCAGAAGGTCGTTAAGGTGTTCTGCCACGAGGAAGAAGCCATTGAGCAGTTTGAAAAGCTCAATGACCAGCTGTTTGAAAGCGCGGATAAGGCCAACCGTTACTCCAACCTCGGCGGTCCGGCTAACACCCAGCTGGGCAACCTTTCCTATGTGTTCTGCGCCATGATCGGCGGTGCGCTGGCTCTGTCTGGCATGACAGGCCTGACCCTGGGCAAGCTGGCCAGCTTTTTGACCTTCAACCGCACCCTGAACATGCCCATCAGCCAGATCTCCATGCAGTTCAACGCCATCATCATGGCTCTGGCCGGCGGCCAGCGTATCTTTAACCTGCTGGACGAAAAGCCGGAAGTGGACGAGGGCAAGGTCATGCTGGTCAACGCCAAACGCCTGCCGGATGATTCTGTGACCGAAACCAAGGAGCGCACCAACCTGTGGGCCTGGAAGCGCGTGAACGCCGATGGAAGCGCAGACTACCGTGAACTGAAGGGAGATATCGTCTTTAAGGATGTAGACTTTGGCTATGATCCGGGCAAGATCGTCCTGCATGATATCAACCTGTATGGCCGTCCGGGCCAGAAGATCGCCTTCGTCGGTTCCACCGGCGCAGGCAAAACCACCATCACCAACCTCATCAACCGCTTCTATGATATCCAGAAGGGCACCATTGAGTATGACGGCATTGATGTGACCCATATTCATAAAGACGACCTGCGCGCATCCTTAGGCATTGTTCTGCAGGATACCCACCTGTTTACCGGTACGGTTATGGATAACATCCGCTATGGCCGCCTGGATGCAACGGACGAGGAATGCCGCGCCGCCGCCAAGCTGGCCAACGCCGATGAGTTCATCCGCCACCTGCCGGATGGCTATAACACCACGCTGACCGGCGACGGCACCAACCTGAGCCAGGGCCAGCGCCAGCTGCTTGCCATTGCCCGTGCCGCTGTTGCGGACCCGCCGGTACTGATCCTGGACGAAGCAACCTCCAGCATTGATACCCGCACCGAGCGCCTGGTGCAGCAGGGCATGGACGGCCTGATGTATGGCCGCACCACCTTTGTTATCGCCCACCGCCTTTCCACCGTGCGCAACTCGGACTGCATCATGGTGCTGGAACACGGACGCATTATTGAGCGCGGCACCCACGATGAGCTGATTGCCCAAAAAGGTCGTTACTACCGCCTGTACACCGGCAATTTTGCGGAAAACTCCTGAAATAGCCTTTCTGCCGGATAAGTGCGCAACAAAAGCGCAATCGGCATAAAAACGGAAAATCCCCATAAAAATACCGGGAAGGATTCCACCCTTCCCGGCGTTTTTGTGTAAAATGCCGTCACGCCGCACAAAACTTGACGATGTGGGAATAATTGGCTATAATAGAGGAGAACACAAGGAGGCTGAACCAACACAGCACTCCTTTTTATATAGATGACGCTTTGGAGGGGGCTGCGCAGAACACTGCCAGCCGCAGGCGTACAAAACTGAACAACCAACACGATAAACTGAGAGGAGAGCTTATACATGGCTACCAAGAAAATTGCTCAGACCGTTATTACTGAGGATAAGTTTTATACCATCGCCGCTGCAAACGGCAAGGTTGTTGAAGTAAAGGATTACAACACCGAGAACGGCGCTCAGATCCAGCTGTGGGATAATGCCAACGCCGAATGGCAGCAGTGGAGCTTTGTGCGCGCCGGCGAGGGCGTGTACCGCATCAAGAACCGTTTCACCGGCAAGATGATGGACCTGGATTGCTCCGGCCTGACCGATGGCACCCATGTTCACCAGTGGGAAGGCGCTAACGCTTCCAGCCAGCTGTGGATCGTGGAGCCCGCCAATGATGGCCGCGTAAAGATCAAGTCCAACCTGGCCGGCAAGTGCCTGGACCTGGTCAACATGAACACCGAAAACGGTGCGGTCCTGCAGATCTGGGCTGATGTGAACGGCGATAACCAGTACTGGACCATCAACGAAGTGACCCGCAAGCCCAAGACCAGCGCCAAGGCTACCGCCGCTAAAGCAAAGGCTGAAGTGAAGGCTGCCGCTGAAAGCGCTGCCAAGACCGTTGACGCCGCTGCCAAGGCTGCTGCCGAAGTTGCTACCGAGGTTGTTGACGCCGTGAAGGCTTCTGCCGATAAGCCGGTTGCCGAAACCGCCGCTGAGGTTGTTAAGACCGCCAAGAAGGCCACCTGCAAGACCAGCACCAAAAAGGCTGCCGAGGCTGCTGTGACCACCGCAAAGAAGGCAGCCGAGGCTGCCACTGCCGTTGCTGCCGTGGCCACCGACGCTGTCAAGGAAGTTGCTGAAAAGCCCGCCGTTAAGGCCGCTGCCGATGAAGCTGTGAAGGCTGTAAAAGAAGTTGCCGAAAAGCCCGCTGTCAAGGCTGCTGTGGAAGCTGCCGACAAGGCCGTGAAGGAAGTTGCCGAGAAGCCTGCTGTCAAGGCTGCCGCCAAGGCCGCTGACGAAGCCGTTAAGACCGTTGTGGAAGCTGCAAAGCCGGTTGTTGAGGCTGCTAAGCCTGCTGTAAAGGGCAAAAACTCCCGCAAAAAGCACAGCAGAAAGTAATTTATTTTAAAGCGTCAGAATACCCCCTGATAAAAAATAAGTCCCGCCCGCAGCACCCCTCGCTGCCGGGCAGGACTTTTTTGTGCAGGATCAATCCCAAAGAAAACTGCCCGTATCACTCCGGCCAAAAACCGGAAAGGATGCGGGCAGCTGTTTTATCAGAATAACGGAAATAAGAGAAAGCCAAATTTTACAGGAAGCTCTGGATCAAGGTTTTCAGGCCGATCAAAATCAGCACAAGGCCGCCAATGCGCTCCGAAACGGCGCGGTACTTATCACCAAACACGGCACCAACCTTAACGCCGATGGCAGACAGGGTAAAGGTGGTGCAGCCGATCAGCAGGGCAGCAACCACAATGTTGGCTTCCATTGCGGCAAAGCCAACGCCAACGGCAAAGGCGTCAATGGAGGTTGCAACGGCCAGCGACAGCATGGCTTTGGCGGAAAAATTGTCCACAGTTTCATCGCCGCCAAAGCTTTCCCGCACCATGTTTACGCCGATCACAGCCAGCAGGATAAAGGCAACCCAAGGGCCAACGCTGTTGAGCAGGTGCTCGAACCGGGAACCGAGGAAGTAGCCAAAGGACGGCATAATGGCCTGGAACGCGCCGAACCAGGCACCGCAGATCAGCGCGTGGGACAGCTGTACTTTGCGCACCGAAAGCCCCTTGCAGATGGAAACCGCAAACGCATCCATCGAAAGGCTGATGCCGATCATGATCAAGTCAAACAAACTCATACCCCAATACCTCCAAATCAAATCCAAGGGCAGAGCCGGGCAAACAAAAAAGACCTATCCGCCCAGCACCTGCACACAGCATGCAGGTGAACCCTGTGCGGATAAGTCTCGTCATTTCAAGTAGTGCCAGAGCCTTTGCTGTTAGCTCATTGTGTTGGCAAAACTGCACGGCTGCTCTTGCCCAGTGCCGCGCCGACTACTCCCTTATTGCCTGAATAGTGTACCATGCGGAAAATTTGTTGTCAATACGTTAGTTATTGCTAACCGTTAAAATCCCGGTCATTTTCCGGGTTTTGCCACAAAAATGGGTGTGCTGCACCGCAAAATCAGCCCTGCTGCGCTCCAAAGAGCAATGCAGGCAGAAATAACCGGAATCTTTACCGCCCCCTTGCGCAATGGCGGCTGATAGGGTAAAATAAAAAGACGAAAAAACAAAGGCAACACCGCACAATTCCCGCCTTACGGCTTAAGCACCACTTCGGCGGCTGCGGCACGGCATCTGCGTTGCCAAAATGCTCGATAATGTCGGGTTGCGGTACCCGCATCGTGCTTCGGGGGCAAAAGCCCCTCGCACTCTGCGACCGCTGCCCCTGCTTCGGTTCGCTGTTTCCGCCACTGGCGGCGCTCACCTTTGCAGCATCCAGTATTATCTGCGCTTTTGGCTTAGCATCTGCCGCACCTCGCTCGCCGTATCGGCACTTAGAATTATGTATTGCCCAAAGAAACAGGGGATATTATGCAATACAAAGTTCTGGCACTGGATCTGGATGGCACACTGACCAACAATGCCAAAGTCATTACCCCACGCACCAAAGCTGCCCTGCAGGCAGCGGCGGACCGCGGCGTGCGCATTGTGCTGGCCAGCGGCCGCCCCACCGTGGGCATTGAGCCGCTTGCCAAAGAGCTGGAGCTGGACCGCCGCGGCGGCTGCATCCTGAGCTATAACGGCGGTAAGATCATTGACTGCAAAACCGGCGAAACGCTGGTGCAGCATGAGTTCCCGCCGGAGCTGATTGACCCGGTGTGCACCTTTGCCCGCTACTGGAACGTGATGCCGCTGACCTATGATGCCAAAGGCATTGTGACCGAGGATGCCGCCAACCCCTATGTTGGCGAGGAAGCCCGCATCAACAAAATCCCGGCCCGCCAGGTGGAAAACCTGCCCGCCGAGATCCAGTGGCCCATCAACAAGCTGCTGCTGGTTGGCGACCCTGTGGATATGCCCCATGTGGAGGAGCTGATGCAGCAAAAGTTTGCGGGCAAGCTTTCCATTTACCGCTCGGCACCGTTCTTTATTGAAACGATGCCCCTGGGGGTGGAAAAATCCGCCTCGCTGGCGCTGCTGCTGAAAAACATGGGCCTTGGCCCCGAAAACCTGATGGCCTGCGGCGATGGCTGGAACGACCTGCCCATGATCCGCTATGCGGGCATGGGCGTTGCCATGGGCAATGCTGTGCCGGAAGTAAAACAGGCAGCCAAATACGTTACCGCAGATAATGAGCATGACGGGGTAGGGCTGGCCGTTGAAAAATTCATCTTGGAGGACCCGCAGTGAACCTGATCGTTTTTGACTTGAATGGAACATGGGCAATGCGCCCAAAACCTTTAATTATCATGGGGCGGAGCTGACCCTGCGGGGTGAGATCATCCAGATCGGTGCAGTGCGGGTGGACGAGAATGGCGATGTACTGGATACCTTTGAGATGACCCTGCGCCCCGCATTTTCCGCAAGCTGCATTGGCGCATTGCGGAGGTGACTGGCCTGAGCCAGGGCGATCTGGAAGCCGGGGTGCCCATTGCTGAAGGCCTGCGGCGGTTCCAGGAATGGGCCGGCCCCGACGCCGAATTTGCCGAGTGGGGCCTGGACGATGTGCCGGTGCTGAAGCAGAACCTGTTCCTTTATAATATGGACGAAAGCTGGCCCAGCCGCTGGTATGACCTGCAGCAGATCTTTTTGAAAAATTTCCCCCGCGGGGAAGGCGAGGGCCTGACGCTGGAAAGCGTGGTGGACCGCCTTGGCATTGAGCATGACGGCGATTTCCACAATGCGTTGGACGATGCCCTGTACACCACAAAAATCTGCCGCCGCCTGCCGCTGGCCCAGGGCATTGCCGAATACCCGGACCCCGCCGCCCAGCTGACAGCCGCCCTGCTGAACAATACCGATACCGAAACGTACGATATCCAAACCTACTTTGACCGCCTGGACCACGATGCCTACAAAAATGACCCTGCGCTGTATCAGGTGGGCTGCCCGTTCTGCGGCAAGCCGCTGGTGCTGAACGATATCTGGCTCAAGCGCGGCAACACCGGTTATTATACCGAAGCCACCTGCCCGGACCACGGCCCGTGGTTCCTGCGCTTTAAGCTGAACCGCCGCGACGGCCTGCATTGGAACTTTGCCCGCTGCATTGAGACCGTGCGCCCCGAAAGCTATGCCCGCTATAAAAAACTGGAAAAATCCCAGCGCGAGCGCATCCGCATGAAAGCGGAACGCGCTGGAAAGAAAACCCAGGAATAAAAATAAAACGCTCCCCGCCCTGTGCATAAGAGAACTGCATGGAGAGGGGGAGCATTTTGTAATGAATAAAGAATAAATAATAAAGAAGAATGGTGGTGGGCGCTGCGCGCCTTTTTTGGATATTAGGCGCGATGCAGGATAAAGAGTGCGCTCCGGGTGGGCGCTGTTTACTTACTTCATTTTGCCGATGTAGACGAGGTAGGAGTAGAGGTAGATCCAGGCGGAGCCGCCAAAGACAACGGCCAGCAGCAGGATCATGGTGGCGGCATCGCCCAAAATGGTGGCCAGCAGTGAAATTACAATCAAAGCAGCACCCATAACAACAAACACAATGCCGCCCATGCGCTGGGTGCGGTTCCAGTTGTGTTCGTTGTTCAGTGCCCAGGGAGTTTTGCAGCCGAGCATATAGTTCTGCTTGATGCGCGGCATATAGTTGCCCAAAAAGATGAACAGCACCCCGCAGCCGCCGCAGACCAGAATACCGACCAGGCTGCTGCCCTCCGGAATCAAGCCGAACACGCTCAGCTCCGAAAACCAGCTCATAGCTGACATAAATATTGTAAGGGCAGTGAGGGAGGCGTTCCAGACGCCCTTGAACTTTTCATAATTCTGGTGCTTGGGGTCAATGCGGGGCAGCGCTGCCATCAAAATCAGCATCAGGGCGGGCAGGGCTGCCATAATCAGCACAGTGGATTTTGGCCCCCAGCCGTTGGCCTGGCCGTCCGCGCCCCAGTGGGTGGGCACAACGTCCGGCAGGGAGCCATAAAAGCAGAGGTGCGCCGCAAAGTTGATGGCGCAAAAAATCAGCAGCCCCCAAAACAGTTTATTTCGTTTCATCATCAGGTCCACCTTTCACAAAGCCAAAATCGAAAAACCACTTAACAGCTTCCTGGAACACGGTCAGGTTCAGACAGTACACAATGTTCTGGCCGCGGCGCTCATCCGTTACCAGCCCGGCATTTTTCAAAATGTTCAGGTGGTGGCTTACGGATGGCTTTGCCATATCAAAGTGCGCAGCAATATCACCGGCACTCATTTCGCCTTCGCTCAACAGCTCCAGAATGCGCCGCCGGGTGGGATCCCCCAAAGCCTTAAACGCATCGCCTACCATAGGTCAGCTTTCCTCCTTATCTGATAACGTCTGCTGTTCCGGTTCTTGCAATGCACAATACTGCTTTTTGGCGTAAGCCGCGCAGCCCAGGCAGAGCACCAGCAGCAGTGCTTCCACCAGCCAGGTACTGTGCAGCACGCCGCACTGGAATAAAGCGGCGGGAACATCGAACAGCGCATGCAGCGCCACCGCCAATCCCAGATACCCGGCCTTGCGCTGCCGGACAGCCCGGAATACAACCACCGAGAGGGAAATGTGCAGCGTCATGGCAATCGCGCGTTCAGCCAGCCCCAGCAGCAGGTTGGCGGCCCCAAAGCTGGCAACGGCGGCGATCTGTGCCTGTACCTGGTCCAGCTGCACGCCGGTCAGCCCATTGGTTATGGTTTCAATGCTGCCGCTGTTGACAAGCTGCGCAATCGCAATATTATTGATGGCGGTGAGCCCCAGAACCAGGATTGCCTCGATCCCGCCGTGGCCGATGCCATAAGTTACGGCGTCCCGCCGGTTGGTATAGCGCTTGAGCAGAAAGCGAAACGCAAGATAGCGCCCGACTTCCTCAAACACGCCCGCCAGCAGGCAGGCAGCCGATCAGGGTGTAAGCCCACGCATGGGTCAGCACATACTGCGAAACGCCGGTGCCGCCGCCAAAGAAAATGGCCTTGGGCACACCTTCCAGTACCTGGGCGAAAACGACGAAGGTCACCGCGCCGACAACAGCAGGAAACAGCTTTGCACCCCGGCAGAATTTGAACTTCCATACCAAAAAACCAGAACCGGCAGCCCGATACCGGCTGCGGCGGCCAAGGCGCACCACAAAATGCTCTGCAAAGAAATCATCGTACTCATACCATATACCCTTTCAGAAAACCACAAGAATTATATATTTAGATAAACGTCTAAATATTATGGTCCTAATATACCACCCGCACACGGCTTTGTCAAGCGGGCGCGGGTGGTACGGTTAAAATCAGGGTGTAGCCAAACAGCTTGGCAGCTTAGGCAACGTTGTCGATCTGGTTCTGCATCACAATGTCATGCAGAATGTTGGTTTTCACGTAGTTTTCGCCGTAAGCGTTCACATAGCTGGTCATATCGGTGGAGCCAAAGTAGCGGGAGAACTCAGCGTTCAGAATGTCGGTATCGCATACAATGTTGTTCTTCTCCGCCAAAGCCTGCATGATCAGGATCTGCTTGATCATGCTCTGCTTGGAGCTTTCGCTGTTTTCCAGGTATTCATCCACACTGCTGTAACCGGCCTGGCTCAGCATGGTCTCCAGCGAAACGCCGTGCATCTGGGCGTACAGGTACGGCTGGTACAGCACGGTATTGGTGAAATACTGCTGCACATCTTCGGGCAGGGTATCGGTATTGACTTCGGCAGCATCGTACAGCTGGCCGTACAGCTCATTGGCTTCCTGATTGAACAGCAGGCTGTTGCTGACAAAAGTTTTCAGCTCAGCCACATTGTTCATGCCCATGGACTCGGCCAGGTTGCTGCTGACCCAATCATCAGTCAGGTCGGGGGTCACATCCTCGTTGATGTAGTTCAGCGTGGTGGCGAACACTGCGTCCTTGCCAGCCAGGTTGGTGGCCTGGTAGTCATCCGGGAAGGTGACATTCACATCAAAGGTTTCGCCGGGCATGTGGCCAACGATCTGATCCTCGAAGCCGTCAATAAAGGTGCCGCTGCCCAGGGTCAGATCATAATCGCTGCCGGTGCCGCCGTCAAAGGCAACGCCGTCAATGGAACCGGCAAAGTCAATGTTCACAGTGTCGCCGTTTTCGGCGGCGCGGTTGGTGATTTCGTTGGTGGTCTTATAGTTGGAAAGAATGTTGTTGGAAATGTAATTGTCAATATCACTGTCGCTCACGGTGGTGGCATCGTCCGAAAGGGTAAAGCTCTCAGTATCCGGTAGCGTGACGTAATCCAGCGCGGTGATGCCTTTCAGGTAGCCGTTCTCGTCATAGGCATCACTGAAAGAAAAATCAGCCAGATAAGAATAATCATCGGCGGCGCTTTCTGCGGTAGCGTCGTCAGGAACAGTGCTTTCACTGGCAGCTTCGCTGGAAGCTGCGCTCTCGGCGGTTGCTTCGCTGGAGGATGCGCTGGAACTGCAGGCAGTCAGGCCAAAAACCATGCCGCATGCCAGCAGGCTGGCAGCAGCGCGGGTCAGGTTGGTGTTTTTCATGGGTTGTCTCCTGTCTTTTTTGAAAAATACATCGCGTACCGCAGCAGGGAAAAATACCCCCGTCAAAAGCGGATACTTTTCTATTATACAGCTTTTTTGCAAAAAGTACAGCCCTGCATTCACAAAAGGGAAGCGGGTGTGTTATAATACCCGTGGCAGAGCACCCAATGCTCTGCCATGGGCGGCAGACCTGTTGCCCGGATATCCTTATATAAGGAAAGGAACAGAACCCTATGGAAAAAGAAAAAATCGCGCGCATCAATGCGCTGGCTCATAAAGCAAAAACTTCTGGCCTGACGGAAACCGAACTGGCGGAGCGTGACGCCCTGCGGCAGGAATACCTGGCCGATATCCGCGCATCCATGATTGACCAGCTGGAGCACACCACGGTGATTGAGCCGGACGGCACCCGCCGCAAGCTGCAGGTGCGCCACTGATCCCCTGTTCAAAGTGGCGGCCCGGCTGGCGCGGGGATGTGTGGTTTGCACAAAATTGTGCCGGGGTATTGGAATTTGCAAGCGGGTTTGCTATAATATAGCTGGCGGCGAATCCCGGCTACAAGAAATCAGTCAGCCACCCGGCAGACTGAACGGAAAAGGCTGTACATTTTGCCAAAGCGAGGTTATTTTTCATGCTTACTGCAATTACCGGTATCAACTGGGGCGACGAGGGCAAGGGCCGTATGGTGGACCTGCTCTGCCGCGATTATGACATCGTTGCCCGTTACCAGGGCGGCGACAACGCCGGCCACACCGTCAAAAAACGAGTGCGGCAAGTTCGTACTGAACCTGGTGCCCTCCGGTATCCTACACCCCAACATTGTCTGTGTTATGGGCGGCGGTATGGTCATTGACCCGGAACATCTCGAAAAAGAGATCGCTGCCCTGCGCGAACAGGGTGTTAAGATTACCCCGGACAACCTGAAAATTTCTGACCGTGCTACCATCACCATGCCGTTCCATGTGGAGCAGGATGGCCTGGAGGAGGCCCGCCTTGCCAAAACGGGCGCACAGTTTGGTTCCACCAAGCGCGGCATTGCTTACACCTATGGTGATAAGTACATGAAGAAAACCCTGCGCATGGGCGATTTGGTTCACATGGATGCCGGTGTGCGCAAGCGCCTGGAAACCCTGGTGGAATCCAAGAACCTGACCATGGTCAACATTTATAACCAGAAGCCTGTCAGCGTGGACGATATGTGGAACTGGTGCAAGCACTTCCAGGAAGTGTTCGGCGCTTACATCTGCGATGTCGGCCAGTACCTGGCAGATGCTGACGATGCCGGCAAGAAGATCATGTTTGAGGCCCAGCTGGGAGCCCTGCGTGATATCGACTACGGCATTTATCCCTACACCACTTCCTCCAACACCATCGGCGCTTATGCACCCATCGGCGCTGGCATCCCCGGCCGCAAGCTGAACAAGTCCATCGGTATCATGAAGGCTTATTCTTCCTGCGTGGGCGACGGCCCCTTTACCACCGAGCTGGCTATGACCGAGGAAGAAAAGCACCTGCTGCGTGAAGCCGGCCATGAATACGGCGCTGCCACCGGCCGCCCGCGCCGCGTTGGCCCGTTTGATGTGGTTGCTTCCCGTTACGGTGTTCAGTGCCAGGGCTGTGACGAGCTGGCCCTGACCCTGTTTGACGTTCTGGATTATATGGAAGAAGTTCCCGTTGTTGCCCAGTACAAGCTGGCTGACGGCACTGTGACCGACCGCTTCCCGACCGGCAAGACTTTGGACGATGCGCAGCCGGTTGTCGTCAAGCTGCCGGGCTGGCACTGCGATATCACCTCCGTGCGCAAGTACGAGGACCTGCCGGAAGCTGCCCGCGGCTATGTGGAATATCTGGAAAAGGCCGTTGGCTGCAAGATCAAGTATATCTCCGTTGGCCCGGAGCGCGATGCCTGCATCATTCGTGACTGATCTGCATAAGATGGTCAGCAGGAACGCTGCTTGAACCTGAAATGATAAATGGCGGACCCCATCGGTCCGCCATTTTTGTAAATTATCTGTCTGTGGGTTTTGTCGGATACAACGCCCCAGCAGGAAACTTCAATTCCGAATATCCATATCTGTAGGGGAAGGGAAGAGCAATTCTTGACAAAACTTCTGATCAGACTTTTTATCCGTGATCCGGCCAATATCCAGGACCGCACCGTGCGCACTGCTTACGGCAACCTGGCCTGCATGGTGGGGATTGTGTGCAATGTGCTGCTGTTTGCGGGCAAGTTTACGGTGGGCACCCTGTTTGGCAGTATGGCCATTGCGGCGGACGCATTGAACAATCTGTCCGATGCAAGCTCCAACGTGGTCAGCCTGGTGGGCTTCCGCCTGGGGTCAAAACCTGCCGATGATGAGCACCCTTACGGCCATGCACGGTACGAATACCTGGCGGGGCTGGCGGTTTCGGTCATGATACTGGTCATCGGCATTGAGCTGCTGAAAGAAAGCTTCCTCAAAGTGCTGCACCCCACGCCGGTCACCCTTAGCGCGCTGACCATAGCGGTGCTGGTGGTGTCCATCCTGGTCAAACTGTGGATGAGCAGCTTCAACCGCAGCGTTGGCAGCCGCATCAAGTCCGAAACGCTCATGGCCACTGCGGCGGATGCCCGCAACGATGTGGTTACCACTGCCGCGGTTCTGGCCGCTACCATTCTGGCTCACCTGACTGGCATTGACCGCATTGATGGCCTGATGGGTGTTGGCGTGGCGCTGTTTATCCTGTGGAGCGGCGTCGGCCTGGTGCGGGATACCATCAGCCCGCTGCTGGGCGCGGCCCCTGACCCGGAACTGATCGATTACATTGAGAAAAAAGCCCTGAGTTACCCTGGTGTGCTGGGCATCCATGATTTGATGGTGCATGATTACGGGCCCGGCAGCAAGCTGGTCAGCTCCATATTGAGCTTTCCGCCGACAGTGATGTGATGAAAAGCCATGACCTGATCGACTCTATCGAGCGGGATTTTCAGGTGCATGACCATCTGCTGGTCACGATCCACTTTGACCCTGTTGTGACGGATGACCCGCATATCAACGAACTGCGGAAATTCTTGAAAGAACAGCTGGCCGAGATTGCGCCGGAAGCGGATATCCATGACCTGCGCATTGTGCCCGGCCCCACCCATACCAATGTGATTTTTGATTGTGCCGTTCCCGCAGACTGGCTGGCCGCCAAGGACCACCGCGCCAACAAAATCCCGGCTGCTTTGCGCAAAGCGGTATCGGACCGCTGGCCGGACCATTTCTGCGTGATCCAGCTGGAACCGATTTATGCAAAACTGAAATAAAAACAAAATCAATACAGGAATACGAACAAAGGAGCAACTACCATGGATTACAATGCCGCCGCACTTGAAATGCATGCAAAATACCCCGGCAAGCTGACGGTCAAACAGCCTGTTTGAAGTCAAGGACCGTGACGCCTTGTCCACTGCCTACACCCCCGGCGTTGCGGAGCCCTGCCGCCAGATCAAGGCGAACCCGGACGATGTGTATAAATACACCTTCAAGGGCCGCACCGTGGCAGTTGTCACAAACGGTACTGCTGTGCTGGGCCTGGGCAACATCGGCCCCGAAGCTGGTCTGCCGGTCATGGAAGGCAAGTGCGTTCTGTTTAAGGAGTTCGGCGGTGTCGATGCGTTCCCCATCTGCCTGAATGCTTCCACCCGCGAGGAAGTTATTGCCGCTGTCAAGGCCATTGCTCCGACTTTTGGCGGCATCAACCTGGAGGATATCCGCAGCCCGGAGTGCTTTGATATTGAAGCGGAGTTGGAGCGCGACCTGGATATCCCTGTATTCCATGATGACCAGCACGGCACCGCGATTATCGTGCTGGCCGGCGTGCTCGACGCCCTCAAGGTTGTTGGCAAGCGGCTGGAAGATGTCAAGATCGTGCAGAACGGCCCCGGCGCTGCCGGTACGGCCATCATCAAGATGCTGCAGGTTGCCGGTGCCAAAAACATTGTTGCTGTGGATGAACACGGTATCCTGTACCCCGGCCGCCCGGCGGGCCTTGCCGACCATAAGGAATGGCTGGCAACCGTGACCAACCCCGAACACCTGACCGGCACCCTGGCCGATGCCGTGCGCGGTGCAGATGTCTTTATCGGCACCTCCGTTGCCGGTGCGCTGACCACCGAGATGGCCGCCACCATGGCACCGGATGCCATTGTGTTCGCCATGGCCAACCCCAACCCGGAGATCATGCCCGATGCCGCCAAGGCAGCCGGTGTGCGGGTCATCGGCACCGGCCGCAGCGACTTCCCCAACCAGGTCAACAATGTTCTGGCGTTCCCCGGCATCTTCAAGGGCGCACTTTCCGTCCGCGCACGGGACATCAACCCCCAGATGAAGATGGCCGCCGCGAAGGCTATCGCCGGCCTGATCCCGGAAACGAGCTGAACGAGGAAAACATTCTGCCCAAGGCCTTTGACCCGCGTGTGGCACCGGCTGTGGCTGACGCTGTGGCGCAAGCTGCACGGGAAAGCGGCGTGGCGCGGGTATGAGCATCCGGGAAGTAAACGCCGTCGCCATTACCGATGCGGTGGAAGAACTGTGCATCCGCGCCAACACCCAGCTGCCGCCGGATGTGAAGCAGGCGCTGGATAACGCCCATGCCGCCGAACCCTGGCCGCTGGCTCGCCAGACGCTGGAACTGCTGCAGCAGAACCTTTGCGTTGCTCCAGAAAAAGACCTGCCGATCTGCCAGGATACCGGCATGGCCTGTGTGTTCATCGAGCTTGGCCAGGATGTGAATATCAACGGCAATCTGGACGAAGCTGTGAACGAGGGCGTGCGCCGCGGGTATGAGAAAGCCTACCTGCGCAAGTCCATCACCGCGGACCCCTTGCAGCGCGTGAACACGGGGGATAACACCCCGGCGTTTTTAACGGTACATCTTGTGCCGGGGGATGTCTGCAAAATTACCGTAGCCCCCAAGGGCGCAGGCAGCGAGAATATGAGCCGCCTGACCATGCTCAAACCTGCCGATGGCGTGCAGGGCGTAAAAGACTTTGTGATGGAAACCGTCAAGCAGGCGGGGGCCAACCCCTGCCCGCCCATTGTGCTGGGCATTGGCATTGGCGGCAGCTTTGATAAATGCGCAGCTCTGGCCAAAAAGGCACTGCTGCGCCCGCTGGACCAGCCCAACGCGGACCCCTATTATGCCGCGCTGGAAAAAGAGCTGTTGGATGCCATCAATGCAACCGGCTTTGGCCCGCAGGGCTTTGGCGGTGCAACCACCTGCCTGGGCGTCTGCATTGAACAGCTGCCCACCCATGTGGCCTGCCTGCCGGTGGCAGTCAACGTAAGCTGCCACGTTACCCGCCGCGCCAGCGCTGAGGTGTAAGGACTTTTTACGGGCATTGTTGTCCCTTCTTTGAAAAGAAGGAAGCAGAAACTTTGAACAATATAGGGCAATACCGCATAATTCTAAGTGCCGATACGGCGAGCGAGGTGCGGCAGATGCCAAGCCAAAAGCGCAGATAATACTGGATGCTGCAAAGGTGAGCGCCGCCAGTGGCGGAAACAGCGAAGCGAAGCAGGGGCAGCGGTCGCAGAGTGCGAGGGGCTTCTGCCCCCGAAGCACGATGCGGGTACCGCAACCCGACATTATCGAGCATTTTGGCAACGCAGATGCCGTGCCGCAGCCGCCGGAGCGGTGCTTAAGCCGTCAGGCGGGAATTGTGCGGTGTTGCCCAAGACACAAATTTTTAAGGAAGAGATCAAATTGGCAAACAAACCGCAAATTGATATCCCACTGGGGAACCGGCTCAGCATAAACCGGGCAGTAAAATCGATATCTCCTTGGATGACGACCAGCCGCCCAAGCTGCAGCCGGACCCGGCACCGGGGCAGATTTTGCAAACTGAAATGGAAATTGTAAACCGCCACCATGAGGAAGTCAGGGAGCAGCACCGCCGCGCGTGCGTGCAGCAGGAAGGGTGATTTTTATATGCAGGTACGTTTAACAACGCCGCTTACACGGCAGGAGCTTGCCCCGCTGCACGCGGGGGATACCGTACTGCTGACCGGCACCGTATATACCGCCCGCGATGCCGCCCACGCCCGTATGAACGAAGCGCTGGACCGTGGGGAACCGCTGCCGTTCGATATCAAAGGCGCGGCCATCTATTATGTCGGCCCCACACCGGAGCGCCCCGGCTGTGCCATTGGTGCGGCGGGTCCCACGACATCCGGCCGCATGGATAAGTTTACCCCGCGCCTGCTGGACCTGGGCCTTGCCTGTATGATCGGCAAGGGCAAGCGGGATGAAGCCGTAAAGGCCGCCGTTGTGCGCAACGGTGCTGTGTACCTGGCAGCCATTGGCGGGGCAGGTGCCCTGATGGCTGGCAGCGTAAAAAGCTGCGAGATCATCGCCTGGCCGGACCTTGGGTGCGAGGCTGTCCGCCGCCTGGAAGTGGTGGATATGCCCCTTACCGTTCTGCTGGATGCCCATGGCGGCGACCTGTACCAGTCCGGCCCGCAGGCATACCTGCAAAGCCTGACCTGATACGAAACCTAATATGACCCGTCTGCCTGCATTGACAAAAAGCGTGATACCTGCTAAAATACAAAGGTATTTTGAGCGGATATGGCGGAATTGGCAGACGCGCTGGTTTTAGGGTCCAGTGTCTACGACGTGCAGGTTCAAGTCCTGTTATCCGCATTTACGGAATTGACGTTGAAACGCTTGTTTCAACGTCTTTTTGTTGCCCTGACCGCATATTTGACCGCACTTGTTAGGCGTTGTTCAGAATTTTCAAAAAAGTCCCTTCGACGGCCTCCGCTGTGGCCTCTGCCTCGCCGGTCAGAATGTGGCCGTACACTCCAAATGTGTCCATGTCAAGACTGTGGCCCACAAGGCCTTTGACCTCCCGGCGGGCAGTGTCTTAACCACAGACACAAAGGTGTGGCGCAGCTCGTAGGGGTCACTTTGGTCAAGCCGTTGGCGGTGCAGTAGGCTTTCCAGCGCTTATAATAGTGCTGTTCGTTGGTAATGCAAAACACGCTGTCCTGGTGCCCGGTGATCTCCCGCTGATCTTCCAGCACCCGCCGGGCCATGGCAGACAGGACAAAGGACCGGACGGCGTTCTGGTTCTTGCCCTTGGTGATCTCTCCGCGCACGTTGACGGCCCGCTGCACGTGGATGGTGTTGCCCTGTATGTCAGGCCATTGCAGGCCCATAAGCTCACCGGGGCGCAGGCCTGTGAGCACCTGGAAGCGATAGGCGTTTATGTAGTCATCGGTCACGGTCTGATCTTTGTACAGTGTGGTGTCCACATTGAACAAGGTCAGCAGGTCGGCAGGCTGCAAAACCTTTTTGCCTTTGAGCCGGGCACCGGCAGGCACGCGCAGGCCCTCCGGGTTGAATGTGGTCAGCTTGGCAGCCCGGCAGAACTTGCACAGGGCACGCAGGTCAGAGCACAGGCAGGATAGTGTCTTTTTAGACAGTCCTGCCGCATAGGCCTTATTGACAATGTTCTGCAAGTCCTGTTCTGTCAGGGCAGACAACTTCTTGTTGCCTATGTTCGGTTCTATCCAGCACCGCCAACGCGTGGCAATGTTGCGGCAGTGGCCTTCACTGGTGGTTTCTTGCTGTGCTGCAAACCACATGGCATAGGCCTGGCGCACGCGCATGGCGGTGTCAGTCACACCGGTTTGCAGCCACTTGTCAGCCTTGGCATTTGCTTCACGCTGCCCAGTGCGGCCCGGTGTGGAGCTGTAAAAGCTCTTGCGGGTGCCGTCTTTCTGGACGTCAATGCGCCAACGGGTGCCCGTCCACTTGGCTGTGTTGGTTCTTGTGGTCATTGTCGGGGATCCTCCTTTACAAGCCTTTGCAGGTAGCGAATATATTCATCTTTCTGTTCCTTGGTCAGCGTGTGCAGTAGATTAAGAAACTCTTTCTCTCGCTCGGTCAGGTTCATTGTGCAGCATCTCCTTTGCGGCGGGCACGGTCCTTGCGCTTCCCGCTGATCTCTCCGGCCAGATAGGCGGAAAGCATCATATTCACCAGTGCAGAAAAAGCTTTTTGCGGTCAATGGGCCGCGCTTGGTAGGTATCCATCAGGTCGCGGATAAAATCATAGTTCTTACTATCCAGGGGGAACATCTGCCCGGCGGTCAGGGCCTCCGACAGTGTCACCCACGGCGCATTTTGTATCATTATTGTGTTACCTCCTATTTTGTCCTGCCATCATCAGCGCCGGGCGGCTATTCCCGGCGGACCCTCCAGACCGTGGAGGGTTTCGGCTCAATCGTAAATGTGTTCTTTGACTTCTACCAGGCAGCGATACCCGGCCACATGGTCAGACAGAAAGCTTTCCGCAAACCGTGCGGCCTTTATCAAGCTGCTGGTAATGACGTTTATTGTGGTGTGGTTGCCGTTCTGCGTTTCATAGGTGACTTCATATTCAAGCATTGCTTTGTACCTCCTTGTTTTGCTTTGATGATTCTATTATATGCTTACTTACGCAAGTAAGCAATTCACGGAATGAACAAATTTACATGCGCAAGTAAGCTGCGGCTTTGTTAAAATCGCTTACTTGCACATGTAAGCAAATCGCGGTATTATAATTATGTGCAAGTATGCCTATGTTTGGAGGTGATGCCATGGGAGGAAAGGCAAGTGCAGCCAGTAAAAACAAAGGGAATGAAAAAACCTATGACCGTGTGAACTTGATTCTACGTAAAGATGCCCCACAGAATAAAGCAGCAGTACAGGCGGCAGCCGATGCCGCCGGGGAAAGCCTGAACGCTTATATCGTGGGCGCAGTGGCGCAGCGTATGGACCGCGACGCCAGCGCCCCACAGAGCCCCGTAGACGCTTTACCGCCAGAGGTTGAGCACATGTTGGAGTAAGGCAGCGAACGCGCCACAGGGGCGCCCTTTGCGTGAATGGAGACAGAAAAGGCAATGAAAGAGTACACACCATCCGAAAAAAGCACTGAAGAACTCCGGGGGTATATCGCCAAACTTACTGAAGAAAGCGAACACTTGACAGAATGGCCGGATGTCGATATTGTTGTGGACGATGAAGCAGGCAACTAGACCGCCCCACAGCGGTATATACTAACTGCAAACCTCGTCAACGCCCCGGAAACAGGCCTAGAAACAACGCAAGGCGCAGACGGTAAACTTATCCACATAATACGCAAATGCCCCACAGCGGTGGTTTTCGGTGGCCGCTGTGGGGCATTGTTATGCTATGCGGTTGTATGTTCCATGGCGTGCATCGCCATTGCGGTGCTATGCTGTCCGGTTATTTCAGAGCTTTGGAAAGCAGCTCGTCCAGATCATCCGCCACAATGTGGAAATAGTGGCAGTGTTGCCGGGCTGCTTCTTCCACACTGGTGACAATCACTTTACCCGCCGGGGTGCGGCAGCAGATTTGCAAAGGCTCCCGGCGGATATCCTCGACTTGCTCCAGCAGATCATCAACTTTCATCTGGCAGCCCTCACAGTGTGGCCCACGGTTCTGCATCGCGGGCGATCATGTTCCAATACGCATCCCCGCGGGCCGGGTTGGTGGGATCCGCTTCAAGCACAGCCTTGCAGCGCTTGATAAATTCATCAAACAACTTGATGCGGTCAGCGGCAGATTTATAATATCTCTTGGCATAGGGGGCAATGCCGCCGTTACGGTTGCCGTAGTCGATAGCCGCACGCAGCAGCGTGGGGTTGTTCTTGTTACGCTCACATAGCTTTTGATACTCTTCCACGCTCATGGGAAAGTTAGCAGACAGCAGGGCATAGTCTCCAGACTGGAGGGCCTGCCCGTCCGGCATGTCTGCCGCTTTGGCGGCGTCGGTATACTGTTGGGCCAGCCCTGCCAGTTTCAGCCCTGCCGCCTGGCGCAGCTGCAAGGCTTCGGCGTCCGCGCCTTTGGTCAGCTCGCGGGCGTAGCCCTCCGTGATGTGGCCTTGGCGCTGTTCTTCCGCTGCTTCACGGCGCAGCTGTTCAGACGGCTTCAAGGCTGCATAACAGTCAGTGATAATTTTGCGGGCCTCATTGATGTAGTTCATGGTTTTTCCTCCTAAAAATCTCCGTCCCAACGGCTAGTGCGTGGGGCGATGTTGTAATGGTTGCGAATATAGCGTTCTGCGTCATTCCGCTCTTTGAAATGAAATATACGCCCATTCGGTTCTTCCACCTGCCAGCTAATGATATAGCCGTTACGGGAACGGCTCACCAGGCGCAGGGTATTGTCTTTCAAACTCTCCACAACGGACACAGTAACGTCCTGGTCTGTGTGGTGGTGCAGCTGGTTCAACAGCATTTGCGAATTAGCCATTTTTCTTCCCTCCCTTCTTTGGCATTTCTGGCAGATCATCAATCAGCAGAATTCCTTGACCATGCAAGCGCATGTAGCTGTACACCTCTGGCAGCGGCAGCAGCTCCCCGCCGGGCAGCTTGTACAGCTTGCCGGTGGGGGTTACTACCTCGGTGACGATCAACAGCTTGTCGCCGGGGGTGCCACGCTCCAGCGCTTCCAGCCGGGCTAGTGCATTTTTCATTGTGGGCCCTCCCTCACAGCTGCACGCGGTCGGTGTATCCCATGACGGCAACGGCTTCCCGGTGGGCTTTCTCCCAGCTGGTGGAATACGGCAGCACAAGGGCTTGACAGTCCAGCCAGCCACGGGGCGCAAGCCCAATATCCCGCCGGGGCAGGGTGGTGGGGTCAGCATCCAGCACTGCTTGCACCAACTTGGCAAACTTGGCAAAAGCCGCCTGCCGCTGTTCCACTGTGGGGCAATACTGTGCAAACACCTTGTCCCAGCCCTCGCGGCCCTCCACAGCAGCGGCGGCTTGCATGGCCGGGTACAGCCCGGCATGGCCTGCATGCCATTTACAGAGCCCCGTAAACTCGTCCAGCGTCAGATCATCCGCAGCAAGGCGGACAGCGGGCAGCCGGTCGGGGTACATTTCATCTTCGGCGGGCTTGGGGGCGGGGCGGGCGGCCCAGTCCTGCAAATGGCCGCTGTAGCCATCACACAGCCGGTCAAACTCTGCCTGCCAACGGTCGTGCGCGGTGGGGTCATCGGCCTGTTGCCGGATGTAATGCCGGGCAATGGCGTCCAGGCCCTCCGAATAGAGCATATAGTAAAGCATTAAAGTAATTCCTCCAGTTTATCCAGCCGCCTGTTAATGTCGGTCATCTCGGCGTACTTAATGCCATATTCAAGCAGGACGCGGGCAGCAGCAACGCGGGAAGCATCCGGCGTGGCGGGGTTCTGCATAATATCCTGCAAGGTGTCCACAGTTTCAGAATACCCGGCGGCAATGCGGTGGGCGGCATCGGCCAGCGCCTCCCGGCGGCCTTTTTCCAGCGCCTCGGCAAATTCCGGCAACCTCTCATAGCATTGCAGCGTCTTTGTGGACAGGCCACACACACGGGCAGCATCTACACGGCTCTTACTCGCCAACAGGGCCGCCAGGGCTTTGCGCTGGTTAGCGGTCAGCATGCTTTCCACCTCCAGAATCTTCTTCATTTTTCCACAGCATAGCCAGCCGCCGGGCGTCCAGCAGTCTGGCCGGGCGCTGTGTGGCGGCGTAGGCCACAGCTTCATCCAGGTGCCGCAAAATAAAGTCCTTCTTCCAACGCTTACACATGTAGGTCAATGCGTCCTCGCGGCTGTCAAAATATCTTCCACTGCCGCCATACTGCACGCAGTACCCAAAGCGGGGCGCGGGGATGATCTGCCCGGTGTCGATCATCGCGGCCAGCTCCGCCAATGTGGCGGGCGGCGGACTGTTGCCAGAAAGCCACAGCTCGCGTTGAAGCTCGATGTCTGAACGGCGGGTGTACCAGATGCCCACAGGCATGAAAAGGCGGTAAGTTGCATAGGTCATGCTTAAAATCTCCAATCTGTAAAAATGACGCTATATCGAAATTGGTGACGGAAAGTGACGGTTAAAATAAACTTTTCAAAAAATGGAAATTAGGATATAGAGAAAGTTTGTATTTGCCGTCACTTTCCGTCACTTCTGTAAAAAATCACACCTCTGGCGGCGGTGTGGGGCGCAGTTGCAGACCACGAAAAACGCAGCCCTTGTTTGTGTGCTTGCTCTCATACCCGGCGGCGGTCAGGGCATTTCTGAACTCTCGCAGGTCACGCTTGAAGCTCGCGCCCGTCGCTTGGCAGTGGTAAGAGTAGCTTGAATATAGTTCTGCACTCCCGGCTGTGTAGTTGGGTCCCACATCGCAACAGTCGTCGATAAAATCTTGAAGCCAATCATTTTCGCGGTTGTACTCTGCCAGCGCAGCGCGTGCAGCCTCCGGCAGTTCGATTTTGAAGCCATTGGCGATAAAACGCCGGGCTCCCTCTACAATCCATGCCAGCACCGCGCCGCCTGCGTTCTCATAAAGATAACTTGCAAAATCTTTGACTTCGCCCTTTGCGCCGCGCAGCTTTGCCTTGAACGGGGCCACTTTTAAGCGGCTCCAAGTGCCAGCGTCACGGCTGCCGACTTTGGTAGAAAATTGGTGAACAGCACTAATGTGTGTGACGGCCAAAAGGTAATAGGTTTGCTATACAGTGGGCGGGCGCTGATTTTATCCTGGCTGCCATATTGCTTAATAGCAGCTCCGTCCAGGCGTGCGCCTTCCTCCGTTTCAGCTGCCAGCGCAAGGCGCAAACCGCGTAATTCGGCGGCTTCGGCTTCATAAGACTTCCCGCCCGTGGCAAGCAAGATTTTGGGGTTAATGCTGCCTGCGTAATCGCCCAGGACGCGGGCCAGCACATTAAACAGTGTGGATTTTCCGTTTCCTCCATCGCCCACGGCTAAAACGATGCCCTCATTGACCTGTTTGCCATAGGCTGCCATGCCTGCAAGCTCTTGCAGATAGCGGACCATGTCCGTATCGCCGCAAGTGATCTGATCCAGAAACTCCCGCCAGATATCCGCGCCTGTGTCACTCGGGGCCACGGTGGTTATTTTGGTACAACGTTCCGCCGGGTCATTTGGCTGGAGTTTTCCAGTGCGCAGGTCAATAATTCCGGCGGAGGTATTCAGCTTTGCGGGGTCAGCATCTAGCATGTCCGCCTCGGTTTCCAGATGTACGGCGGCCTCTTTTAACAAGTGGTCAATACCGGTGCTTTCGCGGCAGTGATTGACAAATGCAAGAAACTTCTTTGCTTTCTGGAACTGCTCGGTCAGCGCTGCATTAGTCAAATCCTTTGCAGCTCCCGCACTTGCCTTTTGAAAAGCTGCTTGCGCGGCCTCTAGCTGGAGGGCTGTAAACTTGTGCGCTAGCTTGCGGGCGGGGCCATCGCCTTGCTTAAAACGTGTTCCATTCCATACCAGCCAGCCCAGCCCTTTATTGTAAAGGACCGTGCCTCCAAAATTCTTTTTGCAAAAAGTTCCCCCTCTGCCACGTCGGAAAGGTCAGAGAGCCGGTACATAACTTCCCCTTGTAGCGCGGGGGCCACATCTTGAAGCCTTGAACGGCGTATTCCGCCGGGGTCAGATAGCCGGGTTTGTTCCAAATCTTGGCGGGCGCATTCTGCACCGCATAGTGCCAGATTGTAGATAGTTCACCGTCCGATAGTGGCGGGTCGCAATCCTCAGCACGCTGCAAAAAAGCGGCTTCCGCTTCGGCGATGCCCTCCGGACCGAATTTCTTCAAAACGGTGAAAGAGTAAGCAGATAGGGTAGCATTGCGTTCCCCGGCGGGGATTTCTTTCCCCTTGGTAGCAGGAAGCGCCGCCGGTGCAGCGCTTTGGCGCTCCATGAACTGGTCAACCGTTAGTGTGCCGGGCACCGCTTCACCTTGCGGGTTTGCCACGCGAAAATATAAGCGGTCAATATCCTTGCAGTTGGGGTCAAAGTAGTTGTATACTGTGGTAAGGGTATCCAACAGCTTTTTTACCTCTGCCGCGTCGGTGAGCAAGCCGGTTGGAAAATACACGTGAAAACGCGGGGCGGTGGGCTTGCCGTTCTTGGGCTGGTTATGGTGGCGGCTGAATACTATGTAGTGCGCCACGTCTGGGAAGTCCTGCTTGATTGTTTCCGGGGTTACAAGAGGGCCGCCGGGATCATTGTCCACATCCAGCACAATGCACTCTGTGCAGCGCCAGCGGTCTTTGCCGCGTATGTGGTCAGCAAAAGCACCGGGTACATGGTCAAGCGTGACGGCCTCCAGCAGGTCGTCAAGTGTGTATATTCTCCGGTCGTCGGGGTAACGGGTGTTCGTTTGGTTTCCGCGCGCCTTGGCGCAGGATAGCGTAAAAGAGGGGATTTGTTGCGGTGCGGTCATACGTGTTTGCCCTCCAGTTGGGCGGCAGATTCCGCAAAAAGACACGGTAATAATCATCCGGTTGGAGCCCCAGCACCTTGCCGATTCGCAGCATCTCACCAGTTGTAAAGTCTGCCCGGCGGTGCATCCGGGCAGACAAGGCGCTCCGGCTAAGGCCTGCCGCCTCTGCAATGTCTTTTTGCTGGAGATCGTGCGCAAGCATGGTCTGCCGTAACAAAATAAAATTAGTCATTTCTCATACCTCCGTACTTTTTAACAAGGCTGCGGGCGTTTTCCGGCCCATCTACCTATAATTTTACACCCGCCGCGCGGGCAAAATGTGACAAGTTTCGATTTTGACGCAACTTTTTGCGAAAAAGGGCTTGACAGAGCTTTTCGCAATACTTGCCCGGCAGGTCAAGTATTGCTATACTAAATAAAAAATCCTCGCTTTTGGTGTAGCTGTGGGGGTGCGGTATTTGACCGCACTTTTGACCGCACTTTCACATATTGAATAAAAAATCCGCGCTTCGTTTCCGGTCAGAACTTACGGAAATAAAGCGCGGATTCTGTATTTTCACATGCGGCTTTTACGGAAAATTCAACGTATAGACGTTCAAGTCCTGTTATCCGCACTGAATAATAAAAATCCGAACCTTTTCTCGACAGGGGAAAAGGTTCGGATTTTTGGTTTTCTTCAACAATCAAAAATGAAAATGCAAATAAGTGCTGCATCTCGATTTTTCTCTCGGGACGCGGCACTTTTTAACTCTTTTGGTCAGTGGCAGCTCCCGGCACAGCCGCCTTTGTCCTCGTGGCAGGAATGGGAGCCGCAGGCGTGCTCTGCTTCGTGGGCATGATGATTGCAGTGGGCGTTGGGGTCAAAAACAAGCCGACCAGCCAGATAATCTGCGGCAGCGGCATCCGCACTGCCGGAAATACCGCCAAACAGCTGGATGCCAGCCTGCACAAGGGCGGCCTGGGCACCGGCACCAATCCCGCCGCATAAAACCACATTGACCTGATGCTGAACCAGGAAGGCTACCAGCGCACCATGGCCCTGCCCGTTGGTGGAAACAACCTCGCTGCTCAAAATTAGGCCGTTTTCTGCATCGTAGATTTTGAATACGCCGGTGGCTGCCCAAAAACGGAGCCGCCGGCCTTTGCTATTTGCTGCATGTGAGGATACTTCACAAAAGCTGACGCAATCCGGCGTGAACACAGCAAAAATGCCGGACATTTGTTGCCTGCCGCGGGAAACAAATAGCAGATGCACCCAAGAAATCTGTGACAAAAAGTGTAAATTTGAAGCTTCGCAGGTTGAAAGCCGCACAAGGATATGATAAAATAAACTACATAGTTAAAGGAACAAGATAAAACGAGCAGACGTTATAAAATGATAAAATACGTTGCAGCGTCTGTAAAAAAGCAAAGGATGTCAGGTGATTGAGGTTGAAAACGTTGAACCAGAAGATGGAATACTTACGGAACGGCGTGCGGTACTGCCTGTTGCTGATTTTGTTGGTGCTTGCCTTTGCAACAGGTGCCCATGCGGCACAGGATGATTACTATTATCCCAATTATGATGCATCGGCCAATGGATGTGTGGACTTGATGAATTACGTCAAGCGTGTTACCGTTACGGTTAATGGTGTGGACTATACCCTGAACCAGCTGGACCAGATGCGCCAGCAGGGAACCCCGCTGACCATGCAGGTTGGCGATACCATCTCCTTCAACGTGCTGTTCGGTTTGCAGGGCCGCGCTTATGATCCGAACGATGCCACACTGGTGGATGAGTCCAATTCGACCTATGTGACCTATACCCATGATACAACCATGCTGGATGGCACAACGGTGGCAGCGGGCAGCCAGGCAATCCTGGATGACTCCAGCCTGATGAAAGAAAACACCACCAAGGGCAACAGCTACCTGCGTATGGATATCGGCTGGCTGCTGGATGCCTGCCCCGGCAACTATAATATTGAGTATACGGATGGCAACGTCAGCTTCTATCAGGGCGGCGAAAACAACCGCTATCTGTATGTTTACTTCCCGCACGGCATCGGCAATGATACCTATGCTGAGAACGGCTACTTTACCATTACCACAACCCTTTCCCGCACGATGGACAGCATTACCATTCCGGTACCCAACTATTTTTTGGTTCTCGTACCAGCTGGATCGTGTACGTTATGGTCAAAGAACATGTGGAAAACAGTTACTCCGGAAACATCAGCAGCTATGGCCGCATCACGGTCAAGAAAAAGTGGATTACCGATGACAGCAACCATGGCCCGGCCAGAATTGTGCTGACCTATACCCAGGATGGCCAGCAGCGCAGCGCCACCCGTACCATCACGGGGGGATGACACCGCTTACTTTGATATCCGCCAGGGCATGACCAACTGCAACATCAGCGAGGATATGACCGGCCTGGATGGCTATGTTTCCACCATGACCACCAGCGATGACGGCAAAACCTTTACCTTTACCAACGCCAAGCGGCAAAAGCTGATCGTGAGCAAAAAGTCCGCCACCGGCAGCGATGAACTGCCCGGCGCAAAACTGGTGGTTTACAGCGTAGGCTCCGATGGCACCCAGAGCGAGATCGACAGCTGGAAGACCGAAAGCACTCCGCACGAGATGCAACTTTCGCCCGGCAACTACCTGCTGCGCGAAACTTACGCTCCGGCAGGCTATGCCATGACCAGCGATATTACCTTTACCATCAATTCGGATTTTACCGTTGCCGTAACTTCCAAATCCGGCAAGCTGGATGGCCAGACATTGACTGTTATTGACCAGCCACTGGAAGTCAAGCTTTCCAAGGTGGACCCCAACGGCAACTCTCTGGCAGGGGCTTCCATGACGCTGACGGATAAGAACACCGGCAAGCTGGTTCACAGCTGGGTTTCCGGTACAGAACCGGAAAAGCTGGTGATGACCGGCAACACCGGCGAGGTGCTGGTGGCAGGCCATACTTACATCATGCACGAGGAAAGCGCCCCAGAGGGCTATGCTCAAGCTGCGGATGTAGAGTTCTACTTTAACGGTGACGGCACCATCCCCAACTGTGGCTACCACCTGGTCAAGATGGTGGACCAGCCGAGCGCAACGCCGACACCGAGCAATCCTTCGGAGAACCCGGACAAAACGCCCAACCCGGATGGTGATCCGACCCCGGGTAACCCCGGCGATGACCCGAATACGCCGGGTAACGCAATACCCAATGGCGATGGTGATACCCCCAAGATTAGCCCCACGGCCCCGCCGAATGTTCCGGCTTTTGCAAACGGTCAGTACGGCCTGCCCACCGGTGACAGCCCGGTGATGTGGATCTTCCTGGCGCTGGCAGTTGTATGTATTGGCGCGGCTGTTGGTGTGACCGTGGTGCGCAAAAAGAAAGAAAACGGCGATGATGCCTCGCATTCCGACAGGGGGTAAGCATGAGCAGACAGAATCCCTCTTATAGCGGGCAGCCCCGCCGCTCCACAGGCAGCAGTACCCACCACAAATCCAGCGGAAAGCAGTACACCATGTACCGTGAGCCGCCGGAGAAAGACCCCAAGCCGCGCCGTCGGCGCAGTACGGATGGCGTAACGGCAGCGCAGCTTTCCAAGTTTATTGTACCGGTGCTGCTGGCTGCCGCGGTGGTGTTCCTGCTGTTGTTCTTCTGGCAGTGGACAAGCTACCAGAAAAGTGATGAAGAATACCAGACCCTGCGCACCCAGCTTGTCTGGATGGATACCAGCACCGGCGGCGATAACGCCCCGGCTTCCCGCCTGGACTTTACCGCGTTGAAAGAGCAGAACCCGGACGTTACCGCATGGCTCAGTGTGCAGGGGCTGGAACTTTCGCTGCCGGTGGTGCAGAACGAAGATTCCAGCTATTACCTGCGCCGCAGCTTTTCCGGTGCAAGCAGCAACGATGGCTGTCTGATCCGCCCTTCGTGGGATTCCACCAGCTGGGCGGACGGTCTGTGCCATGTGATCCATGGCCACAACATCCATAACGGCGCCATGTTCGGCAAGCTGGATGCTTACCGCAAGCAGGATTTTTACAGCGCAAACCCAACGTTTACCCTGTACACGCCGGATGGCGACTACCTGTGCCGCATCTTCTCGGCACACGATGCCAAATCGGACGACCCGTGCTATGCGCTGGATTACAGTGAGGGCGAAGATTACGATGCCTTTTTGCGGTATCTGAAAGAACTTTCGCTGTATGATACCGGCGTGGATGTTCCCGGCGGCAGCCATATCCTGACGCTTTCCACCTGCCGCTCCGCCTATGCTTCCAACAACCAGCGCTTTGTGGTACACGCCATCATGGAACCCATCAACCACGCGCAGTAAGGTTGTGGGATAGCGAGACAAAAGCACCCGAAATTATAAGACAAATTTAGATAACCGCCCGTCTGTTTGGAATATGACATTCCGGCAGGCGGGCGGCTATTTTGGTTTTGTATTTGTATAGTATGAAAAGAGGGCAGAAACTCTGCCCAATTTGTAGGGAACGGTCTTGAACGTTCCCTACAGGGCAATAAAAATATCATCTAAAACAACCAAGGCCCGCTGCATCCCAAAATCCTGTGCAACGGGCCTTGGTCTTATTTTGTATGTAATACGAGATTAAAGTTTCTTCGGTTCCTTCTTTTCAAAGAAGGAATACAAACCCTCGTAAAAATCACACTCTCACCATGTTGCGGGTGATCTCGGCCAGGAATGTGCACCGCACATACTCATGGTGTCGGCCAGCTCACCGGCCAGCTTGTCCACATACACCTGAACACCCTCGGCACCGGCACCGTAAATGGCGTTCACAAAGGGGCGGGCAATCAATACGGCGTCTGCGCCAAGGGCCAACGCCTTAAATACATCCACACCCGTGCGGATGCCGCCATCCACCAGAATCTTGCAGCGGCCATTGACGGCCTCCGCAATTTCCGGCAGAACTTCTGCTGTGGCGGGCACCTGGTCCAGAACGCGCCCGCCGTGGTTGGAAATCACGATCGCCGAAGCACCGGCTTCCACCGCTTTCTGCGCGCCGCGTGCCGTCATGACGCCCTTGATGATGAACGGAACCTTGGCATCCGCAATAATGCCGCGCAGCTCCTCCACCGTTTTGCTGCCGGCGGGCGGGTTCAGGTTCTTCAAAAACGGCAGACCGGCGGCGTCAATGTCCATGGCAACGGCAAACGCGCCGGTGGCACGCACCAGGGCCATCTTTTCTGCAATCGTCCCGGCATCCCAAGGCTTTACGGTTGGAATGCCAAACCCGGCATTGGCTTTTACCGCCTTGCAGGCACCCACCATAACCGCGGGATTGGTGCCGTCACCGGTGAAAGCCAGGATCCCGGCATCGTGGCAGGCGGGAACCAGAATATCATTGTACTCCAGGTCGGTGTACTTGGTGCCGTAATGCAGCTGCATGGCACCCACCGGCCCGGCAAAAACCGGGATGCGGTAACTGTGGCCGAACATTTCCAGCGTGGTGTCCGGCTCACCCGATTCGCAAATGGTGTCCATGTTCACCCGCACGTTCTGCCATGCGCTGTAATTGCGGATGGCAACATCACCCACGCCCTTGGCACCGGGACCCGGCACCGTGTTGCGGCAGGCACGCCCATCACACACAGGGCACGCTTTGCAGGGCCCCATCTGGCCACGCGCTGCAGTAAGTACTTCGTTATACGTCATGGTCGTTTGCTCCTTTGTGGCGGCAAAAGCCGCAGTGTTTGCTCACTGCCATTGTAGCCTATTTGCCGCAAACCCGCAAGTGCATTTTGCCCGCCGCACAGGGGGCTACCCAAATACCTGTTGGTGTGCTATGATATTATTGATAACATAACAAGGGCAATACCGCATAATTCTAAGTGCCGATACGGCGAGCGAGGTGCGGCAGATGCTAAGCCAAAAGCGCAGATAATACTGGATGCTGCAAAGGTGAGCGCCGCCAGTGGCGGAAACAGCGAGCCGAAGCAGGGGCAGCGGTCGCAGAGTGCGAGGGGCTTTTGCCCCGAAGCACGATGCGGGTACCGCAACCCGACATTATCGAGCATTTTGGCAACGCAGATGCCGTGCCGCAGCCGCCGAAGCGGTGCTTAAGCCGTAAGACGGGAATTGTGCGGTGTTGCCCAAGGTTTAGCGCCAAATGCCCGTGCCTGCACGGAAAGATACTTATCCGTTGGGAAAGCCGAAAAAAGCAAGAAAATGGCCTGTTTTTGCAACGTGGCGGACTTTTTGAATTTCCGGTATCCCCAAAATGGATGTACAATAGAAAGGAATCGCTATGAAATTTTCAGAAATGAAGTACGAACGCCCGGACCTGGATAAGGTTCTGGCCCAGTGCGAAGAGTATGCCAAAAAGATGGCCGCTGCCCAGAGCGGCGAAGAACTGGTACAGCTTTACCGCGAAGAAAACGCCATGATGGCCCATTACCACACGGCATCCTGCCTGGCATCCATCCATTATACCCAGGATACCCGCGATGAATATTGGAGCGGGGAACAGGAATGGTTTGATGCAACCGGCCCGGCGGTCAGCAATGCAGCACGCAATGTTGCGGAGGCGATTCTTTCCAACCCGCACGCCAAAGCGCTGGAAGAAGCGTTCGGTACCCGCATTCTGCCCAGCCTGCGCAACCTGGTGCTGAGCATGGACGACCGGGTGATCGAACTGCAGAAAGAGGAAAATGCCCTGACCAGTGCTTACCAGAAATTGTACGGCGGTGCGATGGCGGAGCTGGACGGCAAACAGCTGACCATCCCGCAGCTGACGCTGTATAAGCAGAGCACTGACCCCGCCATGCGCCGTAAGGCTTACGAGGCGGAAGCCGTTTACTTTGACGCCCACCGCGCCGAGTTTGACGAGATCTATGATAAGATGGTCAGGAATCGCAACGAGCAGGCACGCATCCTGGGCTACAACGATTACAGCGAGCTGAGCTATATCCGCATGAACCGCATCGGTTACGGCCAGGCGGAGGTTGCCGCGTTCCGCCAGGAAGTGGTGGAGCAGGTGGTGCCCATGATCCAGAAGGCTCTGGCTCTGCGCAACAAGCGCACCGGCATTGAGAACCCCATGTTCTGGGACAGCACCATCAGCTTTGCGGACGGCAACCCCGTGCCGCACGGCAGCTATGACGAGCTGATGGCCGGTGCCCGCAAGATGTACCATGAGCTCAGCCCCGAAACGGCAGAGTTCATCGACTTCATGCAGGATAACGAGATGTTCGACGTTCTCAGCCGCCCCGGCAAAATGAGCGGCGGTTATGAGGAAATGCTGCCCGATTACAAGACCCCCTTCATCTTTGCCAACTGGAACGGCACGGCGGGGGATGTGGATGTGCTGACCCATGAAGCAGGGCATGCGCTGGAAGGCTACCTGGCTGCCCGCAGCCCCAAGAATATCCCCGAAGATATCCAGTGCCCCGGGATGGAGAGCGCCGAGATCCACTCCATGAGCATGGAGTTCCTGACCGCCCCGTGGCATCACCTCTTCTTTTTAAGGAGGATACGGATAAATACGAGCTGCTGCACGCCGAGGACAGCTTTATCTTCCTGCCATACGGCTGCATGGTGGATGAATTCCAGCACATTATGTATCAGCAGCCAGATCTTACGCCGGATGAACGCAATGCCGTCTGGCTGGAGCTGGAAAAGAAATACCGCCCCTGGAACAAGTTCGGCGACCTGCCGTTCTATGGCCGCGGCGCAGGCTGGCAGCGCCAGCTGCATATCTTTGAATGCCCGTTCTACTATATTGATTACTGCCTGGCAACCGCCATTGCCCTGCAGTTCTTTGTGGCCAGCCTGAAGGACCACAAGGACGCCTGGCAGCGCTATATGAAGCTGACCAACCTGGCCGGTATGGCAACCTATACCGAGCTGGCCGAAAGCGCCGGAATGAAAGCCCCCTTTACCAAGGGCAGCCTGACCGAGCTTTCCCGCGCGGTGGCGGATTGGATCGAGCAGCATCAGGTAAGCTAAAACAGAATAAGCATCACTTTTATGCCGCAGGCTGTGTGTCTGCGGCATTTTTGCTGCCATTTTTGAAGTAGTGGGAAAGAACCAGATAAAATATATTGACTGACGTAATATTATATGATATATAATATATAGAACAAAATAATCCCGGCAGAGCCGCCGCCACACGCAGCGGCACTGCCGGGCTAATACAACAGGGAAGGGGGCCCCCGAATGAGCTTTTTACCACAGGCGCGGCGCTGCTGGATGCCGTGGTGCTGGCGGTCGTATCGCGCGAGGAAGAAGGTACTTATGGCTACAAGATCACCCAGGAGATCAAGCAGGCGCTGGAATTGAGCGAATCGACACTGTACCCGGTGCTGCGGCGGCTGCAAAAAGATGGCTGCCTGACCATTTACGATGAACCGTTCAATGGCCGCAACCGCCGCTATTACAAAATTACCCCGCTGGGGCGGCAGCAGCTGGCAGGCTACAAGGCAGAGTGGAAAGTTTACGCCGCCAACATTGACCATATTTTTGGGGAGGATGTAAAATGACAAGGCAGGAATATATGCAGCAGCTGGCAGCTCTGCTGGCCGCAATGCCGGAAGCCGAACGCCGGGATGCCCTGGATTATTACGAAGAATACTTTGATGCTGCAGGCCCCGAAAAAGAGGCCCAGACCATCCAGGAACTGGGCAGCCCCCAGAATGTGGCGGAAAAGATATGGGAGGGTACCGGGGTACAGTTCGGCACGCCGATGCCGGATAACAGCATGCCAGAGCAGGGCAGCAGACGCAGAAAAAGCCCGGTGTGGATTGTGCTGGCTATCCTTGCAATTTTGATTGTTGTGCTGCTGGTGTTCATCGGCTCTTTCAAAATTGTGACAAAATATCAGTACAGCATTGCAGAGAGCGCAACGGCAGAAGAAGTTCCCTCGCAGGAAACCACCGGGGAAGCAACCGAAAATATGGACGAAAGCACGGATGAAAATACCGAAACAGCCATCACAAAGGAAAGTGCAAAAAGCGAAAGCACCAATCGGTTGGAAAGCAGCACGATGACGCTGGATGCAAAGCAGGCCCAAACGATGGTATTGGACCTGGACTGCGGCGAGATTGCTTTTGTGCGCAGCAATGCAGCGGATGAGATAACACTCCGGTTTGAAAATTTCTATTCCGACTGGCTGGAGCGTACCGTGGACGAGAGCGGCTTTAGCGTGCGGTACAAAATACCCAAAGGCTATATTTCCGGCAGTGACCCCACGCCCACGCTGAGCATCGCCCTGCCGGAGATAGAACTGGAACAGATAGAGCTGAATCTGAACCTGGGCAGCGCCGACCTTGGTACACTGAAAGCCAAAAGCATACAGGCAGACCTTGCCCTTGGCAGCCTGTATGCGGATGAGCTGCAAACCGGGCAGCTGGATGCAACGCTTGCCCTGGGCAGTGCAGAGCTTGGCACCGTGCAGGCAGAGCGCGTGACGATTGAAAACGCCCAGGGCGATGTGACGATCAGCCGCCTGGTGGGGGCCAGCCAGGTGCAGGTAACCGACCAGCTGGGCAATATTGCCCTGACCCTGGGGGAAAAGGCAGACGGTTACAGCGTGCAGGCTGCATGCGGCCTGGGCAGCATTACGGTAAGCGGCGCCAAGCAGGCAAGCCCTTACAGCGCCAACAGCAAAGCAGCCAACGCTGTGATTCTGGATGCCGCGCTGGGGGATATTACCCTGAACTTTGAGGAATGAGCGGGGAAAAGAGCATCACATGTGCGGCATGCCGGAACGCGTTTGGAGCCCGTTCCAAACGGCGGACGGGTGCCGATGTGCAAAATGTTTTGATTAGTCATACTCTTGTGCCTGGCCATGGTGCAGTTTATACAACTTTTGCCCAAAAGGCCAAAAAAAAAAGATTTAATACAACAAATTTTGCATATTGTACGCGAATGTGGTACAATAACCAATAAGCAAATCAGGCAACGAAAAGGGTAAAGGAGAATTGCGAAATGGCGTATTATTTTAGTGAACCGTCCCGTACCTTCGGCGAGTATCTGCTCGTCCCCGGCTATTCCTCTTCGGAGTGCATCCCCACGGCTGTCAGCCTCAAAACCCCGCTGGTCAAGTACCGCAAGGGCGAAGAAGCCTGCCCCCTGACCATGAACATCCCCATGGTTTCGGCTATCATGCAGTCCGTTTCCGGTGAGAAGCTCGCCATTGCCCTTGCCAAGCAGGGCGGCGTTTCTTTCATTTACGGCTCCCAGTCCGTTCAGTCCGAGGCTGATATGGTTCGCCGTGTCAAGGCTTACAAAAAGGGCTTTGTTACCTCTGATTCCAACCTGCCGCCGGAGGCTACCCTGGCTGATGTGTTGGACCTGAAAACCCGTACCGGCCATTCCACCGTTGCCATCACCGATGACGGCACGGCCCCACGGCAAGCTGCTGGGCATCGTTGCCTCCCGCGACTACCGCCTGTCCCGCATGAGCACCGATCTGAAAGTGACTGAGTTCATGACCCCGCTGGACAAGCTGGTTACCGCACCGGCCAACACCAGCCTGCATGACTGCAACGATATCATCTGGGATAACAAGATCAACTCTCTGCCGCTGGTAGACGAGCAGGGCAACCTGCAGTATATGGTTTTCCGCAAAGATTATGATTCCCACAAGGAACATGCCAATGAGCTGCTGGATGCCAACAAGAGCTATGTTGTCGGCGCCGGCATCAATACCCGCGACTATGCCGAGCGCGTGCCCGCCCTGGTGGATGCCGGCGTGGATGTGCTCTGCATCGACTCTTCCGAAGGTTACAGCGAGTGGCAGTCCCGCACCATCGCATGGATCCGCGAGAACTACGGCGATAAGGTAAAGGTCGGCGCAGGCAATGTTGTTGACCGCGAGGGCTTCCTCTTCCTGGCAAAAGCCGGTGCAGACTTTGTCAAGATCGGCATTGGCGGCGGCTCCATCTGCATCACCCGCGAAACCAAGGGCATTGGCCGCGGCCAGGCAACCGCCGTTATCGAGGTTGCCAAAGCCCGCGATGAATACTATGAGCAGACCGGCATCTATATCCCTATCTGCTCCGATGGCGGCATTGTGCATGACTACCACATCACCCTGGCATTGGCCATGGGCGCTGACTTTGTTATGCTGGGCCGTTACTTTGCCCGCTTTGATGAATCCCCCACGAACAAGCTGCGCGTTGGCGGCAACTATGTGAAGGAATACTGGGGCGAAGGTTCCAACCGTGCCCGCAACTGGCAGCGCTATGACCTTGGCGGTGCCCAGAAGCTGAGCTTTGAGGAGGGCGTTGATTCTTACGTTCCGTATGCCGGCCCGCTGGCCGATGGCGTGCAGACCACGCTGTACAAGGTGCGTTCCACCATGTGCAACTGTGGTGCGCTGTCCATCCCGGAACTGCAGCAGAAAGCCCGCCTGACGGTCGTTTCTTCCACCTCCATTGTGGAAGGCGGCAGCCATGACGTTATCCTGAAAAACAACCCGAACAATGTTTAAGCTGTTCCGGGTTGGGGCACCACGGCCAGCAGAATTTGCGCTTGCAATCTGATAGGATTTGTGGTATTATAACCAACATGAGATGCAAAGGGGCAGCTACCAATACAGCTGCCCTTTTTTGCACTTTTTTGCGGGTTCAGGCGGTAACATTGTGCGTTTTAACCGCCTGGGGCCGGGGGCTCAGCCCCAAAACAATCAGGGACGCGGCAGAATGGCTGCGCCAATTAAGAGAGGGAAAGAATTATGAAAAAAATTGCCTGCGCTGCGCTGAGCACTGCACTGCTGGCCAGCATGCTGGCTGCCTGCGGCAGCTCCGCATCCACCACCCCAGCGGCTTCCTCCGCTGATACATCCTCCGACACCGGGGCATCTTCCACCGAAGCTGCCGCTTCCACCGGGGCTGCAGCAGATGGTTCGCTGCACGTTGCCATGAACACCGATATCCAGACGATGGATGTGCACAAGACCAACAACGACTACATGGTGCCGCTGAATATCTTTGACCGCCTGTTTGAGATCAAAACCAATGCGGACGGCTCCACTGAGCTGGAGAAGAGCCTGGTGGAAGACTACACCGTTTCGGACGACGGCCTGACCTATGATTTCACCCTGCGCAGCGGTGTTACGTTCTCTGACGGCACCCCGCTGACCGCCAACGATGTCAAGTATACCTTTACCCGTATGCTGGCCCTGCCGGACAGCGTGCAGACGGATTATGGCTCTGCCATTGCCGGTGCGGAAGCTGTGATGGATGGCACCGCCACCGACCTGGAAGGCATTCAGGTGATTGATGACACCCACTTTACCGTTACCCTTTCGGATCCGTTTGCCGGCTTCCTGTATGAGCTGGCAACCGCTTCCTGCTCCATCATGAGCGAGAAGAACGTGGAGGAAGCAGGCGACCAGTTTGGTATGGAATGCTCCAAGACCATCGGCTCTGGCCCGTATGTGGTCACCAGCTGGACCCGCGACAGCAGCATTGTGCTGGATGCCAACCCCAACTACTGGGGCGAAAAGCCCAGCGTGCAGCATGTGGAAATTTCCATCGTGCCGGATTCTTCCACCATGAGCATGATGTTCCAGAACGGTGAGCTGGATATCCTGGACTGCGATTACATTGACGCTGCCGTTGTCAACTCTACCTACAAGACACAGTATGCCGATGATATCGTAACCTCCAACCGTCTGGGCACCACCTACATGGCTCTGAACGAGAATGTGGAGCCGCTGAACGATGTCAAGGTCCGCAAGGCCATCCAGATGGCCATTGACCGCCAGACCATCCTGGATACCGTGTATAACGGCGATGGCAGCCTGGTGGACGGCATTTACCCCAAAGGCCTGATCGGCTACACCGAGGACAACGAGGGTTGGCTGAAGTACGACCCCGAACAGGCCAAGAGCCTGCTGGCCGAAGCCGGTTACGCGGATGGCTTTACCATGGAGATTGCTGCCGATAACTCCAGCAGCGATTCCACTCTGCTGGTCATCCAGATCGTGCAGCAGTACCTGCAGCAGATCGGGATTAACGCCGAGATCAAGAGCTATGACCCCGCCAGCTGGCTGGATCTGCGCAAGAGCGGCGATATGGTCAGCTTTGTCAGCTCCTGGACGGCCGACTATAACGACCCGGATAACTTCATTTACACGTTCTTCGGTACCCCTGAAAAGAGCAATGTGCGCAGCCTGAACTACTTTAACACCGACGTTGTGAGCCGTGTTGCTGCCGCCCGCGGTATTGTGGACGACACCGAACGCCTGACCGAGTACGCCGCGCTGGAAAAGCAGATCGTGGAAGAGGACGCTGCATGGGTACCCATGTTCAGCCGTTCCCACCTGTTTGTTAAGGGCGACCGGGTCGCCTCCTTCACCCCGCACTGGGCCGGTTATAACGATACCCAGTATATCAACGCTACCTTGAAGTAATTTTTGGACAAAAAAGTTACAAATAATGCAATGCAGGCTGCGACCACAGGTTGCAGCCTGCATTTTTTATGTTATAATTTTAATGCTTGTATATTTTACAGCATAAAAGTGTAAAAATATACAGTCGCTCAAACAGACTGTCCATAAGGTAAAACTGCATTCTGCCTGGCAGGGACCGTAAGGGCGCACATTGTGCGCCCACGAACCTGAAAACTTAGGGCAACACCGCACAATTCCCGCCTTGCGGCTTAAGCACCGCTCCGGCAGCTGCGGCACGGCATCTGCGTTGCCAAAATGCTCGATAATGTCGGGTTGCGGTACCCGCATCGTGCTTCGGGGGCAAAAGCCCCTCGCACTCTGCGACCGCTGCCCCTGCTTCGGTTCGCTGTTTCCGCCACTGGCGGCGCTCACCTTTGCAGCATCCAGTATTATCTGCGCTTTTGGCTTGGCATCTGCCGCACCTCGCTCGCCGTATCGGCACTTAGAATTATGCGGTATTGCCTTAGCGCTTTTTATAAAAGCGCTATGCCGAAGCAACGCCTGCGGGGAAAATGATATTCACCTGCACAGAGCATGGTTTTAACCGATTGGCAGTTTGGAAACAGCGGCTGTGAGGGACAAAAGGGGAGTGACTCCGTGTGAAAAGCGTGATAAAGCGCATTTTGGGCACCATTCCGGTGCTGATCGGCGTGGTACTGCTCATCTTCATCATGCTGCGCATTGTTCCCGGCAATGCGGCGGCTATGCTGCTGGGTGAACATGTGGACCAGGCCACCATTGACCGCCTGACTGAAGTGATGGGGCTGGATAAGCCGGTGATCGTGCAGTTCTTTGACTATATGGCCGGGGCGATCCATGGGGACCTGGGCATCAGTTATAAATATAACCGCGCTGTTACCGATATGATCATAGAGGCGTTCCCCTACACGCTGGAACTGGCCCTGCTGGCGGCGCTGTTCGCCTGGGTGCTGGGCCTTGGCACTGGTATTATAGCAGCCATCAGGCAGAACAGCCTTGTGGACCACCTGTTCATGGGCGTTTCGCTGGCTGGCGTTTCCATGCCTATTTTCATGGTGGCGCTGCTGTTGCAATACCTGTTCGCCTTCAAAATCAAGGCATTCCCGCTTACGCTGGATGGTACCTTCCTTTCCATGATTCTGCCCGCCATTGCCCTGGGCTGGAACAGCGCAGGCAGCATTGCCCGTATGACGCGCTCCAGCCTGCTGGAAGTGATGCAGGCGGATTATATTGATACCGCCCGTGCCAAAGGCCTGCGCAAGCAGGCGGTCATTCTGGGCCATGCGCTCAAAAACTCCATGCTGCCGGTCATTACCATGATGGCATTGCAGTTTTCCGGCATGCTGTCCGGCGCGGTTATCACCGAGAGCATTTTTGCCATTCCCGGCATTGGCCGCCTTGCCACCACAGCAATCCAGAACCGTGATATGCCGGTGCTGCAGGGGACCGTGCTGTTTACCACCGTGCTGGTCATTGCAGGCAACCTGATTGCGGACCTGCTGTATTCTGTGCTGGACCCGCGCATCAGAAAGGAGGCATAAGCCATGGCAGACGAAATGTTGAAAAATGCCCAGCCGCAGGAACTGGAAAGCCAGATCGGCGAAGAGGACGGCCTGAAAGAACAGCTGCTGCGCATGTGCCGCCAGAACAAGTTGGCTGCCTTTTCGGCTGTGCTGATTCTGGTTGTCATCCTGATAGCTATTTTTGCTCCCGTTCTGGCCCCCTATGGCGAGGCTGAGCAGGACCTGATCAGCCGTTTGCAGGGCCCCAGCGCTGCCCACTGGTTTGGCACGGATGAACTGGGCCGCGATGTGCTCTCCCGTATTCTGTATGGTTCGCGCCTCTCGCTTACCATCGGCATTCTGCCCAGCATCATCTCGCTGGTGGTGGGCATCTTCTTTGGCCTGCTGGCCGGTTACTTTGGCGGCTGGGTGGATTATGTCATCATGCGCCTGGCGGATATCATGCTGTCCATCCCGTCCCTGCTGCTGGCCATGGTGGTTATGTACACCCTGGGCCAGTCCACCGTCAACCTGTTTATCGCGCTTTCCCTCACCAGCTGGGCCAGTGTGGCCCGCGTGGTGCGCAGCCAGACCCTGAGCCTGAAGGAGAGCGAATATGTTGAGGCTGCCCGTTCGATCGGCGTCAGCAACGGCAAAATCATGCTCAAGCATATCCTGCCCAACTGCATTCCCTCATTGATCGTTCTGTTCACCCTGAATGTTCCCTCTGCCATTTTGTCTGAAAGCTCGCTGAGCTTTTTGGGCATCGGCGCACAGCCCCCGGCAGCATCCTGGGGCCTGATGGTCAACCAGTCCAAGCAGTTTTTGTTCACCCAGCCCTGGCTGGCCCTGGCACCGTGCATTGCCATTATGATCGTGGTGCTGGCGTTCAACTTTTTGGGTGACGGTCTGCGCGATGTGCTGGACCCCTACATGAAGAACCAGTAACGGCGGGGAGAAGTAAAAGATGGAAAATAATAATAATGTTCTGGAAATCCGCGGCCTGAACTCCTATTTCTTTACCGAAAAAGGCGTGGCCCCGGCGGTGGATGGCCTGGGCCTGGATATTCCCAAGGGCAAGATCATCGGCCTGGTGGGGGAGAGCGGCTGCGGCAAAAGCATGACCGCCAAATCCATTATGGGCCTGCTGAAATACCCCCGGCCGCGTGGCGGGCGGCAGCATCCGGTTTGAAGATCAGGACCTGACCAGACTTTCGGATAAAGAGCTGCGCAAGATCTGCGGCAATGATATTTCGATGATCTTTCAGGAGCCGATGACCAGCCTGAACCCGGTGCTCAAGGTGGGCCGCCAGGTGCGCGAAACGCTGCTGGTGCATAACCCGACCATGAGCAAGGCGGAAGCCAAGCAGCGCGTGGTGGAAATGTTCCAGCGTGTTGGCATCCCCGAAGCGGAAAAGCGCTATGACTGCTACCCGCACGAGCTTTCCGGCGGCCTGCGCCAGCGCGTGATGATTGCCATGGCCATGGTATGCAAGCCCAAGCTGCGGATTGCCGATGAGCCCACCACAGCACTGGATGTGACAATTGAAGCCCAGATCCTGCGCCTGATGAAGGAGCTGCGGGACGAAACCGGCATGAGCGTGCTGATCATCACCCATAACATGGGCGTTGTGGCGGAAATCTGTGACTATGTGTATGTCATGTACGCAGGCAAGATCATGGAACAGGCCGAAACCTTTGAGCTGTTTGACCATACCATGCACCCCTATACCAAGGGCCTGCTGGATTCCATCCCGCGCATTGGCCAGAACGCCGAGCGGCTGCACACCATCCCCGGTGTGGTGCCCAACCTGCTGCACCTGTCGCAGGGCTGCCCGTTCAGCAACCGCTGCGAATATGCCACAGACCAATGCCGCACGGAAAAAGCGCAGCTGCATCCCGTTGCACCGGATCATCAGGTGCGCTGCTTCCGCTGTGAGGAGGAACATCAATGAGCGAGGTAAAACACGAAGTTCTTTTGCAGGCAAAAGGTATTTATAAAAACTTTGAAACCAGCAAAAAGACCAGGCCGTCCATGCCCTGACCAATGTGGATCTGACCCTGTACCGCGGCGAAACTCTGGCCCTGGTGGGGAGAGAGCGGCTGCGGCAAAAGCACCCTGGGACGCACCCTGATCCGCATGCTGCCCGCAACCAGGGGCAGCGTGACCTTTGAGGGGCAGAACATCACCGCCATGAAGGATAAGGAATTTGCTCCCCTGCGCCGCCGGATGCAGATGGTCTTCCAGGACCCGTATGCCAGCCTTGACCCGCGCATGAAGGTGCGGGATATCATTGCCGAACCGCTGGAAACCTATCATGTATGCAAAACCAAAGCCGAAACCACCCACCGCGTGCTGGAATTGATGCAGGCTGTTGGTGTACCGGCAGAGTTTTTGAACCGTTACCCGCACCAGTTCAGCGGCGGCCAGCGCCAGCGCATCGGCATTGCCCGCGCCATTGCGCTGCAGCCGGACCTGATCGTCTGCGATGAACCGGTCTCCGCATTGGATGTTTCGGTGCAGAGCCAGGTGTTGAACCTGCTCAAGGACCTGCAAAAGCAGTACGGCCTGACCTATCTCTTCATCGGGCATGATCTTTCTGTCATCAACTTTATTGCGGACCGCGTCTGCGTAATGTTCCTGGGCCATGTGTGCGAGGTTGCCACCAAGGAAGAGCTCTATAGCCGCCCCCTGCACCCCTATACCGCCTTTTTGATGGATGCCATCCCGCAGGCGGATCCACACCGCCGCAACCAGCACCGCCGTGTGCTGATGGGCGAAGTGCCCAGCCCGGTCAACCTGCCGTCCGGCTGCTGCTTCCATACCCGCTGCCCTTACGCAACGGAGCGCTGCCGCACCGAGGTTCCGGAGCTGCGGGAATGTGATGGCCGTATGGTTGCCTGCCACCGCGCGGGCGAAAACTGGGACTGAGATAACACAGTGAGGAAATAACAATGCAGGCAGTAATCAACGTGGCCATAGCGCCGCTTACCACAAACCCGGCCCTCTGGGCGCAGAACCCGCAGCAATCCCGTCTGGTGGATGAGCTTTTGCTGGGCATGTCGGTGGAAATTACCGGCGAAGCCGAACAGCACATGGTACCGGTACGCACCTTTTACGGCTATACCGGCTGGGTAGCACAGGATGCTTTGCTGACTGGCCCCAAGGCGGAAGAATGGCTGGTTCAGCCGCAGATGGTGGTCATAGCCCGCTGGGCTGATGTGCTGGCGGAACCCCGTGTGCAGGGGGCCTGCGTGGCTGCTGGCCTGCCCTTGGGCGCCCGCGTGGCCGTGCAGGGGGAGCCGGAAGACGGCTGGCAGGCCGTAACGCTGCCGGATGGCCGCACCGGTTACCTGCGTGCGGACGCGCTGGCCCCGCTGTACACCCAGCCCTGCGAGCAGGACCAGGAAAAGCTGCGTGCAGCCATTGCCCAGGCAGCCAAGCGCTACCTTGGCACGCCCTACCGCTGGGGCGGCAAAACCCCGGCGGGCATTGATTGCTCCGGCCTGTGCAGCATGGCATACCTGCTGTGCGGTATTTCCATCTGGCGGGATTCCGAGCTGAAAGAGGGCTACCCCATCCATCCGGCCCATGTTTCGGATATGCGCGTGGGAGATCTGGTGTATTTCCCCGGCCATGTGGCGCTCTATCTTGGCAATGGAGAGTACATTCATTCCACCGCGCGAGCAGGGGATAATGGTGTTGTGATCAACAGCTTTTACCCGGATTCCCCTCTACCGCCCTGACCTCCCCAAGCAGATCACCGCAGTAGGATCCTACTTTGCCCGCCGGGAGGCAACCTGATAAAATTGAAATGAAGAAAAGCGCCTCTCTGTGATAGAAACAGAGGGGCGCTTTGATATGGGTTTTATAATAAATGCGGTCAAAAGTGCGGTCAGATAAAAAACTAGACGATAAAACATACGTTTTAACGTTCAACACTTTGGCGGGAGCTGGTGGATTCGCCAAGCCGTGGTCTAAGCAACAGTCCGCAGGACTGTTGCTTGCCGCCTTCGGGCGGCCGACCTGTTCGAACCCTACCAGTTCCAGCACAAAAACCCGCAACCTCAGTTGCGGATCTCTTTGGTGGGAGCTGGTGGATTCGAACCACCGAAGCATTAAGCAGCAGATTTACAGTCTGTCCCCATTGGCCACTCGGGAAAGCTCCCATATTCATTTGTGCGCCTGCCTTAACAGTGCTTAATTAGTATATCAGAGCTTGCGCAAAAATGCAAGCCCTATTTTGAAAAAAATTGAAGTTTTTTGCTGCAATGCGGGAAAATGGGGTAAAAGATGCTTTATAACGAACAATTTTCGCGCGAGAAGGCACAGTGGTTAATAATTTGAAGAAAAGCCCAAAAAGCCCTTGCTTTTTTGCGGCGGGTATGCTAAAATACATTTTGCAATGCCAAGGCATTGCCTTATGCGGAAGTGCTGGAATCGGCAGACAGGCACGTTTGAGGTGCGTGTGTCTATGACGTGTGGGTTCAAGTCCCATCTTCCGCACCAAAAGAAAGAGCGCTGAATCGTTAAGGTTCAGCGCTCTTTTGGTTTATCAGTACCCACTCTTTCAACAAAGCCTCTCACAACGTACATAGAACAAAAAACAGGCCGCACAGCATGCGCCATTCTTTAATGGCGGCAGCCATGCGGCCTGGTCTATTTGAATCATTCGTAGGTGCGGCGTCCGGCAAAAATGCACAGAGGGCGGTTACACTTGCCGGTGCCCATCAGCTGGGTGGCAGCACACAGGGGGTTGCGCCGGCGCTGGAACAGGCGGGGATGCCATCATAGAACAGCACCTCCCGTGCGGCGCGCTCGGCATCGGCCGAGGAAACCGTCAGCACGGTATCCACTACATAGGGGTTATAGTTTTCCGGCACAAAACCGGGTCCGATGCCGGCAATGCCGTGCTGGCCGATGAACCCGCCCGAAATGGCGGCGCATTCGCTGGGCTCCACGGCCACAATGCGGATCATGCTGTTCCAGGCTTTCAGGTATTCCGCCACGCCGGTAATGGTGCCGCCGCTGCCCACGCCGATCACCACAGCATCAATCGCATCCCCGGCGGCTTTTAAAATCTGGGGGCCGGTCACGCGGCGGTGGTATTCGGGGTTATCATCATTGGCAAAGTAGTTGGTAAAGTAACCGTTATAGCGGGCGGCGGTGTCTTTGGCAACCTGTTCCAGCGCACGGCGGCCGCCGCTGCCGCATACCACAATGCGCGCCCCCAGGTTTTGCAGATGCTGCCTGCGGGAAAGCGGCAGGCTGCTGGGCACCACCAAGATGCAGGGGTGGCCTGTGGTGGCGCAGCTTACCGCAAGGGCGGCGCCAAAACTGCCGGAACTGGCTTCCACCACCGGCATACCGGGCTGCAATGTGCCGCGCTCGGTGGCAAAAGCCAGCATGGTTTCGGCCACGCCGTCCTTGCAGGTGCCGGTAGCGCCGCCAAAATCCAGATATGCCAATATGCTGGAAGCAAGTTCGTGCCGCCCGGAATACCCTGAAAGCCGCACCACCGGGGAACGGTACACGTCCTGATAATAGCTCTGCAATATTGCCATAGCCTGGCAGACCTCCTTGCAAAAATCAGGCAGGGGAGAACACGCAGTCCGTAAAATCCGCCCCGTTCTGTAAATTTTACCCAATATACAACATATTATAGCATATCCGGCGCGGCTTTGTACATGAAAAAACATATTTTGCCGCAGTTTTTACGGCAAAAATGCTGGGCGGGCACAAAAAGCTGAAAAAACGCAAAAAACAGCCGGATACCGCACCTTTGGGCCTTGACAGTATGACTTTAGAGTGTTATAATTCAAAAGCTGTAAAGAAAAACACTTTACAGCAGTCAGAGGAACAGACAACACAAAGGGGGCACGGCCGTGGCAGCCAAAGCAGGTAAGGACCTTGGGTTTTCCATCCTGCTGGATTATTACGGCATGGTCCTGACGGAAAAACAGCGCAATATTCTGACAGAATATTATAACGATGACCTTTCGCTGGCCGAAATTGCCGAAAATTATGGCATAACCCGCCAGGGAGTACGGGATGCCATCAAGCATGGCGAAGCGACCCTGATGGAGATGGAGGAAAAGTTGGGCACTGCCCGCCGGACCGAAGCCATTCGGGCAGATCTTGCCCGGCTGGAAGAGCTTGTCAGCGAGGTGCGCGTGTGCAATACTGGGTTGTTTGAACCGGATACCCGCGTTCAGCGGGCTACCGAGGAGATGCTGACCATTATTCACCGCCTTGATACGCAGGAGGAACTGCCCGATGGCATTTGAATCTTTAAGCGAGCGTCTGAACGGCGTTTTCAAAAACTGCGCGGCAAAGGCAAGCTGAGTGAAGCGGATATCAAGGCTGCAATGCGGGAAGCCCGCATGGCGCTGCTTGAAGCGGACGTCAACTACAAAGTCGCAAAGGATTTCTGCGCGCAGGTTTCGGAGCGCGCCATGGGCCAGGAAGTGATGGAAAGCCTGACCCCCGCCCAGCAGGTTGTCAAGATCGTCAACGAGGAACTGACCAAGCTGATGGGCGGCGAGGAACCCCAGACCCTGCACATCAAAAATAAGGGCCAGACCGTTATGATGATGTGCGGCCTGCAGGGTAACGGTAAAACCACCCATGCGGCAAAGCTGGGCCGCTTTTATAAGGCCCAGGGCCGCCGCCCACTGCTGGTAGCCTGTGATATCTACCGCCCCGCAGCAATTGACCAGCTGCGCATTGTAGGCGAGCAGGCAGGCGTTCCCGTCTATGAGATGGGCACCGAAAAGCCGGAAAAGATTGCCAAGCAGGCAGTTGAGTACGCCAAAGACCACGGCTATGATATCGTTATCATTGATACCGCAGGCCGTTTGCAGATCGACGACCAGCTGATGGACGAGCTGGTGCGCATCAAGCAGGCTGTTGAGGTGGATGAGACCCTGCTGGTTGTGGATGCCATGTCCGGTCAGGAAGCCGTCAACGTTGCCAAGACCTTTAACGAAAAGGTTGGTATCAGCGGCGTGGTCCTGACCAAGACGGACGGTGACACCCGCGGCGGTGCGGCGCTTTCGGTTCTGGCCGTTACCGGAAAGCCGATCTACTTCCAGGGCACCGGCGAGAAGCTGGATGCGCTGGAGCCGTTTTACCCGGCGCGCATGTCCAGCCGTATCCTTGGCATGGGCGATGTGCTGAGCCTGATCGAAAAGGCCCAGACCTTGCAGAATGACAAGGAAGCCGAAGAAGCCGCCAAGCGAATGATGGCCAACAAGTTCGATATGAACGATATGCTGACCCAGTTCGCCCAGATCCGCAAGATGGGCGGTGCGTCCGCGCTGTTGGCCATGATGCCCGGCGCCAACCAGATCAGCTCCGAACAGATGGACCAGATCGATGAAAAGGCGCTGCCCCATATTGAAGCCATCATCTACTCCATGACGCCGGAAGAGCGTGCGCATCCTTCCATCATCAACCCCAAGCGCAAGCGCCGCATTGCGGCGGGCAGCGGCCAGACGGTTGAGGACGTGAACAAGCTGCTGCGCCAGTTTGAAGCCATGCAGAAGATGATGAAAAAGGTCAAGCGCAACCCCAAGGGCTTTATGCGCGGCCTTGGCGGAATGAGAGGCCTGCGCTGAGCAGCCTGTTATGAATTTGATATGACCCGTAAGCCTCTCTGGCCCCAGGGTGATATATAAATTGCAAGCCCACGAGGGAAAACCACGGGGCCGTAAAAACAAAATTATGGAGGATATTTACCATGGTTAAGATTCGTCTGCGCCGCATGGGCGCCAAGAAGGCTCCTTTCTACCGCGTTGTTGTCGCTGACAGCCGTTTTGCTCGTGACGGCCGTTTCATCGAAGAGATCGGCTACTACGATCCGACCAAGGAGCCCAGTGTTGTCAAGATCGACGCTGACAAGGCTAAGCAGTGGCTGGCCAACGGCGCTCAGGCTACCGATACTGTTCGTGTTCTGCTGAAGAAAGAGAACATCCTGTAATTAAACGGAGGAACGCCACATGCAGGAACTGCTGATTGCCGTTGCCCGTGGCCTTGTGGAAGATAAGGACGCGGTGCAGGTAACGGTTGACCCCGCGCGTGAGGACGGCACGGTTGTGTACCATCTCACGGTGGCAGAAGGCGACATGGGCCGCGTGATTGGCAAACAGGGCCGCATTGCCAAGGCAATCCGTGTTGTCATGCGTGCCGCCGCCGTCCGCCAGAACGAAAAAGTCGTGGTGGAAATCGGCTGATTTTTGCCACCCAGCACTCTGCCGCTTTGCGCGCAGGGTGCTTTTTATTTGCCGCCGCTTTTGTGCGATTTATTCTAGGAGGTTCCCCCTATGCAAAACTATCTGCCCGCCTGCAAAATTGTTTCCACCCACGGTGTCCGCGGCGAAATGAAAGCCCTGCCGCTGTGCGATGGCGCACAGTTCCTGGCCAAGTTCAAGCGCCTGTACGCTGCCGCAAACGGCAGCGGCGAAGTTGCGCTGCGCGGGGTGCGCGCCCAGGGCAATATGCTGCTGGTCAAGCTGGCCGGGGTGGAGGATATGGATGCCGCCCGCGCCCAGGTGGGCAAAACCTACTATTTTGCCAAGGCGGATGCCAAACTGCCGGAGGGCCGCTATTTTATTGATGATCTGATCGGCTGCACTGTGCTGCATGCGGACGATGGCCGTACCCTTGGCATCGTTGCAAAGGTGGACCACCCCGGCGTACAGGATATCTATATTGTGCGCGATGCAGCGGGGGAAGAGCACTGGATCCCTGCCGTGCCGGAGTTTGTGGTGGATGTGGATATTGCGGCCCGCACGGTAAAAATGCGCCCTATTGCGGGTATGTTTGATGAGCCGGTCAACGGCGATGAGGAGTAATTGATGCGCATTGATATTGTCACCCTGTTCCCGGAACTGTGCGATGGCTTTTTGAGCACCAGCATCCTGGGCCGTGCCCGCGCCAAAAACCTGTTTGAAGCGCACTGCCACCAGATCCGGGATTATACCAAAAACAAACAGCGCCAGACGGACGATTACCCCTATGGCGGCGGCTGCGGCATGGTGCTGTATGCTCAGCCCATTGCAGATTGCCTGCGCGCTGTGGCAGACCAGTGCGCCCAGCAGGGCCGCGCCAAGCCCCATGTGGTGTTTTTGACCGCCGCCGGGCAGCCCTATAACGAGGAGACCGCCCGTCGGCTTTCCAGCTATGAAAGCCTTGCGCTGGTGTGCGGCCACTATGAGGGCATTGACCAGCGCGTGATTGATACCTTTGGCGATGAGGAAATCTCTATCGGCGACTATGTGCTGACCGGCGGCGAGCTGGCCAGCCTGGTGGTGGCAGACAGTGTGCTGCGCCTACAGCCCGGCGTTCTGGCCGAGGAAAAGGGCTATCAGGACGAAAGCTACTGGGACGGCCTGCTGGAATACCCCCAGTTCACCCGCCCGGAAGTGTGGGAGGGCCAGGCCATCCCGCCGGTGCTGCTGACCGGGGACCACAATAAAATTGATGCCTGGCGCGGCCGCCAGAGCCGGGAACGCACCCGCCAGCGCCGCCCGGACCTGTATGACCAGTGGTGCGCCACCCACCCGATCACCCAGATCCCGCGCTGGAAGCGCACCGAGCGTGCCCAGCTGATCAAGACGGATGCCCAGCTGGATGCAGCCGCAAAACTGTTTGCCGAAGGCTGCCGCACCGTCTGCCGGGATGTGTGCACCGAAGCAGGCCTTGCAGAATATACGCCGGAAGCCATGCGCCAGCGCCTGGAAGAAGAGCGCAAGGCGGGCTGGGCATTCTACCTGCACACCACTTCGGATACGCCGGACGGCATGGTGGGTGTCTGCCATAAAACGGGGGAGATCGGCCACCTGTTTGTCACACAGTCCGCCCGCGGCAGCGGCATTGGCACAAAGCTGCTGGATTTTGCGCGCAAAAAACTTGCGGAGCACGCCCGGCCCTGGCTGGCCGTGCTGGATGTAAACACGGCGGCCATCGGCCTTTACCGGCGCATGGGCTACCTGCCGGATGGCGTGCGGAACATGTACCAGCCGGGGGGGTGGATGTAGCGTTCTGCAAGCCCTGCAAAGAGCTTGTTATGCGCTATCAGCCCCAGAATCAAGGCTGAACCTGCGGTATTCTGTCGGTTTTTCGTACAGGTTTTGTAGTCTATCTACAATCCGGTTGAAAATAAACTAGTAAAGTTGCACAAGCAGGCCCGGCGCGATTTGTGCCAAATGCGGAATCCTGCCAAAATTGCAAATTTACACTGTACAAAGTCGAACAAATGGGATAAAATATAAACAATCAAGGCGGCACTGATTGTGCAATACCGCCTGAAAGGAGCCCGCGGTAGAGAACTTGGGCGTATCTTTTCATATAAGTAGGAGAGAATAACTATGTACGTCAAAGAAGTTACCGTTGAGAATCAGGTTGGTCTGCACGCTCGTCCGGCTACCTTCTTCATCCAGAAGGCGAACGAGTATAAGTCTTCCATTTGGGTCGAAAAGGAAGAGCGCCGCGTCAACGCTAAGTCCCTGCTGGGGGTTCTGAGCCTTGGCATCGTTGGCGGCACCACCATCCGTATCATTGCTGACGGCACCGATGAACAGGCTGCTGTGGATGGTCTGGTCAAGCTGGTCAACTCCGGCTTCTCTGAATAATCAGATCTTTTGTTTTTGCGGCGGGTGACTGGTCACCCGCCTTTTTGTCTGCGCGGCCATGCCGCGCAGACAAAAAATCACTCACCACCCTTATTCAAAAACCATGACAAAACAAGAACTCTACAAAAAGCCTGTATGCTGCCGCTGCTGCCCGGGGTGTATATCATCCGGGATAAAACCGATACCATCATCTATATTGGCAAAGCCAAGCGCCTGCGCATCCGTGTTTCACAGTATTTCCGCGAGGGCGTGCCCCATGACGCGAAGGTCACCCAAATGATCAACCACGCATTTGCGTTCGATGTCATCGTCTGCCAAAGCGAATTTGAGGCCCTGGTGCTGGAAGCCAGCCAGATTAAGGCCCATACGCCAAAGTATAATATCTTGCTCAAAGATGATAAGGGCTACAGCTATGTAAAGATCACCCACGGCCCCTGGCCGCGTATTTCTGCTGCCCTGCAAAGGACGATGAGAACGCCGATTATATCGGCCCGTTCACCTCGGCTTTTGCGGTGCGGGAGATGGTGGAAACTGCCCAGAACTGTTTTTTGCTGCCCCGCTGCAATAAAGAGTTCCCGCGTGATATCGGCAAGGGCCGCCCCTGCCTGAATGCCCATATCGGCAAGTGCATGGCTGTGTGCAGCGGCAAAATCACCTGCGAAGCCTATAACGAAGCGGTGCAGGGTGCCCTGCGCATGATCCGGTATGGCAAAAAGGATATCGTCAAGCAGCTGAAAGAAAAGATGCAGGCGGCGTCTGACCGGCTGGATTTTGAAACAGCTGCCCTGCTGCGGGATCAGATCGCGGCCATTGACCGCGTGGCGGCGGGCCAGAAGGTGGTTATGGATGCCGGGACAGAGATGGACGTCATCGCGCTGGCGGGCACCACCCGCGCGGTATGCGCAGCGGTGCTGCGCTACCGGGATGGCCGCCTGACCGATAAGCGGGAGTTCGTCTTTCATGATACGACCGATATCGAAGCCGTGCGGGAGGAATTCCTGCCCCAGTATTATCTGGATGGCGAGACGATCCCCAAAACCATTGCGGTGGATACCCTGCCGCCGGACGCCGAAGCGCTGAACCAGGCGCTGAACGAAGCACGCGGCAGCAAGGTGAAGCTGTATGTGCCCCAGCGCGGCGATGTGGCCAAGCTGGTAACAATGGCCTATACCAACGCTGTGGAGCGCCTGGGCCGCGAGAGCGGCCGCTATACCCGCGAGGAAAAGCTGCTGGAAGAAGCCGCCCAGGTGCTGGGTCTGAAAACCCCGCCGAGGGTGATTGAAAGCTATGATATTTCCAACTGGGGCGACGGGTCGAGCGTGTGTGGTATGGTGGTGTTCAAGGATGGCAAGCCTTACCGCGCCGGCTACCGCCGCTTTAAGATGCGCACCGTTGCCGGCACGGACGACTATGCCTCTATGGCGGAAACACTTTCCCGCCGGGCTGCGGAGTACGAGGCGGCCCGGCGCGGCGAAAAGCCGGATAATGAAACCAACCAGTTTGCCACCCTGCCGGATCTGCTGCTCATCGACGGAGGCAGGGGGCAGGTCGGCGCAGTCAGACAGGCCCTGCGCGGCACGGCACTGGAGAATGTCCCCACCTTCGGCATGGTCAAGGATGACCACCACCGCACCCGTGCCATCGTGGACGACGAGGGCGGCGAAATTGCCATCAATCGCAACCGCAACATCTTTACCTTCGTCACCAATATCCAGGATGAAACCCACCGCTATGCCAACGATTACCGCAAGCGGATGATGCACAAAAAGTCCTATGCGGCAACCCTGACAGAGCTGCCCGGCGTTGGCCCCAAGACCAGCGCGGCACTGTTGGCACATTTCAAAACCGTAACGGCAGTCAAGCAGGCGTCCATTTCGGATCTGGAAGAGGTCAAGGGCATCAGCCACGCCAAGGCGGAGAACATTTATAATGCTCTGCGCCAGTAAACTCAATGCCGGCAATGGCAGGAGAGGGGAAAAACCGGCTGGATTGCAGGCTGGGTTGTAAAATAAGAATGAATGACGGTAAACTCCCTTGACAAGCGGATTTGAACCATCCATAATGTATAAGGCAATACCGCATAATTCCCGCCTTACGGCTTAAGCACCGCTTCGGCGGCTGCGGCACGGCATCTGCGTTGCCAAAATGCTCGATAATACACAAAGTATTATCTGCGCTTTTGGCTTGGCAGCTGCCGCACCTCGCTCGCCGTATCGGCACTTAGAATTATGCGGTATTGCCATAAGTGCAACTGTTTATCCCGAATAGGAGTGCTCTGGCTTGAGCTTCCCAGCGGGATGGGTGGCTGCCATATAACAAATGAAAGGCAGGCGGCCTAACATGATGCGTGTGATTGCAGGTACAGCCCGCGGCAAAACCTTGCTGCGCTACCGGGGGAGGATGTTACCCGCCCCACCATTAACCGCGTAAAGGAGGCAATGTTCTCCAGCGTACAGTTCTCTGTGCCCGGCGCGCGCGTGCTGGACTTGTTTGCAGGCAGCGGCCAGCTTGGCATTGAGGCATTATCCCGCGGGGCCAAGCGCTGTGTTTTCCTGGATGCTTCCCGCGAGGCGATCCAGATCGTGCTGGCCAACTGCAAAACGGCGGGCGTGTTTGCGCAGAGCCGGGTCATCCCGGATGATGCGTTCCACTTTTTGGCCACCACGCAGGAAGAGTTTGATCTTGCCCTGCTGGACCCGCCGTACCACCACGGCACGGTAGCCAAAGCACTGCCGCAGCTGGCAGCGCACATGGCCCCTGGCGGTGTGGTGCTGTGTGAAACAGAACTGGACGCCGAGCTGCCGGAACAGGTTGAGGGGCTTGTTTTGGCAAAACAATATAAGTACGGCAAGATTTTGGTAAGCCGCTATGAGAAAGAGGAACAGCTATGAATGTTGAGGAACTGCTGGATATGCTGGAGGAAACGCTGGAGGAGGGGACCGCTGTGCCGTTTGCCGCCGCCAAGCGTGTGGTAGATGTGGACCGCTGCCGCGATATCGTGGATGAGGTGCGCAATAACCTGCCCGATGAACTGCGCGACAGCAAAAAGATTGTGGCAGACCGCGAGCAGATTTTAAAGAATGCCCAGACCGATGCGGATAACATCATCAAGCAGGCAGAGGAACGCGCACGGGTACTGGTATCGGACAAAGAGATCACCAAGCGCGCACAGAAGATGGCCGTGGAGCTGGTGAACGCCGCACAGGCACAGGCGAAAAAGATCAACAATGCCTCCGCGGCTTATTGTGAGAATATCCTCAAAAACTCGGAGGAAGTTCTGGCCCGCAGTGTGGCGGATATCAAAAATACCCGCATGAACCTGCGCAACCTGGCCAGCCGCGGCCCCCATGGCCCACAGAAACCGAATCTGTAAAATCGGTCCCCTGTGCGGGCTTTGTGAAAGAAATCTGCACGGTTCCTGCCCCGCAAACAACAAATAAGACAGCATTTGTGAAAACTTTATGGCCCGCAGCGCTTTTTGGCGCTGTGGGCTTGCTTTTTGCCCCGCGATTTGGTACTATATAAGTGTTCCAGTGGGTAAAAGTGGACAGTTTAGGGTTAAAGTGGTGAGTTATCCACACATTCCACAGGGTTGTTAACCGCGAAATTCCGCTGAAACGCTAAAAAGCGACAGTTCCAACCGGGAAGGGGGCGGGTTCGACAATGTTCATGGGTCAGTATGACTACGCAGTGGACGCAAAGGGCCGTCTGAATTTCCCCGCAAAGTTCCGGGATGGAATGGGCGAAACCTTTATCGTGACCCGCTGGCTGGACCATTGCCTTGCCGCGTTCCCGCCGGAGGAGTTTGAAAAAGTGGCCCAGCGCATTGCCGAAAAAGGTATGGTAAAGGGCCGCAATGTCAGCCGTATGCTGTATTCCTCTGCGGTGGAAGTAACACCGGATAAGCAGGGCCGCATTCAGCTGCCCGCAAAACTGCGGGAATACGCCAACCTGGACCACGATGTGAGCGTGATCGGCAACCGCAACTTTGCGGAGATCTGGAACACCCAGGATTGGGAAGCCCGCCAGGCGGAAAGCGATGAAGATTTTACCGCCGCAATGGAAGACCTTGATTTTTAAGATACACTTTGAGCGGGGTGTACCCCTGCATGTTAAACCGTGTGAAACGGGGAAAGAGGAGAACACCGTGGAATTTAGTCATATCCCCGTTTTGCTCAGCCAATGCCTTGATGGGTTGGCCATTGACCCTGCCGGGATTTATCTGGACGGAACGGCCGGCGGGGCAGGGCACTCAAAGGAAATAGCAAAACGCCTGACCACCGGGCGGCTGATCTCGCTGGATCAGGACCCGGATGCGGTGGCAACCGCTGCCGCAAGGCTAAAGGGCTTACCCGCCCAGGTGGTTCAGGCCAACTTCCGCGAAACCGCCCGCGTGCTGGATGAACTGGAGATCCCCTTCATCAACGGCGCACTGCTGGACCTTGGCGTTTCCAGCCACCAGCTGGACGATGCCGAGCGTGGCTTCTCCTATCACGCAGATGCCCCGCTGGATATGCGCATGAGCCAGCAGGGGCCCACCGCGGCAGACTTGGTGAACACCCTGGACCGTGAGGAACTGACCCGCATCCTGCGCGATTATGGTGAGGAACCGTATGCCTGGCAGATTGCGGGTAAAATCGTGAAAGCACGGGAGGAAGCCCCGATTTTGACGACCCTGCAGTTTGCGGACCTGATTGCATCCGCTATGCCGCCTGCCGAGCGCCGCAAGAACAAGAACCCCGCCCGCCGCAGCTTCCAGGCAGTGCGGATTGCCGTCAATGGGGAACTGGATGCCCTGAACGATGGGATGGAGGCGATTTTCAGCCGCCTGGCCCCCGGCGGGCGGTTCTGCATCATCACGTTCCACAGCCTGGAGGACCGGCTGGTAAAACAGAAGTTCCGCCGCTGGGCCCAGCGCTGCACCTGCCCGCCGGAGCAGCCTATTTGCACCTGCGGCGGGATGCCCAAAGCTAAACTGATTACCCGCAAGCCGATTGAAGCGGACGCTGGTGAGTTGGAAGAAAACCGCCGCAGCCGTTCCGCCAAGCTGCGCGTACTGGAAAAATTATAAGCGTTCCAGGAGGGAACATTGGCAGCGCGGCATGGCGCTTGTGACCATGCCGCACAGCTTAAGGAAAGCCGAAATTTTACGATACGAGAAAGGGGGCGGCGCCCATGGCTTCCACAGCAGCAGAAATTTCAACCAACAATCATTCCGGTTCCTCCCGCACACCGCGGGTGCGCGTTGTCAAGGGCGGACGCTACGGCCTGAGCAAGGCACGCCAGTTTGCCCGCACGGCGGGCACGGTGCTGGTCATTGCCATCTTTTTTGGTTTGTTTGCCAGCATTGTCGCCAGCCAGGCACGCATCACACAGCTTTCCGGCGAAATTGATGACGCTAAGTCGGAGCTGACCAATGCCCAGAGCTATAACGACTATCTGTCCACCACCATGGATCAGATCACCAACAGCACCAGCGTCCAGCAGGAAGCGGAGGATCGGCTGGGGCTGGTTAAAATGGACCCCAGCCAGGTGACGTATGTCCGGCTGGAGGATGAAAGCGTGATCGAACGCGCAGCCGGCACAGCAGACAAGTTTTTGCCGGTATCAAAACCGCAGCGCTCAGTCTGCTTGGCAGTTTTGACCCGTAACCGATCCGGTCAAGGCAATACCGCATAACTTTGGGTGCCCAAGCCGTCAGGTGGGAATCATGCGGTGCTGCCCTTACATTGCGCCAAAGCGTGCATCCCAACAGGAGCACGCTTTTTTGCCATCATGGGCGGGCGCGTATTCGTGCAAACAGTCTTTTCTGTAAAGGAATGAACCTATGCCAAAGCAACCCGACAACAAGAATCAATCCACGCGTCATCACAACCGCCGCAGCCCGGAGCCGGGGCAGAATCATGCGCTTACGCTGAACGGACGCATCATGGTTTTGCTGCTGGTGATCGGCTTTATCGCTGCGGGGTGCGGCGTTCTGATTTATAAGCTGTATACCCTGCAGATCCGGGATGCTGAGCAGTACCGTGTTCAGGCGGCGGAACAGCAGCTTTCCGATACCCAGATCCCCGCCACGCGCGGCTCTATTTATTCCGCTAACGGCAAACTGCTGGCCAAAAGCAGTGTGGTGTGGAACATTATTGCCAATCCATCCAAGTGCAACCAGGATTATGTGGCGGAAGCCAGCCAGAAAATCAGCGAATTGCTGAACGGGAGCGTCAGCGCGGAAAAAATTCAGGAGCAGCTGAGCAAAACGAACAGCCAGTACCGCGTGATTGCCAAGGACATTGATATGGTAACGGCGCAATCCATTATTGACTATGCCAATACCAAACGCATTACCAACGGCAAGGCGGAGGGGGATCCGGATGCCAAGTACGAAACGGTGCTTTCCATGTACAAGGAATCCTCCTCCACGCGGGAATACCCTAACGGAATGTACCTTTCCTCGGTCTTGGGCTTTTGTGATGACAGCGGCAACGGCATGTACGGCCTGGAAAAATCGTATGATGAGAAACTGGTCGGTACACCGGGGCGCAGCATCAGCAGCGAGAACGCATGGGGCTATGAACTGGCTAACGAGGAAAGCGATACCCACGCGGCTATCAACGGCTATAACCTGAACCTGACCATTGACGATACCATCCAGACCGTGCTGGAAACCGAGCTTTCCAACGCGATTGATGACTATGATGTGCAGAACCGTGCCAGCGCCATTGTGATGAATGTGAACACCGGCGCGGTGCTTGGTATGGCAACGGCGCCGCAGTTTGACCCCAACGATCCGTATAATATCACCGAACCCAAATTGCAGGCTATCCTGGATAATGCCGGAACGGCGCTGACGGAGGACGATATTTCCGTCCTGCAAAGCCGTTTGGGGCAGGACGCCGTAGCTGATATCATTGCGGACGGCGTTGTGAACCCCAACGGAACAAAAAGCATCGACGAAGAAGGCAACGAAATCGACGTTCCCAGCGAAAAAAGCCAGCTGCAGGGCATGATCCGTGAGGCCGAGTGGAAGAACAAAGCCGTGACGGAATTGTATTACCCCGGCTCAGTCTTTAAGCTCATGACGGCCGCTGCGGCGCTGGATTCCGGCCTGATGGGGCCGGATCAGCAGTTTTACTGCGGCGGCAACCTGACGGTGTTCCCCAATACCGAGTGGGAACACAGCTACCGCTGCGCCGAGGGCAACACTCACGGCTGGCTGGATATGGCCGGGGCGCTGAACCACAGCTGCAACCTGTACTTTATCCAGGTGGCGGAAAAAATGAGCGCCGAATTCTTTTATAACTACTACCAGGCGTTTGGCCTGACCCAGACCACTGGCATTGACCTGCCGTATGAGGCAAAGGGCATCTCCAAAACCCAGCAGGAGATGGAGCAAGTGGAAACGGACCTGTACTCCACCGCGTTCGGCCAGTCCCAAAAGTTGACCCTGATCCAGATGGCAGCCGCCGTGGCTTCCACCGTGAACGGCGGCTACCTGATGACCCCCTATGTGGTGGATAATATGACGGACGACACCGGCAACGTGGTATGGCAGGCTGAAACTGATATTAAGCGCCAGGTCGTCAGCGAGGAAGTCAGTGAGCAGATCCGCGCCATGATGGAAAACAACGTGGGTCACACCGGTACCAGCAATGACCTGGACTATCACGGTTGTGCCAGCGCTTATGTGGCGGGCTACCGCATCGGCGGCAAATCCGGTACGGGAGAACAGCTGGACTGGAAAGGCGCTTACAAGTACCGCCCGGACGGCGACCGCCGCAAGGCCATCAGCTTTGCCGCCATCTTTCCGGCGGACGACCCGAAAATTCTGGTGCTGGTCATGATGGATGACCCGCGCTGGATCTTTGACTACGCTTCCCAGATTGTGGCCCCTGTTACCGGCAACATCATCAGCCAGATCGCGCCGTATCTTGGCATTGAACGGGATGCTTCTTATGATAGCAACGGCAGTGTGGAAGTGCCAAATGCCATTGGCACCCGCTGGACTTCCGCCCAGGTCAAGATGAACGCTGCCGGGCTTTCCCACCGGTTTGTGGATACCAGCGACGGCGATGTTGTGTATCAGTACCCCGCAGGCGGCACCGTGGTGCCCGCAGGCTCCACGGTTTACCTGTATACCCAGTCCACCACCGACGCCACCACCACCGTGCCGGATGCCACCGGCAAAACCGGAACCTTTGCCGCACAGATGCTCAAGGCTTCCGGCGTCAATGTGGCAATTTCGGGCAGTGCATCGGACCGTGTTGTCAGCCAGGATATTGAGGTTGGGGAGTGTGGTGCCCTACGGCACAGTCGTTACCCTGACCACGGAACCCGACGGCAGCAGCGATGCCCAGCAGGATGCAGATACCCCGCAGGACGATGCCGCCCAGGACGATACGCCCCAGGACACCGCCGGTGAAAACGATCAGGATAGCACGACCCAGGATGATACCGGCAGCGATGCCGAGCAGCAATAACCCCGGCCACGGCAGGGGGACCCCACAGCAAACTGAAACATGCCGCAACTAAACCAACCAAAAGGAGCGTGTTCCCATGAAACCCATGAACGCGAACGAACTTCTGGCCGGGCTGGCACTGGCCCGCCCGGTGCCCATCACCGCCGTTGTAACGGACTCCCGCAAGGTGCAGCCGGGCTGCATTTTTGTCTGCTTCCCCGGCGAGCGTGTGGACGGCCACGACTATGCCGCCAAGGCGTACCAGGCCGGGGCCGAGTATGTGATCGCCAACCATCCCGTGGAGGGCGTGCCGGAGGATCACCTTGTCATCTGTGAATCCAGCTACCTTGCCATGATCCGTATGGCATCCAACTACCGCACGCTGTTCAGCCCGCTGATGATCGGTGTGACCGGCAGCGTGGGCAAAACCACCACCAAAGAGTTCTGCTATGCGGTTCTTTCGGCTTTTGGCAATACCTTAAAAACAGAGGGCAACCAGAACAATGAGATCGGCCTGCCCAACACGCTGTTCCGCCTGGAGGATACCACCCAGTATGCTGTTGTGGAAATGGGCATGAGCCACCTGGGCGAGATTGCCCGCATGGTGCGCGCAGCGCGGCCGTCTGCCGGTATCATTACGATGATCGGCGTTTCCCACCTGGAAAATCTGGGCACGCGGGAGAATATATTGAAGGCAAAGATGGAAATCTGCCAAGGCCTGCCGGACGGCGCCCCGCTGGTTCTGAATGCGGACGATGACCTGCTGCCCACCGCGCAGATCCCCGGCCGCCTGCGCCCGGTGTGGTTCGGCATCCGCTCCAGCTCCGCCGATGTGCGCGCCATCAATATTCATACCGTAGGGGAGGGTACCGGCTTTACCCTGGTGGATAACGTGGACGGTGAAACCTATGAGTTCAGTGTAACCATCCCCACGGCAGGCGTTCATACCGTGTATGATGCCCTTGCTGCTTACACTGCAGCCACCCGCTTGGGGCTGGAGCGTGCCCGCGCCGCCCGTGCGCTGGCCAGCTATCAGACCACCGGTATGCGCCAGAACATTGTGCAGCACGGCGGTGTGACCTTTATTGAGGATTGCTATAACGCCAGCCCGGACAGCATGAAAGCAGCCTTGCAGATTCTGCATGACCGCCAGCCCGGCCCCGGCGGCCGCCGCATTGCCGTGCTGGGCGATATGCTGGAACTTGGCGCTGCCAGTGAACCCGGCCACCGCCAGACCGGCAAATGGGCTGCCGATGCCGCTGACCTGCTGGTGGCTTACGGCCCGTTGAGCGCAGCCATGGCCGAAGCAGCCCGGCAGAAAGGGCTGCAAACCATCCATTGCCAAGCGGCGGAGGAAGTAGTAGAATATCTACGGCAGAACGTCCGCACCGGTGATGTTGTGCTGGCAAAAGCCAGCCACGCCATGAAGCTGGATGATGTATTAAAGCAGCTTTACGCGGCGCTGCCAAACGCATAATTGCATATTTTGGGGGAGTATCACATGGGAATGATCGTTTCTTGGATGCTGGTTGCCGCGGCAATCGGTGCGTTTGCCGTTACGGCACTTTCAGGCTGTTTTGTAATTCCGGCACTGCACAAGCTGCACTTCGGCCAGACCATCCGGGAATCCGGCCCGACCTGGCATAACAAAAACAGGGCACACCCACCATGGGCGGCCTGTGCTTCATCTTTGGCATTCTGGTGGCCTGCGGCCTGGTATATGCCGGGTTCTACCGCTATGCACAGGACCTTTTGGGCATTGTGCAGGTGCGCGCCGCCTTGCTGGCGCTGTTCCTGGCGTTTGGTTCCGGCTTTATCGGTTTTCTGGATGACTATATCAAGGTCGTCAAGCACCGCAACCTGGGCCTGCTTGCCTGGCAAAAGCTTATCATGCAGTTCATTGTTACCGGCGGCTTCCTGGTGGGGCTGCACATGCAGGGCCTGCTGACAACCATCATTATGCTGCCCTTTATCGGTGCGGTAGATCTGGGCTGGGTGTATTACCCCATCGCGTTCTTCGGCATCATCTTCCTTGTCAACGCTGTCAACCTGACAGACGGTCTGGACGGCCTGTGCTCCTGTGTGACCTTTGTTTCCATGCTAGGCTACCTGCTGGCTGCCAGCATGCTCAGCTTTTATCATGTGGCCGTTCTGGCGGCGGCAACGGCTGCTGCGGCAGCGGGCTTCCTGGTGTGGAACTTCTACCCGGCCAAAGTGTTCATGGGCGATACCGGCAGCATGTTCCTGGGCGGTATGGTAACGGCCCTTGCCTTTATCATGGGCCGGCCGGAGCTGGTGTTCTTCTTTGGCATTGTGTATATCTGGGATGCCATGACCGTTGTGATCCAGCGCGTTTACTTCAAGCTGACCCACGGCAAGCGCATTTTCCGCATGACACCGATCCACCACGCATTCGAGATGCGCGGCTGGAAAGAAGTCAAGATCGACTTTTTCTTCAGCCTGATCGCCATTATCGGCGTGGTGCTGGGCCTGATGTACGTTTACATGGCATAAAATATCAGAAAGGGGGCTGTGCCGCAAATGACGCTTGCCCAGCTTTTCGATTTGGCCTTTGGCAACATTGGCAGGTTTTTTTAAGGAAATCGCGTTCAAAAAAAAAAGAGGAACGCGGCAAACTTTCCTATGGCCTTGTCGGCACGCTGATCCTTGTGTTGACTTACGGGCTGATCATGCTGTTCTCCGCCAGTTACTCCACCGGGTATTACCGCTTCAAGGGGGATATTTACCACTTTATCCGCCCGCAGGTAATTCTGGCGGTGGTGGGGCTGGTGCTGATGTATCTGATTTCCAACATCAACTACCGCAGCCTGCGCCACATGAACTGGTACTTATACATTTTAACGCTGCTGCTTTTGGTGTGGGCCCTGTTCAGTGAGCCGTACAACGGCTGTTACCGCTGGGTGTATATGTTTGGCACAACCCTGCAGCCTTCGGAGCTGGCAAAGTTTTCGGCTATTTTGGGTCTTGCCTGCTTTGCAGACCGGTATTATGAAAAACGGGGAACACTGCTTTACGGCATTGTGCTGCCCGTGCTGCCGCTGCTGCCGGTGGTGGTTCTGCTGTACAAAGAACCCCATAACTCTGCTATCATGCTGATCCTGCTGATTGCGGGCAGTATGATTTTGTGTGGCGGTGTGGGCCGGTTCTGGTGCATCCCGGCGGCAGGCGCGGCTGCGTTTGTGATTTACAAAATGCTGACCGGACAGGATAACTATGTTCAGCAGCGCCTCGGCGCATGGAACGGTGACGAGGGCGATATTTTGTACCAGACCCAGCAGAGCCTGTATTCCATTGCGTCCGGCGGGCTGACCGGCCTGGGCATTGGCAACAGCCGCCAAAAGCACCTCTGGCTGCCGGAAGCCAGCAACGACTTTATCTTTTCCGTTCTGTGCGAAGAGCTGGGCTTTATCGGCGCGGTGATCTGTATGGGCCTTTTTGCCGCACTGATCATTCAGGGCGTTATCATCGCCCTGAACTCGCCGGATTATTTTGGTACGATGCTGGGTATTGGCATTATGTCGCAAATTGCCTGGCAGGCCATGATCCACATTGCGGTGGTCACCAATGTGGCCCCAAATACCGGCATCAGCCTGCCGTTTTTTTCCTCCGGTGGTACCAGCTTGCTGATTCTATTGTGTGAGATGGGCATTATACTAAGCATATCGCGGGCGGGCAACGCGCAAAACGCTGCGCGCAGCAAGCGCTCGCATGAAGAACTTGCCCGCCGGATGAACCCGCAGCGCCGCACCCACGAAGCCCTGCACAGCAACTGAGAATTCCCGCATGCCTGCGGAAAGCATTGTTCTCTTTGGTTTCAGATATAAGGCAATACCGCACAATTCCCGCCTTACGGCTTAAGCACCGCTCCGGCGGCTGCGGCACGGCATCTGCGTTGCCAAAATACTCGATAATACACAAAGTATTATCTGCGCTTTTGGCTTAGCAGCTGCCGCACCTCGCTCGCCGTATCGGCACTTAGAATTATGCGGTATTGCCATAACATAAACGTTCGATTTTACGGAGAAAAGAGGAATCACTATGCGTGTTTTGATTGCTGCCGGCGGCACAGCCGGCCATATCAACCCGGCGCTTGCCATTGCCGGAGCCTTAAAGGCGGCGGACCCCGCGGCCGAGATCCACTTTGCCGGGCGGAAAGAGGGTATGGAGTACGGCCTTGTAACCAAGGCAGGGTACCCGTTCCACCATATTGAGATCAACGGTTTCCAGCGCAAGCCAACCCTGAAGAACGTGGGCCGCAACGTGGTAGCGCTCTACCACCTGGCCCTGTCCGGCCCGCGCACGGCGGCTATCCTGAAAGAGGTCCGGCCCGATCTGGTCATCGGCTGCGGCGGTTATGTCAGCGGCCCGGTGGTGCGCGCCGCCGCCAAAAAGGGTATCAAGACCGCCATCCATGAGCAGAACGCATTCCCCGGTGTGACCAACAAGCTGCTGGCCAAGGATGTGGACGTGGTGTTTGCCGCTTCTGCCGCTGCGGTGGAAAAAGCTTGGCGCGCCGGAGAAGACCCTTGTGGTTGGCAACCCTGTCCGCCCGGAAATTTTGAACCGTGACCGCGCCGCCGCCCGTGCTGCTGTGCACGCGGGGGGACCGCACCGTGATTTTGAGCTTCGGCGGCTCTTTGGGGGCTCGCCGTATCAACGAGGTTGTGGCAGAGCTGTGCGCGTGGGAGCAGGCAAACGATCTGCCCGTGCTGCACCTGCACGCCACCGGCAGCCGCGGCGTAAAGCTGTTTGAGGACCTGGAAGCCAAGAACCACTTTGCCCCCGGTGCCAACCTTGTGGTAAAAGAATACATTGACAATATGCCGGATCTGCTGGCCGCGGCGGACCTTGTTATTTCCCGCTCCGGTGCGCTGACGCTGGCGGAGCTGGAAGCCATGGGCCGCGCGTCCATCCTGATCCCTAGCCCCAATGTGGCCGAAAACCACCAGTATTACAATGCACTGGAGCTGCAAAACGCCGGTGCCGCCATTGTGATTGAAGAAAAAGACCTGACCGGTATCAAGCTGATCGAAACCGTGCATGCCCTGTTGGCAGAGCCCGGCAAACTGACGGCCATGGGCACCGCCGCCAAGACCCTGGGCAACCCCAAGAGCCTGGAACTGATCACCGCAAAGCTGCTGGAACTGGTGAACGGAAAGTAACCTGCCGGAACAAACCGGCAGCAAATAAAAGCTGAAACACAGAAAGGAGGTACACCCCATGGACCGCAATCAGCGCAGCCGAAACCAGAAAAAAGTGTACCTCCCCGCAAGGGTCAGCCCAGCCATCGCAACACCAAAAGCGCCCCGCCGCAGCGCAGCAGCCGCCTGGCGGGCAGCCAGCAGCGGCCAAAGGGCAGCGGCCAGCGCCCCGCAAAACAGCCCGAACGCCAGCCGCCCAAACAGCAGCAAAAGCGCCCCCGCCCCCAACAGAACCCCCAAAAGCCGGGGTACCGTTCCAGCGCGCCACAGGTGCAGCGCCGCGTTACCCGCGCGGAACAGCTGCGCATCCGCCGCCGCAAGGCCATCATCGGGGTGCTGTGCGTTTTGGCAGTGCTGGTGATCGGCATTGTGCTTTCCATCAACCTGTTGTTCAAGGTGACGGATTTCCGGGTGGAAAATGCGGACCGCACCACCCCCGCCAATACCGGCATTTATACCGAACAACAGCTGATCGATGCAACCGGCATTCAGGTGGGGGATAACCTGTACGGTTTTTCCACCAAAGAAAAATCTGACCAGCTGTTGGCGCAGATGCCGTACCTGGATGTGGCAGTCGTCACCCGCCAGGCCCCCGGCACCGTGATTATCCGGGTGCAGCCTGCGGTGGAACGCTTTAAGATGGAGTATTCCGGCAGCTGGCTGGTGCTGAGCGAACAGCTGAAAGTGCTGCGTGTGGAGCCGGCAGAGCCGGATAATCTGGTGCAGCTGGATGCCCTGCTGCCAGAGGGCGCGGCCACCACGCCGGGCAGCTTCCTGACACTGGATGCCCCCAGCGAGCCGACCGCCCTGGCAACGGCCATGCCAAGCGGCACCGCAACGCCGGAAAATGCAGACGAAGCCGATACGCCACAGGAAACCCCCAACGAGGTGCTGAACGAACTGCTGGGCGAACTGGACCAGTATGGCCTGCTGGATGGCACCACGGTGCTGACCATGCAGAACATGACCGAGCTGAGCTTTTTGTATCAGGGCCGTGTGTCGGTTCAGCTGGGCACGGCAAACAATCTGGATTACAAGATCCGGTTTGCCGCCTATATCATTCTGGATACTGGTGGCGATGGCCTGGCAAGCAGTGACCGCGGTACGCTGGATGTTTCGGACCAGCAGACGGACGGCACCATTCAGCCGCGCTTTTTGCCGGCGGAAAACCCTGTGGCCACTCCGGAGCCGACCCCGGAACCCCGGCAGAGGATACCACGGATGCTGCCGCCGATGCAGCGGCAGATGGTGCAGACCTGACTGCCGATGCGCCCCAGGATGATACCCAAAGCCAGGAATAAAAGAACAACCGATCCTGCCGATGCCGTTTCCAAGCGGTGCGGCAGGACTTTTTTTATCGCTGCCTGTAACAAAACGGCAGCCGCGGCCACCAATATCATGTAAGGCGCCTGAACAAAGCGAAAGGAGGTGGGCCAAAGCATGAAACTGCCGGAGCTGGAGGAACTGTACCGGCGCTACCGGATGGATCTGTACCGCTACCTCTGCTTTTTGACCCACGACCCTGTGCAGGCGGAAGACCTGTTGAGCGAAACCTTTGTGCGGGTCATCAAGCGGCTGCCCACTTTCCGTGGAGAGTGCGAGGTAAAAACCTGGCTGTTTGGCATTGCACGCAATATCTGGCTGGAAAGTCTGCGCAGGCGGCACCAGTCCGTCAGCCTGGACGATTTGATGGAACGCTACATAACCGATGATGCCCTGACCGAAACCACCGCCGCCCGCCAAAAGCTGCGCCGCGTGCAGGCTTTGCTGCAGCAAAGGACGAGCGCACCCGCAGCGTGGTATACCTGCGGGCGCAGGGGTATTCGTACCAGGAAATTGCCCAAAAACTGCAAATAACCGAAGCATCCGCGCGGGTGGTGGAGCACCGTACCCGCGCCTGGCTGAAAGCAACCCTGCAAAAGGAGGGATACGACGAATGACGCAAGAAAAAGAAACAAACCGGCAAGCCGAACAGGGAAAAGCAGAAACCGAAATTCCCTGCGCGGTCTGCCGGGATTTGATCCCGCTGGTGCAGGATGGCGTTGCCAGCCCGGAAAGTGAAGCGCTGGTAAAAGCCCACCTGCAAACCTGCCCGGAATGCCGCACCCTGTGGCAGGCGGGCGGCGGGCAGCCCCTGCCCCAAAGCCTGCCCGCACCCGATGATGCCCGCCTGCTGCAAAAGATCCGCCACAAATACAATACCGGCCTGCTGATGTTTGCAGCGCTGGGCATGGGCTTTGGGGTGCTGACAAGTTACGGCGAACATTCCAACTGGATCATCCTGATTTTCCCGTTTGTGTGTGCTGCGGCAGTGTACCAGGACCCCCAGATGTGGAAATTGCTGCTGGCGGTGGGGGAAGGCATTGCCCTTTGCGCGCTGCTGCGGACCTTCGTGCGTTATTGGCAGTATGGGGCCACCCTGATGGAGTACCCGGTCACCCTAATTGTGTACAGCGTTTTTATGCTGGGGCTGTGCGGCGTTGGCTGCCTGATTGGCTGGCTGCTGAACTATGCCAGCGGGAAAGGTGAGAAAAAACATGAAAGTGAAAAGTAAGCGGAAGATGGCAGGCATTCTGGCGGCGGTGCTGATTGCTTTGGTGCTGCTGGCCTTTGACTGCATCAACGGCGACCCCATCAGCGAGCGCTGGGCCATGCACCGGGCCATACAGTTTGCGGAAAAACTTTACCCGGACCAGACTTTTACGGCAGAAAACGCAGGTTCGATGCGGGGATTCTGCTATACAGTCGGCGTGCAATCCCAGCAAAGCCGGGATACCCGGTTCTATGTGGAAACGAGTTTCTGGCTCTTTACCAGCGATACCCCTACCGTTGACCACACCCAGTATGTGGATGCCCGGCTCAACACTGCATGGCGTATGGACGAGGAAGCGCGGGCTGACCTGGCACCGGCCCTGGTCGATGCCCTGCCGGAATACGATATTCCCTACGATGAAAAGCAGCAATGCGTGATGGTGATTCTGCCGTATGAATCAGGGAAAAATATCTCTGATCTGGGCATGGAATACCAGCAGTGGCTGCCATTGGACGCCCCGTTTGAAAAGGAGATTCTGCAGCATGTACCGGCCAAGCTGGCGGTCACGATTCAAACCACATCGCAGCCCCAGCACGCAGATTTACAGCCCGCCTTGCAAAAAATAAAAGCCGCCTGCGAAGCAAACGGCTACAATTTTGCCACCTATAATGTGACCATGATCCAGCGGGATATCCCCTATGAGACCGCTCTTGCCCAATGCATAGAATCCGACGATGTGGCGGCGGGGGAGATTTGAAGCATGATAATAAAGCCATCATTTGCGGTGCGGTAGGGCGGGATGTCCTCATCCCGCCGTGATGTATGATGGAATATAATCCCCCTAAAACTCAAAAAGGCTGCTCCTTCAACCGAAGAAGCAGCCTTTCGCTTATTCATCCAATCAGGATGCTATCGTAATCTTATAATTCCTCAAGCCCAAATAAATCAAACATTCAGCTCCACATGCTGGCCAAGATCCTCTTTGTTGGCGTCCAGCACGGGACGGATAACTTCGGCCAGGAACTCTTCCACCTGCTGCGGGGCGCGGCCGGTGAAATCTTCGGGGCTCAGCTCGGCCTCGATCTCCTCGCGGGTCAGACCGAATGCAGGGTCAGCTTCCACGCGGGCAATCATATCATTGGGCTTGCCCTCCTGCTTGACCACAGCGGCAGCGGCCACGGCGTGCTCGCGCAGGCGCTCGTGCAGCTCCTGGCGGTCGCCGCCTTTCTTGACGGCTTTCATCATGATGTTCTCGCTGGCCATGAACGGCAGCTCAGCCATCACGCGGCTGCGGACAACCTTGGGGTAAACCACCAGCCCGTCCGAAACATTCAGCAGAATGTTCAGGATGGCATCAGCGGCCAAAAAGCCCTCGGCCATGGCGATGCGCTTGTTGGCGGAATCGTCCAGCGTGCGCTCAAACCACTGTGTGCCGGCGGTGATGGCGGGATTCAGCACATCCACCATCAGGTAGCGGGAAAGCGCGCAGATGCGTTCGCAGCGCATGGGGTTGCGTTTGTAGGGCATGGCGGAAGAACCGATCTGGTTCTTTTCAAACGGCTCCTCCATCTCCTTAAAGTTGGCCAGCAGGCGGATGTCGGTGGCCATCTTCATGGCGCTCTGGGCAAGACCGGCAATGGCGGAAAGCACATTGTAGTCCACCTTGCGGCTGTAGGTCTGGCCGCAGACGGGCACGACCTTGTCAAAGCCCATCTGGGCGCACACATCGGCTTCCACTGCCTTGACCTTGGCAGAATCGCCGTTGAACAGCTCAATAAAGCTGGCCTGGGTGCCGGTGGTACCCTTTAACGCCGCGCAGGGCCAGCTGGCTGATCTGGTGGTCAATTTCCTGCAGGTCCATGTAGAACTCGTTCATCCACAGGGTAGCGCGCTTGCCAACGGTGGTCAGCTGGGCAGGCTGGCAGTGGGTGTAAGCCAGGCAGGGCATATCCTTGTACTGCTCGGCAAAATCGGCCAGGTTGGCCAGCACGCCGATCAGCTTTTTGCGCACCAGCTGCAGGCCTTCGCGCATGATGATAACATCGGTGTTATCGCCAACATAGCAGCTGGTAGCACCCAGGTGGATGATACCCTTTGCCTTGGGGCACTGCAGGCCGTAAGCGTAAACATGGCTCATGACATCGTGGCGCACCAGCTTTTCGCGGGCAATGGCTTCCTCGTAATTGATGTCATCCTTGTGGGCTTCCAGCTCGGCAATCTGTTCATCGGTAATGTCCAGGCCCTGCTTCTGCTCAGCCTTGGCCAGCGCAATCCACAGCCTGCGCCAGGTGCGGAACTTGTTATCGTCCGAGAAAGTATACTGCATCTCATCGGAAGCATAACGGGTGGAAAACGGAGAAATATAACGATCATGTGCCATTGGTCGGGTTTCCTTTCTTACAGCATGTCTTACAGTTTGAAGTAGTTCACGCCGCCTCCAAAAATCGGCTGGTACTTGTCGCCGGTAACGTTTTTGTACAGGCTGTCGCCGCTGCGCTCAGAATGGCCCATCTTGCCGAACACGCGGCCGTCCGGGCTGGTAATGCCCTCAATGGCCAGCACAGACCCGTTGGGGTTGTAGCGCATATCCATGGTGGGCACGCAGTTCAGGTCAACATACTGGGTGGCAACCTGGCCGTTGTTGATCAGCTGCTGCAGCAGGCCGTCATTGCAGACAAAGCGGCCTTCGCCGTGGCTGATGGCGATCAGGTGTTCATCATCCACATTGCATTCGCGCAGCCAGGGGCTCTTGTTGGAAGCTACGCGGGTGCGCACCAGCATGCTCTGGTGGCGGTGGATGGTGTTAAAGGTTAGGGTCGGGTCGTTCTCGGTAATCGGGCGGATCTCGCCATAAGGCACAAGGCCCAGCTTAATCAATGCCTGGAAGCCGTTGCAGATGCCCAGGGCCAGGCCGTCACGCTGGTTCAGCAGGCGGTTGACGGCATCGGCCACAGCGGGGGAGCGGAAGAACGCCGCGATGAACTTGGCGGAGCCGTCCGGCTCGTCGCCGCCGGAAAAACCGCCCGGCAGCATCAGAATCTGGCTCTGGTCAAGCTCTTTCACCAGGGCTTCACAGCTCTCGGCAACATCGGCGGGGGTCAGGTTCTTCAACACCAGAATGTGCGGGTCGCCACCGGCGCGGCGGAATGCGCGTGCAGTGTCGTATTCGCAGTTGGTGCCGGGGAACACAGGGATGATAACGCGCGGGGTGGCCAGGCGCACAGCCGGGGCAACGCGCTGGAAGCAGTTGACCTTGTATTCCAGGGATTTAACTTCCTCGCCAGCCTTGAGGTAGGGGGGAAACAGGCTGCAGCTTTGCTTCCCATACATCCTGCAGGTGCTGCAGGTCGATGTTTTCGCCGTTGACGTTGATGACGTAATCCACGGTGGTGGAACCGAGGAATTCACCGGCAGAAGCATCCAGAAGCTCCAGAATAACTGCGCCATAGCAGGGCTTGAACAGGTCGTCCAGGTTGATATCGCGGCTCAGGGACAGGCCCACGTGGTTGCCGACGCACATCTTGAACAGTGCTTCGGCAACGCCGCCGTAACCCGGCGTTGCTGCGGCCAGCACCTTGCCTTCGTCGATCATCTGCTCCACGATCTTGTAGATGGAAAGCAGGCTGCCGATCTCCGGCATGCCGTCCTTGTACTGCGGCTTCAGGATGACAACAGAGCTGTTGGCTTTCTTGAACTCAGGGCTCATGACGTTGGCGGTGTTGCCAATGGCGGTGGCAAAGCTGACCAGCGTGGGGGAACGTCCAGGCCTTCAAAGCTGCCGGACATACTGTCCTTGCCGCCGATGGAAGCAATGCCAAGGCCCATCTGGGCATCCAGCGCGCCAAGCAGGGCGGCCAGCGGCTTGCCCCAGCGTTCGGGGGCAGTGTTCAGGTGCTCAAAATATTCCTGGAAAGTCAGGTACATATCCTTGTGGCGGAAACCGGCGCAAACCAGTTTGGTCACGCTTTCCACAACGGCCATGTAAGCGCCGCGGTAGGGGTCCGCTTCAGTCAGATAGGGGTTAAAGCCCCAGGCCATGCCGGAGCAGGTGGTGGTTTCGCCATCCACCGGCAGTTTGGCAGCCATGGCCATGGTGGGGGTCAGCTGGTATTTACCGCCGTAAGGCATCAGCACGGTGGAAGCGCCGATGGTGGAGTCAAACCGCTCGCCCAGGCCTTTCTGGCTGCAAACGTTCAGGTCGCCAACCAGGTTTTCCAGCTTTTCGGCAAAGGTGGAACCGGCCCACTGGGGCTGCCATACCGTGCCGGGCAGAACATGCACATCGGCATGGCGCTCGGCACCGTTGGAGTTCAGGAACTCGCGGGAAAGGTCCACGATGGCAACGCCGTTCCAGTTCTCGCGCATCCGCTTTTCCTCGGTAACGGTAGCAACCACGGTGGCTTCCAGGTTTTCCTCATTGGCAAGGGCAATGAACTTTTCGGCATCCTCTGCGGCAACGGCAACAGCCATGCGCTCCTGGCTTTCGCTGATAGCCAGCTCGGTGCCGTCCAGACCCTCGTATTTGCGGGTGACCTTGTTCAGGTCAATGTGCAGGCCGTCAGCCAGCTCGCCGATGGCAACGGACACACCGCCCGCGCCAAAGTCGTTGCAGCGTTTGATCATGCAGCAGGCGTCCTCGCGGCGGAACAGGCGCTGCAGCTTACGCTCAATGGGGGCGTTGCCCTTCTGCACCTCGGCACCGCAGGTTTCCAGGCTGGTCAGCTTGTGGGCCTTGCTGGAGCCGGTGGCGCCGCCAATGCCGTCCCGGCCGGTGCGGCCGCCCAGCAGGATGATCACATCGCCGGGCAGGGGCTCTTCGCGGCGGACATGGCTGGCCGGGGTAGCACCCACAACAGCGCCGATCTCCATACGCTTTGCCACATAGCCGGGGTGGTACAGTTCAGCAACCTGGCCGGTGGCAAGGCCGATTTGGTTACCGTAGCTGGAGTAACCGGCAGCAGCCGTGGTGACCAGCTTGCGCTGCGGCAGCTTGCCGGGCATGGTTTCGGCAACCGGCTTGAGCGGGTCGCCTGCGCCGGTCACGCGCATGGCCTGGTAAACATAGCTGCGGCCGGACAGCGGGTCACGGATGGCACCGCCGATGCAGGTAGCAGCGCCGCCGAACGGCTCAATCTCGGTGGGGTGGTTGTGGGTCTCGTTCTTGAAGAGGAACAGCCAATCCTGCAATTCGCCGTCCACATCGCACTTGATTTTGCCGGTGCAGGCATTGATCTCTTCGCTCTCGTCCAGGTTCTGCAGGATGCCGCGCTGTTTCAGGGCCTTGGCGCCGATGGTAGCCAGATCCATCAGGGTGCGGTTCTTTTTATCGCGGCCGGTCTCGGCACGCAGGGCCATGTAACGGTCAAATGCAGCCTGCACAACTTCGTCGTCAATCTTGACATCGTTCAGGATGGTGCCGAAGGTGGTGTGACGGCAGTGGTCAGACCAGTAGGTATCGATCAGGCGGATTTCGGTAATGGTCGGGTCGCGCTGTTCAGATTTGAAGTAGTTCTGGCAGAACACAATGTCGGCGTGGTCCATGGCCAAGCCCTTTTCATTGCGGAAATTCTCCAATGCAGCGTCATCCAAAGCGCAGAAGCCGTTCAGGGTTTCCACAGCGGTGGGCACGGCAAATTCCATTTTCAGGGTATCGCGGGTGTCCAGGCTGGCCTCGCGGGCTTCCACCGGGTTGATGACGTACTTCTTGATGGCTTCCAGATCCTCTGCGCTCAGCTCGCCATCCAACAGGTAGATGCGGGCACTGCGCACAGACGGACGCTCGCCCTGGCTCAGCAGCTGGATACACTCGGAAGCAGAATCTGCACGCTGGTCAAACTGGCCGGGCAGATACTCCACAGCAAACACCGTCTTGGCGGTGGGCAGCTCGGTATAGGTCACATCGACTGGCGGTTCGCTGAACACGGTGGGGATGGCTTTCTCAAACAGGTCACGGTCAATGCCTTCCACATCATAGCGGTTCAACAGGCGCAGAGCTTTCAGGCCCTTAATGCCAACCAGCTCAACCAGTTCATGCTTCAGACCCTGGGCTTCGCCGTCAAAGCCGGGCTTTTTTTCTACATAAATGCGGTAAACCATTCTTGTTTAACCCTCCTGTGCTTTCATTGCCGCAAGGGCACGGGCACCAATATCACTGCGGCGGTGCAGTTTGTCAAAATGGATGCAGTCAGCAGCGGCGTAAGCCTTTTTCAGGGCTTCGGGCAGGGTGGCGGCGGTTGCCGTTACACCCAGCACGCGGCCGCCGTTGGTAACCAGCTTGCCATCCTTGATGGCGGTACCGGCATGGTACACGGTCACATCGGCAGCACCGGGCACCTGGCCATTCTCCAGGCCGGTGATCTCCTTGCCCTTTTCATAGGCAACGGGGTATCCACCGGAAGCCAGCACCACACAGGCGGCAGCGCCATCGCTGAACTTGACCTCGGTCTTGTCCAGCGTGCCGTTGGTGCAGGCCTGCATCACGGTCAGCAGGTCGCTTTCCAGCAGGGGCAGTACTACCTGGGTTTCGGGGTCGCCAAAGCGGCAGTTGTATTCAATCACCTTGGGGCCGTCCGGGGTCAGCATCAGGCCAAAGTACAGGCAGCCCTTAAAGGGGCAACCCTCTGCCTGCATGGCGGCAACCGTAGGCAGGAAAATCTTCTCCATGCACTCGGCGGCAATGGCGGGGTGTAGCAGGGGTTGGGGGCAACGGTGCCCATGCCGCCGGTGTTCAGGCCCTCGTCATGGTCCAAAGCGCGCTTGTGGTCCATGCTGGAAACCATCGGCTTGACGGTTTTGCCATCACAGAAGGACAGCACGCTGACTTCCGGCCCGGTCAAAAATTCTTCCACCACAACATGGTTGCCGGAAGCGCCGAACTTTTGTCCAGCATGATTTCCTTTACGCCATCGGCGGCTTCCTGCTCATTCTGACAGATCAGCACGCCTTTGCCCAGCGCTAGGCCATCCGCCTTGATAACAACCGGGTACTTGCCCTTGCTGCGGATGTAATCCATCACCTTGGCGGGGTCGTCAAAGGTTTCATAGCCGGCGGTGGGAATGCCGTATTTTTCATCAGGTCCTTGCTGAACACCTTGCTGGCTTCAATGCGGGCGGCAGCGGCATCCGGGCCAAAAGCAGGGATGCCCACCTTGGCCAAAGCATCCACCATGCCAAGGGCAAGGGGATCGTCCTGTGCAACAACAACATAATCAAAGGCTTCTGCCTTGGCAAAGGCGACCATGGCGTCTACATCCGTTGCAGAGATGTTTTTGCAGGTGGCATCGTAACCAATGCCGCCGTTGCCAGGGGCACACCAGATATCGCCGCAGTCGGGGCTTTTTTTCAGCGCGCGGATAATGGCGTGTTCACGCCCGCCGCCGCCAACAACCAGAATTTTCATGGCAAACTCCTTAGCTTGAAATGAAAAAATAATAATGAATAAAGAATAATGAAGGTGGACCGCGTTGCTGCGCACCGCTTAAAAAATATTAGAACTCTAATATCCAAAACCGTGCCGCTTGCGGCACACCTTCATTCTTAATTATTCTTTATTATTTATTATTTAGCAAAAACTTCGTTTTTGCTTAGTGGTGGAACAGCCGGATACCACAGAACGCCATGGCAATGCCGTACTTGTTGCAGGTGGCAATAACCTGATCATCGCGGATGGAGCCGCCCGGCTGCACAATGGCGGTCACACCGCTGCGGCGGGCGCGCTCAATGTTGTCCCCAAAGGGGAAGAATGCATCACTGCCCAGGGCAACATTCGTTACCTTGCTCAGCCAGGCTTTCTTTTCCTCGGCAGTCAACGGGGCAGGCTGCACAGTAAAGGTTTCGGCCCAAACGTCATCCCCAATCACATCCTCCGGGGTATCGCCGATGTATACATCAATCGCGTTATCGCGGTTGGGCTTGGAGATATCCTCGCGGAACGGCAGGTCCAGAACCTTGGGCATATGGCGCAGCTGCCAGTTGTCAGCTTTCTGGCCTGCCAGGCGGGTGCAGTGGATGCGGCTTTGCTGGCCTGCGCCCACACCGATGGTCTGGCCGTCCTGCACATAGCAGACGGAGTTGGACTGGGTGTATTTCAGCACGATCAGGCTCATGATCAGATCGCGCTTCTGGGCATCGGTCACCGTCTTGTTCTCGGTTACAAAGTTTTGCAGCATGGTATCCACGCTGATCTCCAGATCCTGGCGGCCCTGCTCAAAGGTGACACCGAATACGGTGCGGCGCTCCAGCGGAGCGGGGATATAATCCGGATCAATGGCAACGATGTTGTAGTTGCCTTTCTTTTTGGATTTCAGCACTTCCAGGGCGTCGGCGTCATAGCCGGGGGCAATGATGCCGTCCGAAACTTCGTGCTGGATCAGCTTTGCGGTGGCAAGGTCGCACACATCAGACAGGGCGATCCAGTCACCAAAGCTGGACATGCGGTCCGCACCGCGGGCGCGGGCATAAGCGCAGGCCAGGGGAGAAAGCTCAGCCTCTGCACTAATATGATACATCTTTCTCAGCGTTTCGTCCAGTGGCAGGCCAATGGCGGCACCGGCGGGGAAACATGCTTAAAGCTGGCAGCAGCAGGCTGGCCCAGGGCTTTTTCGGGTCGCGCACCAGCTGGTAGCTGTTGAACGCATCCAGAAAGTTGATGTAGCCCGGCTTGCCATTCAAAATGGTAACGGGAAGATCAGAACCGTCTGCCATAAAAATGCGGGCAGGCTTCTGGTTGGGGTTGGTGCCGTATTTCAGCTGGAATTCGTTCATAAGTTCAGCCCTCCACCGTGTTGTATTTGTTCAGGATCACATCTTCATAATCGCCGGTTTCTAGCGTGATGGCACGCACAAACAGGCTGACCTTATTATCTTCGTTCAGGGATTCCCACAACTTTCCGGCAAATTCGTCGGCATCGTTCTGGTCCAGTGTCACGCGCAGCGGCTCACCGGCAAAGCTGGGGATGGGGGAACCGTTTTTCTGGTAGGTGGTGATCAGCTGGCCCTCGCCTGCAACGGGCTGCGGATAATCAAAGGTCTGGCGCTGTACGCTGGCGGGGTTGCCATCGCAGCTTTTCAGGATGCTCAGCTTGTAGCCGCCGCGGCGCATATCCACAACGCCGGAAATGCGGGGGGTAAGGTTGGGGGCATCGTCCTCAAAAGTGCGGGTGGCAAGGGCTGCTTCAAAGCCGTAACCGGGGAACAGGTTATCCCGCATGTAACGGTAAATGGTATCCGTCTGGTCACCGTTGGTCACAATGGTGGTATCGTTCAGGGTCAGAACCGGGTTATAGATGATCAGGTGGGGATCTTCCAGCTTGGCGGGGTCTGCGGCTACCGTGCGGATGCCGCCGGGGATGGCGTCAAATACGCGGTTGCGGCTGTTGGCGCTGCGGCCCATGATCCAGTAAGCAATCATGGCCTTGGTGCCGTCCGGCGAACGGCCGATGCAGATGCCGCGGCCGGGGTATTCGTTACCGGCCAGATAAGTATAAAGATTCTTTTTCATGCGGGAATCCTCCTTGTTCGGTCAGGCTTCGCCATTGCACACCATGGCAATGGCCTGGGGCAGCAGCTTCCATTCGGCTTCTACCATCACGCGCTTCTGCAGCACTTCGGGGGTATCGCCGGGCTGCACTTCCACGGCTTTTTGCAGCAGGATGGGCCCGCCGTCACACACTTCGTTGACAAAGTGGACGGTAGCGCCGGTCACTTTCACGCCGCGCTTCAGCGCTTCCTCATGCACTTTCAGGCCATAGTAACCGGGGCCGCAAAAGCTGGGGATCAGGCTGGGGTGCACGTTCAGAATGCGCTTGGGGTAAGCGGCAATCACGCTGGGGCCCAGCACGCTCAAAAATCCTGCCAGAACCACCAGCTCAATGCCATGGTCTTTCAGCACACTCAGCAGGGCAGTGTCAAACTCCTCGCTGGTGGCGTAATCCTTGCGGCGCACCACGGCGGTTTCCACGCCGAAGTTTGCAGCGCGTTCCAACGCATACACACCAGGTTTGCTGGCAACCACCAGGGTAACCTTACCGTTGGGGTTCTCCCCGCGGCGTTCGCTTTCCAGAATGGCCTGCAGGTTGGTGCCGCCGCCGGAAACCAGCACAGCAATCTTCATCATACCAGCTGCACCCCGCTGCCTTCGCCAATCACACCAAGGCGGTAAGCATCCTCGCCGTTGGCTTTCAGGATCTCAATGGCCTTGTCGGCATCCTCGGCAGCCACGGTCAAAATCATACCAACGCCCATGTTGAAGGTGTTGTACATGTCGCGCTCCGGAATCTTGCCCTCTTTAGCCAGCACATCAAACAGCACGGGGTGCGCACATCGCTCTTTTGATCACAGCGCAGCAGCCGGCTTTCAGGCTGCGGGGAATGTTCTCGTAAAAAGCCGCCGCCGGTAATGTGGGAAACGCCCTTGACGGTAACTTCCTTCATCACGGCCAGCACAGGCTTGACATAAATCTTGGTGGGGGCCAGCAGGGCTTCGCCCAGGGTCTTGTCCATGCCGTCAAAGGTCTTTTTTCAGCACATCGGGGTTGTTCTCCAGGTCAAAGATCTTGCGCACCAGGGAGAACCCGTTTGAGTGTACGCCGGTGGAAGGCAGGGCGATGATCACATCGCCGGGCTGCATGGTGGAGTTGTCCAGGATCTTGCTCTTGTCCACAGCGCCAACGGTAAAGCCGGCCAGGTCGTACTCGTCCTCCGGGTAAAAACCGGGCATCTCGGCGGTCTCACCGCCAACCAGGGCACAGCCAGCCTGCACGCAGCCTTCGGCTACACCGGCAACCAGCTCGGCAATGCGCTCCGGCACGTTTTTGCCGCAGGCGATGTAATCCAGGAACACCAGCGGCTTGGCACCGGCGCAGATGACATCGTTCACGCACATGGCAACGCAATCAATGCCAACGGTGTCATGTTTGTTCATGTACTGGGCAATGCGCAGCTTGGTACCAACGCCGTCCGTGCCGGAAATCAGCACGGGGTGGGGCATATCGGTGCAGTCCAGCTCAAACAGGCCGCCAAAGCCGCCCAGGCCGCCAATGCAGTGCTCGTTCATGGTGCGGGCAACGTGCTGCTTCATCAGGTCAACGGCCTTGTAACCGGCGGTAATATCCACACCAGCGGCAGCGTAGCTTGCAGAATAGCTTTTTTCCATTATGTTTCTCTCCTTATCAGCTTACAGGCGTTTTTTGGTCTGGGACTGGCTCAGGGGTTTTTCGTATACAATGTCCATCGTCTCGTTGGGGGCGGGCACCGGGTAATGGCCGGTAAAGCAGCCGGTGCAGAACCCGCACTTGCTGTGGATGGCCAGCTGGGTCACATGTTCAATGCTCAGGTAGCCCAGGGAATCGGCCCCCACGATCTGGCGGATCTCCTCCACCGTATGGCCGGTGGCAATCAGGTCTTTTTCGTCCGGGATGTCGGTGCCGAAATAGCAGGGGTGGGCAAACGGCGGGGCCGAAATGCGGTAGTGTACTTCCTTGGCACCGGCGTCGCGCAGCAGCTTGATGGTGCGGGCGCTGGTGGTTCCGCGCACGATGGAGTCATCCACAAGCACAACGCGCTTGCCCGCAACGGTGGAGGAAATTGCGTTCAATTTGATGCGCACACTGCTTTCACGCTGGGCCTGGGAGCCCTGGATGAAGGTGCGGCCCACATATTTGTTTTTAATAAAGCCCACGCCATAGGGAATACCGCTTTCCTGCGCATAGCCAAGGGCAGCATCCAGGCCGGAATCCGGCGCACCGATGACGACATCGGCTTCCACCGGATGTTCCTGTGCCAGAAAGCGCCCGGCCTGCAGGCGGGCGTCATGCACGCAGGTGCCCTCGATGATGGAATCGGGGCGGGCAAAATAAATGTACTCAAACACGCACATCGTGTGCGGCGCGGTGCCGCAGTGGGTGCGGATGGTGCGCAGGCCGGTGTAGTCTGCCACCACGATCTCGCCGGGCAGTACATCGCGTACAAAGTGGGCGCCTACAGCATCCAGCGCGCAGGATTCCGAAGCAAAAGCCCAGCCGGAGCCATCCGGCAGCTGGCCAATGCAGAGAGGGCGGAAGCCATTAGGATCGCGCGCGGCGATCAGTTTGGTGTGGGTCATAATGACCAGGCTGTAAGCACCCACGATCTGCTCCATCGTGCGGCAGACAGCTGTTTCAATATCCGGGCTGATCAGGCGGTTCTGGGTCAGCAGATAGCCGATGACCTCGGTGTCCGAAGTGCCGTGGAAGATCGAACCGTTCATTTCCAGCTTGTGGCGCAGCTGGGGGCATTGGTCAGGTTGCCGTTGTGGCAGATGGCCATAGTGCCCTTGCAGTGGTGCAGAACCATGGGCTGGGCGTTGGCGCGGGTGCGCTGGCCGCTGGTGGCATAGCGCACATGGCCGGTGGCCATCTTGGCATCCTGCGGCAGGTCAGCCAGCACACGCGGGGTAAATACCTCGCTGACCAGGCCAAGATCGCGGTAGCCGGTCAGCACACCGTCCACGTTCAGGGCAATGCCGCAGCTTTCCTGGCCGCGGTGCTGAAGGGCATACAACGCGCTGTACACGGCGCTGACCATGTTGGTTTTGCCGGTGGAATCATAGATACCGAACACGCCGCATTCTTCATGCAGTGCTTCGGCGGGACAAAGCTCCTTCATTCAGTTCTCCGTTTCCTGTTTCAAACGATGGCAGGGTGCACCGGAAGAGCGAACGGCGGTTCCAGTACACCCTGAACATTGGCTGGACTAAGCTTGGTTCAATCAGCCCAGCAGGCGCTTCATAACTTCCTAGTAGGCATCGGCCTCACCGCCAAGGCTGCGGCGGAACAGGTCTTTATCCAGGTGGGCACCGGTGGTGGCATCCCAGAAGCGGCAGGTATCCGGGCTGATCTCGTCAGCCAGAATGATGGTGCCGTCAGACAGGCGGCCAAACTCCAGTTTGAAGTCAACCAAGCGGATGTTGGCATCCAGCATGATCTTCTTCAGCACTTCGTTGACCTTGAAGGCGTACTTGGCAATGGTGTCCAGCTCTTCCTGGGTGGCAAGGTCAAGGGCCAAGGCGTAATAATGGTTGATGAACGGGTCATGCAGGTCGTCGTTCTTGTAGCTGTACTCCAGGATGGGGGTCTTGAACACCTTGCCCTCGGGCACGCCCATGCGCAGGCTGAAGTGGCCGGCGGCAACATTGCGGATGATGACTTCCAGAGGAACGATCTGAACCTTCTTGACCAGGGTATCGCGGTCGTTCAGCTCCTCAACATAATGGGTGGGGATGCCTTCTTTTTCCAGCTTCTGCATCAGAGCGTTGGACAGCTTGTTGTTGACAATGCCCTTATCGCGGATGGTGCCCTTCTTTTCGCCGTCGCCGGCGGTGGCATCGTCCTTGTAATGAACCATAACGATTTCGGGGTCAGAAGTTGCGAATACCTGCTTAGCTTTGCCTTCGTACATCTGTTCTTTAATTTCAACGTTCATTGTAATGCGCTCCTTTATATTCTTTCATGAATTGATTTATGGAATCCTTTTTATAAAAAGGAATAAAACAACAGCAAATAAACCGGGATTTGAAGTTACATAGCTGCGGCTTCGGCAGCGATGGCGGCGTCCTTTTTGGCAATGGCGGCGGCGGTGTCGGCACGGAACTGATCCAGCTTAGCGGCAAGCTCATCATCGGCAACAGCCAGGATGGCAACGGCCAGGTAAGCGGCGTTCTTGGCACCGTTCAGGGCAACCTTGGCAACCGGGAAGCCGGAAGGCATCTGCACGGTAGCAAGCAGAGCATCCAGACCGTCCATGGCACCGCCCTTCATCGGGATGCCGACCACCGGCAAAGTGGTGTTGGCGGCAAAGGCACCTGCCAGGTGGGCCGCCATACCGGCAGCGCACAGGATAACACCGTAACCATTGGCGCGGGCAGATTTGGCAAAGGCAGCGGCGGCTTCCGGCGTACGGTGGGCGGAAAGAATGTGCGCCTCAAACGGTACATCGAAATCTTTCAGCACCCCGCAGGCACTTTTTACAACCGGCCAGTCACTGTCAGAACCCATGATGATGGCAACCTTTTTACGGTTCGGCATGTTACAGATCCTCCTTCAAAAAATAAGAGCGCGGTGTACACGGGTACACTGCGCTTATACAAGGCTATTATGCTTATAATACACCGCATGAAGAACACAGCTGCGCAAACCGACCGGGAATGGTCCGAAAAGATTCGTGTAATGCACAAAGTCGCCCTCCATCCTTTAATGTATGGCTGGATCCCCCGGCGGGCTGTGTACAGAATAACACACAAAACACCCGTACGGAAAATCTCTGTAATTAAAGTGTAAAGCGTGCAGCGCAAAAAGCAAGAGCCAAAACTTTTTTGGCGCACTTCCTATTGTGTTTAAAATAAGATAGGGCTTTGTCAAAGTTGATGGAGAAAAACGGGGTGAAGTATGACTTTTTTGATAAGGATTTTTGTGCTATAATAACCATACCAGAAAATACTGCCATAAGGCAGGATGGGAAAGGGGTATCGCAATGAAATTGTTCCACACAGCCCTTGTGCTTGGCAAGGGGGGCTTTGGCACACAGCTGGGAGAAATGCTGGCGGAAGCCGGCGGCTATTCCCGTATTTTGTACCTGGATGACCAGGCACCGGACGCTGCGGGCAAATTGGCAGATTACCTGGATCCCACCATCAGGGAACGCTGCACCGCGGCTTTTGTGGGCCTTGGCAACAATGAGCTGCGGCTGCAATGGCTGCAAAAGCTGGTGGCTGCGGGCTACCAGACACCGGTGTTTGAACACCCGGTGGCAGAAGTATGCAGCAGCGCAGCCCTGGGGGCAGGGACCGTGGTGCTGCCATTTGCCTTTGTGGGCGCAGGAACCAAAGTGGGGGCAGGGTGCATCATCAATGCCGGTGCCATTGTGGACCATAACGCCGTGCTGGAAGACGGTGTGCATGCCGCCCCCCGTGCAACCATCAAAGCCGGGGCAACCGTGGAGCGCTGCATGAAAGTGGACAGCGGCGAAATTATCCGCAGCCCATGGGAAAAATAATGCAGCTGCGCGGAACCGGCAGCCAAACAATGCAGGCAGAATTTTGAAAAAAAAGCGGCCCCGCAATTTGGGTATATTGCGGTGTTGCCCTTAATAATAAACGAACGTAAAAACCAGCCGCCTGCCGTGCAAATGCACAAAGCAGGCGGCTGGTTTTATAAGTCGTAAGCAAAAGGCGAAAATCAAGCAGGGAACAACCTGCCAAAAGAAGCAAAGCGCTTACCCGACGGTTTCAACATTCTCCTCACCATCCACCGGCAGGGTGGTGCGCGGGGTCACGCTGAGGGGTCGGGCAGGGTGTTGTTTTCAACATCCTGCAACACCTGCGGCACACCGGGGAAGAACTTGGCGATGCCGCAGCCCTTGCAGTGCAGTCCATCGAAAAAGTCGGTCTCATCCAACCCCTTAATGCAGGTGGGGTCATAACTGCCGTACAGCGGAATATTGTAGTCATGCGCATACTGGCGGATCCAGTTTTCGGTTTCAAAAAGCCCTGGTGCTGGTCGGTTTCCGTCAGCAGAAAGTCATACAGGTACGGGTGCCAGGGGAGAGGGCCAAAATCACCGTGGTGCCCTGGTTTTGCGCATACTGGATAAACTTGTCAAACGCTTCTTCCTGCTTGGGGAAAGCGAATTGAACCCTTCCATATGTACGCTGTTGAACGTGGGGCAGGCTTCGGCGGCAAGGGCGCGCACCTGGTCGGTGTTGGCATCCCGGAATGCGGGGTCATACAGCACACTGCCGTCAGAGCGCTTGATGGTGGTGGGCTGCTCGTAAGGGTCGCCGTCCACCGGGTTAAAGTCAATGGGGCTGCCATCGTCATCCGTCACAACGCTCTGGCCGCGGTTCTTTAAGTAATAGTCTACGTTGCCCTGAAAATAAGCCGGTTCCACCAGCGCTTTCCACAGCGCCACGCGGTCCTCTTCCTCATAGTCGGTTTCAACGCCGAGAACCTTAGTCAAAAATTCGTTGTACAGCTCCACATCGGCGCGCTTGTCAAAGGCGGCTTCGTCCCCATACAGCACCCAGGGATCCACGCTCCAAATCAGCACCTTGGGCACTTTGCCGTAACAGACCATCTTATAATAACTGGTCATGTTATCGCGCACATCCGCGCCGGTAACGCCCATGTTGAAAAAAAACTGTCGGTCCCGACAAGTTCCCGTGTGAACTGTAATACGCGGCTGGAGCCAATGCCGATCACTTCCGGGGTGTCCGGAACATCCTGTGCAAACAGCTGGACAACCTCGCGCTCAATTTCGTTCATCTGCTCAAAGTTGCTCACATCATAGCCCTGCAGCATCAAGTCCACAATGCGGCGGGGGGGCAAGCTCACCCTGGAACAGGCCGCTGCGGTCTACCGTATAGCTGAACCAGACCATGAAAATCAGAATGGGAATGAACAGGGCAAACTTGAACAACGTTTTGCTGCCAAAGTATAACCGGCGGACCAAACCATGCAAAAAGCGAACGAAGATATTTGGCTTTTTGGGGCGTCTGCGCGGTGAGGGAGCGGATTTTTTTGCTTTGTGGTGGGCTTGCGGGCCGGGGCGGCAACAGCACTGCGGCTGACCTTTTGGGTGCCGCGCGGGGCAGAAGCAGGGGTCTGTGTTGGCATAATTGATCTCCCTCCCCGTTAAAATTGCTGGTAAATGAACGCCGACTGCCCGAACGCGGCAAAGAACAAGATGGATACCGCAGCGGCATAATAGACCGTCCAACGCAGCACAAAGCACTGCTTGCGGATCCAGCGGGCAACATTGTTGCCGTTGTGCTCCATGGCCAGCACAATGGCGGTACCGCAGGTCAACACCACCGGCAGGCGGCCGTCAATGCCGCTGCTGGTGACCAGATTGGTAACGCTTTCCCATCCAGCCGCAAAGCCGCCCTGCCAGCCCTGCAATATTCCGGCGAATACCTCGCCGGGGGCAGCGTTGTAAATGGCAGAAGCAAAAACACCATTGTAAAACTGAACAGCAGGTAGGTGATGCAACGCTGGAGAAAGGTCTGTACGGCAGGCTCGCGGTACAGCGGGTTATAGCGCCACAGCACTTTGCGAGGAGCTTTGCTCAGCTGGGCAATGACTGAAATCACGCCGCAGGCAATGCCCCATTCCAGATAGCGCAGGTCAGCCCCGTGCCATAGGCCGCTGACGGCAAACACGATCAGCGTGTTCAGCATATGGCGCACCACATTGCAGCGGCTGCCGCCAAGAGGAATGTAGATATAATCCCGCAGCCAGCCAGTCAGGCTCATGTGCCAGCGCTGCCACAACCCGGCAAAGCTGGTAGCCTCGAACGGGCTGTGAAAGTTTTCCAGCAGGTCATACCCCAAAATGCGGGCAGCACCGATGGCGATATCGCAACAGCCGGAAAAATCCAGGTAGAGCCGCAGGCTGAACAGCAGGGTGGCGGCCACCAGGTTGGGGCCATTCATCTCAGCGGGGGTATCGTACACCATCTTGATGTACAGGTTCATGTTGTCCGCCAGGACCATCTTTTTGGTGTAGCCCCACAGCATGCGGAACGCACCGCCTGCGCAGCGGGTGTAGCTGAACCGGCGGGATTTGTGGATCTGTGGCCGAAAATGGGGTAGCGCTCAATGGGGCCGGTGGTCATGGCGGGAAAAAAAGCTGACGAACAGCGCATAATGCAGCGGGTTCAGCTCAACCTTGCAGCGGCGCTTGTATACATCAATGGTGTAGCTGAGCGCAGCAAGGGTAAAAAGTAGCCCAGGCCCAGCGGGGTAACCATATCCGTGCGGGGCTGCAATACCGTGCCGCTCAGGATATCTGCCGCCAACAGGTTCCAGTATTTGTAATAGAACAAAAGCCCCACACAGGTGAACACCGCCAAAAGCAGGAAAATCACCCGCACGGGACCTATCCGGCATTTGCCGATCACCAGCCCGCAGCCCCATGTGACCAGTGTTGCCGCAATCAAAACTGGTACCAGCAGGCGGTCGTTGGCCCCCCACAGTAAAACAGGTAGCTGGCAGCCAGCAAACAGTAAGGGCGCAGAACACGGGGCAGGGTATAGTTCAAAAGCGCCACTGCCGCAAAAAGCCAAGAAATAGCAGTGTTGTCAGTTCCATCCTCAAACTCCTTTGGCGGGGTTATTTGCCGCTGAGTTTTTCTCCAAATCCCGCACGCGCTTTTCCAGGATGGCATTTTCCTGGGTAAGGCGCTTGCACTTATCCGCAAGCTGGCTGACGCCGATGCTTAAACTGAGCAGCACCAGCAGCACAAAGCAGAACATGAGCATAAATACCAGGTTGACCGGCATTTGTACATCCAGCAGATCACGCAGGACGTAAACAACATAGGGAAATACCGCAAAGATGACAAGAACCACGGCCAGTGCCAGCCAGAGAAGGCTGTATTTTACGCTCATTTGGCCCTTTTTCAGCAGCGCAAAAATAATCAGCAGCAGGATGGCCGCACCCAAAATCATAAAAACTGGAAATGTGCCGTCATGGGCGTTGTGCCTCCTTATTTGCTTTTCAGCTGGTGGATTTTCTTGATAGAAAGGCGGTCAATGATCAAAGACAGGGAAACCTTGATCATGTAATACGCGCTTTTAAAACTGCGAATGCTGGAAACGCCGCCCTGACGTTCTTTCATGACGACCGGGGCTTCGCCTACGCGGAACCCGGCCAGCGTGGCAGCCAGAATGGCTTCCGGCTCCGGATAATCCGAAGCATAATGCTCCGCAAAATAGGCGGTTAGCTGGGGACCGGTGGCACGGAAACCACTGGTGACATCCAGAATGCGCTGACCACAGAGAATATGGATGAGCCAGCTTAAAAAGCGGATGCCGACCCGGCGCATAAAGCTTGTCTGGAAGCCTTCGCACTTGATAAAGCGGCTGCCGATGCACATATCCAGCTTGCCGTCCAATACCGGCTGAACGACCTGCATCAGATAAGCGGGGTCGTGCTGGCCGTCACCGTCCATCTGCACAGCAACATCATAACCATTGGCGCGGGCATAGCGATAACCGCACTGCACGCCGCCGCCAATGCCAAGGTTGACCGGCAGATCCAAAAACGGGTAGCCATGTTCCGCCAGCAATTCAGCCGAGCGGTCGGTGGAACAATCGTTGATGATCAAAAAGTCAACCTGCGGGCAGGTGGCACGCAGGCGTTCCACGGTGCTGACGATGTTGGCTTCCTCATTATAACAGGGAATGATAACAAGAATTTTGGCTGGGTGATTCAAAAGGGCACCTCACATCAGGGGAACGGCCGGTTTGGCATCAAACGCGGCCTTCCAAAATAAAATGTTCCAGTTTGCGCAGCAGCTCGCTGCGGCGGTAATGCGCAAGATAATATTCTTTGGCGCTCTGGCCAATGGCGGCGCGCTGGGCGGCGTCCATGCGGGTCAGTGCCAGCAGGTTGTCTGCCAGGGCAGCGGCATCACAGGCAGGGGAGCTTAACCCGCCTGCCGCGGCAACCGCCGCATTGCCGGCGCCGTCCATACTGGCCAGGACCGGCTTGCCGGCGGCCATATAACTGGCAACCTTGGCCGGTACGGTCAGCCCCAAGTCCGGCGAATCCGACAGGCAGACGATCAAAGCATCGGCCAGCGCGGTGAACTTGGGGATATCCGTTGCCGGAACACTGCCGTAAAACGTAACGGCGTCCTCGGCGTGCAGCTCTTTCACTTTGGCTTCCAGCGCGGCGCGGCTCATGCCATCGCCCACCAGCAACAGGTGCAACATATCCGCCCCGCGGCTGCGCGCATCCTGCACCGCCGTGATGACGGTCTCCAGGCTTTGGGCGGGGTAAAAGTGCCGGTAAACACCAGGTTGAACCGCCCGCCGAACTGCGCCTGCAAAGCGGCATCCAGCTGAGGAACGGCGTAAAAATCCTCGCAGTACTGCGGGATCACAGCAATTTTTTGCGGCGCCATACCGGTGCGCTGGCACAGCCGCTGCTGCAGCGGCTCACTCATGGCAATCAGTCGGTCGGCCTTCTTATATAAAGCATCGCTTACACCCTGGGCAATCGCGCGCAGGGCTTTGTTCTTCACATTCAGCACGCTGTACAGGTTTTCGGGCCAGATATCCAGCACATAGTTGGTAAAGGGAATGTGGTACTTTTTGGCATAGCGGATGGCGGGCCAGCACATCAGTACCGGGCTGGTGTTAAAACAGAACACCGCATCGTACCCGCCCGGCAGGCGGTGCAGCGCATGGGCGGCGTACCACGGCCAGCTGACATAGTTCAAAAAATGTTGACCGAGGTGTTGCCCCTGCGCGGAACCTCTTTGCAGCGGTACAGGCGGGCACCGTGCCATTCTTCTTCAAAAAGGGCCGGCGGCGCTGTAACCGGGGAACCATTCGCCTTTTGGGTAATTGGGCAGCCCGCAAAGCACATCCACCGCAATGCCATCCTGCAAAAAACCTTCCACAATATCATTGATGCGGAAATTTTCCGGCCAGAAATGCTGCGTAACAACAAGAATCTTTTTTTGAGAGGGCAAAGGGCACACACCTTTCGAAAGTTAGGAGTTAGGGCAATACCGCATAATTCTAAGTGCCGATACGGCGAGCGAGGTGCGGCAGATGCTAAGCCAAAAGCGCAGATAATACTGGATGCTGCAAAGGTGAGCGCCGCCAGTGGCGGAAACAGCGAACCGAAGCAGGGGCAGCGGTCGCAGAGTGCGAGGGGCTTTTGCCCCCGAAGCACGATGCGGGTACCGCAACCCGACATTATCGAGCATTTTGCAACGCAGATGCCGTGCCGCAGCCGCCGGAGCGGTGCTTAAGCCGTAAGGCGGGAATTGTGCGGTGTTGCCTTAGGAAGTAGGAGTTAGGAGTTGAAGAACGGCTGCTAGACTTGAGGTCTTTTTGCAATCTATAAAATGCTCTGTAGGGAACGATCTTGACCGTTCCAAAGCATTCAGCTTGTCGCAGCCTCAAAAAACTCCTAATGCCTCACTCCTACCTCCTAACTAAAAAACTCAGTTTTTTCCACACCATCTTATTAACCACCCCAGTGTAGCTCTGGATGATCTTGACGACCTTGGTGGAAACGTCTTCAGTGTAGTAGGGGACGGGGATGCCGTTGTCGCCGTTGGCGTTCATGGCAACGGCGGTGGCAACCGCCTGTTCCACGCCGCCCTCGCTGATGCCGGCCAGCACAAAGCAGCCTTTGTCCAGTGCTTCAGGTCGCTCGGTGGAGGTACGGATGCAGACAGCCGGGAACGGATGTCCCACGCTGGTAAAGAAGCTGGATTCCTCCGGCAGGGTGCCGGAATCGCTGACCACGGCAAACGCGTTCATCTGCAGATGGTTGTAATCATGGAAGCCCAGGGGCTCATGCAGCTTTACGCGCTCGTCCAGCTGGAAGCCCAAGGCGTCCAGCCGCTTTTTGCTGCGCGGATGGCAGGAATACAGAATGGGCATATCATAGGTCTGGGCCAGGTGATTGATGGAGGTGAACAGGTCGATAAAGTTCTTTTCGGTATCAATGTTCTCCTCGCGGTGGGCGGAAAGCAGCATGTATTTGTGCGGCTCCAGCCCCAGGCGCTCCAGCACATCGCTGGCTTCGATCTTGGCCAGGTTGGCGTGCAGCACTTCCGCCATGGGGGAACCGGTCACAAAGGTGCGCTCCTTGGCGGTGCCTTCGGCATTCAGGTAACGGCGGGCATGCTCGGAATAGCACATGTTCACATCGGAAATGTGGTCTACAATGCGGCGGTTGGTTTCCTCAGGCAGGCACTCGTCAAAGCAGCGGTTGCCGGCTTCCATGTGGAAAATGGGAATGTGCAGCCGCTTGGCCGCAATGGCGGAAAGGCAGCTGTTGGTATCGCCCAGAATCAGCAGGGCATCGGGCTTCTGTTCCACCATCAGGGAGTAGGACTTGGCAATAATGTTGCCTATGGTTTCACCCAGGTCCTTGCCGACGGCATCGAGATAGAAATCCGGCGCACGCAGCCCCAGATCCTCAAAGAATACCTGATTCAGGTTATAATCATACTTCTGGCCGGTGTGGACTAGAATCTGGTCAAAATACACATCACACTTTTTAATCACAGCCGACAGCCGAATGATCTCCGGCCGCGTGCCGATAATGGTCATAAGTTTGAGCTTGTTCATTGTAAAACACCCGATACAGTTAGGAGGTAGGAGTGAGGAGTTAGGCGTTAAAGAACGACTGCTGGTTTTATTGTCTTCCGCAAACGATAAAGAGTTTCGCAGGGAACGGCTTTGAATGTTCTGAGACATTTACCTTGCCCAGGTTTCAAAACTCCTAACTCCTACCTGAGTATATACGTTTAAAATGTTACACTTTCAAAAAAGAACGTGTCCGGCTTGGCGGGGTCAAACGGTTCGTTGGCCCACATCAGGGTCACAAGGTTTTCAGTATCGCTTAAGTTGATGATGTTGTGGGTGCAGCCGGGCAGCATCTGCACGGCGGTGGGCTTATCGCCCCACACCTCAAACTCCATCACTTCGTCACAGCCAACTTTGCGCTCCTGGATCAACCCGTGGCCGGAAACCACAATAAAAAATTCCCACTTGGTGTTGTGCCAGTGCTGGCCCTTGGTAATGCCGGGCTTGGAAATGTTCACGCTGAACTGGCCGCAGTTTTCGGTTTTCAGCAGCTCGGTAAAGCTGCCGCGCTCGTCTGCGTTGACTTTTAAGGGGAAGGCAATCCGCTCTTTGGGCAGGTAGGAAAGATAGGTGGAATACAGCTTTTTGGCAAAGCTGCCCGCCGGGATCTCCGGTACCACCAGCGTGGCGGGCTGGGCGTGGAACTGTTCCAACAGATCCACAATCTCCCCAAGGGTCACTTTGTGGGTGACGGGAGCAAAGCAGTAACGGCCATCCACGGCAGGCACCGGGGTAAGGCCGTCATAATTGCAGCGGTGGGGCGCAGCTTCCAGCGCATCCAGCATCTCTTCTACCAGATCGTCAATGTACAGCAGTTCCAGCTCAGTTGCGCGGTCATTGACGGTGATGGGCAGGCCGTTGGCAATGTTGTGGCAGAAAGTGGCCACAACGCTGTTGTAGTTGGGGCGGCACCATTTGCCAAACAGGTTGGGAAAGCGGTAAACCAGCACCGGGGTGCCGGTGGTTTTGCTGTATTCAAAGAACAGTTCTTCTCCGGCCAGCTTGCTTTTGCCGTAATCGCTTTTGCCATAGCGGCCGATCAGCGTGGCCTGAATGGAGCTGGACAGCATCACCGGGCAGGTGTTGCCGTGGGCTTTCAGCGTATCCAGCAGGGTGGAGGCAAAGCCGAAATTGCCCGCCATGAACTCGCTTTCCACTTTGGGGCGGTTGACCCCGGCCAGATTGAATACAAAGTCTGCCTTGGCGCAGTATTCATCCAGCAGCGCCGGAGCCGTGTCCAGTCATACTCAAAAATATCAGTAATGTTCAGGGCCGGGCGGGTGCGGTTTTTGCCATCGCGGATATTTTTCAGGTTTTCACACAGATTGCGCCCGACAAACCCCTTTGCCCCGGTGACAAGAATGTTCATGCCTTGCCTGCCTCTTTCAGTGCTTCCTGGATGTACTCGGTGGTCATGATCTTTTTGATGGTGCCCTCCACATCCAGGCGGCGGGTGTTGTGGCTGGTATAATCTTCATCGTCCTGGGTGTGAACCTGGCCCTTGATGAAGTACTTGTCATAGTTCAAGTCGCGGTTGTCGGCGGCAACGCGGTAATAGTTGCCCATATCCTCGCTGCGCATCCGCTCTTCCTTGGTCATCAGGGTCTCGTACAGCTTTTCGCCGTGGCGGGTGCCGATGATGCGGGTGCCGGTGTCGCCAAACAGCTGCTGCATGGCCTTGGCCAGATCGCCAATGGTGGAAGCATCGGATTTTTGGATGAACAGATCGCCCGGATTGGCGTGCTCAAAAGCAAACATGACAAGGTCAACGGCCTCATCCAGGTTCATCAAAAAGCGGGTCATGTTGGGATCGGTGATGGTAATGGGGTTGCCGGCCTTGATCTGCTCCACAAACAGCGGAATCACGCTGCCGCGGCTGCACATCACGTTGCCGTAACGGGTGCAGCAGATGACCGGGCCGCCACGCTGTGCGCTGACACGCGCGTTGGCAGTGATAACATGCTCCATCATGGCCTTGGAGATGCCCATGGCATTGATGGGGTAAGCGGCTTTATCGGTAGAAAGGCAGACCACGCGCTCCACGCCTGCTTCAATGGCGGCATGCAGCATGTTGTCGGTGCCCTCAATGTTGGTGCGCACGGCCTCCATGGGGAAAAAAACTCGCAGGAAGGAACCTGCTTGAGCGCAGCGGCATGGAAGATAAAGTTGACGCCGGGCATCACATCGCGCAGGCTCTGGATGTTGCGCACATCGCCGATGTAGAACTTGACTTTATTGTAATAGTCAGGATAGTTGGCCTGCAGCTCATGGCGCATGTCGTCCTGCTTTTTCTCGTCACGGCTGAAAATGCGGATCTCGCCGATATCAGTCGTCAAAAAATGCTTGAGCACGGTGTGGCCAAAGCTGCCGGTGCCGCCGGTGATCAACAAGGTTTTATCTTTGAAAATGGTATTTGCCATGGTTTCCTCCTGTCAGGGGACGAACTTTTGGTGGTAGGCGCAGCAGCGTCGGGCATCTTCCAATGCCCATAAAGCCAACACTTCCCCTATATACAACCAATTCTAACATAAAAGTTACAGATTGAAAAGGGCCTGACCTTGGAAAATGCTGTTTTTGTGGTACAATACCTCCAGTGCAACCATTATACAATAAAGGAGAATCAGATTTTATGCGCGCTTATGAACGTTTGCTGAATTACGTTAAGGTGTATACCACCTCGGACCCCGTAAGCGATACCCACCCCACCACCGCCCGCCAGTTTGACCTGGCCCGCATGCTGGTCAAGGAGCTGCAGGACCTTGGCCTTGCGGATGCCCATGTGGATGAGCACTGCTATGTTTACGCCACGCTGCCCGCCACCCCCGGCCACGAAGCTGCCAAGGGCCTTGGATTTATTGCCCATATGGATACTTCCCCCGATGCACCGGGCGAGAATGTGAAGCCCCAGATTCATGAAAATTATGACGGCGGCGATGTTGTCCTGCCCGGTACCGGCGCAGTTCTCAGCACCAAGCAGTTCCCATTCCTGGCAAAGCTCAAGGGCCAAACCCTGATCACCACCGATGGCACCACCCTGCTGGGTGCGGACGACAAAGCCGGTGTGGCCGAGATTATGACCATGCTGGAGATCCTGCAGAAAGAAAACCGCCCCCACGGCAAGATCTGCGTGGGCTTTACCCCCGATGAGGAGGTTGGCCAGGGTGCTGACCTGTTTGATGTGGAGCATTTTGGCGCAGCCTATGCCTACACGGTGGACGGCGACGAAGCGAGCGAAATCAGCTATGAAAACTTTAACGCTGCCGCTGCTTTTGTCACGGTACACGGCTTCTCGGTCCATCCGGGCAGCGCAAAGAACGCCATGAAGAATGCGCAGAACATTGCCATTGAGTTCCACAACGCCCTGCCGTATTACGACCGCCCCGAATACACTGAGAACCGCGAGGGTTTCTATCACCTGTGCAGCATGGAAGGCGATGTGACCGGCGCCAAGCTGGGCTACATTGTGCGTGACCACAGTGCCGAAAGCTTTGCCGCCCGCAAGGAGACCATGCGCCACATTGCCAAGCTGCTGAACGAAAAGTATGGCGAAGGCACCGTGGAGCTGGAGCTGAAGGACAGCTATTTCAGCATGCTGGAAAAGATCAAGCCGCATTTCCATCTGGTGGAAAATGCCCGCGCCGCCATCCGCAAGGCTGGCCTGGAGCCGCTGGAAACACCCATTCGCGGCGGCACGGACGGCGCGACCCTGTCTTACATGGGCCTGCCCTGCCCGAACCTTGGCACCGGCGGCTTTAACTACCATGGACCGTGCGAAGGCATCACGGTAGAGGCTATGGATAAGGCAACCGAGATTCTGCTGAACCTGGCCGATATTTATAAGGATGTCCAGTAACCAGCGCGGCCTTTTTGAAAAAAGGCCTGGCGAAAAACTTTAGGCAATACCGCACAATTCCCGCCTAACGGCTCAAGCACCGCTCCGGCGGCTGCGGCACGGCATCTGCGTTGCCAAAATGCTCGATAATGTCGGGTTGCGGTACCCGCATCGTGCTTCGGGGGCAAAAGCCCCTCGCACTCTGCGACCGCTGCCCCTGCTTCGGTTCGCTGTTTCCGCCACTGGCGGCGCTCACCTTTGCAGCATTCAGTATTATCTGCGCTTTTGGCTTAGCATCTGCCGCACCTCGCTCGCCGTATCGGCACTTAGAATTATGCGGTATTGCCTTTAATTGGCTTCGCATAAAAAGAGTGATAGTCGTGTGGTGCCCACGGCGGTGCACCGACATTATTCTTTATTATTTCATTCCTGATAGAAAAATAGCGCCCGACGGTTTAAGCGTACCTGTCGGGCGCTGTTTGTTTATTTGCTTATTTATCCGGTTCACAGTCCAGAATGGAGGAATATTGGCCCATTTATCCGGTTCGGCTTCGTACCGTTCGTGCAGCCAGGCAACGGCGGCATCAAGCCCCTCCTGATTGCCGGGGAACTCTGCCATCTCCTGCTTTTCATCGGCGGTGTGTTCCAAGCTCCATGGGCCGGGCCAGATGGTGGCGGTCAGATATTCGATCTTCCGCTTGCCGTTTTCATCGGCGGGGTCAGCTTTTTGGCGGGGGCTACCAGATAGCGCATGCCGCCCTGTGCGCCGGGTACGGGTTGCCGCAGTGGAACCAATGGTAGATGGGCAGGCAGTCCAGCATAAAATCTCCTCACTTTCAGGTTTTGCTGCGGTTCAGTTCCGCGCGTAGTTGGATCAGGCGGGCAATATCTTCCTTATCGGCCTGGGTCAGTTGGTCTTTCAGGTTCTGGTAGGCGGCAATGGGTTCGTCCTGAATCAAAGCGTCCAGTTCCGCCTCGGCAGGGGAGCCCTGCCACCCGGCCAGGTAGCCGGGCGCCACGCCAAGGCAGGCGGCAATACTTTCCAGCTTATCCAGCGGAATATTGGTTACAATGCCGGTCTCGTATTTATAAACCGCTTGTTTGGTCACATGCACCTGTTCGGCCAGCTGCTCCTGTGTCAGCCCTTTGGCGGTGCGTGCTTCGCGGATGCGTTCCCCAATGGTCATGCGGATCACCTCCCAAAAAGTATAGCAAAAAACCTGCGGGTTTACAAGATAATAAAAATAACTTGACAAGTTACAGCAAGGATGCTATCCTGTGAGTAACCTGATAAGTTTCAAGAAGGAACGCTCTCTTTCGGCTGCAAAACAGGCAAAGACAGAGGGCAATACCGCATAATTCTAAGTGCCGATACGGCGAGCGAGGTGCGGCAGATGCTAAGCCAAAAGCGCAGATAATACTGGATGCTGCAAAGGTGAGCGCCGCCAGTGGCGGAAACAGCGAACCGAAGCAGGGGCAGCGGTCGCAGAGTGCGAGGGGCTTTTGCCCCCGAAGCACGATGCGGGTACCGCAACCCGACATTATCGAGCATTTTGGCAACGCAGATGCCGTGCCGCAGCCGCCGGAGCGGTGCTTAAGCCGCAAGGCGGGAATTGTGCGGTGTTGCCAGAGAAAACAACAGCAAAGCGGCGGCAGCAGGGCCGCTTTCATTTGAAGCACAAGTAACTTATCAGGTTTCAAATGGATCATAAGCAGGAATGGAATGACCCACGAAATTGAACTGGAAGGATATTACCCTAAAATTCTTGGCAGCCCCATGCGTATGCTGTGCCTTGGCACCAAAGCCAGCTATGGCATGGAGGTTCTGCATTTCCGGCGCGGCACCGGGTGGGATGGCCTTGCGCTGGATGTCACGTTTACCCTGGCCCCCAGGCGGAGGGGGACAACGGTGCTGGCGGATGCAGGGGACACCGTAGCGGTGCCGCCCGCCGCCACAGCGCAGGCAACCAACAGCGGCAGCGTTACGGTGCGCGGCGTGCGGGATGGCGTGCAGTGCATCAGCTGCAACATCCCATACCTGGTGCTGAACCACGCCCCGGTGCCCGGCCAGCAGACCGACCCGGCGGAAAGTGTGTGGAAACAGTATGCCGATAAGCTGATCCCCGCGGGCGGCAGTACCGGGCAGGTGCTGGCCAAGGCGTCCGCGCAGGATATGGACCTGTACTGGGCCGATGGCACCACCACCCAAACCGAAACCACACCCCACATGCTGACCAACGCGGGCCGCAGCAAAAAGAAAGCCATTGTATCGTTTGTGGATGACGACTGCCGCAGCGAAGCGTACACCGTGCTGTTCCCGCTGGTGCAGGAGCTTGGTATGCCTTATACCGTGGCTTGCCCGGCGGGGCTTATGGGCAAAACCGGCCGCATGACGGTAGAACAGCTGCAGGAAATGGCGCGCAGCGGCGTGACGGTGGCATGCCATACGATGACCGAAACCGATATGGAGCAGGATACCCCCGAAACGCTGGAAACCACCCTGCAGCAGTTTGAAGCAGAGATGCGCCGCTGGGGCATCCGCGGGGTGCGCAGCTATGCCTATGTGAACGGGCGCTATAAGGCGGACTGCCTGAACACCGTAAAAAAGCATTTTGACCTGGGCCTTACGGTGGAAAAAGGCATCAACCAGATCCCATATGAAAGCTGCCGCATGAAGCGCGTGGAAGTGTTCCCAAAGAACAAAAGCTACACGCTGGAGGATGTAAAAGCGTGGGTAGACAAAGCCGTGCAGGATGGCGGCTGGCTGATTTTGATGACCCACGCATGGTACACGACCTTTGATGCAGCACAGCTCAAAGAGCTGGTGGGTTATATCCGGGCCAGCAGTGCGGAGCTGATGGACCTGTACGATGCACTGGATGCCACCGGCAACGTGGTGGAAGCGGGCGACTACCAAAAGCCGGGCGCGGATGCAGCGGAACCGTTTTTTGTGGTGGATGCGGATGGCCGCGCCTGGACCAACGCGCTGGAGAACTTACGCCCGGCAGATGGCATCACCAATGTGGGGGCAGCCCTGCAAAGTGGATATGTGATCTCCACCGCCACCGGCAAGGCAATCAAAACATCAGATACCGGGTTCCGGGTCACCCAGCCGGTGGATGTGACAAGCGCGGCCCAGGTGTTGGTAACGGCCTGGGCGTATGCGGGTTTTGCGCTCTATTCTTTCTTTGATGCGGCGGGTACCTGCCTTGCCGTAAAAGCGGCCGATGCCGATTATGCTGCGGGCGGCAATACCCTGACCCGGCAGGCAGTGGCCGTGCCGCAGGGGGCAGCAACTTTGATCGTGGCGGGCAATTTGTACCAGGCGCTGCCCGCCGTCAGGCTGGTCAGCGCGGCAAACCTGGTGCAGCAGGTAAAAAGCATGACGGTTGCCTGGCACGCCAACTATGTGCTCAAAATTTCCGGCTCGACCGTCGACTATGCAAGCGAGAATCGGCGCATCAGCGAAAAAAGTTGCCGCTGCGGCAGGGGATACCTACCGCCTGAGCTGTTCGGCCAACTGGAACAACGCGCTGTATGTGATCTATGCGGCAGACAACAGCGTGCTGGCCTGCCGCCAGGCCCCCAACAATGCCGCCGGTGAGGTACTGACCGACTTTGCGGTGACAATGCCGGAAAACACTGCCTATTTCCGCGTGGCAGCAAACCTGGAAATCCAGCCGGAATCCTACGCGGTGGCCCAATACACCACCCGCATTGCGGCCAAAGCCCCGGTGCTTACGGTTGCAGCGGTGCGCACCCTGCTGGATATTTTGCGGGCGGGGACCTATACCCAAAGCCAGCAAAGCGCCATCCAGAATCTGGAAAATGCACTGCTGATCATAGACTGACAATACAGCGCGGTTTTTCAACAAAAAATCCAAAGGCTGTTGAATAAAAAGAAAAGCGCAGAACCACTTTTGGTTCTGCGCTTTTTTGAGCGGGATACGAGTCTCGAACTCGCCACCTACTGCTTGGGAAGCAGTCACTCTACCGGATGAGCTAATCCCGCATCGGTAGCTTTTATTATACTTCCCAAGTTCCGGTTTGTCAAGCCCCGGTCGAAGGTATCAGCCGTCAACGGATTCAATCGCGCCAACGGGGCAGGTTTGCATGGCATCGGTGGCGGCGGCTTCATCGGGGCCGGTTACATCGGCAGGGGCAGCGGCTGCGGTGCCGCCGTCCGTCATGGTAAAAACTTCGGGGCAGGTGCTCACGCACAAACCGCAGCCGATGCAGTCGGCGTTTACATGGAACTTCATGGGCAGTCATCCTTTCACGATGTGTTATCAACAGTATGCCCAATCAGCGGCAATCAATCCATGCTTTCTGCGTTTTCTGCGGCGGCTTCCCCGGCGTCATAGGTTTCGTTGGTGTGGCCTGCAAAGGGGTAGGTACGGGTTTCGGTGGCGGTGATGCTGGTTACGCCGAACCAGCGGGCGCGGCCCAAAGCGAGGGAATCCTCACCGTTTTCGCGGATATCCGGCAGGCCGTATGCGCCGCACCATTTGGTGTAGGGTTCGATACCATAGCTAATAATGTTAGCCGCGGCGGGCTCATCCAGCTCGCTAATCTCCTGCCGTAGCGTCTGGGTGCGCACATGGTCCATCATCCAGTAGCTGGCAATGTCATACCCGGCTTCCAGCATATGGATGCCGCAGACGATCCCCACGCAGGCGCTCAGGCAGGCAAGGCCCCGGCGGAACGTTTTGCTGTTTAGCTGTACCAGGCAGGCGGCGCAGGCGGCAGCCAGCAGAGCAAACACACCGTGGGTGGAGCGGGGATAGTAGTCATGGCTGCCGATCATGGCAAAGTTTGCCCCCAGCGCCCCGGCCAGCAGAATCAGCGGCCACAGCAGGTCAGCTTTTTACAGCATCCTGCCGGGCAAAGCAGAGCAGCAAAAGCAAAATCACAAAGGAAAACAGCAGGGGCAGGGCATAGTCTTTGAGCATATTCAGGCAGGCAAAAAAGCGCATGGCGTACCGGGTCAGCAGACTGTCGTAATCGCTGAAGCCGCTGGCACGGTTAAAGTTGCCGCGCGCGGTGATGAGCAAAGCAAACCCAACCAGCGCCCCCGCCAGGCCGGTCGCCATCCAGGCGGGCAGCCTGCGCTCCCGCTTGAACACAACAGCGCCGGCCAGCACCAAACAAACCAGCATTCCGGCGCTGGTATTCTCGCTTAACCAACCAGCCAGTAGCCCGGCCAACGCCATGCCGGCCGCCATGCGCGCCGTACTGGCAAACGGCTGCTGCAAATAATACCGCCAGGGCAGCAAAAAGGCGCAGCATCCCACCGTGGCCCACAGGTAGTTGCAGGCGCCGCACATCCACAAATTGGTCTGACCAAATACAGGGCTGATCTCCCACAGCGCGGCATAAATCAGGGCCAAAGCCAGCCAATCCGCTTTTTGGCTGCGCCGCCCAACGGCCAGCTTGTACAAAAACCAGACCCAGCGCCATAAACATCCCAGCATTTCACACATTGAACAGAAGCTTGGGAAACATGGTGAACCCCTGGGCAAAAATTTGACGATGACCCGGCCGCTCCATTCGTGATAGTGGAACACCAGGCTGGAAATCAACTGCGGCAGGCTGTGCAGCCGTTCGCCGGTATCAAAGGCATAAGCGAAAGTGTAATCATCGGCCAGGTAGGGCGTTAAGCAGTTCAGCAGCAGCATCCAGCAGAACACCAGCCCGGCCACAAGCCGGAACATGCGGCTGCTGAGGGGCTTTTTGTTTGTGCCATGGGCAACCTCCAAAACAAAAACGGGCCCCCTGCCGAACAGGGGAGCCCGTAAGATCAACATTATCTTTATTATATCGGTTGTGCTGCCAAAGTGCAAGGTCAGTCCTTTTTGTTGCGGGCGATGCCTGCAACAACGCCGGAAAGCGCCAGCAGCGCCAGCAGGTTGGGAACCGCCATCAGACCGTTAAAGAAGTCCGCCAGCGCCCAAACCAGATCCACTTTCAGGGAAGAACCGATCAGGATGAACAGCACAACAATCAGGCTGTACACCTTGGTGTACTTGGAGCCGAACAGAGCGTTGAAGTTGACCTGGCCGAAGAAGTACCAGCCCAAAATGGTGGAGAACGCAAAGAACAGCATGCAGATGGCAATGAACACCTTGCCGAAGGAACCAAACGTCAGGCTGAATGCGGCCTGGGTCAGGGCGGTGCCGGTCATGCCTTCCGGAATCAGGCCGGAGGTGATCAGTACCAGGGCGGTCAGAGTCAGGATGACAAAGGTATCAACGAATACGCCGATGATGGCCAGCGCACCCTGGTCCTGCGGCTGCTTGACCTTGGCCAGTGCGTGGGCGTGCGGGGTGGAGCCAAGGCCGGCTTCGTTGGAGAACAGGCCGCGGGCAACGCCGTAACGCATGGCCTGCTGCACGGTAACGCCAGCCACGCCGCCGGCAATGGCCTGCGGCTGGAAAGCCAGGGTGAAGATCTGAACAAATGCGTTGGGAATGGCGGATGCGTTCATGACCAGGATGATGACGCAGCCGATAATGTAAAACAGTGCCATGATGGGAACCAGCTTTTCGGTAACAGCGGCAATGCGCTTAACACCGCCCAGGAAGATGAAAGCTGCCAGAACAGCGATCACAACGCCAACCACCACGCGGTTAACGGCGAACGCATTGTGGAACGCATCACCAATGGAGTTGGACTGCACCATGTTGCCCATAAAGCCGAGGGCAAGGATCAAAGCAACGGAGAAGAAAGTGGCCAGGAACTTGCCAAACTTGCCCTTGAATGCCGCGCGGATGTAATACGCCGGGCCGCCGGTCACCTGGCCGTCCACCGTGGTGCGGTAGGTCTGGGCCAGAACGGCTTCGGCGTAAATGGTAGCCATGCCGAAAAAAGGCAGAAACCCAGGTCCAGAACAATGCGCCGGGGCCGCCGCTGACCAGAGCGGTGGCGCAGCCGGTAATGTTGCCGGTGCCAACCTGTGCGGCAATGGCGGTGGCCAATGCCCGAAAAGAGCTCATGCCGTCTTTATCAGCTGCCTTGCCGTGCAGGCTGAAACCTTTGAACAAGTGACGCACACCATCTGCAAAACTGCTTAACTGAACAAAGTGCAGCTTGATAGTAAAGAAGATGCCGGTGCCCACCAGCAGGAACAGCAACAGATAATTCCACAAAATGTCGCTGGCCTGCTCTACGATCTGCGTAAATGCTGCCATGATTAAAATTCCCCCTAATACAATATCCCATATCTTACACATCCAGCAGCGCCCGGTATGGGCAGCTGCCACGAAGCGACCTAATAACAATACCATGCCCGTTAGATAAAGTCAAGTGTATTTATACCGAAAACACTCTGACGTGACAAAGTATGACTTTTCCTGAAACATGACGCGGAAATTGAGAAAACAAAAAATGATTCGCAAATTCGAGAAAACGCCGGGACAGAACGCCGGAAAATCCGTCCGCATTGGGGAAACCCAGGAAAAGAAAAAATCTTGGGCCGTATTTTGCTTTTGTAAGCACAGGAAGCAAAAAGCCCCGGCAGGGGCGGCAGCGCCGCACCCCACCGGGGCAGAAAGTTAAAATTCAGAAAATCAGGATTCAGAGGATTGCTCTTGGGGCAGGTTCTTTTTCAGCAAGCTCAGGATCAACCCACCCAGAATGCTGCCAACGGCCAAAGCAACGCAGTACATCGGGGCGTTGGTGACAACGGGGAACACGAAGATGCCGCCGTGGGGGGCGCGCAGGCCGCAGTGGAACGCCATGGAAAGCGCACCGGCGGTGGCTGCACCAATGGCGCAGCTGGGGATAACGTGCAGCGGGTCAGAGGCTGCATAGGAGATAGCGCCCTCAGTAACAAAGCAGAGGCCCATTACATAGTTGAGCACACCGTTGCGGCGCTCGTCCGGGGTCCACTTTTTGGGGAAGAAGGTGGTGGATAATGCAATGGCGATCGGAGGAACCATGCCGCCGACCATAACGGAAGCCATGACCTCATAGTTGCCGGAAGCAAGGGCTGCAGTGCCGAACAGGTAACCAGCTTTGTTGAAGGGGCCGCCCATATCAATGCTCATCATAACAGCAGAGACAGCGCCCAGCAGGATGGCAGAGGTGCCGCCCAGGGAGTTCAGCCAGTTGGTGATAAAGTCGTTGATGATGCCCATGACCGGGTTGATGCCGCACATGAACACGCCCATCACAAACACACCACCCAGCGGGTAGATCAGCATGGGGCGCAGGCCGCTGACGCTTTTTGGGAGCTTTTCGGTGATCTTTTTCAGGAAAAGAACTACATAACCGGCCACAAAGCCAGCCAGCAAGGCAGCCAGGAAACCACCGGAAACGCCATCCACCTGGCAGTTCAGCAGGCCGGTAAAGTTAGTGCCGTTCATAGCCAGCACACCGCCGGCAAAGCCGACAGCCAAAGCGGGTTCACCGGCAATGGAAATGGCAACGTAAGAAGCCAGGATGGGCAACATGTAGTTGAATACAGCGGAGCCGACCGTCTTAAAGAATGCGGCAGCCGGGGTGTTCATGCCAAAGTTGGCGGGGTCAATGCTGTAATCATCCAGCAGGTAAGCAATGGCAATCATGATGCCGCCGCCCACAACAAAGGGGATCATGTGGGAGATGCCATACATCAGGTGCTTGTACAGGGTGTGGCCAAGGCTGTCCTTTGCGGAACCGCCCCGGTTCTGCTCCAGCAGGTTCTTGTCAGATTCGCGCACGGTGGAATGGAACACCGGAACTTTGCCGTCCAAAACGCTCTGCAGCAGCTGCTCCGGCTTATGCATGCCATCATCCACATGGGCGAACAGCACCGGCTTGCCGTCAAAGCGGGCGGTTTCCACATTTTTGTCAGCTGCCACAATAATGCCATCGCAGGCGGCAATCTCATCGGCGGTCAGCACATTCTGGGGGCCATCAGAGCCATTGGTTTCAACCTTGCAGGGAATGCCAAGCTTCTGAGCGGCCTTGTTCAGTGCTTCGGCGGCCATGTAGGTGTGGGCAATGCCGTTGGGGCAGGCGGTAACGGCCAACACGCGGTAGGTGGTAGGCAGCTCTTCCTGAGTAAAGCTCTCGTTGCCGAACTGGGCTTCCTCCTGGGCGTCAATCGTATCCAAAAATTCTTTGGGCGTTTTGGCGGCGCGCAGCTTTGCCACAAAGTGTTCATTCATCAGCATCTGCATCAGGCGGGCCAGCATATCAATGTGCAGACTGCCGTTTTCCGGTGCGGCAATCATAAACAGCAGATCCGTCTTGCCGTCATCGTCAGCATTGTACTGCACGGGGGTCTTCAGGCGCAGGGCAGCCAGGCTGGGGCGGGTCACGCAGGCGGCACGTGCATGCGGCACTGTAATGCCGTTATCCACATAGGTGGAAGCCTCCGCTTCACGCGCATAAATGGCAGCTTTGTACGCGGCTTTGTCGGTCAGGTTGCCGTGGGTGGCCTGCAGCTCCACCAGTTCGTCAATGATCTGCGCCTGGTCCGCTGCGGCAGAATCCAGCGCAATGGATTGGATGTTGAATAGTTCCGTGATACGCATCTTTCCTTCTCCTTCTACATGTTTTGCATTTACTGGGGTGGTTTTAAAAACAAAGGCAATACCGCATAATTCTAAGTGCCGATACGGCGAGCGAGGTGCGGCAGCTGCTAGGCCAAAAGCGCAGATAATACTGGATGTCTTATCGAGCATTTTGGCAACGCAGATGCCGTGCCGCAGCCGCCGAAGCGGTGCTTAAGCCGCTAGGTGGGAATTGTGCGGTGTTACCCAAAGAAATAGACTGAATTTTCGACTTTTCAGATCAGCCTGAATCATTCAATGGTTTTCAGCAGGGCATCAATATCGCGGCGCTCGGCAAGGCCCAGGCTGAATGCCGTTGCGCTGCCGCAGGCGGTGCCAAGGCGCAAGGCGTAAGAGTAGCTCCCGCTTTGCAGGTAACCGGCAATAAAACCGGCTACCATGCTGTCCCCAGCGCCAACGCTGTTTACCACTTTGCCTTTTGGGGTGCCAATGCGGTGCACCGCACCGGTTTCATCCAGCAGCAGGGCACCATCGCCTGCCATGCTTACCAGAACATTGCGTGCACCACGCTGCTGCAATTTCCGGGCAGCCTGGGTAATCTCTTCATCACGATTGAGCTCTTTGCCAAAGATCTCACCCAGTTCATGGTTGTTGGGTTTGATCAAAAACGGGTGGTAGGGCAGTACCTTTACCAGCAAATCACGGGTGGCATCCACCACAAAGCGGATGCCGCGGCCATCCAGCCGAGCCAGAATCTGCTGGTAAACATCCTGCGGCATGCTGGAAGGAATGCTGCCGGCAAGTACCAGAATGTCACCCTCGCCCAGTTCTTCCAGATTGTCCCACAGGGCCTGCATGGCTTCGGGAGTAATGTTCGGGCCGGAACCGTTGATCTCGGTCTCTTTGCGCCCTTTACCTTAACGTTGATTCGGGTCATGCCGTCCGGCAGGCGGATGAAGCGTGTTTTCAGGCCGGAAAGCTGCAAGCCGCGCTCCAGCCAGGCACCAGTTTCGCCAGCTGTAAAGCCAAGGGCGATGCTTTCGCACCCAAGCTCCCGCAAAACGCCGGAAACATTGATGCCCTTGCCGCCAAACTGGCAGGCTTCGTCTGAGGTGCGGTTGATCTCGCCAACCGCCAGGGGGCAGTCAGATGCAGAACGTAGTCGATCGCAGGATTGAATGTGACGGTGTAGATCATACGGAACACTCCTTTACAAAGGTAAGCTGTGCGTACCGGGGGTCCGGGCAGTGGTTGGTCAAAATGGCCCCGCAGCCAATATCCCCGATCACGGCGGAATATACCATATCAAACTTTGTGTTATCCACCAGAAACCAGCGTTCCCGCGCGCGCTGCAATGCGGCGGTTTTGATGCTGGCTTCCTCCGGGTCCGGCGTGGTAAAGCCCTCCGCAGGGCTTACGCCGTTGGCACCCATAAACGCTTTGGTAAAGTTGTAGTGCTGTAAAGCGGCCAGCGTTTCCGGCCCGGTAATGGCTTCCGTGATGGGGCGCACCTGCCCGCCGGGCAGGTAGGTGCGGCAGCCCTTTTGCACCAGCATGCGCGCATGGGCAATGCCGTTGGTCACATAGGCAGCCTGCAGGGCAGGGCCCTCCAGCGCGGCGGCCAGCACCAGCGTGGTGCTGCCGGCATCCAGAAAGATAAAGTCTTTCTCGGTGATCATTGCGGCGGCGGCGCGGGCAATCAGACGCTTTTCTTCCACAGACTGTTCCTCGCGGGCCGCCATGGGGGCTCATCCGCCAAAACGGTGCGCCCAACCAGCGTGGCACCGCCGTGTACCTTTTTTAGCAGGCCCTGCCGGTCCAGCTGGGTCAGGTCGCGGCGGATGGTGGATTCGCTTGCATCCAGGGCATCACACAGCTCCAGCACGGTGGCCGAGCGCTTTTGTGCCAGCAAATCTAATATCATAGCAAAACGTTCTTCGGCAAGCAAGACAATATCCTCCTTAAAACAGGACAATACTTCAGGTGATTCCCCTGGCAATTCTTGAAGCTTTTTTGCTTTACGCCTGTATTATACACGCACAAACAGTCAAAAGCAATCATGAAACGCCAAAACAAAACATAAAATTTGCGGACTGCTTTTTGTGCAATTTGACAACAATAAACGTTCTGCATTTGGAAAACAAGCACATAAAAAGCCGGGCACTGCGCAGCGGCAGTGCCCGGCCGAGAAATATGTATCGTAAGGATCGTCAAAAAATGGAAAGCAAAAATCAGATTCCGTCAAAAAGCGTCAATCCTGAAAAGAGCGTTCAAAGCGGTCGATTTTTTCGCTTTTCCCAATCACCAAAATGGTGTCCCCGTTCTGGAACCGAGACTCCGGCGAAAACTCCACATCGGTACGGTGGTCGCGTTCGATGGCAATAATGTTAATGCCGTATAGTCGGCGGATATCCAGCTCCCGGATGCTTTTGTTCAGCATCTTGCCGTTTACCTGGATGCGCTGTACCTCCACACCGTCCTCCAGGGCAATGTAGTCCAGCAGGTTGCCGGAGATTAGGCGCTTGCCAATGCGCACTGCCATATCGGCTTCGGGATAAACAACGGTCACGCCCAGCCGCTTGAGAACCTCGCCATGTCCAACGCTGCTGGCTTTGGCAATCACATGCGGCACCCCATGTTCAGCACCAGCATGGAGGTCAGAATGCTGATGTCGATCTGCTCGCCAATACAGATGCCTACCGTACCGCAGTTCTGAATGCCGACTTCGGTCAGAGCCTCTTCACTCAAATCATCTACCACAAAGGCATAGTCAGTATATTTGCGAATAGCCTTGACCTTCTGCTCATCGCAGTCAACGGCAATCACCTCTTTGCCGGCTTCGGCAAGGGTGCGGGCCAGCGCAGAACCAAAGCGCCCCAGCCCGATAACGCCGAACAAAGCGGAAGAATCCTGTTTTTTCATAATGCACCTATCCAATCGTAATGGCTTCTTCTGTAAAGTGCGCGTTGGGTTCCGGGCGTTCCACCCAGAGGGAAAGCAGGGTAAAAGCCCCAACGCGGCCCGTGTACATGGTAAAAATCAGCACCAGCTTGGCGGCCAGGCAAAGCTGCGCTGTAATGCCGGTGGAAAGCCCGGCAGTGCTGTAGGCGGAGACCGCTTCAAACAGCAGGCTGATGAACGGGAGGCCGGGTTCCAGGATGCAGAGCAGAAATGTGGTGCAGCATACCACCAGCATGCCCAGCAGCCCAATGGTGGAAGCCTTGGCAATGGCGTTGGCAGGCAATGCACGGCGGAATGCACCCGGCCGCTGCTTGCTGAAAATGCAGCGAATCTCTTGCGCCAGAACAAAAATGGTGGTGGTTTTGATGCCGCCGCCGGTGGACCCCGGCGAAGCGCCAATGAACATCAGGATAAGAATCGTAAACAACCCGGCGTTGCTCAGTTTGCCCAGATCCAGCGTGGCAAAGCCGGCCGTGCGGGCTGATACGCTCAGGAAAAATGCTGTCAGCCAGCTGAGAGGATCGGTGAACTTTAATAACAGGGTACCTGCTGCCAGCAAAAATGCCGTGGTGGTTACCACAACCTTGGAATGCAGGGTGAATTTGCGGAAGCGGAACCGACACTTGACCACATCCACCATGACCAGAAAGCCGATACCACCAGAAATGATCAAAAACAGGTGCTCAAATTCAGCAGCACATTATCCCGATAGGGGGTCAGGCTGCGCCCGCCACCTAAAATATCGATGCCAGCGTTGTTGAAGGATGAGATGGAGTGGAACACACTCAAACCCAGCGCCTTCAATGGTGGATAATCCTGCGCAAACACTGCAAAGATGGGGATGACCCCGGCCAGCTCAAAGGCAAGGGTCAGTTTAATGATGGCGCGTACCAGCCGCACCATGCCCTCCAGACTGCTCACATTCATGGCTTCCCGGATCAGGGTACGCTCCCGCAGGCTGATGCGCCGCCCCGCAGCCAAGGCAAGCCCCATGCCGATGGAGGTAATGCCCAAACCGCCGATCTGGATCAGCACCGCCATCACAGCCTGCCCCACGGGGGTAAAGGTATCGGCGGTATCCACGGTCAGCAGGCCGGTTACACAGACGGCGCTTGTGGCGGAAAACAGAGCGTCCACCGGCTGTACGGTAATGCCCGGCCGGATGGAAAATGGCATGAGCAACAAAAAGCGTACCCAGTAAAATGGTGGAAGCAAACCCCAGAGCAATCAATCTTGCAGGAGGCTGATGATTGAAAATTTGTTTGAATCGTTTCATATGCAGTATCAGGCCGGGTCAGCAAGGCAACAACTGAACCCACTTATCATATTTGTTTGGACGAAAAAGCTCACTTGATATATAAACATAGCCGCTTTTAGCGGCGATGTCAAGCATTTTGTGCAAAAGATAAAGGCAGGATAAGGATTGGGCACCGGGCAGGGAAAGAGGAATAAAGGAATCTGGCTGCGGTAGAAAATGTATACGAAACAAAAACGGCCCGGCAAAAAATTGCCGGACCATAGGGGAGATGATGGAATTTTAACGCAGTGGGGCAGGCGGGAAATTATTCGCCCAGGTGCCAGATATCGCTGTTGTACTCTGCAATCGTGCGGTCACTGGAGAAGAAGCCAGCCTTGGAGATATTGATCAGGCACTTGCGGCGCCAACCCAGCGGGTCGCAGGCATAATCAGACAAAGCCTGGCCCTTGCGCACCACATAAGCGTTGAAATCGGGCAGGGTCTGGAACCAGTCCTTGGTTTTCAGTTCATGCTGCAAACGGGCCAGGTTTTCTTCCTTGCCGGCGGCCAGCATTTCGGGGCCGGTCAAAAAGTCGATGGCACGGCGCAGGTTGGGGTCGCCCTCGTACCAGTCTGCCGGGTTGTAATCGCCCGCAGCATAGCGGTGGATGACCTGGCCGGAGGTCTGGCCGAAGATGTAGATGTTCTCGTTGCCAACCTGCTGGCTGATCTCCACGTTTGCGCCGTCCATGGTGCCAAGGGTCAAAGCGCCGTTCAGCATAAACTTCATGTTGCCGGTGCCGGATGCTGCCTTGGAGGCCAGGCTGATCTGCTCCGAAAGATCGCAGGCGGGGATCATCTTTTCGGCGGCGGTCACGTTATAGTTTTCCACAAACACGACCTGCAGCCAGGGGCCACCAGCGGATCAGCGGCAATCACTTTGGACAGGGTCAGCAAAGCGTGGATGATATCCTTGGCGATGATGTAAGCCGGGGCGGCCTTAGCACCAAAAATGCTCACCAGCGGCACAGCCGGGGTGTGACCCGCGCGAATCTCGAAATACTGATGGATGAGGTAGAGCAGGTTCAGCTGCTGGCGCTTGTACTCATGCAGGCGCTTGGATTGGATATCGAACATGGCGGTGGGGTCAACCTTCACACCCTGGGTGTGCTCCAGCCAGTCAGCCAGGGCCTTTTTGTTGTCGGCCTTGACCTGGGAGAACTTTTTGCAGCACATTGGCATCCTCGGCATAGGGCAGCAGTTTTTCCAGCTCGGCGGTATCCTTGCGGAAACCGGGGCCAATCAGGGATTCAACCTCTTTGACCAGTGCGGGGTCACATTCCAGCAGCCAGCGGCGGAAGGTGATGCCGTTGGTTTTGTTGTTGAACTTTTCCGGGTACAGCTTATAGAAGCCGTTCAGCTCGGATTCCTTCAAAATTTTGGTGTGCAGGGCGGCAACGCCGTTGGTGGAATGGGTAAAGTGGATGTCCATGTGGGCCATGTGCACGCGGTCGTCGGCGTCAATGATGGCAAGGCCGGTATCATTGGTGCGCTTTTTGGCGGCAGCATCCAGCTTTTCAATCACCGGCATCAGCTGGGGCACAACTTTGTCCAGATAGCTGCGCGGCCAGGTTTCCAGCGCTTCGGCCAGGATGGTGTGGTTGGTGTAAGCGCAGGTGTCGGTTACGATCTTGACGGCTTCGTCAAACTCGATGCCCTTTTCGCCCAGCAGGCGGATCAGTTCGGGGATAACCATGCTGGGGTGGGTATCGTTAATCTGGATGGCGGCGTAATCGGCCAGGTCATGGTAGTTGCAGCCGCGGGCGGCGCATTCGGCCAAAATCAGCTGGGCACCGGCGCTGACCATCAGGTACTGCTGGTAGATGCGCAGCATGCGGCCTGCTTCGTCGGAATCGTCCGGGTACAGGAACAGGGTCAGGTTTTTGGCAATGGCGGTTTTATCGAACTGGATGCCGTCATGCACAATGCTTTCATCAATGGTATCCAGGTCAAACAGGTTCAGGGTGTTGGTGCGGCCCTCGTAGCCGGTCACGGCCAGTTTGTACAGCCGGGCAGTGTAAGGTTTGCCTGCCAGGGTGACGGGGTAGGTGATATCGGTCTTTTCCTCCCAGGAATGTTCGTTCAGCCAGGGGTCCGGCAGTTCGTTCTGCAAGCCGTCGGCAAAGCTCTGGCGGAACAGGCCAAAGTGGTAACGCAGGCCGATGCCGTCGCCCGGCAGGTTCAGCGTTGCCAGAGAATCCAGGAAGCAGGCAGCCAAACGGCCCAAACCGCCGTTGCCCAGGATCGGCTCCGGCTCGACTTCCTCGATGTCGGAAAGGCTCTTGCCTGCGGCAGCAAGGGCATCACGCACATCATCATACAAGCCGAGGTTGATGAGGTTGTTGGAAAGCAGTTTGCCGATCAAAAATTCAGCCGAGATATAATACAGCTTGCGGCCGTTGACCGGGCGTACCTGTGCGGCGCTCTTGCTGCGCACAAGATCCAGCAGGGCAAGGTAAATTTCCTGGTCGGTGGATTCGACAAGGGGCTTGCCGATCAGCTTCTGTAAAGTTTCCGTCATGGTCTGCATAGCGGGTTCCTCCTAAAAATGAATTTGCAGAGGCCAAGGCGTTGGTATCGCCTTTGGTTCAGGCCTCAAGTGGGGAAGTTTGCGGTGCGGCCCGCACTTCCTCTTGCTATATCCAGAATATCATACAAAATCGGTAAAATTCTTGTGCAATTCTGCCGGATTGTGGTACAATACAAGCATCAGGAATGCAAAAGGGGGCTACAACATGCCAAACCAGGAACGCTTGCGGGAAACCAAACACCATGGTGCGGTGCGGTTCCCTTTTAATATCTACCCCTGCACCATACCGGGGGACTTTTTTGCAGGTGCCGTTGCACTGGCACGACAGTATGGAACTTGTCTATGTTAAAAAAGGCAGCGGAATCGTGCAGGTCGGTGTGAACGCTTACCCGGCGGAGCAGGGCGATATTTACATTTTTGCCCCGGCACCCTCCACGCCCTGCACCAGCGCGGCCAGGCCGTGATGGAATACGAAAATATCATTTTTGAGCTGGAGCTGCTGGGCGGTGCGGATGATCTGTGCGCCGAGCGCTACCTTTTGCCGCTGCAAAGCGGCCGCATGGCTTTGCAGCCGCGCATCATCCCCGGCGAGGCGGGCTACCCCCAGGCGGCGGCCTGCCTGCAGGAAGCGGAGGAAGCCAACAAGGTAAAAACCGCCGGGTATGAACTGGCCATCAAAGGGGCGCTGCTGCGGTTTTTGTCCATCCTGATTGGTCAGCACGGTACCTCGCTCCCGGCGGATACTACTGACACCCGCCGCCTGAAAACGGTCTTGCAGCTGATCGAAGCGGAATATGCTACCCCGCTGCGGATTGAGGACGCCGCCGAAGCCTGCGGGTGCAGCCAAAGCCATTTTATGCGCTGGTTCAAAAAATGACCGGCCAGGGCTTTACCGCCTACCTGAACGACCACCGGCTGAACCTTGCCGCAGAACTGCTGCGCATTACTGACGCCACCGTGCTGGATATCGCAGGCCGGGTGGGGTTTGATAACCTTTCATACTTTAACCGCCTGTTCAAGCGCCGCTATGGCATGACCCCGCGGGAATACCGCAGCAAATAAAGCAGCAAAAACCAAACTCCGCCGCCCGGAATGTGCACAGCATCCAGGCGGCGGGGTTATATTCTTATGGCAACACCGCACAATTCCCGCCTTGCGGCTTAAGCACCGCTCCGGCAGCTGCGCCACGGCATCTGCGTTGCCAAAATGCTCGATAAGACATCCAGTATTATCTGCGCTTTTGGCTTGGCATCTGCCGCACCTCGCTCGCCGTATCGGCACTTAGAATTATGCGGTATTGCCCTTATAGAAATGATAAAGTGGGCAATCCGGCAGGAAAGCGGTGTGGCCGGGCGGGGACCCTACAGGCAAAAGAAAATAGCGACAAAAATTACTTCATCCAACGGATCTGTTGCTCTTTACCAGCGGATAGCTGACAAGCTCGGTACCGTCCATGTCCTCTTTGTGCATATCCACAGCGGTGATCTGGTTGTTTTCATAGGTGGTGTAGTAATAAATGCCTTTGTCGGCATTGCAGCAGCTGGTGTACAGGGTAATCTCGTACTTACCGTTGTCCAGCTCGCAGCAGCCGCGCTGCTGCTCTACCGAGCCGAGAATATGGAAAAACTGGCTCACGCTTTCTGCTTCGCTTTCCCCGGAGCGGGAGTTGGCGCGCACGAAAGCCGCCCGTACAAACCGCGACTGAGACGAAAGATCCCCCGGCAGACCCATGGCCCCCATGCCGCGGCTGTAAGCGTTCAGCGGCAGGTTGGGTGCAAAGTGGTTGCCGGTTGCCTTTGGGGAAAGCTGCATATAATTATTCAAAGCAAACAGCTGCATGGGGAACGGAGGGTTGTTGGTCAGCACACCGGCGGGGTTATCATATACATGCAGGCCGTCTTTGGTAGATTCCAGCGTGATGCACTCATGATGATCGGCAATCATCCAGTGCAGGCTGGCAACGGGCAGCCCTTCGCAGAACGGGGTATCCACCAGGTTCATGCGGTCCAGCAGGGTGCGGGCATCCTGTACGGTAGCGCAGCGGCCCAGTAACCAGGGGATCAGCTCAAACTGGGCAACATTATCTTTGCCGGGTTCATCTTTGCAATACCAGGCGTTGCCCACAAAGTTCAGCCCGGCAATGCATAGCCCTTTTTCGTTGATGGCATCGTAATACAGGGGATAGTTATTCTGCACGCAGGCCATGCCCAAAATGGCATAGTGCTGGTCCAGCACGCCAAGGCCGTTCAGCTGGAACGGATAGTGCCGCGGGGTAAAGGTGACGGTCTCGCCGTAACCGAATTCATAGTCCAGGTTGCGGCCAAAATAAAAATCTTTGGTCTGGTACGTTGCAGCAGTGCACATACAAATAAGCCCTCCGGTCGTATCGTAAATGATGTCTTTAACGTTATTATACCACGGCGCAGCGCTGCTATCGAGAAGATTTTGTGAACTTTTGAAATTTTGTACCAAATAAAAAGTCCCGCAGCCCTGCTTTGTAAACAGGTCCTGCGGGAGAAAAGTGGATTTACACCAGCTTGCGCACCAGTGCAAAATCAAAAAGTCCGTATAAAAAGTGCGGCAGCGCAGCACCGGGCGGCACAGGCGGGAATAGCAGGTTTCACTCAATTCCAACAGGGCCTGATCACGCTGCAGGCCGCAGGGCATGGCGCACGGCGGGGTCCCCCATGGCGGCGCGTAGATGGGTAATGGTGCTGGAAACCTGAATTCCGCACGCTTCATCCAGAATATTGAAAATGGGGCGGGTGAAGTCAATGCCATCGGTGCGGGTGGTGCCGAACAGCGAGCATGGCACGATATCGGTAGAAAATAATACTGGGGTGTTATCCGCCAGCACCCGGCGGCAGATGTAATAAACCGGGGTATCCAGGCTGATGTTCAGCGCCTGGGCTGCATCGGCATCTGCCGTATGGCGCGATACCCGCAGATCGTCGCTGTTGGGCTGCATGCCGCGCGCCCGGATCATTTGGGTGAATTCAAACTTCTGGTCCATGCGGCGGGCCAGGTTGACCACATCGCGGTTGATCACGGTGCCAATGCCGCGCACGCGCTCAATGTAGCCGGCACGTTCCAGTTCACTCAGTGCATCGCGCACAACGGTACGGCTTACGTTCAGCCGGTTGGCCAGCTCCAGCTCGGGCGGCAGATGGTCGGTATCCTGCCAAATGCCGTTGCGCAGCTGCTCCAGCAGCTCGGCCACAACCTGGTTAGAAATCAATACGCCGCCCAGGCGGGGGCGCTGTCGGGGTGTTTGGTTGCCATAATCGGGTTCCTACTTTCCTGTGCGTGCCGGTGCAGGCCGCAAAAGTCGTACTCTTATTATAGCATACCCCAAAGCCAAAAACCAAGTGTTTTATAAAAAAGCAGGCAAATAAAAGGCGTGGTGTGATGGGGTGCATTCCCTGGTTCAGTCCGCTTTGCCTTCTTCATGCGCATAGCGGCACACATCCCGCAGGCAGCAGCGCTCACAATACGGTGTGGTGCGTGCGGTGCACACGGCGCGGCCATGGTCCACCAGCCGGTGGCAGAAATCACTGCCCTCCTGCGGGGGATGATCTTCCACAGCGCCATTTCCACCTTTTTGGGTTCCTTGATGTTATCTACCAGCCCAATGCGGTTGCACAGCCGGATGCAGTGGGTGTCCGTCACAATGGCGGGCTTGCCGAACACATCGCCCATGATCAGGTTGGCACTTTTGCGGCCAACGCCGGGCAGTTCCAGCAGGGCGTCAAAATCATCGGGCACGTTGCAGTCATACTTGTCGCGCAGCATCCGCATACAGGCGCTGATATCCCGCGCCTTGCTGCGCCCCAGTCCGCAGGGCCGCACGATCTCTTCAATTTCCTCCGGCTCCGCGGCGGCCAAAGCGGCCACATTCGGGTATTTGGCAAACAGATCCTGCACCACAACGTTCACGCGGGCATCGGTGCACTGTGCGGCAAGGCGCACTTCCACCAGCAGCTGCCAGGCGTGCTCGTAATCCAGCGTACAGTCCGAAAGCGGGTATTCTTTTTTCAGCCGCTCAATGCAGATGGCGGCCAGCTGTTTTTTATCATGAATCTCCATGGGGGTCACACTCTCTTTTATCACTTCCCGGCGCGCGGGCCGGCGGGGCTTACGGCTTGATTCTACCACGGATAGCGTTTATAATGCAAGTAGCATGGTGCCGCCCTCTAATGCTGCAAAGCTTCAAAAGAGAGGCCGCTGCCCCTTGCTCCCTCACAAAAACCTACCTTCTCATGCCGGGGCGGCACGCGAAGATAATTTTGCTCACAAAGGATTTTGAGCGTCGGTGCATGTCTGCCGCTTTAGAATATATTTCCTTATATATAAAGGTAACATAAAGGAGTACCCCATGAAGGAACCGCTTGCCCAACGCCTGCGCCCGCGCACTTTGGATGAAGTGTGCGGCCAGCGCCATCTCCTGGCCCCCGGCCAGGTGTTCCGCCGCACCATTGACAGAGGCGTGATCCCCAATATGATTTTTTACGGCCCGTCCGGCGTAGGCAAAACCACCGTGGCCAGCATTATTGCGGCCAACAGCGGTATGCGGCTGTATAAATTGAACGGTACTACCGCTTCCACCAGCGATATCAAAAGCGTATTGGGCGATATTGGCACCCTGAATGCCGCCAACGGAATTCTGCTGTATCTGGATGAGATCCAGTATTTTAACAAGCGCCAGCAGCAGAGCCTGCTGGAATGCGTGGAGCAGGGAACCGTGACGCTGATTGCCTCCACGACCGAGAACCCATACTTTTATGTATATAACGCGCTGTTATCCCGCTGCACAGTGTTCGAGTTCAAATCCCTGACGTCAGAGGATATTGCCGAAGGCGTGAAACACGCCGCCCAGCGCCTGGGCGAAAGTGACGGTACGCCGGTCAACATCCCGGTGGATGCACTGGAATACCTGGCCCAAAGCGCGGGCGGCGATATGCGCAAGGCGCTGGGCAACCTGGAATTTGCCGTCAACGCAGCCCCCGTGCAGGATGGCACGCGGCTGGTTACGCTGGAAATGGTCACGCAGGTGGCCCAGCGTACCGCCATGCGATACGATAAAGAGGGCGATGACCATTATGATATTGTTTCGGCCTATCAGAAGTCGATGCGCGGGTCGGACCCGGATGCAGCGCTGCACTATCTGGCCCGGCTGCTGGAAGCGGGGACCTGCCCAGCGCCTGCCGCCGGTTGATGGTGTGCGCCTGCGAGGATGTTGGCCTTGCTTACCCGCAGATCATCCCGATCGTAAAAGCGGCTGTGGATGCTGCCAACATGCTGGGCCTGCCGGAAGCGCGCATTCCGTTGGCGGACGCGGTAATTTTGGTGGCGACCAGCCCCAAAATCCAACACGGGCGAAGCCGCCATTGACCGTGCGCTGGCAGATGTGCGGGCAGGCCGCAGCGGGCCGATCCCGCGGCAGCTGCAAAATAAGCATTATGATGGCGCCGATGCCGCAGTAAAAGGCCAGCATTATCAGTACGCACACGACTTTGCCAACCATTGGGTGGACCAGCAGTACCTGCCGGATGCCATCCGGGACCGCCAGTATTACCAGTTTGGCGATAACAAAAACGAGCAGGCCGCCGCCGCTTACTGGCAGCGCATCAAGGGTGATAAGTTCAAAAATGAACGATAATTGCGCGCAATAAAAACCATAATAACCTATATCAAAATAGGAATATAAAAATATTTTTTTGATGAAAATATTTTATGGGAATTGAACAAAAAAGAAAAAACAGTGTCAAAAATTAAATCATCTCCTGAATGACAAAAGAAAAATGCCGAGATAATCAGAAAAGGCAACATTATTACAGTCAATTCCTGTTAGTTTGAAAGAAAATATCAAGAACTTTTTCGAAAAAAAACGTCACATTTTAATGTATTGACAATCTTTAATATCATTTGATATGATAGGGTACAGGAATCATGTATACAATGTGAAGTGGAAAATATTTCGAGTTCTTTCCTCTGCATTGTATGAGAAGGAGATTTTAGTATGCGCTATTCTCATCAACGTGAACTGATTTTGCGGGAGGTACTTTCGCGCAGCGATTATCCAACCGCGGAGCAGATCTGTACGTCTCTGCGGGCAGTGTGCCCGCGGCTGAGCCTGGGCACCGTTTACCGCGACCTGAATACGTTGGTTGATATTGGCAAAGTGCGGCGTGTTTCCATCCCCGGCGAAGCAGACCGTTTTGAGGGCCCGCAGGAGGATCATCAGCAGTTGTATTGCCGCAGCTGCCAAAAAGTAAAAAGCATCCATATTTCGGATGCGAAGCTCAAAGCCCTGATTGATGCCTGCCCCGATATTGTGCCGGAAGATTACAGCCTGACTGTGTTTGGCCTGTGCGATGAATGCGCCGCCAAAGCGGCCCAGGAAACCGAGAAATTGTAAGGAGACAGCCTGCCCGATGTTCACCGTTCAGGCGGGCTGTTTTGGCATTTGTGGGGTGTATTTTGTGCAAAACAGCGTTGCTGTGCGTTGTTCTGCACGGTAAACTGTGGTACACTATTTATAGAATAGTGAATGTGCTGCCCTGTGCGGTGCGGCCAGACCAAAACAGCGGAGGTAAGACCTATGCCCCAACTGCAGTGTGAAGAAATTCGTTTCCCGTCTGCCGATGGTGTTCATACCGTGGCGGCCAGCATGTATACCATGCCGGGGGTGCCGGTGCGCGCCGTGCTGCAGCTCAGCCACGGCATGTGCGAGTATGTACAGCGCTACCGCCCCATGGCGCAGTGGTATGCCCAGCGCGGCATAGCTCTGGCCGGCAACGACCACCTGGGTCACGGCGGTACCGCAAAAAAGGGGAACACGGCCATTATGGCGAGCCGCGCGGTCGTTACCACCTGCTGAATGACCTGCACACGATGAACGGCATCATCCACCAAAAGTTCCCCGGCGTGCCGGTGTTTTTTGTATGGCCACAGCATGGGCAGCTTTTATGCCCGCTGGTATGCCGAAACCTGGCCGGAAAGCATCTCCGGCGCTATTTTCAGCGGCACGGCGGGTCCGCACATCCGCAACCAGGCGGGCTGGGCGGTTGCCGCGCTGACCGCAGCTGTGCGCGGGCCAAAATATGTTTCCAAAACGCTGGTCAAGCTGAATATGGGGGCCTATTGCAACCGCATTCCGGATGCTGTTTCGCCCAATGCCTGGATCAGCCGTGACCCGGAAGTGGTAAAGGCATACGATGCAGACGCGCTGTGCACCTTCCCATTTACCGCGGCGACCTACCGCGAAATGCTGGCCACCCTGTGCCATGTCAGCAGCCGCAAATGGGCACAGAATATCCGCAAGGATCTGCCGGTGCTGCTGATTGCCGGAACGGCGGACCCTGTTGGTGATTACGGCGCGGGCGTGCGCAAAGTGTGGGCCATGCTGGGGGATGCCGGTGTACAGGACCTGAGTTGCGAAATCTGGCACGATGCCCGCCATGAGCTGCACAACGAAACCAACCGCGAAGAAGTGTTTGATTATGTGTACGGCTGGCTGATGGATCGCCTGCCGGAAGATGAGAGCCAATAAATAATGATAGGATAAATGTGGATTGCACGTTATTCTGTAGGGAACGGTCTTGACCGCTCCGATACATTGGGGCATATGCGATAATGGAAATTGCATCGCTCCACAAATAATATGTTCGTTAGTTGCACAGTTTTAATGGGCCATATGGGCATGGGACAGGGCGGGATGAGGTCATCCCGCCCTGTCGGCGATTTTATTGTTTATCGAGCTTTTTGAAGCGCTGACACGAATATACTTTATTATTTATTGCAAATAAAAACTTAAGGCCCGATGCAAGCGCATCGGGCCTTAAAACATAGTAAACGCTAAGGTGTATCTGAAAACAAAGAAAATGACGGATATTTCGCAAACACAAGCAGGATTTAGCGTAAAATCCTGCTGCGCTTGTAGAAATAGACGATATTTTCGACTTTTCAGATACACCCTAAATAGAAATCATAGGCTGAAAACGTACCGGGGCGATGCCGGGCTGCTGCAACGCTCGGCAGGTGGGGGGATGGAATGCCCGCGGTTTTAGTGCCCACTCAAAAAGTCCAGCAAATCCCAGCCTTCGCCGCCGGTCTGGCGGTACAGCTCGGTGTAGCCGCAGTTGCAGCAGCTGATGGTGACGAACTTTTGTTCTGGATGTCAAACATTTTGGCGAAGTTCCCGCCGGTGGCCTGCAGCCGGTCCGATTCATACTGCTGGCAGCCGCATTAGGGGCAGATGTATTGGTGCTTTTCCATAATAGATTCCTCCGTATTGTAAGGCTGGGTCAAACGTGGCTCAGCCAGTCGGCCAGCGGCAGGCAAAGCAGGTTGGGGGTAACTTTTGCCGCGGCGCGGTGCAGCGTGCACACCAGCCCCGGTGTGCTGACGCGCAGGTTCAGCGCGCTGTCCCGCAGGGCGCGGCGCACAACATCCTGGCTGCGGCTGGCCAGCGGATAATGGCGGAAGCCATGCCCGCCTTTTTCCGCAATGCCAATGAACTCGGTATCCTTGACCCAGTAGGGGCATACCGCAGTAACATGGATGCCCGCAGGGGAAAGCTCGTAATGCAGCGTCTGGGTGTAGCTGAGCAGGAACGCCTTGGTGGCGGCGTATACGTTCAGCCCCGGAATGGGCTGGAACCCCGCGGTGGAGCAAATCTCCAGTACCTGGCTGCCTGGGTGCAGATAGGGGAACGCCGCATCGGTCACATCCACGGCGGCGCGGCAGTTTAGGTCGATCATGGCGTCGTTGTCTTTGGCGGGAATATCCACCGTCGGACCCATGCGCCCCATGCCTGCCGCATTGACCAAAATGCGGATGTCCGGCAGTTCATCCTGCAGGGTGTTGCGCAGGTACTCCATATCGCCCGGGCGGGTCAGGTCAAGCGCCAGCACCCGGATGGGCACCGCGCTGATGGATTGCAGCGCTTCCAGCCGGTCACGGCGGCGGGCGATGGCCCAAATTTCTTCCACTTTGCCCTGCTCCGCAATCTGGCGCACAAACTCGCGCCCCAAACCGCTGGAAGCACCGGTCACCAATGCAATTTTCATGGCAGTTATCCTCAATCGCAGGGCAGGTTGGGTCTGTCCTGGTCGCCGTCAGCCTTGAAAAGAACAAAGCCGTCCGGCTGGTTGGTAAAGTAATAATACTCGGTGTTCTGCCGCAGCGGCGGGGTCAGATAGTTGGGGATGATGACCCCATCGTCCTCGCGCCGCTCCGTCAGCCCGGCGGCGGCCCATACGGCGGCAGGAATACCGGCGTTGTAACAATCCAGATATTCCGCGCCCGCGTCGTGCAGCAGCTTGTCCAGTGCGCCGCCAATGCGGGGCAGAACAGCATCATCGCCGATAAAATCCACCAGCCGCACCACCGGTACGCAGCCGGTCTCGGCAGCTGTGATGGTGCGGGTGATCGCGTAAGCCAGCAGGGCACCGGCTTCCTGCACCGCCCACACATCGTAGCTCTGGTGCGGGTAGGCAAAGTACCGGCGCTGCAAATACCAAAGATCTTTATGCGGCGTGTGGCTGCTGTGGGGCAGGCCAAGCGCGGCCAGCGCAGCGGCATCCGGCACACGGGTCAGCGGCAGGTCATCCTGTACCGGCAAGGGAGCAGAATTTGGACCCGGCACCGCCAGCTGCCAGCCCTTTGCACCGGATGCGCCAAGGCGGTAATAATGCGGCAGGCGCTCGGCCTGCCAGCCCAAAAAAGTGGTACAGCACACAGGTGTTGGCGCGGATGTTGTTGCAGGCAACCACGCGGGCATTCAAAAGCCCGGACAGGGCGTCCATCAATTCCAGCCCCACACCATTATGGCCCTTTGCGGCAACCCAAACTGAAACCCAGATGTCCGGCGTTTCGCTCTGGTTGGCCAGAATGTACCCGGCGGCGCACAGAATTTCGCCGTCCTGCTCCGCCAGCGCAAACTGTGGGGCGGCACCGGGCGTGTGGGCATAATAGAACTGGTAAAAATCGGCCCGGTTGATCAGCGGCAGGCGCATGTCAAAATTCTGGTTGATAAAGTCCGCAATGCGGGCATCCTCGCCGGGGCGGGCTAAACGCAGCACAAGGTCAGACAATGGCGGAACCTCCCGTGACCGGCAGGGTAACGCCGGTGATAAAGCGGGCTTCCTCGCTCAACAGGAACGCCATGGCCGGGGCAACATCCTCCGGCGTGGCGTTGCGGCCCATTGGGTTGTCTGCCGCGGCGGCCTGCACGATCAGGTCCGGCGTATCCTTCAAAAAGTGGGTCTCCATCATGCTGGGGGCCACGCAGTTTACCGTTATGCCAAAGCGGGCGTACTCCACAGCCAGGCTTTTCACCAGCCCGCCGATAGCGCTCTTGTTCATTACATAGGCAGCTGTGTTTTTGGGCGGGCAGCCAATGGTGTAGCTGGTCTGGATAAACAACACCCGGCCAAACTTCGCCTTACTCATGGCGGGCGACACCGCCTTGCACAGCTTGACGGCGGAATGTACCTGAATCTCCCAGTCCTTCTGGAACCGGGCTTCATCAAACGCTTTGAACTTGGCGTTCACCACCGGCAGGGCCGGCAGGTGTACAAAATGGGTGGGGCAGGGCAAATCTTTGCCAAAGCGGGCGCACAGGGCATCCACCGCTTCGGGGCTGGAAAGGTCCGCGTCAAAGGTAACAATGCGGCCGGGGAATTGCTGCACTAAGGCATCCAGCCGGGCCAGATCGCCGCAGCCCTGTGCCAGAATGGTGCGGTCCTCGCCGGGGGCTTCGGTCAGCAGGTGGCGAATCAGTGCGGCGCCCACATCGCTGGTGGCGCCGGTGATGAGATATGTATATGCCATGGAAGTTACCCTCACTTTTATTTGGCCAGCCCGGCTTTGATGATGCCGCGCGTGACCCGTTTGCCGTCCTGGTTGGTGATAACAGCCTTGATCTCCGCTTCAGCCACGGCTTCACTCACGTTTACCACGGTGCCGGTAATGGTCAAAGTATCCCCAATGAAAACCGGCTTGGCGAACTTGCACTCCACGCCGTGCAGCAGGCAGTGTTCGCCCGGCAGGTAAACGCCCGCCAGGGTGGAGAAAAAGCTGGCACCCAGCATGCCGTATACCACGCGGCCGGGGTAGCCGCGCTTTTGGGCGTATTCGGCATCCACGTGGATGGGGGAAACATCCCCGGTGATGGCTTCAAACCGGGCCATCATCTCTTCCGTTACGGTAACGGTAAAGCTTTCGCTCAGGCCGGGGGTCATCTCGGCCAGTGTGTAGTGGTTCATCTTAACCCACCATGCGGGCAACCAGGTCCAGCAGGTCGCCAACGTTTTTCAGGTTGCGCACATCGGCCAGCTTGAATTTGATGGAGAACTTTTTCTCGATCGCCACCAGCAGGTTGATCTGCTCCAGGCTGTCCCAATCCTCGATGTCATCAGCGCAGGTGGCGCGGGTGATTTCCAGGGTATCATCGTCAAAATTATCGCGGAAAATTTCCTGTACAGCTTCCAGAATTGCCTGTTCGGTCATAGTTAGAACACTCCTTACAAAAATAAACACATTATATAATGACAGCAATCATTCAAGATGGCGGCTTGCCGCAGGGGACACTACCACATCTTAGGCAATACCGCACAATTCTAAGTGCCGATACGGCGAGCGAGGTGCGGCAGACGCCAAGCCAAAAGCGCAGATAATACTGGATGTCTTATCGAGCATTTTGGCAACGCAGATGCCGTGCCGCAGCTGCCGGAGCGGTGCTTAAGCCGCAAGGCGGGAATTGTGCGGTGTTACCCTTATTAAATAGAAGTGTACCATAAAATGCCCGGCAACACAAGCGCAGACAGGGTAAAAGGGGGCTACAGGCCGTAATCTTCCAGTTTTTGCTGCAATTCGGCTTCGGTATAAATGCTCACGCCCTGCTGCAATGCCAGGCAGTCCGGCTCCGGCAGCAGGCGGGTGTATACATCGTACTGCGCCAGGGGACCGGTGCCGTCCGGGGTATACAGGGCCAGCCGCCCGGCGTTATCTTTTAACAAGTATTGCGCCTGCGGCTGTTGTTTTTGCACCGGAACAAAAAACACTGTTACGGCTGCGGCAATGCACAGCAGTGCCAGCATGGCCAGCCCCAGCAGGTAGCGGCGATAGCCCCGCGGCAGTTGGTAACGCATGGGCAAAAACCTCCCTCTATTTTGTGGTATTCGCAAATTTCACAAATCAAATAGTACGCTCCTGCAAGCAGTATGCCCGGTTTGGCGGCAACCAAACCGTAAAAAGTGAAAATTGTCTGCCTGCTACTGTACTTTTGGCAATACTTTGTGATATAATTCATTCTATGGCTTTATGCCCATCTGCGTGACCGCGCTGTGCGGCCGCGTATCAGTGCAGGCGCAGGCAGGCTCCGCGCCTGCCGAAATTATCCCAAAGGAGGCGGTCCCCATAGACCCCAAACAGGAACGGCACATTTCCATGCAAAGTGCAAAAAGCCCGGAAACAGCCGCAACTTCCGCCCGAAAGAAAAACGGAAAAAAGAAAAAAAATAAGCCGCGCCGCAGTATATTCGGCACCATCATGCGGTTCATTGGCTGCCTGCTGTGCGTTTGCATCATGGCGGCCAGCGCCGGTGCGGTGCTGCTTTCGCTGTATGTGGTGCAGGTGACCGAGGACCCGGACGGCAAGCTGGACCTGGATGAGCAGAAGCTCAAACAGACCTCCATTGTGTATGACCGTGACGGCAACGAGGTGAACACCTTTGCTGGCGAAAATAACCGCATCTGGCGCGATATTTCGGCCATGCCGGAAGACCTGCAGAACGCGGTCATCGCCGTTGAGGATAAGGATTTTCGCAGCGAGCCCGGCATCAACGTCAAGCGCACCATTGCCGCTGCCCTGAACGAGTTTACCGGAAACGCGCTGCTTGGCTCCAAGCAGGGCGCTTCCACGCTGGAGCAGCAGCTGGTCAAAAACCTGACCGGTGATAGTGAACAGGACATTCTGCGTAAGGTGCGCGAGATTTTCCGCGCGTTGGGCCTTTGCAACCGCTACAGCAAGGAAAACCATCCTGAAGCTTACCTCAATACCATCCCGCTGACCGGCACCATCTATGGCATGGAAGCCGGCGCGCAGGAGTATTTTGGCAAGAGCGTGGAGGAATTGAGCCTGGCCGAATGCGCCGAGCTGGCTTCCATCACCAAGAATCCCAAGAGCTTTAACCCGGCTACCAACCCGGAAAATCTGCTCAAGCGCCGCAACCATGTTCTGGCTTTGATGCGCAACCAGGGATATATTACTGATGAAGAGTGCGCTGCTGCACAGGCGGAACCCATCACCCTGGCCGAGAGCAAATCGGCCACCGAAAAGGTCACCCGTACTTCCCGCAACTCTTATTTTGACGACGCTTTGTTTGCGGATGTCACCCAGGCAATCATGGAGCAGGAAAGCTGCACCCGTGCCGAAGCACAGGATAAGATCTTCTCCGATGGCCTGCGCATCTACTCTACCCTGGACCAGAAAGCACAGTCTGCCATGGAGCAGGTCATGCTGAACGAGGACACCGGCGACGGTGAGCTGTTCCCGGCCCTGTGGCACGAGGAAGAGGTTTCTTCCGGTATCCCGGCGGACAGCGAGATTACCTATGACGAGAGCGGCCTGCCGCTGAACCCGGACGGCTCTTCTGTGTTCACGGACGATGATGTGCCGGTCTATGCCGATAAGGAAAACACCACCCTGAAAACCAGCAAGGATGACAACGGCAACCTGATCTTCTATGAAAGCGTGCGCACCCAGGCGGCTATGGCGTCCATCAGCATGGAGGATGGCCACCGCGGCGAGATCGTTGCCCTGGTTGGCGGCCTGGGCGAAAAGAAAGTAGACCGCGGCACCAACCGCGCCACGCTGCCCCACCAGACCGGTTCCACCATGAAACCCATTGCTGCTTATTGCCTGGCAGTGGACAGCAAGATCATCAACTATTCTTCGCCCATGGCGGATACGCCGTATTACCTCAAGAGCGACCATCAGGTGCTGGATACCGACCGCTGCCTGAAGCTTGGCCTTTCTACTGACAAGTATAATGCAGTCAACCAGTCCCGCGATGATGTGTGGCGCGACTGGCCCACCAACTATGGCGGCGCAGGCGGCGATGGTGCCACCATGCTGGTGTATGATGCACTGCGCCGCTCTTACAACACCATTGCGGTCTGGATCGGTTCCTATGTCGGTGCGGAAGAGCTGTTCAGCTTTGCGCATGATACCCTCAACTGCACCTATCTGGATCCCGAACATGACGTTGATCTGGCGCCTCTGGTGCTGGGCTCCCAGAGCCAAGGCCTGACGGTTGTGGAGCTGGCGGGCGCTTACTCCATTTTCAATGACGGCAAGTTTACCACCCCGCACTACTGGACCGAGATCTATGACTCGGACGGCAACCTGTACCTGGATAACAGCAAGCGCGTTACCACCGTGCAGGCCATTGACCCTGCAGCCGCTACCATCATGAACCGTCTGCTGAGCAACGTGTGGAAAAAGCCCGGTACGGCAAACGGCATGAAGCCGGAAACCGAGGGCATTGATACCATCGGCAAGACAGGTACGACCAGCGACTTTAAGGACTATACCTTCGCCGGTGTTTCCCCATACTATTCCACCGCTGTGTGGTGGGGCTATGATAAGCCTTACAGCATGTGGGGTGTGGATGGCACCCTGGGCAACAACGGTAAACCGACCCAGCGTGCCTTTAAGCGGTATATGGAAGCTGCCCAGGCCGATAAGCCTGCCAAGGACTTCTATTATGATGACTCCGTTGTGCAGAAGCAGTTCAGCACCTCCACCGGTGCGATCGTATCCGGCGGTGGTGAGACCGGCTACTATACCGAGGACAACCTGCCGGATGACAGCTATTCCACCCTGACCGACCCCAGCGTGAACACGCTGGACCCGGCGGCAGGCTGATCGCGTAAAGTTCCAATAGTCTGAAAATTCAATAGGCCAGATCGGGCACAGCAGTTTACAAAGCTGCTGTGCCCGTTTGTTGTATTGGAATGGAGGACATGCTATAATGGCAGCAGCGAGAACCATGCGGATGAGGAGAAAATGCACGGCTCTTTTGCGGCCTTAATAAGGCGGGCAGAAGCGTATCAAATGCACGTGCACGAATGAAAGACATACTTCCACCGCGTAAAAACAGATAAAAGCACGGGAAGATTCCACCGCACCAACAGGCCAGTTGTGCATCATGCTCAAATACACAACATTTTTTCTAAAATGCTTGCAAGCCGCGCACACTTGTGGTATGATTATCCCCGTTGTGAATACATATGTACATAGGAGGGAAACAACATGGGCGAGCGCCGTTTTTTGTTGGTAGATAGCTCCGCTTTGCCGGATGTGTTCCTTAAGGTACTGCAGGCCAAGGAGCTTCTGGCTTCCGGCAGCGTGAGCAATATTTCCACGGCAGCGCGTCAGGCGGGCATTTCCCGCAGTGCGTTCTATAAGTACAAGGACTATGTGTTTGACGCCGAAACCGGCCGCGAGGCCATTACCGTGATCGCCACCCCGCTGGATAAAACCGGCGCTTTGCAAAGCCTGCTTTCCGGTATTTCGGCAGCGGGTGCATCGGTTGTTACCATCACCCAGTCCCGGCCGGAAAATGGTACCGCACAGGTGGAAGTTACCGTGCGCACCGGAACCATGCAGATGACCGTTGAGGAAATGCTGACCCGGCTGGCCCGTCAGTCGTTTGTGGTGGAAGTGCACCGCGGAACCTGAAAGTGAACACACGCCGCCAAGGCGCACAGAACGGAATACCGGATGCGGGCAGCCGCATAAGGAACAAGGGGAGTATGGTATGGCTAAAATTGCAATCATGGGATTCGGCACCGTTGGCAGCGGTGTGCTGGAAGTCTGCCGCCGCAACGCCGCATCCATTGCCCGCCGCGCGGGTGAGCCGGTGGAGGTCAAGTACATCCTGGATGTGCGTGATTTTTCTGATTCTCCGGACGCAGCGCTGTTTGTGAAAGATATCAATGTGCTCCTGAACGATCCGGAAGTCAAGGTCGTTGTGGAAACCATCGGAGGCACCCGTTTTGCTTATCCGTATGTGCGCCAGTGCCTGGAAAGCGGCCGCAGCGTGTGTACCTCCAACAAGGAGATGGTTGCCACCTATGGCGCAGAGCTGCTGGCTCTTGCACGGGAGCATAAAGCAGCGTTCCTGTTTGAAGCCAGCGTGGGTGGCGGTACCCCCATCATTACTCCCATGCACCAGTGCCTTGCCGCAAACCAGATCAGCCAGATCCAGGGCATTGTGAACGGAACCACCAACTTTATGCTGACCAAGATGAAGCGCGAAAACATGGGCTTTGATGCCGCGCTGAAAATTGCCCAGCAGCTGGGCTATGCCGAAACCAAGGATCCCGGTGACGATGTGGATGGCCGTGATGCCTGCCGCAAGATCGCCATCCTGAGCAGCCTGGCCTGCGGGCATCATGTTTACCCGGATAACATTCCCGCCCGCGGCATCCGCGATGTGGCCGTTGAGGATGTAAAAGCTGCCGAGCAGCTGGACTGCGCCATCAAGCTGATCGCCTGGTACCATGAAAACCCTGAAGGCGCAGCCGATGCGTTCAGCGCCGGTGTGGAGCCGATGCTGGTGCCGGAGTCCAACCAGCTGGCGGGCGTGAACGATGTGTTTAACGCTGTGCTGATGCAGGGTGATATGCTGGGCGATGTTGTGTTCTATGGCAAGGGCGCCGGCAAGCTGCCCACCGCCAGCGCCGTTGTGGCCGATGTGATCGATGCCCTGAAGGACGGCAGCAAGATCCATGACAGTCTGTTCTGGAAGCCCGCCGAAAAGCTGGATCACCAGCTGATGGATACCGCCAAGTATTCTTATTACATCCGCACCGCGGGCGTGCCCGCTGCCGCGCTGCCCAATGTGGGGTCCCGGCAAGCTGGTGTTTGACTATGGCGATTCTGCCGCGTACCTGATCGAAGCTGCCACGGCTGCGGACTTGGAGGCTGTGGCAGCCAAGCTGAAAGTTCTGGGCGGCCGCCTGGCGCTTGTGCTGAAAAAAGCTGCCGGAATAAGCCCCGGCAGGGAAGGGAGCACATAACATGATTACCGTAACTGTACCGGCAACCAGCGCCAATGTCGGCGCCGGGTTTGACAGTCTTGGCCTTGCGCTTTCCATGCACAACGTGTTTACCTTTGAGGAATGTGACCGCATCCGCATTTCTTCGGTGGATGGCACCCATGTGCCGACCGGGGCAAACAACCTGGTCTACCGCAGCGCCCGCGCTGTGTATGACCAGCTGGGCATTCCGCTGCGCGGCCTGCGCATTACCCAGCGCAATGATATTCCCATGGCGCGCGGCCTGGGTTCCAGCTCTGCCTGCATTGTGGCGGGCATTTTGGGTGCCAACGCTTTCCTGGGCAACAAGCTGACCAGCCGCCAGATGCTGACCCTTGCCACCGCCATTGAGGGCCACCCCGATAACGTGGCCCCCGCCATGCTGGGCGGCTTTGTTACCAGTGTGTATGACGAAGGCCAGGTTTACAGCGTAAAAAGAACATCGATGAACAGCTGGCATTTGCCGCTTTTGTACCGGATTTCCGCCTGCTGACCTCCAAGGCGCGCGCCGCGCTGCCGGATATGGTCAGCCATAAGGACGCCGTGTATAATCTGTCCCGCGCCGCGCTGGCTACCGCCGCGTTCTGCGATGGCGATTACAGCCTGCTTGGCGTGGCAACCAAGGATTCCCTGCACCAGAAATACCGCCTGCCCCTGATCGACGGCGGGGACGAAATGTTTGAACTGGCACAGGACCTGGGCGCGCTGGCTGTTTATATTTCTGGCGCGGGTCCCACCATTATGGCGGTTGTCCCGCGTGACGATCAGGAATTCTTTGCCCGCGCGCAGGAAGCTCTGCCGCAGAGCGAAAAGCTAAAGCATTTTACCGTTTACCGCCTGCTGCCCGATAACACAGGCGCAACGGTGGAATAAGGGAACAGGGAGGAAGAGGTCTTTATGGGTCTTATCGTACAAAAGTTCGGCGGTACCTCGGTCAAGGATCGTGACCGCATCTTTAATGTTGCGCGCATTGTGGCCAACACCCGCAACCAGGGCAACGATGTTGTTGTTGTTGTTTCTGCCCAGGGGATACCACCGATGACTTGATTACCAAAGCGGCCGAGATCACCAGTGATCCGTCCCACCGCGAAATGGATATGCTGCTGGCCACCGGCGAGCAGATTTCCATCTCGCTGCTGGCCATGGCGCTGCAGGAAATCGGTGTTCCGTCCGTCAGCCTGACCGGCTGGCAGGCCGGCTTCAACACCGACCGCGCTTACACCAAAGCCCGCATTAAGCGCCTGAACACCGAGCGTGTCGAAAGTGAGCTGGCCCGCAACCGCGTGGTAGTTGTAGCAGGTTTCCAGGGACTGAACCGTTCGGATGATATCACCACCCTGGGCCGCGGCGGCAGCGATACTTCCGCCGTTGCCTTGGCAGCCGCTCTGCATGCAGACCGCTGCCAGATCTATACCGATGTGGAAGGTGTGTATACTGCCGACCCGCGCAAGATTCCCAAGGCTACCCGCCTGAAGGAGATCACCTTTGACGAGATGCTGGAACTGGCATCCCTGGGCGCACAGGTGCTCAACAACCGCAGTGTAGAACTTGCCAAAAAGTATGGCGTCGAGCTGGAGGTTATTTCCAGCATCAATCCGGTGCCCGGCACCGTTGTTAAGGAGGAAACCAAAGTGGAAGGTATGCTGATCAAAGGCGTTGCAAAAGATGAGGACGTCGCTGTTGTTTCGATCCTGGAAGTTCCCGATGTGCCGGGTATGTCCTTCAAGGTGTTCAGCCTGATGGCGCAGAAGAACATCAACGTGGATATCATTCTGCAGTCTTCCGGCAGCGCTGGCTGCAAGGATGTGATCTTTACCTGCTCCAAGGGCGAAGCTGAAACCGCTCGTGCAGTGCTGGAATCCAACAAGACCCGCTTTGGCACTGATAAGATCACCGTCAACAATGACTGCGCCAAGGTCAGCATTGTCGGTGCCGGTATGCAGAGCCACCCTGGCACGGCTTCCACCATGTTTGAAGCTCTCTACAGCCAGAACATCAACATCCATATGATCTCTACCAGCGAGATCAAGATCAGCGTGATCATTGATAAAGCCGATGCTGACCGTGCTGTTGCCGCCATCCATGATGCTTTCATCCAGTAAGCGGTAATATCCATCTGGTGTAAAAAGTTTACAAGTTTCAGCCCCTGCCGCCCGGCGGGGGCTGTTGCCATATCTGGTGCGGAATGGTATAATCAAACGCACAGCCGGGTGGGAATCATTCCCGCAAGCCCGGTTGTGCCCAATGTATTCTGCTGCAAAGGAGGTAACATATGGAATATATGGACGAAACCACCCTTGCCCACAAACACACCAGCCCGTGGCTGATTGCGTTCCGGATCATTTTTACCATTGCGCTGGTCTGGTGCATTCTGTTTATCTTTCATAACTCGCTGGAAACCAGCTCCATCTCGTCGGCCCGCAGCCATGAGGTCATGCAAAAAATCAATGCCATCCTGGCACATCTCAATATCGGCCCGCTGAGCGAACATGTTGTGCGCAAGCTGGCGCATTTTTCAGAGTTCACGCTGGAAGGCTTCCTGCTTATGCTCTGCCTGCGGGTTTATACCCGCCGTTTTGTGCGCCATGTCAGCTGGCCCATGCTGGGCGGCATGGCGACCGCGCTGCTGGATGAAACCATCCAGCTGTATGTGCCGGGCCGCACTTCGTCCGTGCGGGATGTGTGGATCGACTTCGGCGGTGTGATTGCCGGTTTGTTCGTGGCCCTGCTGTTGCTGCTCATCGTGCGCGGGCTGACCTCTTTCCATGCCATGAAAAAAGAAAACCGCCGTCTGCGTGCCGAACGGGCCGAGCTGCTGCGCCAGCAGCGCGCCGACCGGATCAACACAGCGGATGACCGTCCCGAAAGCCCAGATAGGAGAGAATATTTATGACAGAACAACAGGCGATTGAAGCCCTGCACGCCCTGCCGCGCCTGCCCCGCAGCGGCGCATCCCTGGAGCGTATGCAGGCACTGCTGGACCACCTTGGAAACCCGGAAAAGCAGTTTAAGTGCATCCATATTGCGGGCACCAACGGCAAGGGGACCCTTGCCGCTATGACATCTTCTATCCTGACCCATGCGGGCTACAAAACGGGCCTTACCATCAGTCCGTATGTCCTCAATTTTCGGGAGCGTTTTCAGATCAATGGACAGATGATGTCCCCGCGCACCCTGGCCAGCCTGACCCAGAAAGTGCTGGATGCTGCCGATGCCATCATCGCTGAGGGCGGGGAAGGCCCGGTGGAGTTTGAAGCCGTTACCGCCATTGCCTTCCTCTGGTTTGCCCGCCAGAAGTGTGATTTTGCCGTGGTGGAAACCGGCCTTGGCGGCCGCTATGACGCCACCAATGTCATCCCCGCGCCGCTGGTTGCGGCCATTACCCGCATCGGCATGGATCATACCGAAATTTTGGGCGATACCCTTGCCGAGATCGCCGCCGAAAAAGCCGGTATCATCAAAGAAGGCAGCGTGGTTGTCTGCTACCCCGAGCAGCCGGAGGAGGCCATGGGCCCGCTGCTGACCGCCGCGGCCAACGCGCATACCTCGCTGGTGGTGCCGGATACCGCCGATTTGCAGCAGCTCAAGTGCCGCCCGCTGGAAAACTATGTTGATTACGGCGGCTATCGTGCTCTGCTGCAATTCCCCGGCAAGCATCAGGCCAACCACGCCGCTATGGCTGTGGAGATTGCCCTCGCCCTCTGGCGGGAATACCATTACGAGATCCCCGATGAAGCGATTGAAACCGGTCTGCGGGATGCCAAAATGCCCGCACGAATCGAGGTCATGCGCCGCCACCCGTTGCTGCTGCTGGATGGCTGCCACAATGCCGATGGTACCGCAGCCCTTGCTGCAACTCTGAAAGAAGCCGGATATGACGGCAACCTTGTGGCGGTCCTTGGCCTGCTGAAAGATAAGGATCACAGCAAAATGCTGGAAAACCTGGCCCCCTGCTTTGAGAAGGTCTTTACCGTCACGCCGGATAGCCCCGCGCCATGACGGCAGAAGAACTGGAGGAGGAAGCCAAGTACCATATGGATGCCGAAGCCGCCCCCGGCGTGGCAAAGGCCATCCGCCTTGCGGTGGATTACGCCGATGAAAACAACCTGGCTGGTGTGGTGGTGTGCGGCAGCCTTTACCTTGCTGCTCAGGCCCGTCCGCTGCTGCTCAAAGAAGCGGAAAAAGTAACCCCAATTCCAACAAAATATGCGCACAGCGCCCTGTATACTGGGAACATACCCCAGCAGCAGGGCGCTTTTTGCTGCTATTACCAAAAATGAAAGAGGTGGACAACCCCCCTTGGCGAAAGTTTGTTTTGTTCCGGCGCAGGGAACATTGGCGGCTTACCTGACCGGTGAGATCGACCACCATGCCGCGCAGGCCCTACGGCGTGAAATTGATGCGCAGATCGATGCCCGCATGCCGGAATTGCTGACGATGGATTTTTCCGGCGTTACTTTTATGGATTCCTCCGGTGTGGGGCTGATTCTGGGCCGCGGGCGCCAGATCCGGCCTGGGTGGGCGGCTTGTTGTGCAAAACGCACCGGATACCGTGCGCCGCATGCTGGACCTGGCGCATATCCATTACGTTTGATCGTGGGGAGGTCACATCATGAAAATGCTGAATCAGGTCAAAATGACCTTTGCCAGCCGCAGCGTCAACGAAAGTTTTTCCCGTGCGGCACTTGCGGCGTTTCTGGCCCAGGCGGACCCGACCGTGCCGCAGCTGGCAGATATCAAAACGGCCGTGTCAGAAGCTGTCACCAACTGCATCGTCCATGCCTATCCGGATACCGTCGGCCCCATTACGATGACGGCTGTTTTTTTGTATGAGGGCGGCAATGTGCGCATTACCATATCGGATAAAGGCGTTGGTATCCCGGACGTTGCCAAGGCAATGGAGCCAATGTATACCACCGGCAACCCGGACGAGCGCGCGGGCCTGGGTTTTGCGGTAATGCAGAGCTTTATGGATCGGGTCCATGTATCCTCTGCGCCGGGACGGGGAACACGCGTTACCATGAGCCGTCACCTGGATTCCCGGTGAGTTTTGGCGTGTGCGCTCCTACATAGGGCAGAATCAGCCAGTACAGCAGAGTGGAATCTGTTGACCGTTGCGGATATGCCCGCTAAAACCGGAACGAATCAACGCCTAGTGGCAGGGCAGACGTTCGTTCCCGATTGCAGGGAGGCAGCTGATATGGCAACCGCAAATCCCACCGCACTTTTTACCACATTACCGCGCACGGAGTTCATCCAGAAAAACCTTGGCCTTGTACATTCCTGTGCTGGCCGCTTTACAGGCCGCGGAATCGAATACGAAGAATTGTATTCGGCGGGCTGCCTGGGGCTTGTCAAAGCGTGCGATGGGTTTGACCCGGACCGCGGGGTCTGTTTCTCCACCTATGCGGTGCCGGTCATCTTGGGTGAGATCAAAAAGCTGTTCCGGGACGGGGGAACTGTTAAGGTCAGCCGTTCGATCAAAGAACTTGGATTAAAAGTGACAGCGGAACGGGAACGCCTGATGAAGCTGACCGGCGCAGAGCCAACCGTGGCACAGCTGGCACAAAACCTGGGGGCAACGCCGGAGCAGGTGGCGGTATCCATTCAGGCTGCTATGCCGGTTATCTCTCTGACCCCGGCGGATGATGAGGACGGAACAAGAGAATGGGATATCCCGGTGGATTCACCGGAAGAAGTATTGGCGGAACGGATCAGTTTGGCGGAAATATTGAAACGACTGAATGAATCCGACCGGCAGCTCATCTGCCTGCGCTTTTATGCGGGCAAAACCCAAAGTAAAACGGCACAAATCCTTGGTACTACCCAGGTACAGATATCGCGCCGCGAACGAAAGATTTTGAAATGGATGCGCAAAGAGCTGACAAGCGAATAAGAAAACACAAAATGATGGCTGTTTTTCCAATTCGGAGCCATAAAAACTGTGCGATTCGACAAAAGTATGACTTCTGCACGTTTTGCCCTTGACGATGACACTTGCATGTGCTAAAATAACACCACTTTGAATAGCACAGGCGATATCCAATAGGAGGCGCTTGGCTGGACAAAGCAGCATCAGAAAATTTGGAAAAACCTCAAAAAAGCTGTTGACAAATCAAACCTGATGTGGTATCCTAATAAAGCTGTCCGAAAGACAGCGGCTGGTTGAAAAGATTGTTTAATAAAATTTCAAAAAAGTACTTGACAAACAGAACTTGATGAAGTAAAATAAACAAGCTGTTTCAAACAGCGCAGGACCTTGAAAATTGAACAATACTGAAACTTGTGGAACCTTAAACGTGATGGAAAATCACGAAAAACAATTCAAAGCCGAGAAATCGGCAAACAAGTAATTCATACAGGACGCAAGCGATTGTGTCTGAGTGAACGAGATTTAACACTTTATGAGTGATAAATACCATTTATAAAGAGTTTGATCCTGGCTCAGGACGAACGCTGGCGGCGCGCCTAACACATGCAAGTCGAACGGAGCTTAGAGAGCTTGCTTTTTAAGCTTAGTGGCGAACGGGTGAGTAACGCGTGAGTAACCTGCCCTTCAGAGGGGGACAACAGTTGGAAACGACTGCTAATACCGCATAAGCCCACGGTACCGCATGGTACTGAGGGAAAAGGATTTATTCGCTTCAGGATGGACTCGCGTCCAATTAGCTAGTTGGTGAGGTAACGGCCCACCAAGGCGACGATTGGTAGCCGGACTGAGAGGTTGAACGGCCACATTGGGACTGAGACACGGCCCAGACTCCTACGGGAGGCAGCAGTGGGGGATATTGCACAATGGGGAAACCCTGATGCAGCGACGCCGCGTGGAGGAAGAAGGTTTTCGGATTGTAAACTCCTGTCGTTAGGGACGATAATGACGGTACCTAACAAGAAAGCACCGGCTAACTACGTGCCAGCAGCCGCGGTAAAACGTAGGGTGCAAGCGTTGTCCGGAATTACTGGGTGTAAAGGGAGCGCAGGCGGGAAGACAAGTTGGAAGTGAAAACCATGGGCTCAACCCATGAATTGCTTTCAAAACTGTTTTTCTTGAGTAGTGCAGAGGTAGATGGAATTCCCGGTGTAGCGGTGGAATGCGTAGATATCGGGAGGAACACCAGTGGCGAAGGCGGTCTACTGGGCACCAACTGACGCTGAGGCTCGAAAGCATGGGTAGCAAACAGGATTAGATACCCTGGTAGTCCATGCCGTAAACGATGATTACTAGGTGTTGGGGGATTGACCCCTCAGTGCCGCAGTTAACACAATAAGTAATCCACCTGGGGAGTACGACCGCAAGGTTGAAACTCAAAGGAATTGACGGGGGCCCGCACAAGCAGTGGAGTATGTGGTTTAATTCGAAGCAACGCGAAGAACCTTACCAGGTCTTGACATCCGATGCATAGTGCAGAGATGCATGAAGTCCTTCGGGACATCGAGACAGGTGGTGCATGGTTGTCGTCAGCTCGTGTCGTGAGATGTTGGGTTAAGTCCCGCAACGAGCGCAACCCTTATTGCCAGTTAGTACGCTAAGAGGACTCTGGCGAGACTGCCGTTGACAAAACGGAGGAAGGTGGGGATGACGTCAAATCATCATGCCCTTTATGACCTGGGCTACACACGTACTACAATGGCGTTAAACAAAGAGAGGCAAGACCGCGAGGTGGAGCAAAACTCAAAAACAACGTCTCAGTTCAGATTGCAGGCTGCAACTCGCCTGCATGAAGTCGGAATTGCTAGTAATCGCGGATCAGCATGCCGCGGTGAATACGTTCCCGGGCCTTGTACACACCGCCCGTCACACCATGAGAGCCGGGGGGACCCGAAGTCGGTAGTCTAACCGCAAGGAGGACGTCGCCGAAGGTAAAACTGGTGATTGGGGTGAAGTCGTAACAAGGTAGCCGTATCGGAAGGTGCGGCTGGATCACCTCCTTTCTAGGGAGTCAGACGAAAGATCTAGCAGGTCTAGATGTTTCGGACAGGTTAAAGTAAGTTTCAGTTATTGTTCAATTTTGAGGGTCTTGCAAAAGGAACCTCAGGTAAGACGAAGAAGCGACACCCGATCGCAATGGCGTGTGGGTATAGCTCAGTTGGGAGAGCACCTGCTTTGCAAGCAGGGGGTCAAGGGTTCGAATCCCTTTATCTCCACCATTTGGGCTGATAGCTCAGCTGGTTAGAGCACTCGGCTGATAACCGAGAGGTCGATGGTTCGAGTCCATTTCAGCCCACCACGGGGTTCACCTAGTGATGGGGGAACCCACAAAGTCTTACGACATGTACCTTGAAAACTGAATATAGAACTGCGAAATAAGATTTTGATCAGAGTCTAGAGATAGACGAAGATCCCCAAGTAAAATTAATTAGCTAACTGATAAAGTTAGGGAACAATTTCACCAAGCGGTAAAAAATCTTGTTGGCAAATGGAGAATCAATTGAGAAAACGGTCAAGCTAAAAAGGGCGCAAGGTGAATGCCTTGGCACTGGGAGCCGATGAAAGACGTGGTAAGCTGCGAAAAGCTTCGGGGAGGAGCAAGCATCCATTGATCCGGAGATATCTGAATGGGGCAACCCAATGGAGTTCATACTCCATTATCCAATACTGAATCCATAGGTATTGGAAGGGAACCGCCTGAACTGAAACATCTAAGTAGGGCGAGGAAGAGACATCAAACGAGATTCCGTAAGTAGTGGCGAGCGAACGCGGAAGAGGGCAAACCGAGAGGAGAAATCCTTTCGGGGTACGGACTGCTTTTAGGACTGAAAGAGTTAACAGAATGGCATGGGAAGGCCAACCGAAGAGTGTGAGAGTCACGTAGGTAAAAGTTCTGACAGCTGCGCAGGATCCAGAGTACGGCCAGACACGTGAAACCTGGTCGGAACATGGGGGACCACCCTCCAACCCTAAATACTACCCAGTGACCGATAGCGTATAGTACTGTGAAGGAAAGGTGAAAGGGACCCCGGGAGTGGAGTGAAAGAGAACCTGAAACCTTGTGCCTACAAGCACATAGAGCCCGTCAAAGGGTGATATGGTACTTTTGTAGAACGGTCCGGCGAGCGATTGTACGTTGCGAGCTTAAGGTCTTAAGGACTGGAGGCGTAGCGAGAGCGAGTCTAAACAGGGCGTTTAGTAGCGTGCAATGGGCCCGAAACCGGGTGACCTACCCATGATCAGGCTGAAGTGAAAGTAAAATTTCATGGAGGGCCGAACCGACCTCCGTTGAAAAGGCGGCGGATGAATTGTGGGTAGCGGAGAAATTCCAATCGAACTCGGAGATAGCTGGTTCTCCCCGAAATAGCTTTAGGGCTAGCCTCATGTTAGATATCCGGAGGTAAAGCACTGAATGGCCTAGCGTCCGAGAGGATAGCGAAGCCTATCAAACTAAGAATGCCGGAATATTGATGCATGGGAGTCAGACAGTGTGAGATAAATCTCATTGTCAAAAGGGAAACAGCCCAGATCTACAGCTAAGGTCCCAAATTTTATCTAAGTGGAAAACGATGTGGAAATACGCAGACAACCAGGATGTTGGCTCAGAAGCAGCCACTCATTTAAAGAGTGCGTAATAGCTCACTGGTCGAGCGTCTCTGCGCGGAAAATTTAACGGGGCTAAGATACAAACCGAAGCTTAGGCTGCATACTTAGTGCGGGGTAGGGGAGCGTTGTGTAAGCGGAGAAACAGTAGCGAAAGCGGCTGTGGAGTTTACAGAAGTGAGAATGCCGGAATGAGTAGCGCGAATGATGTGAGAATCATCATGGCCGGAAACCTCAGGTTTTTGGAGGAAGGTTCGTCCGCTCCAAGTTAGCCGGGAGCTAAGGTGAGGCCGAAAGGCGTAGCCGATGCACATACGGTAGAGATTCCGTCCCCACCGAAAGATTTAAGCGCAGGGACACTTTTAGAAGGTCGGAGCCAGGTGTTGGTTCTGGTAGAGATCGAGGGAAGATTAGTACCGAAGTCCGGCTGGATAAGAGGCGAGAAAAGCTGCGTGTATATCTAAGGTGCCCGTACCGCAAACCGACACAGGTAGGTAGGAAGAAGATTCTAAGGCCAACGGGAGAAGGGTTGTTAAGGAACTCGGCAAGTTGACCCCGTAACTTCGGAATAAGGGGTGCTCATGAAAGTGAGCCGCAGAGAATAGGCCCAGGCAACTGTTTACCAAAAACACAGGTTTGTGCTAAATCGAAAGATGACGTATACGAGCTGACGCCTGCCCGGTGCTGGAAGGTTAAAAGGAGATGTGCAAGCATTGAATTGAAGCCCCAGTGAACGGCGGCCGTAACTATAACGGTCCTAAGGTAGCGAAATTCCTTGTCAGGTAAGTTCTGACCCGCATGAAAGGCGTAATGATCTGGGCACTGTCTCAACAGCCCGCCCGGCGAAATTGTAGTACCGGTGAAGATGCCGGTTACCCGCGACAAGACGGAAAGACCCCATGGAGCTTTACTGTAGCCTAATATTGGGTTTCGGTGTTGCATGCACAGGATAGATGGGACGCTAGGAAGTGAGTGCTTTGGCATTCATGGAGCGGCCGTTGGGATACCATCCTTGCGACATTGGAATTCTAACCTGCGCCTTTGAATCAAGGCGGGGGACATTGTTAGGTGGGCAGTTTGACTGGGGCGGTCGCCTCCTAAAAGTAGCGGAGGCGTTCAAAGGTTGGCTCGTCCTGGACGGAAACCAGGAGAGAGAGTGCAAACGCAAAAGCCAGCCTGACTGCAAGACTGACGGGACGAGCAGAGACGAAAGTCGGAGTTAGTGATCCGGTGGTATGTGAGTGGAAATGCCATCGCTCAACGGATAAAAGTTACCCTGGGGATAACAGGCTGATCTCCCCAAGAGTCCACATCGACGGGGAGGTTTGGCACCTCGATGTCGGCTCATCGCATCCTGGGGCTGTATTCGGTCCCAAGGGTTTGGCTGTTCGCCAATTAAAGCGGTACGCGAGCTGGGTTCAGAACGTCGTGAGACAGTTCGGTCCCTATCTGTCGTGGGCGCAGGATATTTGAATGGAGCTGTCCCTAGTACGAGAGGACCGGGATGGACGAACCTCTGGTGCACCAGTTGTCACGCCAGTGGCACAGCTGGGCAGCTATGTGCGGACCGGATAAACGCTGAAAGCATCTAAGCGTGAAGCCGACCAGGAGATAAGATATCCCACTGTTTTAATCAGGTAAGACCCCTTGAAGACTACAAGGTTGATAGGCTCAAAGTGTAAGTGGCGCGAGTCATTGAGCAAGCGTGTACTAATAGGTCGAGGGCTTGACCCCATTTTCGATTGATACTTCATTTGCTGAAAGCAGTTCGATATTCAGTTTTGAAGGTATATGCCTTCTAAAAAGAGAAGCTGACGAAGGTCAGGAATGGCCGGTGTCAATGACGGTGAGGTTCCACCTGTTTCCATTCCGAACACAGAAGTTAAGCTCACTTGTGCCGAAGATAGTTGGCTGGAAACGGCCTGTGAAAATAGGTAGATGCCGGCTTCTCTTTTTTATGGCCCGTTGGTCAAGCGGTTAAGACAGCGGCCTCTCACGCCGTTAACGTGGGTTCGATTCCCGCACGGGTCACCAGGAAGAGCACCTTAGCGTAAGCTAAGGTGCTTTTTTTTGTATGTCTAAAACCACTCGCTAGGCGAGTGGTTCGATAAAGATTATATCGATGAGTAATGAAACTCAAACGAAGAATTTTGGAATAGTACCAGTGGGGCAATTCCAGACTGGGTTATTGGCGTATCGCCGGTAGTCCTGTATTAAAAGGTTCCATTGCAAACGAAAGACTCTCAGAAGCAGGATATTTTAGTATCCTCAGGCGCTACTACGAGTCCTTGCACTTATGCGGTTGAACCGCCGTGTACCGGTCGGTACGCACGGTGGTGTGAGGTCGGCTCTTAAGTTAAGAGAGCCTCCTACGCGATTTTTTTAGGTAAAAAAGCAAACAAACAGAACACTTCATTCAAATGCATATAGCGGCTATTTATTTCATACAGAGACAAATAGCGGCACAGAACAGATATAATAAAAGAAGCTATAAAAAGCAGGTATTCACGTGGAGGACGATATCGTTTCTACATGAACACCTGCTTTTTTATTTATTATTTACTGGTGGAATAAATAGTGGTAGCCAAGTATTCATCACTGACCCAACCATAAATCCCACTGTAATATACAACAACCCAGTCAGGCACATTGCTGCTATAGCCGCATTCCCATACGATGATACCGTAGGGGATATTATCCATTTTTTCATAATTTGTACCGGGACCTTTACGCATAACCAGCCCATGATCAGCAGTGGTGTAGGTACAAAGGCTATCAATTCGGCTAAGCGTTACATCTGGTGCAACGCATCCATCCGGCAGAATAATGTCGGCATTGTTTTCGGTATAATCCTGTACTTGCAGCAAGCCCCAAAGGCCATTCTGTTTTGCCCATACGCAGCCATCGCGCGCGGGGGCTAAATCTTCATATTGCCCAGCGGAAATTATCTCATTGCCGTAAACATCCAGAACCAGCTTTTGTCCGGATTGGGTTTTCACAACTACCATGCCGGATAAGTCTGCGTAAGGATATTCAACAGTTTCGTTCATGATGGACAAACTCATCTGCGGCTGATAAATGCAGGGGATTACTAAAGCACCGCTTTGGTCGCAATATCCCCAGTTACCGGCTGCATCCTTTACCGCGATTAAAGATTCACCGGCCATGCAGGCATCCTGGTAGTCGAAATCGGTTAAAATTGTACCGTTTTTATCCGCAACGGCAAAAGGTGCAGAATTGTCAACAAGATAACCGGCATATTCATCATCCCAAATGCCTTGCTGGATGCCAACCAAATCAGGAGCATACACCTGTTCGATGGGCGTGCCACTAAATGTATAGACACCAATAGCAGAACGGTAAATCTGGCTGTCACCTAAAATCCACTGGATGCCATACCCGCCGTGCCCGCCCAGCATGGTTGTAAAAGGCATTTGTTGGGCAACCAGCTCCTGGTTAATCTGTTCTTCCAGGGCATTCAGCTTCTGGTAATCGTATGTATCATCTACCCCAATGGAGAGCTCCTGCTCACCATACAGGTATGGGATGCTTTCTGACAAATCTTCCAGAAAAGCATTACAGTTGGCAGCATTAAACAGGCTCCAGCGTTCGCCCTTGCGCACAGCGTACAGATTTCGGGCAGCGGCGTAACCGGCAGTGTGGGTTTCGCGGGAGAAGAGAGGAATCATCTCGTCAAAATCATATTGCGGCGGTAACTTCCAGTTGGCATTGCTAGTGGATGGTATAGCTGTGGCAACAGCTTCACTGGTCGGGGAAAAAGAGCAGCGGAGGAAGCAGGTTTATTTTCTGGCGCTGCAGCACAAGCGGTAAGCATTATTGCGGTGATAACACTGGCTGAAAATGAGAATAACTTCCTTTTCATGGCTTTTCACTCCTTGCGTAAATGATTTTTCGGTAAGATGAAGAAGTAATATAAGAAAGTGAATTCATAAACCCTATAATATCTTATTTTATCAAAAATATCTGCTAATGGGAATAGCTAACAATTCTACATGGATAAATTTGGATAGTATGACAAAGATTGCAGAACTGGAGTGAAAGTTCGAATCATGCGATGAGTGATCTGCTATAATAAAAGAAACAAAAGAAGCCGCCACAGTCGGGCTGTGACGGCTAGGAATAAGAAGAAATGTGGAACTATTATAAAATCCATTTCTATCCACAGAAAGCCTTAAGGTCGCTTTCTGACATAAAGTAGTGTACATGATTTTATCATGAAAAGCAAATTTTTAGTAAAGAGGATTGACAGAGTCCTATTTATGATGTTATATTGATTACAAATGAAACTTTTATATAATCCAAAATAAAAATATAAGGAGATGATTACCATGCTACTCGGTCATACCAAACAAATCAATGGCGTCTGGAAAATACAATCCCTAAAACAACACAGTGAAAACGTGGCCGAGTACTGCGCACGGGCGTGCCAGCCGCTGGGACTTGAAAACTTGGGCCGTCTTACGGGCTGGCTCCATGACGCTGGGAAATCTCATAGCAACGTGCAAAAACATCTAAGAGGTCAGACAAACGAAAGAATCAATCATTCCAGCGCCGGAATGCGGTGGCTATGGGAAAATTATGGCGGAGAAACAGCTTCACCACCTTCTCGCTTGACTGCGCAAATGGCAGCATTGGCAATCGGATCCCATCACTCTGAACGTATGGATCTTTTCGACCTGGGTGGAGTAGAACCCTGGATAAAACATATGTATTCAGATCAGGCTCAAGAGCTATATGAAGAAAAAGCTGCCGGGCCTTTTTTGCGGATTGCATAAGTGAAACAGAGATACGGCAAATGTTTGCCAAAGCTGCGCAGGAGGTAGAATGTCTTGTGCGGAAAATCCGAACGCAGGAAGGAAAGAAGCCGCGGCTTTGTATCTATCAGGTCATGTTGGGGTTGGCACACAGATTTTTGTTTGCAGCCCTGATCGATGCAGACTGGTTGGATTCAGGCAACTATTATAATCAAGAAGGATGCCTTCCCCCAGAGCAGCTTCCGCCATGGGATCTGATAGAAAGCAATGTTGAAACATTCCTGAACAATTTGCAGCCCCGACATAAAATAGATACCTTGCGTGCAGAAATTTCGGAGCAATGCAAGACAGCAGGCGAATGTGCAAAGCGGGGTATTTACCGCTTGTATGTGCCAACAGGCGGAGGAAAAACATTTTCCGGGCTGCGATATTGTGTGCATGCGGCCAAAAAACTTTCGGCCCGGCATATTTTCTATGTTGCACCGTTCCGGTCGATTATCGGACAGAATGTACAGGAGTTCAAAAAGGCATTAGGCGGCAGTGAATATCTGTTGGAGCACCATACGGATGCGGTGCTGGATACAGAGAACCCCGAAATTCTCCGCCAGCTGGAACGCTGGCAGGAAGCGCCGGTGATATGTACAACTATGGTACAGATGCTGCAAACCCTGTTTTGCAGCAGGCGGCAGAATATGCGCCGCATGGCAGCACTGGCAAATTCTATCTTGGTGTTTGACGAAATACAGTCCCTGCCCATTTGCCATACATACTTGTTCAACCAGGCAGCAAATTTCTTGGCGTACTATTTGGGGTGCGTTGTTGTTTTGTGTACGGCAACACAGCCAGCGCTAAACGAAGTAGCAAACCCTTTGCGGTTTGCATCGCCGGTGGACCTGGTCCCGGATTACCAGCTGCGCTTTGCGCAGTTCCGAAGGACAAAGATTGAAGTGCCCGAAACAGGAAATGGATTTCAGGCAGGAGAACTCGCAGAATTTGTACGGAGCAAGCAAGACGAGAATGGCAGCATTTTGATCATCTTGAATACCCGTTCGGCGGTCGAAAAGGTATTTGAGGCTTTGAAACAATGCCAGCCGGAACATACACAACTTTACTGCCTGACCACGCACCTGTGTGCAAAGCACCGTGCAGATGTTATCGCAGAAGTTAAGCAAAAATTAAACACCTTACACGGTCAGGAACGTTTGATCTGTGTGAGCAGTCAGCTGATAGAAGCAGGCGTGGATGTAAGCTTTGATTGCGTCATTCGAAGTATGGCTGCGTTGCCCAGTGTGGCCCAGGCTTCCGGCCGATGCAACCGCAATGCGGAAAGGAAATGCCGCACGGTGTATCTTGTTAAAACCTACAATCTGGAAAATCTGGATCGACTTCCGGAACTGCGCAACGGCAGGAAGCCACACGGCACCTGCTGCAGCAATTACAAAGGGATGCGGACCTGTTAGAGCCGGAAAGTATTTTGAGGTACTACCAGCTTTATTATGCAGAGTCCCAACAACAGGAACGGATGGGCGATCCGGTTGAATTAAAGGGCTACATTCCCCCAAAAACAGTGAATTTGTTTGACCTTTTGTCAGATAATCAGGAAAGTGTGCTAGCCTGGAAAGAGACAACAGGAAAACAAAAGTTCCCCAATTACTTGCTCCGGCAGGCGTTTGCCACGGCAGAAAGGAATTTCCATGCTTTGGAGGACATTACAACGCCGGTGGTGGTTCCCTATGGGAAAGATGGCGCGGATATGGCAACAAGACTTTCGTCCAGTAAACCGCTTACCCCCAAAATGCTGCGGGACGCACAACGCTTTACCGTTGGTATTACAACAAATGAAAAAATACGCCTGGCAGATCAAGGCGCACTGTACACAGTAAAAGAAGGGGCAGTGACAATTCTTAACAAGGAATATTACGATGACGAAAAGGGAATTCAGACAAGCCCCGGATTTATGCCGATACAATTTGCTTAACAAGGAGGGTTAAACTTTGCAATACGAAAATTCAATATCCATGCAGGTATATGGGCGTTATGCACTGTTCAGCGACCCAATTACCCGCGTAGGCGGCGAAAAATTCAGCTACCCGGTGCCCACCTACCAGGCATTGAAGGGCATTTATGAAAGCTGCTATTGGAAACCAACGTTCACCTGGGTAATTGATGAACTGCGCGTGATGAACCCGATTGAAAGACAATCCAAAGGCATCCGTCCCATTATGTATAACAATGGAAAAAACGATCTTTCCATCTATACGTACCTTTCCGATGTTTGCTACCAGGTGCGGGCACATTTTGAATGGAACGAACATCGCCCAGACCTGGAAAAAGACCGCAATGAAAACAAACATTACGCTATTGCAAAGCGTATGTTGGAACGCGGCGGCAGAAGAGATATCTTTTTGGGAACACGCGAATGCCAGGGGTATATTGAACCCTGCATTTTTGGCCTGGGAAAAGGGCATTATGATGATGTTTCATCCCTGGACCTAGGCCTAATGGAGCACGGCATTACCTATGCGGACGAAAACGGGAAAGGCGTGATGCAGGAACGCTTTTGGCACCCGGTAATGCAGAACGGAAAAATCTGTTTTGCCGCCCGGAAGAATGCGAAATTGTGCGCGATATCCACCCGCAAAAGATGAAGACCTTTACGCTGGGTGAAACAGTCAGCGACTGCGATGATTTGTACAGGGAGGTGATACAGAAATGAGCTGGCTTAGCTATTGCTATAAAACCTACCAGAATAGCGTGTCAGAAATTGGAAAGCAGCAGCCTGGGAAAGTTCCACTACAGCCGGTGGCTCACACGACGCAACAGGTCAACATTGAAGTGGAGCTGGACAAGGACGGAAACTTTCAGTATGCAGGCTTGCTGGCACACGATCACAGGACAACGATCATTCCTTGCACAGAGGAATCTTCGGCGCGGACATCCGGCATGGTGCCGCACCCGCTAGTGGATAAACTGCAATATATTGCGGCAGATTATCCCACTTTTGGTGGTAGTAAAGAATCCGGATGGCCGCTTTACCACAAGCAGTTACAAGCGTGGTGTACATCTCCTTATGCCCACCCGGCTGTGTGTACAGTCCTGCACTACCTAGAAAAAGAATGCCTGATCGCAGACCTGGTCAAGGCAAATATTTTGTTTATAGATGAAAATGGAACTCTGCCAACAAAATGGCAGGGAAACAAAGAAGACAAGCCCCCTATTTTGGATACGCTGACCGGTAGTGACCAGACGGAATCTTTTGTCCGGTTCCGCGTTGACAATGTTGATTTGTCGCGTGATACAACAGTCCGAGAAAGCTTTATCCGCTTTTATGAAACACAGTTAAAAGATATTGACTATTGCACAGTTCAGGGAATCAAAATGCCGGTTTCTACATTAAGCCCGTATAAGATCCGCAACCCAGGTGACCGTGCAAAGCTGATATCCAGCAATGACAATACGAATTATACTTACCGCGGCCGCTTTGCGGATGCAGCGCAGGCACTTTCGATTGGTTATGAAACAACCCAAAAGGCACACAGCGCCTTGCGATGGTTGGTCAGCAAGCAAGGGGTAAATACAGGGGACCAGACTGTACTTGTTTGGGGAACACAGAACGAAGCAGTACCCAATGTGCTGGGGGATACTCTCGATATTGCCCAGGAATATAATCCACTAGCAGGCGATGATTGGGACGATTTTGAGGAAGATACAGAAAGGTTGCCTGCGGATACCCAAGAAGAAATTGCACGGCAGTTTAACCGGGCCATTCTGGGGTATCAGCACCAGTTGAAGGACAATTCCCAAACGGCGGTCATGATTTTGGATTCTGCTACACCTGGCCGGTTGTCCATCCGGTACTATCAGGAACTGCAGGGCTCTAAGTTGCTTGCCAATATAAAGGATTGGCACGATACGTTCCAATGGCAGCTGGAATACCGCAGTGTAGAGGAGCCGACGGAACTGGGCAAAAAGCCCAAGATCAAGAAAGTTGTCTTTGTTGGTGTGCCTGCCCCGGCGGACATTGCAAAAAGCAGCCTATGGCGAAAAAGTGGATGCAAAGCTGAAACAAGCCACAATCGAACGACTGATTCCCTGTATTACCAATGGGGAGCGCTTCCCGCGGGATTTGATGATCAGCGCGGTAGATCGGGCAACAAACAGCATTGGCCTGGATTATTGGGAACAACAAAAACACAAAACATTGCCTGCGCCCTTGTGCGTGGGTACTATCATAGAAATAAGAAGGTGGATTATCCGATGAATGTTGATGAAACCATTAAAGACCGAAACTATTTGTTTGGGAGAATTTTAGCCTGTGCAGAACAGATTGAAAGACGGGCGTTGATTCAGCAAGGAAATGAGAACGAAAAACGTTTGACAAATGCAGAGCGTTTAAGAACCGCGTTTGCTCTGCACCCGGCAGCAACAACACTTCTTTTAGATAAAAAATTAAATCCGTACCTGAACAGAATGAAAAACCGTAACGGAATGGATAGCCAAAGGTATGCGATGATGCAAGAATTATTACATAAGATTGGCACAGAAAACTTTACGAACAAAAGACTTGGTGAGCTGTATCTGGTTGGCTATGCCGACCAGATGATGGACTTTAAGGCCGAAAATGCAGAATATAAAGCGAAAGCAAAAAAGCAGGAGGAATAAAAAGATGGCTGTGCTGCAGAATAAAATCGACTTTGCACTTGTGATTGCTGTAAACCATGCGAACCCGAACGGTGACCCGCTGAACGGAAACCGCCCGCGCGAAACGTATGAGGGACTGGGTGAAATTTCGGATGTGTGCCTGAAACGCAAGATCCGCAACCGCAGGATGGACCTTGGCCAGAATGTGTTTGTCCAGTCGGACGATCGCTGCAATGATGGCTTCAAAAGCCTGAAAGACCGTGCAGACGGCTGCCCAGCAGTGAAAAAGGCTGAAAAAGATAAAGATGCTTATGCAAAGGCTGCCTGTGAAACCTGGCTGGATGTGCGCAGCTTTGGCCAGGTGTTTGCCTTTAAGGGAAAAGAATCTAAGGGCGATGGTGTTTCCGTTGGCGTGCGCGGCCCGGTATCTATTCATCCGGCTTTCAGCGTGGACCCGATTGATGTCGATGATATCCAGATCACAAAGAGCGTGAACGGTACGACTGGCGAAAAGAAATCAAGCGATACCATGGGTATGAAGCACCGTGTGGCTTTTGGCGTGTACACAACCTTTGGCAGCATTAACTGCCAGCTGGCAGAAAAGACCGGCTTTACAGATGAAGATGCAGAAATCATCAAAGAAACGCTGCGCACACTGTTTGAAAACGATATTTCCTCTGCCCGCCCGGATGGCAGTATGGAGGTGGTTCGCCTGTATTGGTGGCGTCATACCTGCAAAAACGGACAGTATTCTTCGGCAAAGGTCCATCGCTGTCTGCATGTGGAGCTAAAAGAAAGTGTGGCACAAGCACACCGGGTGGAAGATTATAATATTACTTGCGATACCCTGAACGGATTGACACCGGAAGTGTATGATGAATACTGATGACTATCTGCAAATGTCTGGCATCCAGCACTTTGCATTCTGCCGCCGCCAATGGGCACTTGCGTACTTGGAACAACAATGGTCCGAAAACCAACGCACCGCCGAAGGCCGCCTGCAGCATACCCGCTGCCATGATGTTACCCTGACGGAAAAGCGCGGCGATTTGCTGATCGCCCGCGGTATGAGGGTCGTCAGCCACCGCTTAAAACTGACCGGCGACTGCGATGTGGTAGAGTTTCACAAGGATCCAAACGGCGTGTCATTGCAGGGCCGCCGCGGCCTGTGGCAGCCCATGCCCGTGGAATATAAGCATGGCCGCAGCAAGGTAAACGCTGCCGACCGTTTGCAACTCTGCGCACAGGCCATGGCGCTGGAAGAAATGCTGGTGTGCGAGGTGCCGGAAGGGGAAATCTTTTATGAAGAAACCCGGCAGCGGGAACATGTTTCCCTGACACCGGTACTGCGCAGCACCGCGCAGACCATGGCGGATGAGATGAACCGCCTGTTTGCGCGCGGCTATACCCCAAAAAGCAAACCCGGCAAGCATTGCAATGCCTGCTCACTGAAAGAGCTTTGCCTGCCGGCGCTGTATCAGCAGGCAGACCCGGCGGCGTATCTGCGGGAGCATATTGAGGAGGGCGCGCCATGAGAAAGCTGCTCAACACCCTGTTTGTCATCAATGAGGACGCTTACCTGACATTGGATGGCGAAAACCTTGTTGTTACCCGCAATAAGCAGGAAACCCACCGCTATGCCCTGCATACGCTGGAAGGTATCGTCTGCTTTACTTACGCGGGTGCCAGCCCCGCTTTGATGGGAGCTTGTGCCCGGCGGGGCATTGACCTTTGCTTTTTTGACCCGTATGGCAGATTTCAGGCCCGCACCGTGGGGAAGAACGCGGCAATGTGCTGCTGCGTCAGACGCAGTACCGCGTGTCGGATGACCCGGCCCAGAGCTGTCGCTATGCCCGGAGCTTTATCCTTGGTAAAGTGTATAACGCACGCTGGGTGCTGGAACGCGCAACCCGCGATCATCCCCAGCGTGTCCCGGTCGAAAAACTGAAACGCACCTCCACCCAGCTGGCCGCCGCGCTGCCGCTGATACAGACCAGCGATGATCCGGAACAGCTGCGTGGCCTGGAAGGAGAGGCAGCCCAGCGCTACTTTGACTGCCTGAATGACCTGATTCTGCAGCAAAAGCAGGATTTTGTGTTTGAGGGCCGTAGCCGCCGTCCACCGCTGGACAATGTGAATGCGCTGCTTTCGTTTGCCTACAGCATGCTGGCGCGGGAGTGTGCATCCGCCTTGACCGCTGTGGGCCTGGACCCTTATGTTGGCTTTATGCACCGCCCGCGCCCCGGCCGCAAAAAGTCTGGCACTTGACCTGATGGAAGAACTGCGGGCGGTTTATGCAGACCGGCTGGTCATCAGCTGCATCAATCAAAAGATCATCACGGCAAAACACCTGCAAAAACAGGAAAATGGTGCCGTACTGCTGACGGATGATGGCCGCAAAGCTTTCCTGACCGCATGGCAGAACAAAAAGAAGGAAGAAATCACCCATCCGTTTTTGAAAGAAAAACTGCCCTGGGGGCTGGTGCCCTATGTTCAAGCGCTTTTGCTGGCCCGTGCTCTGCGCGGCGACCTGGAAGTGTACCCACCGTTTTTCTGGAAGTGAGGTGCCGTTATGTTGGTGCTTGTAACCTATGATGTCAACACCGAAACAGCCGCCGGTCGTCGCAGGCTGCGCAAAGTAGCAAAAGTCTGTGTAGACTACGGCCAGCGGGTGCAAAACTCTGTATTTGAGTGCCTGCTGGATGCCGCGCAATACACGATGTTCAAAGCAAAATTGACCGAACTGATCGATTCGGAATCGGACAGCCTGCGCTTTTATCAACTGGGAAACCATTACAAAAGCAAAGTCGAGCATGTGGGTCTGCACCCGGATTTTGATCAGGATGGAATCTTGTTTGCTTAGTGCGAGGAGAAGGCAATCATAAAATTCCCAGTTCCTTCGCACCAGAAAATATGGAAAAAACAGGGGCAGAAAGGGTAAAATACAGCCTTGCCTGTCAGCATGAAGATGCAATCCCCATAAAATTTGTTTCATATGCGCAAAAGTGCCCTACTGTTTTGTGCACTTTTTGCTGTCGCTCTCCGCAAGGAGGCGTGGATAAAAAAGTAATTACCGCTTGCTGAACTCCTGCGCCATAATGGTCGCTCTCCGCAAGGAGAGCGTGGATAGAAAAACCTGCTGGATGAATACAACGCCCAGCAGGGCACCCGTCGCTCTCCGCAAGGAGAGCGTGGATAGAAAAAGCAAGCAAACCCCGCAGGGTCCTGAAATGCGATAACGTCGCTCTCCGCAAGGAGAGCGTGGATAGAAAATTCCGTTGAACAGCCGGCATCGGCACGGTCCTTGGTCGCTCTCCGCAAGGAGAGCGTGGATAGAAAATCCACGGGAATCAGACCATTGTTGAAGTTGGCGAGGTCGCTCTCCGCAAGGAGAGCGTGGATAGAAAAAAACGGAAAACGCCGTACTGTTTTTGATGACGGCCGGGTCGCTCTCCGCAAGGAGAGCGTGGATAAAAAGATATGGCACCCTATATGGTGGCCCGATTTAAAATTGTCGCTCTCCGCAAGGAGAGCGTGGATAGAAAAGTATTATGTCTGAAGCAATGACCAAGTCCGAGAGTCGCTCTCCGCAAGGAGAGCGTGGATAAAAAAAGATGGCAAAGGGCGGTGAACTGTTATGACGGCAGTCGCTCTCCGCAAGGAGAGCGTGGATAGAAAATTGATACTCATCCAGGATTATAATGCTAGTGTTTGTCGCTCTCCGCAAGGAGAGCGTGGATAAAAAAAGTGTAGTAGCATACTCTTATTATAATCGGCCCGGTCGCTCTCCGCAAGGAGAGCGTGGATAGAAAAGTCCACATAAGTAATTCTGCTTCCGCGTTGCCAAGGTCGCTCTCCGCAAGGAGAGCGTGGATAGAAAAAAAGAGCAAAGAGGAATCCACAAACACCGCGGGGTCACGTCGCTCTCCGCAAGGAGAGCGTGGATAGAAAAGACTGTGTGGGCTATTGAGCATGCGTACCAGCTGTCGCTCTCCGCAAGGAGAGCGTGGATAGAAAAAATCCCAGGTTCTGCCTATGATCGTGACATCTAGGCGTCGCTCTCCGCAAGGAGAGCGTGGATAGAAAAAAGTGTCCTCCCTATCCCAAAGCCCAAGCATCTTGTCGCTCTCCGCAAGGAGAGCGTGGATAAAAAATGGCATACATTGACGGATACGCCGCTTCTGCGGCTGTCGCTCTCCGCAAGGAGAGCGTGGATAGAAAAAGTTCCCCTGTGGCAGACCGAGGAATACAAGGCCATTGTCGCTCTCCGCAAGGAGAGCGTGGATAAAAAATACGGGCTTCGCGGGGCTCCTCATATTCACAGCACGTGTCGCTCTCCGCAAGGAGAGCGTGGATAGAAAAATGGCTTCAAGCCGTTGCCGCGCCGCTTCATCGGGTCGCTCTCCGCAAGGAGAGCGTGGATAGAAAAGTATTAAGGTCAGCATACTATTCACCCCCGCCGAAGTCGCTCTCCGCAAGGAGAGCGTGGATAAAAAGGCATCAAACTTGGCGTTGAGTGGCGCAACAAACCGTCGCTCTCCGCAAGGAGAGCGTGGATAGAAAAGGCATACCATCGCCAAAAGGTTATTGCAATCGCGTCGCTCTCCGCAAGGAGAGCGTGGATAGAAAAGTAGGTGCCGACCGGGATAAACAGCGGGATTGCTGTCGCTCTCCGCAAGGAGAGCGTGGATAGAAAAGCATCGTGGGGCCGTCGGCATACAGTACCTCAAGTTGTCGCTCTCCGCAAGGAGAGCGTGGATAGAAAAAAGCAAAGACGAATCGACAAAAACAGCGGGGTCGCGTCGCTCTCCGCAAGGAGAGCGTGGATAGAAAAACCTTGCTGCCATTTGACAAAATCGTCAATGCTGAGTCGCTCTCCGCAAGGAGAGCGTGGATAGAAAAAATGATACATCAAAAAAAAAACCGCAACCCGGCAGTCGCTCTCCGCAAGGAGAGCGTGGATAAAAAAATGGACGACTTAGAACCATCCACAACACGGAGATGTCGCTCTCCGCAAGGAGAGCGTGGATAGAAAAAATGATACATCAAAAAAACCGCAACCCGGTCGCTCTCCGCAAGGAGAGCGTGGATAAAAAAGTTGATGTGGTACCAGTGCAATACCGTGGTCAAGGTCGCTCTCCGCAAGGAGAGCGTGGATAAAAAAGTCTGTTATACTATAGATAATAAAAGAAAGGTGTGTCGCTCTCCGCAAGGAGAGCGTGGATAAAAATTGAGCGGGTCGATAAAATTTTGAAGTGAAAATACGTCGCTCTCCGCAAGGAGAGCGTGGATAAAAAGGTCAAATTGCTGCTGATCTCCTCGGAACTAATAGTCGCTCTCCGCAAGGAGAGCGTGGATAAAAATCGATTTTCCCGTTGTTCCTGCCGAGCTCACGACGTCGCTCTCCGCAAGGAGAGCGTGGATAGAAAATGGCATACATTGACGGATACGCCGCTTCTGCGGCTGTCGCTCTCCGCAAGGAGAGCGTGGATAGAAAAAAACGGCAATAGGGCTAATCTTGCGCAGCGCGTTGCGTCGCTCTCCGCAAGGAGAGCGTGGATAGAAAAGTTAATCTTGTACATATCCACGCTCTGACCGTTGGTCGCTCTCCGCAAGGAGAGCGTGGATAGAAAAATGGCTTCAAGCCGTTGCCGCGCCGCTTCATCGGGTCGCTCTCCGCAAGGAGAGCGTGGATAGAAAAGTATTAAGGTCAGCATACTATTCACCCCCGCCGAAGTCGCTCTCCGCAAGGAGAGCGTGGATAGAAAAGCCCTGAAAGATCAAAGCCTTGATTATGGCAAAGAGTCGCTCTCCGCAAGGAGAGCGTGGATAGAAAAATAACGCGACAAGCAACCCCGTGAACAAGCTGAAAGTCGCTCTCCGCAAGGAGAGCGTGGATAGAAAAGCTGTATGGGTGCCCGAACTGGTATGGCTGTATTGGTCGCTCTCCGCAAGGAGAGCGTGGATAGAAAAAGCAAGTAAGCCCCGGAGGGTCCTAAAATGCGATAAGTCGCTCTCCGCAAGGAGAGCGTGGATAGAAAAATATAATACAAGTCTTGACCGGCCACACCTTTAAGTCGCTCTCCGCAAGGAGAGCGTGGATAGAAAATTGTCGCCTCCATTACAACATAAGTGTCGTGTGCGTCGCTCTCCGCAAGGAGAGCGTGGATAGAAAAATTGCGGTCAGCCTTTCTTGATGTCATCCAGGGCCGTCGCTCTCCGCAAGGAGAGCGTGGATAAAAAGTCAGTACCTGGGCATTGAAACAGATCCCCTTGACGTCGCTCTCCGCAAGGAGAGCGTGGATAGAAAAATCATGGTGGATGACCCTAGCATTGCATTAACGGCGTCGCTCTCCGCAAGGAGAGCGTGGATAGAAAATTGGAAGCGGTATCTATGGTGCGGTGGACACTGCCGTCGCTCTCCGCAAGGAGAGCGTGGATAGAAAAATTACCAACGAGCTGCTGACCGCCCTGAAAACCAGTCGCTCTCCGCAAGGAGAGCGTGGATAGAAAAGGGAGGTGTCGAACTTGGATAGATGGCTTGCGGGGTCGCTCTCCGCAAGGAGAGCGTGGATAGAAAAAATTTTGGGGTTCGGATTCACTTTCCTCCAAGTACGTCGCTCTCCGCAAGGAGAGCGTGGATAGAAAACTCGACATATGTAATCCGGCTTCCACGTTGCCAAGGTCGCTCTCCGCAAGGAGAGCGTGGATAGAAAAGTCAGCCTCAATACAATTAAGTATGCAGACCCCATGTCGCTCTCCGCAAGGAGAGCGTGGATAGAAAAACGGACAGGGGGCCAATCGTGTAACTCAACGTTGGTGGTCGCTCTCCGCAAGGAGAGCGTGGATAGAAAATTTGCACCCCAGGTCATAAACTCCGCATAACTGGTCGCTCTCCGCAAGGAGAGCGTGGATAGAAAAAGTGCAATATGCTAGTGCCCACAAATAACAGTACCGTCGCTCTCCGCAAGGAGAGCGTGGATAGAAAATTCGCACCCCATGTCATAAACTCGGCGTAACTGTGTCGCTCTCCGCAAGGAGAGCGTGGATAGAAAAGACACAATCTGTCAAGGGCTTTGGCAGCTTGCCAGTCGCTCTCCGCAAGGAGAGCGTGGATAGAAAACGTACATAGTATGGTCATATAGTCCATGTACCTGCAGTCGCTCTCCGCAAGGAGAGCGTGGATAGAAAACTATGGGGCTTGACGGGAGGTTCAAATTGTAATGTCGCTCTCCGCAAGGAGAGCGTGGATAGAAAAAATCCCCAGTATCGGCACCTTGCGAAGCACCCACAAGTCGCTCTCCGCAAGGAGAGCGTGGATAGAAAAGTAACAACATCCCAAGTAACTGCCCGTCCTGCGCGTCGCTCTCCGCAAGGAGAGCGTGGATAGAAAAATGAATCCAATGGTACATTGCACAAAGTCGCAAGTCGCTCTCCGCAAGGAGAGCGTGGATAGAAAAACGAAAGCGAGTAAAAGATGAAAAAGAACAAGCTAGTCGCTCTCCGCAAGGAGAGCGTGGATAGAAAAGCCAGCATACCCGAAAAGGGCCAGGTGGCGCTGAAGTCGCTCTCCGCAAGGAGAGCGTGGATAGAAAAATGGGTGGTGCAGCGGCGAAGAAGGCCGCCTTCAGTCGCTCTCCGCAAGGAGAGCGTGGATAGAAAAGTTGCAATGCCAGCGGGTGCAAGCTCAATGCTGTTGTCGCTCTCCGCAAGGAGAGCGTGGATAGAAAAGCTCTGAGCTACTGGATATGGAAAACCGATAAATTGTCGCTCTCCGCAAGGAGAGCGTGGATAGAAAAATTCCACGTACGTAATCCGACTACCACGTTGCCAAGGTCGCTCTCCGCAAGGAGAGCGTGGATAGAAAAAAAGCACCCGAAGCCAGCCGAGCAAACCCAGAGCCGTCGCTCTCCGCAAGGAGAGCGTGGATAGAAATAACGTTACGGCGGGCAACGTATTTGCAGATTTTGGTCGCTCTCCGCAAGGAGAGCGTGGATAGAAATGCGTCTGCCTGCTGGTGGCGCGGAATAGCAAGGGGTCGCTCTCCGCAAGGAGAGCGTGGATAGAAATATGACCTGGGGCGCCAAAAAGTACGCTACCACCGTCGCTCTCCGCAAGGAGAGCGTGGATAGAAATGCAAGATTGCCGCTAATCTCGTTGGGGTCTATGTGTCGCTCTCCGCAAGGAGAGCGTGGATAGAAATTGCAGTATACCGGCAATCCGACAGCGTTTGGCAGCCGTCGCTCTCCGCAAGGAGAGCGTGGATAGAAATGCAAGATTGCCGCTAATCTCGTTGGGGTCTATGTGTCGCTCTCCGCAAGGAGAGCGTGGATAAAATTGCAGTATACCGGCAATCCAACAGCGTTTATAGCGTCGCTCTCCGCAAGGAGAGCGTGGATAGAAATACCTTATGTAGTGCGCCTGTGTGCAGGTGGCCTGATGTCGCTCTCCGCAAGGAGAGCGTGGATAGAAATACAGTGCAGACAAGCTCGTTGCTGGAATTGTTGGAGTCGCTCTCCGCAAGGAGAGCGTGGATAGAAATTTTTTTGCGGTGCACAGTACCAGAAAAGGTGGTGTCGCTCTCCGCAAGGAGAGCGTGGATAGAAATAGCATACCCCTCTGCTACCATCCCGCACTTTTCCAGTCGCTCTCCGCAAGGAGAGCGTGGATAGAAATGTCATCACGCGTCAGCCCTCTATCCAAAAGCAGCTGGTCGCTCTCCGCCAGGAGAGCGTGGATAGAACTTGCAGTATACCGGCAATCCGACAGCGTTTGGCAGCGTCGCTCTCCGCAAGGAGAGCGTGGATAGAAATGTTGCGGCCCCCTGCGTGCTCTTTGCCGGCGGAATGTCGCTCTCCGCAAGGAGAGCGTGGAATGTTTCTCTTTCTGACTGTTCAGGGTGGTTTTGTTCATGCGGATATCCGCTTTAATTTTAAAAATTGCTATAGTAAAGAACTCTCGCATAAAATAATATAAAAATATTATATTATCTACTTGACAAAGGTACCCCGGCGGGGTATATAGTGAATATACCCCGCCGGGGTACCTTGCATGTGATGGGAGGGTAATATAATGCAGGAAAACGAAAAGAAGGAACCGTGTTGCTGCTGTGCACACAAAACAAAGCATCGCAGTGAAGAAGAGTATAAAAGCCTGGTCCACAGACTGAACCGGATCGAAGGGCAGATTCGGGGCATCCGTGGGATGGTGGAAAACGAAGCGTATTGTCCGGATATTCTGGTGCAGTCGGCGGCGGTAACGGCGGCGATGAACGCGTTCAACCGTGAGCTGCTGGCAAACCATATCCGCACCTGTGTGGCGGATGATATCCGTGCCGGGAATGACGAAGTTGTGGATGAGCTGCTGAAAACGCTGCAGAAACTGATGAAATAAGCATTGCCTGCACAAAATAGCAGAAGCAGAACATGAAATAAATGCACGAGTGTTTGAGCCAGCAAAAATGCCATGCCAGTGCCCAGTACGATTGTTTTTCTGTTCACAAACATCGGTAAAAGTTTGTGTAACATTACCAGAGCCATGAATAAATGCCAGTCATTCCCTGTGAGAGGGTGTGGATAGAAATGCCGCATCAGCCTTGGTTGCCCCTAACGTATCGCTCTCCGCAAGGAGAGTGTGGATAGAAATGGTAACCTCAATAATACGTCGAATTGCAGACTAGCCGCTCACCAAAAGGGGAGTGAGGATAGGGCAACACCGCACAATTCCCGCCTTGCGGCTTAAGCACCGCTCCGGCGGCTGCGGCACGGCATCTGCGTTGCCAAAATGCTCGATAATGTCGGGTTGCGGTACCCGCATCGTGCTTCGGGGGCAAAAGCCCCTCGCACTCTGCGACCACTGCCCCTGCTTCGGTTCGCTGTTTCCGCCACTGGCGGCGCTCACCTTTGCAGCATCCAGTATTATCTGCGCTTTTGGCTTGGCATCTGCCGCACCTCGCTCGCCGTATCGGCACTTAGAATTATGCGGTATTGCCATAGAAACAACTCAAACATCAACAACCCGTGTTCAAACACCAAAGCGAAACCACTCACCAATCATCACACAGGAATTATAGAATCACTACCGCAAAAGAGAGGAAACAGGAGGAAAGAAGTGGAACAATATAACGTAACCGGGATGAGCTGCGCCGCGTGCAGTGCCCGGGTGGAAAAAGCCGTCAGCAAAGTGCCGGGCGTTACATCCTGCTCGGTCAGCCTGCTGACCAATTCCATGGGTGTGGAGGGCACCGCCGCTCCGGCAGATATTGTGGCCGCAGTGGAAGCCGCAGGCTATGGCGCAAGCCCTAAAAACGCTGCCGCCCAGTCCGCCGCGCCGTCAGCAGATGCCTTAAAAGATACCGAGACCCCGCGCCTCAAACGCCGCCTGATTGCCTCGCTGGTCTTCTGGGTGGTGCTGATGTACTTCTCCATGGGGCACATGCTATGGAACTGGCCGCTGCCGGGCTTTATGCAGGGCAACCATGTGGCAATGGGTATTTTACAGATGCTGCTCACCATTATCATCATGGTCATCAACCAAAAGTTCTTTATCAGCGGCTTTAAGGCGCTGTGGAACCGTGCCCCCAATATGGATACCCTGGTATCCCTTGGTGCTACCGCGGCCTTTGGCTACAGCACTTACGCTCTGTTTGCCATGACGGTGGCCCAGGTGCAGGGGGATGCCATGGCCGTGATGGGCTATATGGAGGAGTTTTATTTTGAATCCGCCGCAACCATCCTGACCCTGATCACGGTGGGCAAAACGTTGGAAGCCCGCTCCAAGGGCAAGACCACCGATGCCCTGAAAGGCCTGATGAACCTGGCCCCCAAAACCGCAACGCTGCTGCGCAATGGGGCGGAAGTTACTGTTCCCATCGAACAGGTGCAGCAGGGCGATGTGTTTGTGGTGCGTCCCGGCGAGAATATCCCCGTTGACGGCGTGGTGCTGGAAGGCAGCAGCGCGGTGAACGAATCGGCCCTGACCGGTGAGAGCATCCCGGTGGATAAGGCCGAAGGCGACAGCGTGAGCGCCGCAACCCTGAACCAATCCGGCTTTTTGCGCTGCCGTGCCACCCGCGTGGGTCAGGATACCACGCTGGCTCAGATCATCCAGATGATCAGCGATGCCGCAGCCACCAAGGCACCCATTGCCAAAATTGCAGACCGCGTCTCCGGTGTGTTTGTGCCGACCGTCATCACCCTGGCGGTCATCACCACCATTGTCTGGCTGCTGGCAGGGCAGACGGTCGGTTTTGCCTTGGCCCGCGGTATTTCAGTGCTGGTCATCAGCTGCCCCTGCGCGCTGGGCCTGGCAACGCCTGTTGCCATCATGGTTGGCAATGGTGTGGGCGCTAAAAACGGTATTCTCTTCAAGACCGCGGTTTCGCTGGAGCAGACCGGTAAAACCGAGATCGTTGCCCTGGATAAAACTGGCACCATCACCAGCGGCGAGCCGCGCGTGACGGACATCCTGCCCGCAGACGGTGTGACGGAGCAGGTACTGATGAGCCTTGCCGCTGCCTTGGAGCAGAAGAGTGAACACCCGCTGGCCCGCGCTGTGCTGCAAAAGGCACAGGGGGATAACCTGCCCCCCCGCCGAGGTGGCAGATTTCCAGGTTCTGCCCGGCAACGGCCTGACGGCTGTGCTGAACGGCAGTACCCTGTACGGCGGCAACGCCAAGCTGATGCAGACCCTTGGCGTGGCGGTGCCGCAAAAGATGGCATCCAGCGCCGAAGCACTGGCCGCCCAGGGCAAAACCCCGCTGTTCTTTGCCAAGGATGGCACCATGCAGGGCGTTATCGCGGTGGCGGACGTCATCAAGGCGGACAGCCCGCAGGCTGTGCGTGAATTGCAGGGCATGGGCATCCGTGTTGTGATGCTGACCGGCGATAACGAGCGCACCGCCAAAGCCATTGGTGCACAGGCCGGTGTGGACGAAGTGATTGCCGGTGTGCTTCCCGATGGCAAGGAAGCTGTGATCCGCAGCCTGAAAAACAAGGGACGCGTGGCCATGGTGGGCGATGGCATCAACGATGCACCGGCCCTGACCCGCGCGGATGTCGGTATTGCCATTGGCGCCGGTACGGATGTTGCGATTGACGCCGCTGACGTTGTGCTGATGAAGAGCCGCCTGAGCGATGTGCCCGCCGCCATCCGCCTGAGCCGCGCTACTCTGCACAATATCCACGAAAACCTGTTCTGGGCCTTTGCCTACAATGTGTTGGGCATCCCCCTGGCGGCAGGTGTCTTTATCCCGCTGCTGCACTGGCAGATGAACCCGATGTACGGCGCTGCGGCCATGAGCCTGTCCAGCTTCTGCGTGGTTTCCAACGCACTGCGGCTGAACCTGTTCGATATTCGTAGAACCAAACATGACCATAAACGCAAAGCACACAAAACAAGCAAAAAGGAGAACACGACCATGAATAAGACCATTAAAATTGAAGGCATGATGTGCGGCCATTGCGAAGCAACCGTGAAAAAGGCACTGGAAGCGCTGGACGGTGTTTCCGCCGCCGAAGTAAGCCACACCGCCGGTACCGCTGTTGTAACGCTGGATAAGCCGGTGGATGACACTGTGCTGAAAAAAAGCCGTTGAGGACAAAGATTATACCGTGACTGGCATTGAATAATCCCGGCTCAAAAGCAAAGGAATAAGCATGAAAGCGCCCGCACGCTGCCTTGCAGCAGGCGGGCACTTTTTGTTGTGGCCCCGCGGTAAAACAGAAAAACTGAAAAAATATTTTGAAAAGCATTCTAATATTATTTACGAAAATCATAACAGAAGGATAACAAAACAATATGATTTGGCCAGTTGCACTTGCACTATAGTGGATAATATTATGGCAATACCGCATAATTCTAAGTGCCGATACGGCGAGCGAGGTGCGGCAGATGCTAAGCCAAAAGCGCAGATAATACTGGATGTCTTATCGAGCATTTTGGCAACGCAGATGCCGTGCCGCAGCTGCCGGAGCGGTGCTTAAGCCGCTAGGCGGGATTTGTGCGGTGTTGCCTTATACAATCTACATAAAAGATGGGTGCGCCCGTCTTACCCAGCCAACACGAGGGGGCAACACAGATGTATATCAATTTTGGTTCCATCAACAGCCGCCAGGCTGCGGACGGCAGCTGTACTGCACCGCTTACAGTGGATTCCTGCGGAACATGCCGATTGAAAAAGCACGCCAGCCTGCCAACTATTACGCGGTATGATGAAAATGCGTATCAGCTGTTTTATATCGCTGCGGGCAAGGCGCACTTCTGGTTTGATGATGCCGAGCATGTGGTAACAGCGGGTCATATGGTGCTGTACCGCCCGCAGGAAGAGCGCCGCTATATCTACTATCTTGAGGACCACCCGGAGGTGTTCTGGGTCTATTTTTCCGGCAGCGAGGCCGCTGCAGTGCTGCAGGCGCATGAGATTCCGCTGGATGGCCATGTGTTTTACAGCGGCATTATGCCGGAGTACAAAAATACTTTCCGCCGCATGATCCAGGAATTGCAGCTCTGCCAGTACGCCTATCGGGATTATACGGCCGGGTTGTTCCAGATGATGCTGGTGCTGGTCAGCCGCCAGCGGCAGGAACGGCGGTCGATCAACGGCACTACGCGGGAGCAGATCGAAGCCGCAGCCGCCTATTTTAACGAGAATTATACTGCCCGCATCAATGTGGATGAATACGCCGAGTCCCTGCACATGAGCACGGCATGGTTCATCCGTAGCTTCAAACAGTATGTGGGCTTGTCGCCCGCACGGTATATCCAGTCGCTGCGTATCGTCAATGCACAGCGCTTGCTGGAACGCACCAAATACAGCATCGGTGAAGTTTCCGAGATCGTCGGGTATGATAACCCGCTGTATTTCAGCCGTGTGTTCAAAAAGGAAACCGGGCTTTCCCCGCGCAGTACCGCAAAGCGGAGCGGGCAGGCGAACAGCCGTCCGACCCGCAGGAAGAGGACGCCTGCATCCCCAATATCGACAAAAACCGCAATTCATAGTATAATACCCCCATACACTTTGGTATGGGGGCTTTTTATGTTTGCAGCAGCAATTTGTGTCAGCATCCTGTTGGGGGTGCTGGTTTGGGCACTGCCGGGGCGGCTGTGCGACCGCAGGGCAACCCATGCGGATGTACTGGCCGGGCCGGGCATTGTGCTGGCAGTGTGGATCATCGCAGCATGTGTGTTTGCCCAGCCGGGGCTGGCGCAGGGGTTTGATCTGTTCCGCCTGCTGGCCATCAATGGGGCGGCACTGTGGGCCTGCGGCACTGTGTTGTTACTCCGCCTGCGCAGCGGGCGGCGGTACCGCACACTTTGGACGGTTGCTGCGCTGCTGATTGCCGCCATCGGCCTGGAAGTATTCGTGGGCAACGCACCCTATTTTGCAACCCACGGCTACCAGCCCGTTGACCTGTGCGCCTATTTGCAGGATGCCCCAGTGGATGGGGAGCCGATTGCTTTGAACGATGAGCACAGTACCCTTACCTTTACCGGCATCCATCAGCCGTTGTATAACGTTGCGCTGGATGGCGTTGTCTACCAGTATGACGGCAACTATCCGCAGGATCAGAACCCGCTGTTTATCCTGTGGGTGTCCGGTACCGACGAAGCCAGCACCGCCCCGCGCCAGAGCTGGCAGTGGCAGGCGGCCCCGCGAGCGGCACGCAGCCTGGTGCGCACGCTGGATTTTTCCGGCGCGGTAGATACCCTGACCCTGCAAGCGGAGGGCTATAGCGGAGAGTACCGCAGTTATGACCTGAACTATACCGTGCAGGCGGTTCTGGCCAATGTACCCCGCCCGATGGATTTCTCGCTGCTGCGGCTGGCAGCGGTGTATCTGGCACTGCTGGCCTTGTGGGGGCTGCGCCCCGGCGCTGCCGCGTGGCACGAAGCCTACCTGACCCACCGCGCCAAATACCGCCCGGCGGTGCTGGTGCTGGGCTGCATGCTCTGCCTGCTGGCCGCAGCGGCCCCTTTGCCGATGCCCGCAACTCCGGCGTGGCGACCTCGTTTTATAATGTCGAAAACTGGGACGGCGAAAGCCGCATCACCTTCACCCAGCATATCAGCGATTGGCAGAATGATTCCGCTGCGCAGTACGGCGCTTTGGCCCACAGCCTGCTGAATGGCCGCCTGGATCTGCAGCGCGACCCGCCCGCCACCATGGCGGAGATGCAGAACCCTTACGATACCGCCGCCCGTCAGAGCGCGGCCCCGGATGCTTTGTGGGATGTTGCTTATTATCAGGGGCGGTACTATGTTTACTTTGGCATTGTGCCGTGCCTGCTGTTCCAGCTGCCGTTTGAGCTGCTGACCGGCGTACCGGACCTGCCGCCCAGCTTGGCCATGATCGTGATGGCCTGGCTGCTGATTTTGGCAGTGTTTGGTTTGGTGCGGCAGGCTGCGCAGCGCTGGTTCCCGTCCGCCTCAGCGGCGGCCTGCCTGCTGGCTGCGGCGGGCATTGCGGGCGGTAGCCAGGTGTACTACCTGCTGCTGCGCCCCTCGGTGTATGAATACGCCATCCTGTGCGGCGCGGCATTTGTGCTGCTGGCCCTGTGGCAGTGGCTGTGCGCCGCCAACACCCCGGTGCAGCACCATGGCAAAATCATGCTGCACATGGCGCTTGGCAGCCTGTGCATGGCGCTGGTGGCGGGATGCCGCCCCCAGATGGAGCTGTTTGCCGTGCTCTGCCTGCCGATCTTCTGGCCGCAGTATATCCGGCAAAAACGCTTGCGCAGCAAGCAGGGAATAACCGAAGCCATCGCCTTTGTTCTGCCGGTTATTCTGGTAGCCCTGGGGCTGATGGCCTACAATGCCGCGCGGTTCGGCTCGCCGTTTGATTTTGGCGCCAATTACAACCTGACCAGCAACGATATGACCCACCGCGGCTTCCGCATTGGGCGGATGGCCCCGGCGTTGTTCACCTATTTCCTGTCCCTGCCGGTGGTGCAGGCGGTGTTCCCCTACCTGGCGGGTACCAAAATGCAGACAAACTTTATGGGTATGACCATTACCGAAGTATTTTACGGCGGTGCCCTGGTCAGCCTGCCGCTGCTGTGGGCCTTTGCGGCCCTGCCTTTGCTGCGCCGCCGTATGGCAAGGCAGAAAGACCTGCGCGCCATGGTGCTGCTGCCCGTGCTGCTGGCTGTTATTCTGGCCGGGTTGGACTGCCAGATGGCCGGTGTGCTCTACCGCTATCTCAGCGACTATTTAACCCCGCTGCTGTTCGCCGCCGCATTGGTCTGGCTGTGGGCCGAAAGCGCCCTTGCCCCGCGTGTGCAGGCCGCCGCATCGGGCAGCATCCTGCATACCGTGCAGCACATGCTGCAGGGGGCGATGCTGGCAGCTGTTGCCGTGGGGATCTGTTACAGCTTCTGTGTCTACTTTGCTGCGGAACCGGGCCTTCTGGGCCAGAATCCCGCGCTGTACCAGAATGTCAGCCGTCTGGTGCAGTTCTGGCTGTAAAATCAGGGCGAAAATAAAATTCCGCAAAATTCAAATTAGATAAAATAAAAGCATATGCCCCATGTCAGCCGGGAAAATCCGGCCAGTCAGGAGAGCATGTGCTTTTTATTTTTATATGGGCATTCTGTATGGATCGTTTTCGGATGGAATAAATATAAAAAATCCTGCAAACAGGATAGCGGCCCCGTTTGCAGGCCATTCAGCTCAAAATTTAATAGGTGATGATCACGCCCTGGTCCTGTGCGTAAAAGCTGCACAGACCGCTGCAGGGCACAATATCCACCCGCGCATCTGGCCATTTGGCGTGGATGCCGTGTTCCAACAGGCGGGCGGCGGTCTGGTTGCCGCACTCGCTGATGAGCACTGGGTGCACACCGTCGTAGTTGTCCTCGTCCATCTGCTCCAAAATCTTGGCAAGTACCCGCGCTTCGCCGCGCGTCTTAAAGAAAAAGTCGATTGTGCCATCTTCGGTGCGGCGGCCCAAAACGCGCATGTTCAGCCGCCCGGCAATAAAGCCCACCACGCGGCTGACCCGCCCGGCTTTGGCAAGGTTATCAAAGCTGGCCAGGGCAAACATAATGTGCCCTTTCTGTGTCCAGTTGGCCAGCTCAATGCAGATGGTATCAAAGTTGGTTCCTATCCGGATCAGCTTGTTGGCCAGCTCTGCTGCACCGGCCAGCGCGCCGGAGCAGCTCAGGGTATCCAACACAAAAATCTGCTTTTCGGGGTGTTCTTCCAGCACCATGGTCCGGGCGGCCACGGCGGCGTTATAGCTGCCGGAAAGATTATGGCTGATGGTCAGCGCAATGCAGTTATCGGCCTGCAAAAACTGCTCGGCCCATTCTTCCGGGCTGGGGCAGGCAGTGGTGCTGGCGCCGTTGTAGTCGGTCATGGCCTGCAGCATGGCTTTGGTGTTCAGGGTGGGCAAGTCCACAAACTCGCGCTCGCCAACGCGAATCTTGAATGGAACCAATGCAAACTGAACCCCCGGTGCAGTGTCCGGCAGGGTACGGATCTCACAAGAAGAGTCCGATGCGATCATCCATTCCATAAAAGTCCTCCTGTAACGCAGGCAAAAAGCTGCGTAATCAGCCGGAACAATCCGGCATTTTTTTGGCGCGCTCGTGGCCGCCGTGCCGCGGCGGGGCCAACCCCCAGGCCGCGGATACTATTTTCTAATTCTATTATACGGGCCGCCCAACAAAGCGTCAAGCAATAAAAAACAGCAAGTGTAAAAATTAGCGCCTTTTCCCGGCGGGCTATTGCGCCAATGTGTGCAGCGGGGTATAATATCTATATCTGTTGCTTTTGCCCTCCGGCGCGCCGGGGCTGCTGATAAAAGGAGAAAATAACCCTATGGCTGATTATTACCACTACCGCCAAAAGATAGAAAAACAGCGCCGCCGCCGCAACGCGGTAGTTGCCCTGATGGTGGTGCTGATCATACTGTGTGCAGCTGCAGGCTTTTTCTGGATGTCCCGCCACAATCAGCAGGCGAACACCCCCAGGCGGAGCCTACCATGCCCACAGCGGAAACTGCTGCCACGGCAACCCCGGAGCAGCCCGAACCCACCGCTCAAACGCCGGGTAACCCCAGCGCCTGCTTCCCGCCGTGGATAACGCCGCGTGGGATACAGCCACCCCGGTGGAACAGACCATAGATCTGGAGTACCTGAACACCGATTCCCGCATGGCCGCCCTGCCTGCCCTTGGCACCGTGGAGCGCAGCCACTTTGACACCGTTACTTTTTTGGGCGACAGCATTACCGAGGGCATGGAGTGTTACGCCACCGGCTACCAGAACGCCCATGTGCGTGCCTATCGCGGTGCCGGCCCGGAAAGTGTTGTCTATAACACCACCGTCAAGGATCACATCCGCAATGTGCAGGAACCGGCCTTTGACGCCGTGGTGGAGACCCAGCCCGATGCGCTGTATATCCTGTTCGGCACCAACACCCTGGTCAACGGCAGCGAGGACACCGCCACCAAGTTCATCACCTATTATGAAAAAATGATCGACATGTTCCACGAAAGCCTGCCGAACGTACCGATCTATGTGCAGTCCATCCCCGGCGTTCAGGAATGGGTCAAGGATTCCAAGCCCGGCTTGCAGAATGACCGCATCAAGCTGGTCAACAACCTGCTGGCTAACATGGCGCTGCGCAAGGGCTGCTACTTTGTCAATATTGCCGAAGCCCTGAATCAGCCCGATGGCAGCCAGATTGACGAATACGAAGCCGATGGCATCCACATGCAGCCGGTAGGCTATACCGCCTGGTGCAACTACCTGGCAACCCATACGGCATGGGATCGCCGCAACACCTATGCGGGCGAAAATCCGCTCTATATCCTGGGCAGCTGATGCTGCCCGCGCCTTTATGCAGCATCAACAACATAAGTACAACAAATGCACTGCCAGCCCCCGTTTTGCCGTGGGGCAAGGCGGTGCATTTTGTTCTATTTGCATAGAAAAACGGCGGGATATTTCGCGGTATTAAATCGTTTTTTGTCTAGTTTAACAAGGATTCCTGCAAATGTGTGTCAATTTTACACAAATCGACCCAGCAACTTACGAAAATTTTAGCGCTTTATTACAGAAATCTCTTGAAATTCCGCTGCAAAACAGGTAATATAAATATAGCAAAAACAAATTGGGTGCAGTTTATGCCGGAACAGGCAGCAGGAACAGGATTTCGTGCTGTTCTTTGCATCATCGGCGCATAGCCTGCCTCAATCAGAGGTGTTTCCGGAAACCTAAGGCAACACCGCACAATTCCCGCCTTACGGCTTAAGCACCGCTCCGGCGGCTGCGGCACGGCATCTGCGTTGCCAAAATGCTCGATAAGACATCCAGTATTATCTGCGCTTTTGGCTTAGCATCTGCCGCACCTCGCTCGCCGTATCGGCACTTAGAATTATGCGGTATTGCCCTGGGAACATGATCAAAGGGGCAGCCCGGTCGGCGGTAAACCGGCGCGGTGCATGCCAAAAGGGGGAGATTACAAGGTGAAACAAACACAGTCAGCGGCGAAGCCTTCCGATTTGCCAGTTTACCTGTTCCATCAGGGCAATAACTTTGAAGCCTACCGCTACTTTGGCAGCCACCTGGAAGAGCAGGATGGCCAGCCCGGCGCGGTGTTCCGCGTGTGGGCACCGCACGCCAAAGCAGTTTCCGTTGTGGGCGATTTCAACAGCTGGGTGCCCACCAGCCATCCGATGGAAAGGGTGTCAGACGGCATTTGGGAGCTGTTCATTCCCGGCATCAAAATCTATGATGTTTATAAATACTGCATTACCACCCCGGCGGATGAGCTGGTGTACAAGGCTGACCCGTATGCGTTCCATGCCGAAACCCGCCCGTCCAACGGCAGCAAAGTTTTTGATATTTCCGGCTTTGACTGGCACGATGCCGCATGTGAAGATGCGCAGAAGAAAAATGATGTGATCAACGGCCCGATGAGCATCTACGAGCTGCATGCTGGCAGCTGGAAAATGAAGGAGGACGGTGTCCCCTATAATTATTCCGAACTGGCGGATCAGCTTGTGCCTTATATTAAAGATATGGGCTACACCCATGTGGAGCTGCTGCCCATCACCGAATATCCGTTTGACGGCAGCTGGGGCTATCAGGTCACGGGCTATTTTGCGCCCACCAGCCGTTACGGTACCCCGCACAACTTTATGGAGTTTGTGGATAAGCTGCACGCGGCCGGTATCGGCGTCATTCTGGACTGGGTCCCTGCCCACTTCCCGAAGGACGGCTACGGCATGTAAATGTTTGACGGCGACCCATGCTATGAGGACCCAAACCCCCGCCGCGGTGAGCATAAAGAGTGGGGCACCATGGTGTTCAACTTTGGTATGCCGGAAGTGGAAAGCTTCCTGGTATCCAGTGCGCTGTTCTGGATCGAGCAGTACCATGTGGACGGCCTGCGTGTGGACGCAGTGGCCAGCATGCTGTATCTGGATTACAACCGCCGCGATGGCGAGTGGGAACAAAATGTAAAGGGCGGCAAGGAAAACCTGGAAGCCATTGCGTTCCTGCAAAAGTGCAATACGGCTATCCTGGGCCGCCACCCGCATAAAATGATGATTGCCGAAGAATCCACCGCATGGCCGCTGGTTACCAAACCGGCAGCCGATGGCGGCCTTGGCTTCAACTTCAAATGGAACATGGGCTGGATGAACGATATGCTCAGCTACATGAAGACTGACCCGCTGTTCCGTGCCGGCAACCATAACAAAGTTACGTTCAGCTTCTTCTATGCGTTCAGTGAAAATTTTGTCCTGCCCATCAGCCACGATGAAGTTGTGCACGGCAAGTGCAGCCTGATCAATAAGATGCCCGGTGATTACGAAGCAAAGTTCGCCAACCTGCGCACCTTCTATGGCTATATGATGGCGCTCCCCGGCAAAAAACTGCTGTTCATGGGCCAGGAATTCGGCCAGTTCATTGAATGGGACGAGAAAAAGCAGCTGGATTGGATGCTTCTTGGCTATGATAAGCACCATGAACTGCAAACCTACGTCAAGGATCTGAACCACTTCTACCGTGAGACCGCCTCTCTCTGGCAGGTCGATTACAGCTGGGAAGGGTTCCAGTGGATCGTGCCGGATGATAACAAACAGAGCGTGATCGCGTTCCTGCGCCGGGACGCCAAGGGCAAGATGCTCCTGGTTGTCTGCAACTTTAACCCTGTCCTGCGCGAAAGCTACTCGATGGGCGTGCCCAACCCCGGTACATACAAAGAGCTGATCAACTCGGATGACGTCAAGTATGGCGGTACCGGTGTCAAAAATGGCAGCGTAAAGAGCGTCAAGGGCCCGATGCACGGCTTTGACCAGCATATTGAGGTAACCCTGCCGCCGCTGTCCACCATCTATTTCAGCGTTCCCGCTGCCCGCAAAAAGGCAGGAAAGCCCGCCAAGGCAGAAACTGCCGAAGCAGCCAAACCCGAAAAGGCAGCCAAGCCTGCGGCCACCAAAACTGCCGCCCCCAAAAAGCGCACAGCCAAACCCGTGGCAACAAAACCGGCTGCTAAAAAGCCCAGAGCGGCAAAAACAACCAAGCCCAAAACACCGGTAACGGAATCGTAAACGTCTGGTGTGTAAGGGCGGTACCGGCGGCAACCCGCAGCCGGTGCGGCCCGTGGAGATAAACAAGTTTAAGGGGAGAACAATTATGGCAAAAGAAATGATCGCAATGATCCTGGCTGGCGGCCAGGGTTCGCGCCTCTACGCGCTGACCCAGAAGCTGGCTAAGCCGGCGGTTCCGTTCGGCGGTAAGTACCGTATCATCGACTTTCCGCTGTCCAACTGTGTCAACTCTGATATTGACACCGTTGGCATCCTGACCCAGTATCAGCCGCTGGTCCTGAATGAATACATCGGCAACGGCCAGCCGTGGGACCTTGACCGCCTGCATGGCGGTGTCCATGTGCTGCCGCCCTACCAGCAGGCCACCGGCTCTGACTGGTACAAGGGCACTGCCAACGCAATTTACCAGAACATTTCCTTCATTGACCGTTATGACCCGCAGTACGTCATCATCCTGTCCGGCGACCAGATCTGCAAGCAGGATTACGCTGATTTCCTGCGCTTCCACAAAGAGAAGAACGCCGAGTTCTCGGTTGCCGTTATGGAAGTGCCTTGGAGCGAAGCCCCGCGCTTTGGTCTGATGGTTACGGACGAGAATGACCGCATCAGCGAATTCCAGGAAAAGCCGAAGAACCCCAAGAGCAACCTGGCTTCCATGGGCATTTATATCTTCAACTGGGATATCCTGAAAAAGTACCTCACCGAGGACGAAAACGATCCCAACAGTGAAAACGACTTCGGCAAGAATGTCATTCCCGCACTGTTGCGTGATAACCGCCGCATGTACGCTTACCGTTTCAGCGGCTATTGGAAGGATGTCGGAACCATCTCCAGCCTGTGGCAGGCCAACATGGAGGTCCTGGACCCGAAGCATTCCGGCATCAACATGTTCGATGAGAACTGGAAGATCTACTCCCGCAACACGGGCCGTCCCTGCCAGCGCATTGGTACGGACGCTGACATCGTGAACTCGATGATCACCGAAGGCTGCCAGGTTGACGGCACCGTTAAAAACTCCATCCTGTTCCCCGGCGTTGTGGTCGAAAAAGGGCGCTACTGTTGAAGCAGCCGTTGTTATGGGCGGCACTGTCATCAAGGCTGGCGCAAAGGTCGAACACTGCATCGTGGCCGAAAATGTCACCATCGAAGAGGGTGCTACCGTGGGCAAAATGCCGGAAAGCGGCCTGAATATTACCGAACCCGGCGATGTTGCAACGGTTGGCTCCGGTGTCAAGATCGGCAAGGGCGCAACGGTTGGCCCCAAGGCAATGATTTCCAATGATGTAAAGGATGGTGAGGAACAATGGTAAGCAGCAACGCAAACGCACTGGGCGTCATTTTTGCAAACTCTTATGATAACCTTGTCCCCGAACTGGTAGCGGAGCGCACAATGGCCTCCATCCCGTTCGCAGGGCGTTACCGCATGATCGACTTTACCCTGTCCAACATGGCCAACTCCGGCGTGGACAATGTTTCGGTCATCGTGCGTAAGAACTACCACTCCCTGATGGACCACCTCGGTGCCGGCCGTGAGTGGGACCTGACCCGCAAGCGCGGCGGCCTGAACATTGTGCCTCCCTTTGCAGAGCGCAGCGTCAAGCTGTACTCCGGCCGTGTCGATGCTCTGGACAGCATTCTGAACTGGCTGGAAGCCCAGAAAGAACGCTATGTCATTCTTTCTGACTCCTACATTGCCATGAACTTCGACTTTAACAAGCTGATCGAAGCTCATGTCAAGTCCGGTGCAGACGTTACCATGGTATACAACCGCGGCGAAATCCCCGATGGCGCCCGCACCGATAACTACACCATCCGCATTGATAATGGCCGTGTGACCGAGCTGCTGTCCAATGATTATCGTCCCGGCGTGCAGAATCTGTCCATGAACCTGTACATCATCGAGCGCGAAAGCCTGATCCAGCTTGTCCACGATGCAGCCGTCCGCGGTCTTGTCTACTTCGAGCGCGACATCCTGGCCCGCAACCTGAGCCTGCTGAATGTTCAGGCTTATGAGTTTGACGGCTATGTGGCCCGCATCAGCGATATGAAGAGCTACTTTGACGAGAACATGCGCCTGCTGCAGGCTGGCAATGTCGATAAGCTCTTTAACGAAGGCAACCCCATCTACACCAAGATTCGTGACGACAACCCCACCCGTTACCTGGAAGGCAGCAAGGTCAAGAACAGCCTGCTGGCTGACGGCTGTGTGGTGGAAGGCACCGTTGAAAACAGCGTGCTGTTCCGTGGCTGCCAGATCAAGAAGGGTGCTGTTGTGCGCAACTGTGTGCTGATGCAGGATACCGTTGTGGAGGAGAACAGCTCCGTTGAGTATGTGGTTACCGACAAGAATGTCCACATCACGGCAGATAAAAAGCTGATCGGCACGGATTCTTTCCCGGTGTTTGTTGCCAAAAGGCACACGGTGTAACCTGATTACGCCCTGAACTTTCCCGCCAACTCTCCCCGGCGGGTAGTTTGCAGGAAAGGGCGGGGGAGTGAACACGCTTCTCCGCTCTTTCCTTATTTTATCATAACAGCCTGCCCGGCAGGCGTTGCAAACAGCCGCTCCAGCGGCTCTGCAAGGAGGTACCCATGAAAATTCTCTATGCAGCCAGCGAGGCTGCACCGTATGCAAAATCCGGCGGTCTGGCCGATGTTGCCGGTGCACTGCCCAAAGCTCTGGTTCGTGACGGTATTGACTGCCGCGTTATCATGCCCCTGTACGGCGATCTCAAGTTCAAGGATACGCTGACCTATGTTACCAATTTCAGCGTGCCCGTGGGCTGGCGCAGCCAGTACTGCGGCCTGTTCAAGGCCGAGCATGACGGCGTGACGTACTACTTTATCGACAACGAATATTACTTTAAGCGCAGCGGCCTGTATGGCTTCTATGATGACGGCGAGCGTTTTGCTTTCTTCTCCCGCGCCATTCTGGAAACCCTGTTCTATACCGACTTTGAGCCGGATATCATCAACTGCAACGACTGGCAGACCGCCCTTACCCCGGTTTACCTCAACCTGTACTACCGCCACCTGGATAAGTTCAACCATATCAAGACGGTATTCACCATCCATAACATTGCCTACCAGGGCAAGTATGGCATGGATATCTTGGAGGATACCTGCGGCATTGGCGCACGCGATGCCCACATTGTGGAGTATGATGGCTGCGCCAACTTTATGAAGGGCGCAATCGAGACTGCTGATAAGGTCACCACCGTCAGCCCTACCTATGCACAGGAGATCCTGGACCCGTGGTTCAGCCATGGTCTGGATGGCCTGCTGCGCCAGAAGCAGTATAAGCTGTGCGGTATCCTGAACGGTATTGACGTGGATGTTTTCAACCCCGCCACCGACCCGGATATCCCGCAGAACTATGATGCCAACACGGTGCAGCAGGGCAAGCCCGTCTGCAAAGCAGCTTTGCAGGATGAGTTCGGCCTGAACAAGGATGGCAGCCCGGTCATGGCCATGGTCACCCGTCTGGTCGGTCACAAGGGCGTTGACCTGGTGCGCAGCATTGCCGAAGGTCTGCTGCAGCAGGGCATTGAGCTGGTGATCCTCGGCTCCGGCGAAGCCCAGTACGAGAATTTCTTCAACGAGCTGTGCGCCCGCAACCCCGGCCGCGTTGGCGTGTACATTGGCTTTAACGCCAAGCTGGCCCAGCGCATTTATGCCGGTGCCGATATCTTCCTGATGCCGTCCCGCTCCGAACCCTGCGGCCTGGCCCAGATGGTATCCTGCCGTTATGGCACCATCCCCGTTGTGCGTGAGACCGGCGGCCTGCGCGACTCCATCCACGATTCCGGCGATGGCTATGGCAATGGCTTTACCTTTGCCAATTACAACGCCCACGAGCTGTACGAAGCCTGCTGGCGTGCCAAGGAAGGCTACTGGAACAAGGAAGGCTGGCCCGTGCTGGTCAAGCGCGCCATGGAATGCGATTTCAGCTGGTCCAACTCCGCCAAGAGCTATGAGGGCCTGTATGAGGTCGTGAACCTCTGGTAAGCCTTTGGGAAGCTGCTCCCTAATGAGTTAAAATCAAATCCCGCTGTGTGCAGCCTGAAAAGCCGCATACAGCGGGATTTTTGTTTCATTGGGATTGGTCCGGTGAAAAGGAAAACGGAAAGAATAGATACGCCCGTGCGGCAGCATAGCAGCGTGACAGGGGAAACGAACCGAATGCTTCCAGAACGCAGCACAGGAATTTCGAAAAAGCCAGCCATCCGGAAATGAAGAAATTTCAGATTTTTTGCCACAATTTGCCGAACATGTGTTACAATAGTACCGGAATTTTGGCCGTGGCATTAAGGAAAATCCCATGCCCGCGGTCAATCGGGAAAGGAAACATAACAGCAATCCTATGGGGAAAAGAAAACATTGGTATGTACCGTGCATCGCCCCGGCACTGGCCGCGCTTTTGCTGGCGGGCTGCGGCGCAACGGTGGATTTGAATGAACAGGCCACAGCCGAAACCGCCATGGCTGCAATGGGTGCCCAATGGCAGCGTTTATGCTACTGCGGCGGAAGAGCTGGAATACTGGTCCACAGCCCAAAAGCTGGAATCCGCCCTTGCTGCCACGCGGGAAACAGCCCCCAGCGCAGACTTGAACGAGCTGCTGGATGAATTCTGCGCCGCACAGCCGGGCAGCTTTTCGCTTTACCTGCAAAATCCGGCAACGGGGGAAAGCTATACTTATAACACGGATGCCCTGTATTACCCCGCCAGCCTGCTCAAGCTGCCCTATGCGTTCTGGCTGTGCGGCCAGGCCGATGCCGGAACACTGGACCTGGAAGATGAACTGCCCAACCAGTTCCGCGGCCGTTTGTCTGATACGGCGCTGCAAGCCTATAACGATGCCGAGACCATCCCGGCCAAAGCCGCCATGCGTGCTATGATCGCCCACAGCGATAACAACGCCGTCACCCTGTTGACCACCCACTGGCCAGCCAATGAATCCAGCGGCTTCCAGCAGTTCCTGGCGGATTACGGCTTTGCCTATGCCGCAACCTGCGACCTTACCCCGCAAACCGGCATTATCGGTATGGCTTCCACTGGCGAGTTTGCCAACATTGTGTCCGCGGTGTATGATTATCTGGATTCAGGCAGCGCCGCCGCAGCCTACCTGAAAACCTGTATGCTGGCCGCCGACCATGATATTTTGTATGTGCCGGATGGCGTGCCTGCCGCCAAAAAGTATGGCAGCTGGGATTACGCATATCACGATGTTGCCATTGTGTATGCCAAGCATCCCTACTGGATTGTTTGCATGACAGACCAGGGAGATGAAAATGTAGACTTCCCCGAAGAACCCACCCAGGCCATGCAGACCCTTGGCCAGCTGGTGTATGAATACTGGAACCCATAAACCACGCCAGCGCCGTTTCAAGAAAGGAGCCGACCTTTGCCAAACAAGAAAACTGCCGCCCAGCGCCAACCCTATGTGGACGCTATGAAAGGCTTTGGCATCCTGTGCGTTGTTGGCCATTTTATCGAGTATCACCGTGGTACCGCGCCGGGCATCAATGCGCTGTTTACCTGCATTTACCTGTTCCATATGGCAATTTTTTGCACAGCCAGCGGCCTGGTGGCTAAGTTCAGCCTGCGCAAGCTGGTCACGCAGCAGCTATGGCTCTACCTTATCAGCCAGGCGGGCATCACGGCGTTCCGTGCGGCTGCCCTGAAAGATAACATTGTGGATCAGGGCGGCTGGCTGCAAAATGTACTGCTGCCATGGCGGCACATGTGGTATCTGTACGCCCTCATGTTCTGGATGCTCACCGTGCCTTTGCTGCGCGCCATCCAGCGGCGCGGCCTGCTGGCCAGCACCGTAGGGATGGCCGCGGCCATTGCCATAGGCCTGTTGGGCGGCTGTGTCAACTGGCCGTTTGATCTGGGCCGTGTGTTTTCCTTTTTCCCGTTCTTTGCGTTCGGTGTGCTGTTTGCAGAGCCGTTCCGCAGCTGGCAAAAGCGCTGGTATGCCTGGGGCCCGCTGGCGGCGGCCATCGTGGTGTTTTATACCGTAACCGTCCAGCGCATCGTCACCGCCGAAACCCCGGTGTATGAGGGAGCCCGCATCTTCCAGTCCGACGCCTATGCGGTGGGCGGCTACCTGATGCAGGATCGCGCAGTGTTCTACCTGCTGGGCTTTGGCACTGTGCTGGCCATCACCCCCATTCTGGGGCTCATCAAGCCGCTTGCCAGCCTGGGCCAGCGAACCCTGCCCATCTACATCCTGCACATGCCGTTGTACGCGCTTCTGGTTCAACTTGGCTGTTACGAAGCCTGTGCTTCCCACGGTCTGCCTGCCGTTATTACCTGGCTGTGCTTTATCATCCCCGCGGTGGTGGCCCTGTGCGCCAGTGCCCCGGTGTGTGCCATCCTGAACGGCATTGCAAACATCTGGTACAAAACGCTCCCGGCTCTCTTTTCCCGCCGTGGATAAAGCGTTCGCAGATGCGTTTATCCAACCGCAATAAAACAAATAAGAGAGCAAAAAAATAAACCAGGCGTGCCCTGCAAAGCAATCGACTTTGCAAAACACGCCTGGCTTTATTTTATAAAATCACTTTCAGGGCCAACATGAAAGAATCAGCCCTCCGCCAGGAATCACTGCTCGTCCTTGTGATCCAGCAGCTTTTCCATGGTGTGCCAGCCCAGCACTGCGCACTTTACGCGGGCCGGCATGTGGGAGATATCCTGCAGCGCACCGGCTTCTTCCAACTTTTCAATGTCGGCATCGGTAGCTTCGCCCTTAATCATCTTCAAAAAAGGTCTCGGCCAGGTCTTTGGCTTCATCCACGCTGCGGCCAATGATCATGTCCAGCATGATATCTGCCGAAGCCTGGGAGATCGCGCAGCCGTCACCAACAAAGCTGCCGTCCTCAATCTTGCCATTTTCTACTTTCAGCTGCAAAATAATGTCATCGCCGCAGCTGGGGTTCACACCCTCCAGCGTCATGTTGGCGCCGGGCAGCGGCTGCTTTTATGGGCGGGGTAGAGGTTGTGGTCGGTCAGCACCTCATTATAAAACGTACTACTCGGCATAACCCATTTCCTTTCTTACGCCGCCCAGCGCCGCCAGAAAGCGGTCAATGTCAGCGGTGGTATTATAAAATGCAAGGCTGGCGCGTGCGCAGCAACGCACACCCAGATAAGCCAGCAGCGGCTGTGCACAGTGGTGCCCGGCACGCACGTCCACATGGCAGCTGTCCAGAATGGTGGCAATGTCGTGCGGGTGCACACCGTCCACCGTAAAGCTCAAAATGCCGCAGTGCTTGTCCGGGTCATCGCTGCCCAGAATATTCACACCGGGGATCTTCTTCATGCCCTCATAAGCATAGCGGGTCAGGGCCTGCTCCTGGGCGTGGACATTTTCCAGCCCAACGGATTCCAGATAATCAATGGCCGCAGCCAGCGCAACCGCGCCGCCTGCATTCACGGTGCCGGCCTCAAATTTGTGGGGCAGCTCAGCATACACAGCGCCATCGCGGGTGACGGAATCAATCATCTCGCCGCCGGTCAAAAACGGCGGCATGGCATCCAGCAGCTTCTCCTTGCCATACAAAACGCCAATACCCATGGGAGCCATCAGCTTGTGGCCGGAGAATGCGACAAAGTCAGCATCCAGTGCCTGCACATCCACTTTCATGTGGGGGGCACTCTGGGCGGCATCGACCAGCACAACACCGCCGTTGCGGTGTACCAGCTCGATCACTTTCTCTACCGGGTTTACGCAGCCCAGCACGTTGGAAACATGGCCAATGGCGGCCAGCTTTACCTTGGGGCCGATGACGGCTTCCAGCTTTTCATCCGGCAGGCTGCCGTCTTTTTCACATTCCAGGTAAACCAGCTTGGCACCGGTCTGGCGGGCAACCATCTGCCACGGCAGCATGTTGCTGTGGTGCTCCATGATGGTGATGACGATCTCATCCCCGGCATGGATGTTGTTCAGCGCATAGCTGTAAGCAACCAGATTGATGCTTTCGGTGGTGTTGCGGGTAAAGATGATCTCGGCATCGCTGCGGGCGTTCAGGAACTTGCGTACCCGCTCGCGGGCGGCCTCGTAACGGTCAGTCGCCTCCACGCCCAGTTCATACAGGCCGCGCAGGGGTTGGCGTTGGCCTGCTCGTAAAATTCTTTCTCTGCCTGCAAAACGCTGGCCGGGCGCTGGGCGGTGGCGGCACTGTCCAGATAGGCGACGTCCTGCTGCATCAGCAGGGGAAAGTCCTTTTATAATCCACAAAATCAAAGCTCATCGGTGTGCGCCTCCATGAATTTGTGTGCTTCTTCCGCCAGTGCCTCCGGCAGCAGATCAACTACGGCCTCAATGCGGGCGCGGGCCAGCAGGCTGCGGGCAGCTTCTTCAGGAATGCCGCGGCTGGCGAGGTAGAACAGCATCTTTTCGTCCAGGCGGCCGATGGTTGCGCCGTGGTTGCCTTCCACATCCTCTTCGCCGCACAAAATCAGCGGAATGGTCTGGTTGACCACGCCGTCGCCCAGCAGCAGAACGTTCTCCTGCTCCTGGCCCTTGGCGCCGGAACCGCCGGGCAGCAGGTCAATGCTGCCGCGGAACAGCTTGAATGCCTTACCGGCCAGTACGCCGGTGGAATCCATCTCGCAGGTGGTCTTTTTTGCCGCGGTGGCGGGCTACATAGTTCATGTCCAGGCGCTGTTCGCCCTGGCCCAGGTAGCCGATCCTGGCGGTAAAGTTGCTGCCTTTGCCGATCAGATCGGCGGCAGCACCGGCATACAGCTTGCCGGAACCCAGTTCCAGCCTGGTCAGCTCAAAGCTTGCGCCGTCTGCGCAGGTGGTGCCGATATCACTCAGGCAGGTAAAGCCATTATCCAGTACCTGCACCATCGAAAGCTTGACCACAGCGCCAGCCTCGGCCTTGATCTTGATCTGCAAAGCGGCCAGGCCTTCGCCAGCGGTCTCATTGCGCAGGATCACAGCCACCTGCATGGTGCTGCCAGCCTTGGCTTCCAGGTACAGCCGGTCCCCGGCGGGGATGCCGGGCTGGTAGGTATAGGTGATAACCGCGGGGGCATCCATCACTTCGTTTTCGCCCAGGGTCAGGTACTCTGCTGGGCTGTTGGCCAGAAAACGGTCAACGTCGGTGCCCATGCCGGTCTCCATGGCCCAGTCCTGTGCAGCGCTGCTGCGGGCCAGCTGTGCGGTCTGCACAAAGCTGGGGGCGGCACCCACGGCGGGGGCGTTTGCTTCCAGCCGGGCTGCATTCATTTTCAGCCAGTTCCACGTCAGAGCGGGAAGCCGGTTGACGGTCATTGTTTCATTTGCCATACTCCCAACTCCTTTGCTCACCCAATGCTGCCCTTCATCTCAAGGCGGATCAGGTTGTTCATTTCCATTGCGTATTCCAGCGGCAGTTCCTTGAAACATTATCCGCAAAGCCGCTCACGATCATGGCGCGGGCTTCCTCTTCGGGGATGCCGCGGCTCATCAGGTAGAACACGGCGTCATCACTGATGCGGCCAATGCGGGCTTCGTGGCCCACGTCAGCATCGGGGGTGCGCACATCCATTGCGGGGATCGTGTCCGAACGGGAGATGGTATCCAGCATCAAAGACTGGCAGGAAACCGCAGCCTTGCTGTTCTTGGCATCCTTGTTAATGACTACCGCACTGCGGAAGGTGCTGATACCGCCGTCCTTGGAGATGGACTTGGTGTTGATATAGCTGGAAGTATCCGCGCCGGTGTGAACAACCTTGGCGCCGGTATCCAGGTTCTGGCCATGACCGGCGAAGGTTATGCCGGTGAACTCCATGCGGGAGCCCTTGCCCTTCAGGATGGTCATGGGGTACAGGTAAGAGGTGTGGGAGCCAAAAGAACCGGAAACCCACTCCATGACGCCGCCCTCTTCCACCACGGCCCGCTTGGTGTTCAGGTTATACATATTCTTGGACCAGTTCTCGATGGTGGAATAGCGCAGCTTGGCGTTCTTGCCCACAAACAGCTCCACGCAGCCGGCGTGCAGGTTGGCCACATTGTACTTGGGGGCAGAGCAGCCCTCGATGAAATGCAGCGAAGCACCCTCGTCCACAATAATCAGCGTGTGCTCAAACTGGCCAGCGCCGGGGGCGTTCAGGCGGAAATAGGACTGCAGGGGAATCTCCACATGCACATGCGGCGGAACATACACAAAAGAACCGCCAGACCATACCGCGCCGTGCAGGGCGGCAAATTTGTGATCCGTGGGGGAACCAGGTGCATGAAATGGGTACGGATCATCTCGGCATAAGGGCCGTGCATGGCACTTTCCAGGTCGGTGTAAATAACACCCTGCTCCGCAACCTCTTTTTTCACGTTGTGATATACCAGCTCGGAGTCATACTGTGCGCCGACACCGGCCAGGCTGTCGCGCTCGGCCTGGGGGATACCCAGCTTTTCAAAGGTATCCTTGATGTCGGTGGGAACTTCGCTCCACTTGGCGCTCATTTTGGTGTTGGGACGCACATAGGTGACGATATCATCCATGTTCAGCTCATCAATCGGCGGGCCCCACTCCGGGATACCGGTCTTATTATAGATCTCCAGCGATTTCAAGCGCAGCTCCAACATCCAGTCGGGGTCGTTCTTCTCACGGGAAATCTGCTCTACAATGGCGGGGGTCAGGCCAGCGTCTACCTTGTAGGCGTCTTTTTCCTCATAGCGGAAATCATACAGGCTGCGGTTAATGTCCTCAACCTGCGATTTTTCGCGTTTTGCTTCGTTTACTTCTGCCATATATTTCTCAGGCCTCCGCCATCTTTTCAAAGCGCTCGTAGCCGTTCACATTGATCTCTTCCACCAGGCTGCCATCGCCGTTTGCAGCAATCTTGCCGTTGACCAGCACGTGGGTGTAATCAACAGACAGCGCATCCAGAATGCGGGTGCTGTGGGTGATGATCAGCAAAGCGCCGTTGTGGTCTTTCTGGTATTCTTCCACGCCTTTGGAAACCAGGCGCACTGCGTCAACGTCCAGGCCGGAGTCCGTCTCGTCCAGAATGGCGAGGGAGGGCTTAAGCATCATCAGCTGCAAAATCTCGGCCTTTTTCTTTTCGCCGCCGGAAAAACCAACGTTCAGGCTGCGCTCTGCGTAAGAAGCATCCATCTGCAAAATGTCCATGCAGCGGGCCAGCTCTTTCTTGAAGTCATAGTAACGCACATGGCCGACCTTCTGCTGCAATGCGCTGCGGATAAAGCCTTCCAGCGTCAAGCCGGGAACTTCCAGCGGCTCCTGGAAAGAAAGGAACATGCCAGCCTTGGCGCGCTTATCGGTGGATTCATGGGTGATATCCTCGCCCTTGAACAGGATCTGGCCACCGGTCACGGTATATTTGGGGCACCCATCAAAACATAGCCCAGGGTGGATTTGCCTGCGCCGTTGGGCCCCATCAGCACATGGGTTTCACCCTTGTTGATGGTAAGATCCACGCCGTGCAACAGCTGTTTGTCTTCCACGCGTGCGGCCAGACCGGTTACGTTCAAAACTTGCTCTGCCATAAAAACTGCCTCCTGCTCGCTTTATAATAAGGTGAGCGTTTGTATTTCAAAAAGCCGCAGGCAAACCCGCAGCTTGGTTCGGCGTCCGGTGCAGCCATCCGTTTGCAGCGCAAAGCAGGCAGGCGGCGGTGTGCCGGGCACCTTTGTTATTTTCATATCCTATAAAAACTCTAGGATTAACGGTGCTTATTATATTCCAACAATTTCTTTGCGTCAAGGGCAAACCGCAAAAACTGGTACAAACCCTGCAATTTTGCACCAAAATGGACGAATCGGGCGATTTTTGGCGTTCGGTGACCACAGAAATGACGGTTAGACATAGCAAACGCGAGCTGGCCCCGCCCGCCGCTTTCCAATCAGTGTTGGCCGTGGCTGCAGCGGTTATGCAAAGGGAAACCCCACAAAAAAGAAGAGCCTTACCGGAAAATCCGGTAAGGCTCAGCCAGTGCCGCCGACCGGGATCGAACCGGTACGATGTTTCCACCGAGGGATTTTAAGTCCCTTGCGTCTGCCAGTTCCGCCACGGCGGCTAACTGTATGGTATTGTAGCGCAAAACGGGGAAATTGTCAATCCGCAAAGCCCTGCCGCCCAGAGTGTAAAAAGCGAATGGTTTATTTGCGGCGAACGGCAAAGCAGCTCACTTCATGTGGCAGTGTACCCGCTATTTTATATGTGATGTGTTTTTGTATCTGCCCACATCACACATCTTTCATATCGTGCGGTGCGCCGCCGCCGACACGGGGAATCGTGCAATGCCGCAGGTAATGCAGGAACATCAGAGAAGAGATGCTCCAGGTCAGAGGGTATGCCCAGAAGATGACCCCGATATCATGGATAAAGTGCAGCGTTACCGTAATGTAAGTAATGCGCAATGCGCACCAGACCGCCAGCATAACGGCCATGGGCACAATGGGGCTGCCCAATCCGCGCAGGATGCCGGCGCAGCAGTGGCTGAACGCAAGCAAAAAAAGTAGAACAGCGCAATGGTGTGTGCCTGCCGCACGCCAAAGGCGACCACATCGGCCTCGCTGCTGAACGCACCAATCAGCCAAGGCGCCAGCAGGTAAACCGCAACGCCGACGCACTCGGCCAGCGTAATCGAACAAATCACGCCAAAACGCATACCCTTGTGCACGCGGTCAGGTTTGCCCGCACCCACATTCTGGCTGACAAAAGTGGCCAGTGCCATCGAAAAGCAGGTGACCGGCAGGAAAGCAAAACCTTCCACCTTGCTGTAAGAGCCGCACCCGGCCATGGCCAGTGCGCCAAACGAGTTGATGTTTGCCTGCACAATAACATTTGCCAGCGAGATGACCGAGTTCTGGATGCCGGAGGGCAGGCCCTGCAAAATAACGCCATGCAGCATGGGGCCGTCAAACCGAACCTTGCGCCAGCTCACAGCCCAGGCTTCCTTGCTGCGCATCAGCTTGGAGAATGCCAGAATGGCACTGACTGACTGGGAGATAATCGTGGCAAATGCGGCCGCAGCCACGCCGTACCCCAGTACGCCGATAAACAGTAGGTCCAGCACAATGTTAATGAGCGATGCTGTAATCAGGTACTTCATAGGGCTGCGGCTGTTGCCGACCGATTGCAGAATGCTGGCACCCACATTGTACATGACCACTGCAATGGAACCCAAAAAGTAGGTGCGGAAGTAGGCGACCGAGTTGCCGATAACATCCTCCGGCGTGCCCATCCAGTGCAGGATCTGCGGGGTCAAAATCACGCCCACAACCGTCAGCACCGCCCCGGCGGCCAGGCCCAGCGCCACCGTGGTGTGGATGGCTTTTTCAAGGCTCTCCCAGTCCTTTGCGCCAAAGTAGCGGGCAATCAGCACACCGGCACCCAGCGCTACGCCGTTCACAAAGCCGGTCAAGAGGAAAATCAGGCTGCCGGAAGAACCAACTGCCGCCAGCGCCTCGCCGCCTAAAAAGTTGCCCACAATCAGCGAGTCTGCCGCGTTGTACAGCTGCTGGAACAAATTGCTGATAAAAATAGGGATCGCAAACAGCAGCATGCCGCGCGCTACACTGCCTTCGGTCAGGGAATTGCTCTTGTTTTGTTGTGCCATCTTGTTTTGTTACGCTCCTAAATCTATGTTTTCTTATGGCAACACCGCACAATTCCCGCCTTGCGGCTAAGCACCGCTCCGGCGGCTGCGGCACGGCATCTGCGTTGCCAAAATGCTCGATAAGACATCCAGTATTATCTGCGCTTTTGGCTTAGCAGCTGCCGCACCTCGCTCGCCGTATCGGCACTTAGAATTATGCGGTATTGCCTTATATCTTACACCAAATTTAGATAGAATGCCATTAAACAACCAAAAGCAGCGGCAAGCCAAAGCTGCCGCCGCTGGTAAATATTATGCCTGCCGCCCGGTTGGAACATATTGCAACACGTTTTCGGAAACATGGGTGTTGAAAAACTGGATCAGCGGTCCCAGGCAGAACGCACAGATCAGGGTGCCCAGCCCCAGAAGCCCGTCCAGCAAAAAAGCCAGCAATGCGCACAGCGTATCCGTAAAAAGGCGGCAGCAGAAATAGGGGAGTGGCGTGTGGTCCCGCAGGCCCAGCGCCAGGTAATCATACGGGGCAACCCCCAAATCGGAGGTCTGATGCAGCGAAATGCCAAGTGAGGTGCACACCACCGCTGCAGCCACCCACGCCAGCTGTGCGGGCAGGGTAGCGGCCTGTGCAAAATGCGCAGTGAGGAAATCATAGAAAAACGTGATGATAAACCCACAGCAAACGGCATTTGCAACGGTGCCAAAGCCGACATATCTGCGGCCCCAAATCATCTGCATCGTGAAAAATACCGCGTTATAAATCAGGTTTTGTACGCCAAGGGTCAGCCCGGCAAGCTCCGCAGAGCGGATGTTGAGCGCGTTGAAAGGGTCGTTGCCCAGATGGGCAAACTTGAAAAGGGCAACACCAAGGCTGATGATCACAATGCCCACCAGCATACCGGCCACGCGCCGGAAGGTGACATGCTGTTCCATAACCATACTCCAGTTGTGCTGCCCGGCCGGACAAAAGTTGAGCTCATGAATAAATATGCGTACAACTTATTACAACAAAAGTGTAACATGTCCACGCTGAAAGGTCAATATAGAAATCTATGGCTGGTTATCCATTCTTCTTTACCTGCTTTTGGGCCAAAAACCGCCTGCTTTTTGTGGGAAAAATTTCAAAACTGCTTGTATATTGTGGCCGTTTCGTTTATACTAATATGTATGTCTGAAAACTGTATGCTCTTTGCATACAAGCGGACACAAGAGGGAAACGTACCTGGACCTGCCCTGTGCGCGTGCAGCGCCATGGCAGCCCACGATCTAGGGGGAAATGATTATGGCAAATTATTTTGAAATGTCCAAAGACCAGCTCCGTGCAGAAAAGGCTGCGCTGGAACAATCCTATGCCGAGTTCAAGGCCAAGGGCCTTAAGCTCAACATGGCCCGCGGTAAACCAGGCCCTCATCAGATGGACCTGGCCATGGATCTGCTGAAAATGAGTGACTATACCACCGAGGATGGCTATGATGCCCGCAATTATGGCAACTTGGAAGGTTTGGAAGAAGCCCGCGCCCTGTTTGGCGATGTGATGGGCGTTAAGTCCAGCGAGGTTTTTGTGGGCGGCAACTCCAGCCTGCAGCTGATGTACAACCTTATCAGCATAGGTCATACCTTTGGCTTCCCGGAATCCCCCTGCCCGTGGTCCCAGGTGGAGCACCGCAAGTTCCTCTGCCCGGCCCCCGGCTATGACCGCCATTTCAAAATCACCGAGGAGTTTGGCTTTGAGCTGATCACGATCCCCATGACGCCGGACGGCCCCGATATGGATATGGTGGAAAAGCTGGTTGCCGAAGACGACACCATCAAGGGCATCTGGTGCGTACCGCAGTACTCCAACCCCGATGGCTATACCTACAGCGACGAGACCATTGAGCGCTTTGCGTCCATGAAGACCGCCGCCCCGGATTTCAAGATCTTCTGGGACGAGGCCTACATCGTGCACCACCTGACCGATGAAATCATCGAGACCCCCGTGCTGCTGAATGAAAGCAAGCAGTATGGCACCGAGGATCGCGTCTTCATGTTCACTTCCACCAGCAAGATCACTTTCCCCGGCGCCGGTGTCTCTGCCCTGGCATGCAGTGAAAAATCTTTGGCTTATATCTGCAAGCGCTTCTCTGTCATGATCATCAGCTATGATAAGATGAACCAGCTGCGCCATGTCCGCTTCCTCAAGAACAAGGACGGCGTGCTGCAGCATATGGCCAAGCATCGCCGCCGCCTGGTGCCCTGCTTTGACGCAGTCAAAACCACCTTTGCCCATGAGCTGACCCCCTGCGGCGATATCGCCCACTGGACCAATCCCAAAGGCGGATACTTCATCAGCCTGTATGTCATGCCCGGCTGTGCCAAGCGTGTAGCCCAGCTCTGCAAGGACTGCGGCCTGACCCTGACCGGCGCCGGCGCAGCGTTCCCTTTATGGCATTGACCCGCAGGATTCCCACCTGCGCATTGCCCCCCACTTACCCCAGCCTGTCTGAGGTAGAAACCGCATCCATGCTGCTCACCGTCTGCGTGCGCCTGGCTGTGGTCGAAAAGCTGCTGGCAGAATAAAATAAGCAGCCATCCTACATAGTTAAAACAGGTACGCCCGGTTTTCCCGGCCGGGTGCGCCTGTAAAAAGGGAAAAAAGCCGCCTGCTTTCCGGCAGGCGGCTGCTTCCCTGCATGGCGGTGTGTGGCAACGCGCATACGCCGGTAATAAAACCCCGCCCGTGCCGGTGCGCGGGCAATGTTTGAGGTACATATGAATAAGAGAGGGAAGTCGTGGCATCTGATTGTCACGGCGCTGCTGATCGTCGTGTTCTCGTTTACCGCCCTGTTCGGCGTGAGCTACACATACGGCGATACCAAGAACGTCTACATCAAGGGCGCGGAGGATATCCGCTTCGGTATCGACATCCGCGGCGGCGTGGACGTGACGTTCATGCCGGCTGACGGTGTGGAAGCCACCGATGACCAGATGACCGCGGCCAAAACCGTCATCGAAGACCGTCTGGTCGGCCTTGGCATTACCGACTATGAGGATTATGTGGACTATAACAAGGACCGCATCATCGTCCGTTTCCCCTGGAAAACCGGCGAAACCGACTTTAATCCCCAGACCGCCATTGACGAGATCGGCACCACCGCCGAGATGGTGTTCCGCAAGGGCTCTACTGCCGACGGCGAAGAGATCCTGAGCGGTGACGATGTGACGTCCGCAACCGCAGGCTACAACCAGGAGAACGGTTATGTTGTTCAGCTGCAGTTCAGCGCTGACGGTGCCAAAAAGTTTGCTGAGGCCACCACCGAGCTGGCAGCCCAGTCCAACGGCACCATCTCCATCTGGCTGGACGGCGAGAACATCTCCACCGCTACCGTCAAGACTGCCATCACGGACGGCAACGCTGTGATCGAAGGTTCTTTCACCCAGGACCAGGTCACCGCGCTGGCAAACCAGATTAACTCCGGTTCTCTGCCTTTCGCCCTGTCTGCCGAGAGCTACTCCACTATCAGCCCGTCTCTGGGCGCTAAGAGCCTGGAGGTCATGGTTCTGGCCGGCATCATTGCCTTTGCCTTTGTGGCTCTGCTCATGATTGTGCGGTACCGTCTGCCCGGTACCATCGCTACCATCTCTTTGTTTGGCCAGGTTGTCGCCACGCTGGCATTTGTTTCCGGTTACTTCACCGTGTTCAATGGCTCCACGCTGACCCTGCCTGGTATCGCCGGTATCATCCTTGGTATCGGTATGGGCGTTGACGCCAACGTTATCACCGCTGAGCGCATCAAAGAAGAGCTTGGCAACGGCAAAACGCTGGATGGCGCTATCGCCAGCGGCTTCAAGATGGGCCTGACCCCCATCATTGACGGCAACGTGACCATCGTCCTCGTTGCAGCCCTGCTGATGGGTGCTTTTGGCCCCACCGATGGCTTCTGGGGCAAGGTGTTCAACCCCATCTTCTTCATGTTTGGTCCTTCCACGGCTGGCAGCATCTACTCTTTCGGCTTCACGCTGCTCACCAGTGTTCTGCTCAACTTTGTCTTTGGCGTGTTTGCAACCCGCATTATGATCCGTGGTGCATCCCGCTGCAAGGTGTTCCGCAACCCCGTTCTGTATGGCGGTTCCAAGGATGGCAAAAAGACTTACAAGTGCCCCAACATCAACTTTGTCGGCAACCGCAAGAAGTTCTACACCTTCTCCGGCGTTCTGGTTGCCGTGGTGCTGGTGTTCAGCTTTGTCTTCGGCGTTACCATGGATATCGAGTTCAAGGGTGGCGCTATGGTTACCGTTGGCTACCAGGGCGATGTTGACCTGAACAATGTCAAGCAGACGGTAGCCGCCGAGCTGGGCCAGAGCAACCTGACCGTACAGACCGGCACTGATGTTTCCGGTGCACAGACCCTGACCATCAACCTGCCCGGCAGCGAGACCCTTTCCACCGAGCAGCTGGACAGCATGATCGAAACCCTGAACACCACCTACCCGGACAACCAGTTTGTCCAGCAGGAAGTCAGCAACGTCAACCCAACCATCGGCAACGAGTTCCTGGCCAAGAGCGTTGTGGCTGTTGTGGCTGCCTGCGTGCTGATTTTGGTGTACGTTGCCGTGCGTTTCCGCCGCATTGGCGGCTGGTCCGCCGGTGCCATGGCAATCGTTGCTTTGCTGCACGATATGTTTGTTGTGTACGGCGTCTTTGTTCTGCTGCGCATTCCCCTCAACGGCAACTTTATTGCAGCCATGCTTACCATTCTGGGCTACTCCATCAACGATACCGTTGTTATCTATGACCGTATCCGCGAGAACACCGGCCTTTACGGCAAAAGATGTCCCTGCCGGAGCTGGTCAACCTGTCCATCAACCAGAGCTTTGGCCGTTCCATGATGACCAGTATCACCACCTGCATTGCACTGGCAATCGTCTGCGTGGTGTCCATCATCTTCAAGCTGGACAGCATCTTCACCTTTGCGGTGCCGTTGCTGTTTGGCATGGTCAGCGGTGTTTACAGCACCATGTGTATTGCAACCCAGCTGTGGGTCAGCTATAAGACCCGCAAGGCTGCTCCCGCCCCCAAGAAAGCGTAAATCAGGAGGAACTTTGCTATGCGTTGCCCGTACTGCGGTGCCGATGATTCCAAGGTAATTGATTCGCGCCCCACGGAGGACGGCGAAAAGATCCGCCGCCGCCGCGAGTGCCTTTCCTGCAAAAAACGCTTTACCACCTATGAGATCGTGGAAACTGTGCCCCTGATGGTCATCAAAAAAGACCGTTCGCGTGAAGTGTTCGACCGCCAGAAACTGCTCAACGGCATGCTGCGCGCCTGCGAAAAGCGCCCCGTCAGCTATGAGCAGCTGGATGCCGCCGTCAGCCGCATTGAACAGGTGCTGCTGAACTCTTACGACAGGGAAGTGACCTCCGTCTATATTGGGGATCTTGCCATGGAGCAGCTGAAAAAGATGGACGACGTTGCCTATGTGCGCTTTGCTTCCGTCTACCGCCAGTTCAGCGATGTCAACACCTTTATGGATGAGCTGAAAGACATGCTGGATTCCCGCGCCAAAAACGGTGGCATGCAGGGCTAAAATGTGCCCGTAAAGCACTGCTCCAGCTGGTCGATCTGCGCCAGCACCCGTGCAGCTTCCACCGCAAGGTCGGCCTGGTTTTCCGGGTTGGCATACTGCGGCAAAACCGCCATGGTTTCGTTCATGCGATCCAGCGCGTTGCGGCGTACCAGCAGTCCCAGCTTTTTGCTGGCCTGCCTTGCACTGTGTGCGGCCTGCCGGAAAGCCTGCTGCGCCTGCGGGTACTGCTGCGTCAGTGTCTGCGCATAAGCGCTTTGCACCTGGGCGCGCAGGCTGCCCGCAGTGGCGCTTACATACTGTTTGCAGCCAAGCAGCACCGCCGCCAGCAGGACCAGAATGGCGATGGCATACCAGTTGCGCTTCATTCAAAAACCACCTGTACTTTCCGGTTTTTCAGACCGCCCGTTCTGGGCGGTCTTTTTTGTATCACAACGCAGCTTTCCTTATTGCCAAGGTAAGCCAGTACCTCTGCCCGCCGCATCCCACGCCTGGCAAGGTCGGTATCTAGCCAGGCTTCATTGCGCCCCAACTGGGCCAGATTTTCGGGGTAAACTTCCTGGTCTACCAACAGCGGCAGCAGCGGGCTGTCGTCCGCCATTTTTGCGCGGCGCTGATGCTCCCGCTGGGCTCCACCACACCCCATACTACCTGCCGCGGGTCAAAAATATCCTTGCCGCGCAGCGCTTCCATCAGATCGCCCGGCGTCATGCGCAGATGCCGCAGTGCATCCTGCCGGATCTGCCCATCCTGGATTACCGTCACCGGTCTCCCAAACAGCAGCGCCGCATAGCCGGGCAGGTAATAGGCGGCGGTTGAGTTCAATATTTCCAGCGCCGCAATCAATAAAATCGGCACCAGGCTGGAAAGCAGCGGCCGATCCGGCTCATCAATGCAGATGGAGGCAACATTGGAAATCATGAACGTTGTTACCAGCTCGGATGGCTGCAATTCCCCAGCTGCCGCTTGCCCATCAGCCGCATGGCAAAAATAACCACAGCATAAATAATTACGGTATGCAAAACCGATGCAAGCATAAAAACACCTCCTGCGTTTATCCCTGCCGTTTTTGGGTCACACTGAACAGCAAGGGAAGGTGATTACATGACAACTGCGGATAACCAGCCGCTGGGGCAGGCCCTTGCTGAAAATCAGGCGTTTCTGCAAACTATGTTTGGCGGCTCATCGGATTTCTATACCAAAAGCTTTACGATTTGCGGCTGCCGATGCTGCATCGCCATGTTTGCGGGGCTTTCCTCGCCGGAAAAACTCTGCATCATGGTGCTGCACGCACTGGGTCAAGGCGTGCCGGGCTGCAAGGCCGGGCCGCAGCTGGTGCAGTACCTGGCAGAGCAAAGCTGCCTACCCACAGAGCAAACCCCCATCACCACCCGTACCCAGCTGGTGGAAGCCCTCGCCGGCGGCATGGCCGTGCTGCTGGTGGAGGGCAGCGGCCAGGCGCTGGCGTTTTCCACCCAGGATATGCCGGGCCGCAGCGTGACCAACCCCAGTGGGGAAGGCAACATGCGCGGCCCGCAGGATGCCTTTACCGAGCACCTGCGCAATAACATTTCCCAGCTGCGCCGCCAGTTCCGCACCGGCAGATTTACGGCGGAGATCTGCACCGCCAACACCCGTGCCAAAACCGAGTACGCCATTTGTTATGATACCGCCCTGGCCCCGGCGGATGTGGTGCAAACCCTCAAACAGCGGCTGGCCGGGGTACAAATCCCTGTCCTGCTGGACAGCACCTATTTTGCCTCGTTCCTCAAGCAGGACAAGCTCAACCTTTTCCCCGCAGCAGCCTATACCGAGCGCCCGGCCACCGCCTGCGCCCGCATCTGTGAGGGCAAAATCGTTATCCTTGTATCCGGCAGCCCGCTTGCCATGGTGGTGCCCAGCTTTTTTGCCGAGCACTTTGAATGCCTGGACGATTATTCTTCCGGCGCAGTGTTTGCCGGTCTCATCCGCCTGCTCAAATATCTGGCGTTTTTGCTGGCGGTGTTTGGGCCGGGGCTGTATGTCATGGCGGTCAGCTTTGCGCCGGAGCTGATCCCCGTGCACCTGCTGGCCAAACTGGCCCAGGGCGAAGCCTCCACACCGCTACCGCCCATGCCGGAAATGCTGGCCGTGACCCTGCTGCTGGAAATTGTGCGTGAAGCCGGGCTGCGCGCCCCCAAATCCATCAGCCACACCGTCAGCCTTGTGGGGGCGCTCATCATTGGCGAAACCGCTGTCTCGGCGGGCATCATCAGCGTGCCGGTGCTCACCATGGCCGCGGCGGCCACCATCGCCACCCTGGCAGTCCCGGCGCTGTATGAACAGTCGATTCTGTTCCGCTTTGCGGTCATACTGCTGGCGGGACTGTTCGGTGTGCCGGGGCTGGCCTGCGGGGCGCTGCTGATTCTGGCCATGGCCTGCGGCAGCGACCCGTTCGGTTATGATTATCTTTACCCGCTCATGCCGCCGGGCAAGGCAGCCTTGCGGGATGGTTTTGTGCGGGCCATCTGGTCCCGCCTGGCACAAAAAGGGGAGGTGCTGCCGCGCCATGCAAAAGAGTAATGTGGATTTTTACCCCGTGCTGCTCCTCAGCATTCTGGCCGATACGCTGCTGCGGCTGCACACCGGTTATTGGGCGCGGGCAGGGCTGCTGGCTCTGCCCGCCAGCGCGGCGGTGCTGGCCGCTGTGCTTCTGTTAGTGTCGGCCAGCTGGCAGGAAAACGCCCTGCTGCAAAAAGTTCTCTGTGTTTTGCTGGCAATCAGTTCAGCATTGGAAATTCTGCGCCTGCACGCCCTGTTTGGCAGCGTGTACCCCGGTACACTGGGGCTGGCGGGCACCTGTTTTGTCGTGCTGGCACCGGTCATCTACCTCCGGCGGGAGCCCGCCCTGCGCCAGACGGCCAACGCCTTGTTGGTGTTCGGTGCCGCGTGTATGGCAATCATGGTACTCTCGGTCGCGCCGCGCCTGCGTGTACCCAACCTGCATGCGGCACCGCTGACAGGGCAGGACTGGCAGGCGGCGTTTGTTTCTCAGCTGGCGCTCCCGCCGGAATATCTGCTGTTTGCCCTTTGGCCTCCGCAGCCCGGCCAGCGCTGCCGCAAGGCAGTAACATTTGCCGCGGCAGCACTGGGCTTTGATGCCGCGGTCCACCTGCTGCTGGAGCTGTTTTTGGCGCGGCCATGCCCACCCGCCAAACCCCGGTGCAGGGGCTGCACAGTGCGGGGCGCTTTCAATTTTTAACCGGCTGGAATGGCTGCAAATTTTGCTGTGGTGCATGGCAGTCACGGTGCGGCTGGCACTGTACCTGTATGCCATGGTGGAACTGTGGGGTGGCTGCGCCGGGGCGGGCAGCGCTGCCGCCGGGCTGGACCGTTACCCGATGTACTTTAGCGGCATGGCTCTGTTGTGTGCTGTGCTGCGCACCGTGCCGCTGGAACAGGCATTTTATTGGCGCAGTGCCGTCTGCTGGGGCTTCGCTGCGGTTGTGATGGTAACAGGAGGCTGCCAATGGCTGGTATCATGCATAAAACATCCCGCCTGATGGCGGCGGTGCTGCTGGGCTGCCTGTTGGCGGGCTGCGGCGGGCAGCTGCTTTCCCACAGGGAAATTGTGCGGGCGGTGTTTTTACCGCGCAGGATGCCGGCTACACGGTCACGCTTTTGACCAGTGACCAGCAAAGCGAGGATTCCGCCGCCTGCAAAACCTTTACCGGCAGCGGCGCTACCTGTGCTGCCGCCTGGAATGCCGCCGCCCAAACCATGAACGGCCAGCCGTTTTACGGCCTGATGGACCTTGCCGTTCTGCCTGCCGGGTGCAGCTGGCCGCTGGCAGAAGAAATCGCTCAGCTGTTGCAAAGCACCGCCCGCCCCGCGCCGGAAATCGCCGTGTTTGTGCTGGATCCTGCCGTGCAGATGCCCATCCAGGACCAAACGCCGACCTTGTACGAAAACTTGAAAGCTCTGGAAGAAAAGCAGCAGCTGCACTGCGGCCTGCAAACCCTGTTTGATAACGCCGAAACCGCCGCTGTGCCCGTCAGTGCGGGCGGGGAATACGCCATGCTGTTTTATGATACCGCTGCCAATACAGCCTGCCAGACGCAAAGCCCGTTGGCTGCCCAGTTGGCGGCTATTCTGTGCGGCCAGGCCCATCGGTTGGACTGCACGTTGCCGGATGACCTGCACCTTGCCGCCAAAGCCGCCGCCGATGTGCAGGTACTGGCCCCCGGCAGTGTGCGGGTAAACCTGACCCTGCGGGATGTGGAACTGAAAAACCTGACTCCCGCCGCCCGCCCGGATGCCGAACTGCAGGTGGCATTTGCCGCAGCCGCCAACCGGGAATTTGACGGTTTGATAACGGCACTGTACGGAATAAACGGCCCGGATGCCGACCCGCTCGACCTGTGTTTCTGGCTGCAAAACCGTTATGGCAGCACGCAGGGGGCGCTGCGGGCGGAGCTTACCCTGCACTGGCACCGCCCCGGCGAAGGCTGATCCCCACCAAAGCACGCCTTTATTTGCAGTGCCAGTGTGCCATTCAGCCGGGCAGTCTGCCAGCCAAGACCAAAAACAGATAGAAAACGGCCCGGAGCGCTAATAAATTACAACGAATAAACGACAAAAACACTGTTCACAAAAAATTTTATACTTCAAGGGGTTGATTTTTGGCAAAGGAACGCTATAATAGATTTAGCACTCAAGAGAAAAGAGTGCTAAACAAAATGTTTCAAAGAAACTTTAATTATAGGAGGATATTTCATCATGAAAATCAAACCTCTTGCTGATCGCGTTGTGATCAAACTCGTTGAAGAAGAAGAAACCTCCAAGGGCGGCCTGATCCTGACCGGTTCCGCCAAGGAAAAGCCGCAGGTTGCTGAAGTTATCGCAGTCGGCCCCGGCGGCAATGTCGATGGCAAAGACGTTGAGATGATCGTCAAGGTTGGCGATAAGGTCCTCACCAGCAAGTACTCCGGCACCGAAGTCAAGGTTGACGGCGAGGAATGCACCATTGTCCGCCAGAGCGATATCCTGGCAATCGTTGAGTAAACTTTAACTGTTCTTACTGATAAAAGGAGATGCTGATTTATGGCAAAACAGATTAAGCAGGGCGAAGATGCCCGCAAGGCTCTTTGCGCCGGCATTGACCAGCTGGCTGATACCGTTAAGATCACCTTGGGCCCCAAAGGCCGCAATGTTGTTCTGGGCAAGAAGTTCGGCAGCCCGGTCATCACCAACGATGGCGTTACCATCGCAAAGGAAATTGAGCTGAAAGACGCTTTCGAGAACATGGGTGCACAGCTCGTGCGTGAAGTTGCCACCAAGACCAATGATGCTGCCGGCGACGGCACCACCACCGCTACCGTTCTGGCACAGGCTCTTGTTACCGAGGGCATGAAGAACGTTACCGCCGGTGCAAACCCGATGGACATCAAGCGCGGCATCCAGAAGGCTGTCAACACCGCTGTTGAGGCCGTCAAGGCACACAGCCAGAAAGTCAACGGCAGCAAGGATATCGCCCGTGTCGGTACCGTTTCTGCCGGTGATGCACAGATCGGCCAGCTGATCGCTGACGCTATGGAAAAGGTTACTGCTGACGGCGTGATCACCATTGAGGAGAACAAGACCACTGCCGAGACCTACACCGAGGTCGTGGAAGGCATGCAGTTCGACCGCGGCTATGTTACCCCGTACATGGTCACCGACACCGAGAAGATGGAAACCGTTTACGAGGACTGCAGCGTGCTGATCACCGATAAAAAGATCAGCGTGTTCCAGGATATCGTTCCTCTGCTGGAGTCCGTGATCCAGTCCGGCCGCAAGTTGCTCATCATCGCTGAGGATGTTGAGGGCGACGCACTGTCCAACCTCATCATCAACCGTCTGCGCGGCGGCCTGAATGTGGTTGCTGTCAAGGCTCCCGGCTTTGGCGACCGCCGCAAGGAGATGCTGCAGGATATTGCCACCCTGACCGGCGGCACCGTCATCAGCAGCGACCTGGGCTATGAGCTGAAGGATGCTACCATGCAGCTGCTGGGCAGCGCCCGTCAGGTCGAGGTTGGCAAGGAGAACACCACCATCGTCGGTGGCGCTGGCGATAAGCAGGCCATTGCTGACCGCGTTGCCCAGATCCGTTCCCAGATCGCTTCCGCTACCTCTGACTTTGACCGTGAAAAGCTGCAGGAACGCCTGGCCAAGCTGGCAGGCGGCGTAGCTGTCATCAAGGTCGGCGCTGCTACCGAAGTTGAGATGAAGGATAAGAAGCTCCGCATCGAGGACGCCCTGAACGCAACCAAGGCTGCTGTTGAAGAGGGCATCGTTGCTGGCGGCGGCACCGCTACCATCAACGCTATCCCCGCTGTTGATAAGCTGGTCAGCGAGCTGGAAGGCGATGAGCGCACTGGCGCTAAGATCGTCCGCAAGGCTCTGGAAGCTCCTCTGCGCCAGATCGCCGCAAACGCTGGCCTGGAAGGCAGCGTTATCATCAACAACATTCTGCAGGCCGGCAAGCCCAACTACGGCTATGACGCCCAGAAGGAAGAATATGTTGACGATATGATCGAAGCCGGCATTGTTGACCCGACCAAGGTCACCCGCTCCGCTCTGGAGAATGCTTCCAGCGTTGCCGCTATGGTTCTGACCACCGAAAGCCTGGTCGCTGACCTGCCGGAGCCCCCGGCACCGGCAGCCCCCGCCGGCGGTGACATGGGCGGCATGTACTGATTTAATAGCCGCACCGCATAAAGTAATATGTAGGGCCGCAGTCCGTAAGGGCTGCGGCCCTTTTTGCGGTTTTGCAGCCAATAAGAGCAGAAATAATAAAGTGAAAGATAAAATAAATATAACATCGTACAATCCATGCGGATGTGTCCTTTTTTTCGCTTGATTCTGCACCGCAAAACTGGTATGCTTTTCAAGTATACCATGGGTATTGTACATGATGGTACGATGGAACGCGGAGGTACGGGAATGCCGGAGCAGAACAATAAGCTGAAACTTGTGCGCGCGGTGATGCTGTGCGTTACATTGGCCATCATGGCGGCAATCTTTCTGTTTTCCGCCCAGCCGGGGAGAGCTCCTCTGCCCTCAGCCAGCAGATAACGGAAAAAGTGGAATCCACCGCGGCTCACCGCCTGACCCCCAAGTGGTTCAGCAGCCAGAACGACAATGCCAACATTCGCAAGTGGGCACATGTTTATATTTACTGTGCTCTCGGTGTCAGCACCGCCGTCACCGTCCATCTGTTTGGCAGCGCAGGCAAAGCGGGCGGGGCCAAACAGCTTGTGCAAGAAGCACTGATCAGCGCTGTGACCTGTACCGCCTATGCGGGCACTGATGAATTCCACCAGCTCTTTATCCCGGGCCGCGCCGGAATGATTCAGGATGTCGGCGTGGATGCGCTCGGTTTTTTGCCCTGCATTGCCATCACTTTTTTAGTCACTGCCTGGCTGCGGCACAAAGCGGCCAAAACACAACAATAAAAATAGCAACACCACCTGCCGTGGCAGGGAAAGCAACATTGAGCTGCTTTCCCACACGCCCGGCGGGTGGTGTTGTTTGTGATCTGTTTTAGGGTTTATCTGAAAAGTTGAAAATTTACAAGCACCGCCGAATTTTGCGTTAAAAAGCCTTGGAGTCCACAAAGGATTCCAAGGCTCTTTGCCTTAAGGCAATACCGCACAACGGCTCAAGCACCGCTCCGGCGGCTGCGGCACGGCATCTGCGTTGCCAAAATGCTCGATAATGTCGGGTTGCGGTACCCGCATCGTGCTTCGGGGGCAAAAGCCCCTCGCACTCTGCGACCGCTGCCCCTGCTTCGGTTCGCTGTTTCCGCCACTGGCGGCGCTCACCTTGCAGCATCCAGTATTATCTGCGCTTTTGGCTTAGCAGCTGCCGCACCTCGCTCGCCGTATCGGCACTTAGAATTATGCGGTATTGCCTTAAATCCTGCTTGTGTTTGCGAAATATCCGTCATTTTCTTTGGCTTCAGATACACCTTAACCTTTCAGGGCAATGGCGTGTACTTCGGCCAGCGGGCCGTCTCCGCGCAGGTAGAGGGTCACATATTTCATCTGCCCGTCCGCCCCGTAATCTTCCAGCTCATCGCGCCCAATGATCTGCCGCGCCGTGTGCTCAGCTCCGGCGGTATCCGTGCTGCGGCTTTCCAGCAGGATAAATTCAGCGCCCGGCAAAAATTTCAGCTCTTCCGGCACCGCAGCGGCGGGGTAGTCGGCCTGTCCCAATACCCCATAATCCGCATCCATCTGCAGCATCCGCACCGTTTGGGCAGCATACAAAAAGGAAAGTTTGGCGGTAAAACCCTGCTCGGTTTTGCTGGTGCCGTCCCAGTTGCTGCTTTCGGTCTGTGCCGCGCTGACCGAGAGGGACAGGCTGGAACCTTCCAGATTTTGCGTGCTGCAGGTTACGCGCTGGCCCTCCGCCAGGTAGATCTGCCCGTCCGCTGTCTGGTATACCGGGCTGAATGTAAAGCCGGTAATATCTCCACGAATCTGGCTGATATCGGCATACAGCGTGCCGGTCATGCTCTCGGTGGTTTCACTGCCGTTGTATGCGCTGTTGTAGGCAAGGTCGCTGAAATACGGGTCGGCCCCACTGCCAAGATAAACAGTATCGCCGTCCTCCTCCGCCGTGTTCTGGCACAGCGCATAACCGGTCACATTGGGGAAAATATTCCGCCACTGCGCACCCTCCGGCCGGTCGGCGCTGCTCCAGTCCGCGTACAGACGGGCAGGGGAACGATCACCGGAAAGAAAATTCTCGGAAAAATAGGGGATGCTCTCCCATGTGGCGTACCCGCCGATCAAAGTATCCTGCCCTGCCGCGCCCTGCGGTACCGCCAGCCGGCAGCCGCCCAACAGGCAGGCCAGGGCAGCGGCACCCGCACCGAATAACATATTACGTTTCATCACAATCACCTTCGTCCAGTTCGCCGTCAAATTTCAAAATATCGCCAACATCACATTGCAGATAGTAACAGATGCGGTTGATGGTGTGGAACCGCACACCTTTGGCTTTTCCGCTGCGCAGGATGGAAAGGTTTGCTTCGGTAATGCCCACCCTGGCGCAAAGTTCTTTGGCCGTTATGCCGCGTGCCCGCAGCTGTTCATCCAGATACACTTTGATCGCCATCAGATGAACCCCTCGTTTTCTTCCCGCAGGGCGCGGCCTTCGGCCAGCCAGCGGCTGAACAGCAGCGCCGCTACCGCAAACAGAACGGGCAGCAGGGCAATGTGCAGCCCGCTGTTCAGCTGGTGCAGCTGCCCGGCGGCGCAAAGCTGTACTGCCAAAAACACTGCTTGTACTGTAACATCCACCGCCGCAGCTCCGCCGGCCAGTGTGCTGCAGTGCGCGGCGGCCTGTGCCATGCCGGGGCAAAACGATCCGCCTTGGCGAGTTTAACCAGCTGCAGCAGCCCATGTACAATGCCAAGGTTCAGCAGGGCAGGCAGGCTTTGCACCAGCCAGCCGCAGACCAGAAATAAAGCGGTGGGGTTCAGCGTGCCGAAAGCTGTATTGTCCAGCATGGTGTTTGCCTGCCGCACGGCGGCAATCTGCCCGCGCAGATCCAGCACCCCCACGCCAAACACGGAAACAACAAACGCGCCGTCCAGCAGGCAAAGCCCTATCTGCATCCCGTGCAGCAGGCTGCTGGTGTTCAGGCTGCGCCGATGCAGCGCCCCCAACAGCAGCCAGACGGCACAGGCCAGCGCAACGGCCCAAATCAGCTGCCCCAGCATGGCCACGACAACTTCTTGCGGCAGGCCGCCCATCCGCTGGGCCAGCAGCCCCGGATTGATGAGGAAATAGAGCGCAAGCCCCAGCACCGCGCTGAACCCAACCAGCGGCCAGTGGTGCCGGATATCCCGCAGCGCAATCCCGGCGGGCAGCAGGCAGAGCAGGGCATACAGCCCGCAGGCCGCCACATTGCCCACACTGCCGCTTAACGAAAGTACCCGCAGCCCGGCCCCGATGCTGACCCAGGGGAACGCCAGCCACCCAGCCTCGACCGGTGCGAACCATGCCCCCAGCGCACAGGCCGCGGCAAGCCCCGCCAGCCCGCCATAAAATACACGGAAACGCTTCATCGCTTCCACATCCTTTCTGATAGAGTAAAATTATAATAAAACAATAATTTTGCTATCATCAGCGTACCACATGAATTATCGTTTGTCAATAATTCCACTGCAAAATCTTTTGCAATGCTTTGCTGCACCCGAAAAGACAGAAAAGAAAGCATAAAACCAGCGGCAGCGGGCGATACTTCAACAAGTGGCTGATACCATGCACTTGGTGCAGCATATTAGGGCAATACCGCATAATTCCCGCCTAGCGGCTTAAGCACCGCTTCGGCGGCTGCGGCACGGCATCTGCGTTGCCAAAATGCTCGATAATGTCGGGTTGCGGTACCCGCATCGTGCTTCGGGGGCAAAAGCCCCTCGCACTCTGCGACCGCTGCCCCTGCTTCGGTTCGCTGTTTCCGCCACTGGCAGCGCTCACCTTTGCAGCATCCAGTATTATCTGCGCTTTTGGCTTAGCAGCTGCCGCACCTCGCTCGCCGTATCGGCACTTAGAATTATGCGGTATTGCCTTAGGAAAGGAGAAACCACGCCCATGAGCATCCGCCGCCTTGCTGTCCTCTGCACCGCCATGCTCTGTGCAGGGATGCTGGTGCTCTGCCGTGTGTTCTGGATCGCGGCGGACCAAAGCTATGCCGCCAGCGCGGCGGCACAGACCGTCAGCGAAACCGTGCTCCCCATCCGGCGCGGCAATTTTTATGATAGGATAGGCCGCCCCCTAACCGGCGTTACTCCGCGGTGGTACGCGCTCTGCATACCGGGGGATTACAGCTATGCCACACTGTTTCCCTTTGTGCCGTTTGCCCAGCAGGCCCAGCTGTATGCCCGCCGCAACAGCATCACCCCGTTTTTGATTGAAGTGGAAAATGATCTGTCCGCAAACGGCGTGTTCATGGTGGCGGATGCCCAGCGCTATCTGCCAACCCCATCGCCCGTCACCTGATCGGCTACCTGGATGGGGACGGCCACGGTATGACCGGGCTGGAAAAGGCCTATGATGACCTTTTGGCTGCGGCGGGGGACGCCCAGGCCGTGCTTTGCACCACTACTGCCCGCGGGGATCTGTTGGCGGGCACCACGCCGCAGGTGCAAACCACCGCCCGCGGTACCAACACAGCCATTACCCTGACGCTGGATGCTAACATCCAGCGTGCCTGCGAAGCGATTGCCGCCCAAAATATGAGCAAAGGCTGCATCATCGTCATGCAGGTGGGCAGTGGGCAAATTTTGGCCAGCACCAGTATGCCGGAATTTGACCCCGATGATATTGCCGCCAGCATCCGCGCCGATGATACCTCCCTCATTAACCGCAGTCTGTCCGCTTTCAGCGCGGGTTCGGTGTTCAAGGTGGTGCTGGCTGCGGCGGCCTATGCCCAGGGGCTGGACTGGTTCACCTATGACTGCACCGGCAGCATCCAGACGGCGGGGGAAACCTTCCGCTGTGCGCTGGGGCGGGCGCACGGCACCGTCAACCTGCGCGGCGCGCTGGAACAAAGCTGTAACTGTTACTTTATTGCGCTGGGCCAGCTGCTGGGCGGGCAGGCAATTCTGAATGCCGCGCAGAGCTTTGGCCTTGGCACCCCGGCTCTGCTGGCGCCGGGGCTGAAGAGCGCGGCGGGGGAGCTGCCCAGCGCGGCAGACCTGCAAAATGCAGGCAGTTTGGCAAGCCTTTCCTTCGGGCAGGGCGGGCTGACTGTTACCCCATTGCAGGTAACGGCCATGTTCAATGCCATAGCCTCCGGCGGGGTATATCACAGCCCTGTATTGTCAGCAGCATCACCGGCGGGCCGCAAGTTCCGCAGCAGCCGCAGCCCGCAGCGGCCTGCAGCCCGGCGGTTGCACGGGTGCTGCAAAGTATGCTGGCAACCGTTGTCCGCAGCGGCATTGGCGGCGATGCCCAGCCCCATACCGGTACCGCCGCCGGTAAAACCGGCACGGCTCAGACCGGCCAGTTTGATGCAGACGGCAGGGAGCTGCTGCATTACTGGTTTGCCGGTTTTACCCGGCGGATGCTCCGCGCTATACCATCACCGTTTTGCAGGATTCCCAGCAAAAGCCCCAAACCAGCAGCGCCGCCCTGTTTGCCCAGGTAGCGGATGCCCTTGCCGTTCTGGATGCAGCTATAACAGAAAAACCGGCAGAAAACAGTTGACAAGCACCGAACGCTGGCATATAATCATAGGGTAAAAGGAAAAATAGCGTTGAAAGGGTCAATGCCCCATTATCCGCAGTCATTCAGAGAGGGTGCCGCTAAGCTGCAAGGCACCCGGTGCGGGCAGGGCAGTGCCGCCCCGGAGCTTCCGAAAAAATCGGACGTATGCGCCGCGTTAAGGCGCACCAAAGCGGCAGGCTGTACAGCCTGCAATCTGGGTGGTACCACGGAAGTTATACGGCTTTCGCCCCTGTGCTGGACGGCATTGTAGCTGTCTGGCGGGGCAAAGGCCGTTTTTCTTTTCCTTTTTTTTGCGGCTGTGGTAAAACCCGGGGCAAAACAGTATCCCAATTATTTCAGCATACGAAATGGAGAATCAGGATCATGCAGTGGACAGGACTTAACGAATTACGCGAAAAATACCTGCACTATTTTGAAGGCAAAGGCCATCTGCGCCTTGGCAGCTTCCCGCTGGTGCCCAAAGATGACCCCAGCCTGCTGCTTATCAACAGCGGTATGGCACCTATGAAAAAGTGGTTCCTTGGCCAGGAAGAACCGCCCCGCCACCGTGTTACCACCTGCCAGAAGTGCATCCGTACCCCGGATATTGAGCGCGTCGGCATTACCGCACGCCATGGCTGCTTCTTTGAAATGCTGGGCAACTTCAGCTTCCAGGATTATTTCAAGAAAGAGGTCATTCCCTGGGCTTGGGAGTTCCTGACCAAAGAGCTGGAAATCCCCGCTGACCGCCTGTATATCTCTGTCTATCAGGACGATGACGAGGCCTATGATATCTGGACCAAGTCTGTCGGCATCCCCGAAGATCACATGGTCCGCCTGGGCAAAGAGGATAACTTCTGGGAACATGGCTCCGGTCCGTGCGGCCCCTGCAGTGAGATCTACTTTGACCGCGGCCTGAAGTATGGCTGCGGCAAGCCGACCTGCGGCGTTGGCTGTGACTGCGACAGATTCATGGAAATCTGGAACCTGGTGTTCAGCCAGTATGATTCCGATGGCAAGGGCACCTATGCGCTGCTACCCAAACCGAACATTGATACCGGCATGGGCCTGGAGCGTCTGGCCGTTGTCATGCAGGATGTGGATAACCTGTTCGAGGTCGATACCGTTGCCGCCGTTCTGCACCATGTGGAGCGCATCTCCGGCAAACAGTACGGTGCAAACGAGAAGGACGATATCTCCATCCGCGTCATCACCGACCATATCCGCGCTACCGTGTTCATGGCTTCTGACGGCATCCTGCCCTCCAACGAAGGCCGCGGTTATGTTATGCGCCGCTTGCTGCGCCGCGCTGCCCGCCATGGCCGTATGCTGGGCATCGACCATCCGTTCCTGACTGATCTGGTGGATACCGTTATCGTCTCCAGCGAGGTTGGTTACCCCGAACTGCGCGAGCATGAATCCTATATCAAGAAAGTTATTGGCACCGAGGAGGAGCGCTTCTATAAGACCATTGACTCCGGCATGAACATCCTGAACGGCATGATCCAGCACCTGCACGAGACCCACAAGAAGATCCTGTCTGGCTTGGATGTTTTCAAGCTGAACGATACCTTCGGCTTCCCGATTGATCTGACCAAGGAGATCGCTGCTGAAGCCGGCCTTGGCATTGACGAAGCTGCTTTCCATGTCGAGATGACCCGCCAGCGTGAGCGCGCCCGTGCCGAGCGCCTGGCCAAGGATATCTCCGGCTGGAGCGAGGACCTGTTCGGTGAACTGAACGCTGAGCCGACCGCGTTTGACGGCTATGATGTGCTGAAAGAAACCGCCAAGGTTCTGGCCCTGTCTGACGGCGAAGAACTGAACGATGCGGTTTCCACCGACTATGAAGAGCGCGAGAATGTGCTGGTCGTTCTGGACCGTACCCCGTTCTATGCCGAGATGGGCGGCCAGGTTGCTGACCACGGCTACCTGACTAGCGGCACTGCAAACCTGAAAGTCAACCAGGTCAAAAAAGACCCCCAAAGGCTTCTATGTTCACACCTGCACCCTGCTGGACGGCACCATCCGCGTAGGCGATACCGTAACCGCTGCTGTGGATGAACAGCGCCGCGCTTCCATCTGCCGCAACCACACCGCCACCCACCTGATGCAGAAAGCCCTGCGCGAAGTGCTGGGCGAGCATGTCCACCAGGCCGGCAGCTACCAGGACGACAAGATCACCCGCTTTGACTTTACCCATTTCAACGCCGTTACCCCCGAAGAACTGGTGGAAGTGGAAAAGCGCGTGAACGAAAAAATCTTTGCCGCTCTGCCTGTTACCATCCAGAACCTGCCCATTGAGGAAGCCAAAAAGATGGGCGCTATGGCTCTGTTTGGCGAAAAGTACGGCAAGGTTGTCCGCGTTGTGGATGCAGGCGGCTGGAGCGTTGAGTTCTGCGGCGGCACCCATGTCAAAAACACTGCCCAGATCGGCTGCTTCAAGATCCTGTCCGAAGCCAGCGTTGCCGCCGGTATCCGCCGCATTGAGGCCACCACCGGTTACGGCGTGCTGAACCTGCTGGACGACCGTACCGCTGAACTGGCCAACACCGCTGTTGCCCTGAAGGCCAACAACATGAAGGATGTTGCCGCCCGTGCCCAGGCTGTGACCGCTGAGCTGAAAGAGACCAACAAGCAGCTGGAGATCGCCAAGGCAAAGCTGGCATCCAGCCAGATCGACGGCCTGTTCCAGAATGCTGTCGAGGTTGACGGCGTGCGCATTGTTACCGTTTATCTGAACGGCACCACCCCTGATACCCTGCGCAGCATGATGGATAAACTGCGTGATAAAGAGCCCAACGCAGTCGGCGCTTTGATCGGCACCGATGGCAGCAAGACCACCCTGGCTGTCGGCGTTGGCAAAACGCCCTGGCCCGCGGCCTGAAGGCTGGTGCCCTGGTTAAGCAGATCGCCGCCATTGCAGGCGGCAACGGCGGCGGCAAGCCGGACTTCGCCATGGCCGGTATCCGCGATACTTCCAAGATCGACGATGCACTGAACGCTGTGGAAGGCATTGTGAAAGAAAACCTGGAAAAAGCAAACTGAGCGTGCTATAATACAACTGTACAATTTTGGGGTGCCGGGCCAACCGCCCCGCACCCTGGGAAAGGGGGCAAAACCGATGGATGACTGCCTGTTTTGCAAAATCGCAGCGGGCCAGATCCCGTCCAATAAGCTGTATGAGGATGACACTCTGCTGGCATTTTATGATATTGACCCGCAGGCACCGGTGCATTTTCTGGTGATCCCCAAGCAGCATATTGAATCTGCGGCAAAGCTTACCGAAGCGGACGCTGCACTGCTGGGCCACATTTACGCCACCATCGCCGACCTGTGCAAGCAGCTTGGCGTGGACGAAAGCGGCTACCGCGTTGTGACCAACGTTGGCGCCGATGGCGGCCAGAGCGTGAAGCACCTGCACTTCCATGTGTTGGCCAAGCGCAGCCTCGCTTGGCCTCCGGGCTGATGCAGGCTCCTTTGCACCGAAATGTGAAAAGAGGTTGTTTACTATGGCAAAAACCTATACCTTGCATGTGGCAGGCTTGACCCGTGAATTGCCCATCTGCAAAATCAATGACCACCTGGACATTGCCGCATTCATCATGTTCAGCGATGTGGAACTGACCGAGGCCTGCGCCAAGGCCCTGCTGGAAAAGTGCCCGGATTTTGATGTTATCCTGACCGCCGAGGCCAAGGGCATCCCCTGGCATACGAAATGTCCCGCCAGAGCGGCAAGCAGTGGATCCCCGCCCGCAAGGGTGTCAAGGGGTACATGGCGGATCCGGTCATCGTGGAGGATCAGTCCATCACCACCGCCGGCAAGCAGACCCTGGTCATTGACAAAAAGACCTTGACTATATGAACGGCACGCGCATCCTGGTTGTGGATGACGTGATTTCCACCGGCGGCAGCCTGCATGCGCTGGATGCACTGGCAGCCCGCAGCTCCGGCACCATTGTGGCCCAGGCAGCTGTTCTGGCGGAAGGCGATGCAGCCGAGCGCAAGGATATCATCTTCCTTGAACCGCTGCCCCTGTTTGCCCACTAAAAACTCATGACTCGTAAGCTGGCTGGCTTTGGTCTTGCCTTCGCATTGGCAGAGCTGGCCGCGGCGTACCTGCCGCCGTTGGCCTCGCTGCTGACGGCGGCACTTTTTATATCGCTGTTCCTGTTTGCTGCCTTTACCCAGCGCCGGGCGGCCCGCTTTGCGCTGCCCGCCGTGGCAGGGCTGCTGGCTGGCCTGGTGTGGAGCGCTGCTTACCAGCTGGCCGTGGTAAAACCGGCCCAAAGCCTGGCAGGGCAAACTTATGCCTGCACCGCCATTGTGCAGCCGGACGCCGAAACCTCCTGGCAGCCGGGCAATGTGCGGGCAACGCTGCTTATCACCCGGCTGGATGGCCGCAAAACCTCGCTCAAAGTTTACTGCACAGACCTGCCGTATTCCGAAGCAGGGGATATCATTACCGGGCAGTTCCAACTGCAGCCCCTGCGGGCGGACTCTTACCGCATGTCCCGCTATGCCAAGGGTACTTGGCTTGGGGCATCCTATCAGACGGATTATATCTGGCAGGGAACCTCGGATGCGCTGCCGTACCGGCTGTACCACCTGCGGCAGGCGTTTGCCAAACGGTTAACCACCTACTTGCCACAAAATCTTGCCGGGGTGGAAGCTGCCATGCTGCTGGGCGAGAAAAGCGAACTGACGGACGAATGGAGTGATACCTTCCGCACGGCGGGCATTGCCCACCTGCTGGCGGTTTCCGGCCTGCATGTGGCGCTGCTGTGCGGCCTGTTTGCCATGGGGCAGGGGCGGCGCAGCCGGTTCTCGGTTCCGCGGGTCCTGCTGCAAATCACGGTTCTGCTGCTCTATATGGGGCTGACAGGGCTGCCGTTCTCGGTGTTCCGTGCGGGCGTTATGTTCCTCATCATGCTGGTGGGCAGCCTTTTGCTCCAGCCGCCGGATTCCCTTACCGCGCTGGCGTTGGCCGCCATCATCATTGGGGTGCAGCAGCCCTATGCCCCGTGTGATATCGGCTTGCAGCTTTCCGTCTGCGGGGTATTGGGCGTGCTGGCAGCTTCGGCGCTGGCCAAACGGCAAACACAGTTTGTGCAGGTGCGCTATGCGGCCCGCCATAACCAAAGGCGGCAAACCGCCCTGCCGCTGCCCCTTGCCATCGTGCTCCGCGCGGTGGATGCGGTGCAGACTGCGGTACTGGCCACTTTGGCAACCTTACCGGTCTTGCTGCTGCACGGCATGGCAGCCAGTGGTGCCGCAGTGCCCGCCAACCTGTTGGTGGTGTGGCTGCTTGGCCCGGCGCTGCGGCTGGGAATCCTGGCGCTGGTGCTTTCCTTTGTGCCGGTGCTGGACCCGCTGTTCCACGGGGCAAGCCTGCTGCTTGGCATTGTGCTGCGCCTGATGACCACCCTGGCCGCCTGGTGCGCGGCTCTGCCGGTGGCACACATTGCCCTGCCGGTGCGGTATACTTTGTGGGTGCTGGCTGTTTTTGCTGTGCTGGCGGCGCTTTTCTGGCGTACCCGGCAGCTGCGCCGCTTTGTGCCCGTTGGCTTTGTGTGCGCAGTGGCAGCCGTTATGTTGGGCGGCACCATGCAGCGCGATGTGGTACGCCTGGCCATGGTGGGCACCGCGGGCAATGGCTGCGTGGTGGCGGTGCAGAATAACCGCGCCGTGGTGCTCTACCGCGGCAGCGCCGCCAATGGCCGTGCGGTACAGCAGTACCTGACCCAGAACGGCGCGCCGGAACTTGCCGCAGTGATTGACCTGCGCACCGAACCCGGCGAAATGCCCCTGCAGGCCGCGCAGCTGCTGACCATTGCCGACCTGCCGCAGGGCCTGACCCATCTGCAGCTGCTGGATACCGTGGAAGTAGATTTGCTGCACACCAAAGGCGCAGCCCTTGCGGTGCTGGATGTCGGCGGCTGGCACGCCGCGGCCAGTGCGGGCAGGCTGATCCTGGCCGAGCCGGTGGAAGTGGATCTGTACTGTGCGGGCGGCAGCTGCCCGGAAGCCATTCTGGCAAAGGCAATTTTGTGCAACCAGCAAACACCCAAATGGCTGTCCAAAGTGGGGAATACCCCTGTTTATTACGATGCCGAAACCCCGACTGCCGTGGTGCGCCCCGGCAAAAGTGTTGTGTATGAGGAGGTGCAGCCCCTTGCTGTACAGTGAAACCGAACTGAAAAAACGTCTCAAGTCCGGCTGCCCGGTGTTTTACTTTTTATGCCAGTGATGAAGCTCTGGTGCGCAGCGCTGCCGCCAAAGCCGAAAAGTTTTTGAGTGAAGAAGCCCCCGATACCACCACGCTGGATGGCCCCACCCCCCAGTGTGGAGGATATTGTGTTGGCGGCGGGCACCATCTCGTTCTTTGGGGGCCGCCGGCTGGTTATGCTGCCGCTCATTCGTCCGTCTACCTATTCGGATAAAGATTTGCAGGAGCTCTGCGATACCCTTTCCGATACCGAGAACGCCGTCTTTGTGCTGACCAGCCTGCTGGAAGAAAAATACGGCAAAATCAAGCCCGGCAAGCGGGAGCAAAAGCTCATCGCCGCATGCGAAAAACTGGGCTACTGTGTACAGATCGCTAAACCCGGCCGCGCCGCCTTGCAGGAGATGGCCCGCACTTGGGCAGGGGAGTATCACACCACCTTTGCCCCCGGTGCCGAAGCCGCCCTGCTGGACCGCTGCGGCGACGACCAGTTTTTGCTGCAAAATGAGATCGCCAAGCTGGCAGCGCTCAGTGGCTATACCACCATCACTACCCAAATGATTCAGCAGCTTGGCACCGTCACGCTGGACGCTGATACCTTTGATATGGTCAAGCTGGTGGCGGCGGGCAACACCCGCCAGGCTCTGGCCAAACTGCAAACCCTGCTGGAACTGCAAAACGAGCCGATCCTTATTACCGGCGCGCTGATCGGCAACTATCTGGATATTTACCGGGCTTTTTGGCTAAAAAGAGCCGCCGCCCGCTGACGGACCTGGCCAAGGATTTTAAGTATACCGGCAAATGGAACTACCGCCTTGGCAACGCGGATCAGACTGCCGCCCGCTTTCAGCGCAGCCAGATCGAAGAAAGCCTGCGCATCCTGCAAAAGCTGGACCTGGATTTGAAAGGCAGCCGTCTGGATGCCCCGCTGCTGATGCAAAAAGCCATCTGCGAACTTTCGCTGGCAAGGAGCCGTGCATGAACCAGAATAAATTGAACCTGACCCAGGCCCTTGTGGTGGAAGGCAAATACGATGCCGCCCGCCTGGCCAACCTTGTGGATGCCACCATCCTGACAACAGATGGTTTTGCTATCTTTAAGGATAAAACCATGCAGGCGCTCTTCAAACGCATTGCCGCCGCCCAGGGCATGATTTTGCTGACGGACTCCGACGCCGCAGGCTTTAAGATACGCCACTACATCACCGGCCTTGTGGGGCCGCAAAACGTGCTGCAGGCCTATATCCCCGCCGTGCCCGGTAAGGAACCCCGCAAACCGGAACCCGGCAAGGAGGGCCTGCTTGGCGTGGAAGGTGTGGACGACGCCCTGATTCTGCAGGGGCTGCATACCGCCCTAGCCGCGGCCCCCTGCAGGCCCAGCAGCAGAACATGGACCCCATTACCTATACCGATCTGTATGAGTGGGGCTTAAGCGGCAGCGCCAACGCCAGCGAACGGCGGCGCACGTTCCTGCGCATTCTGGGCCTGCCGCCGCGGCTGAGCAAAAAAGAGATTATTCAGGTACTCAATACGCTGTATACCCGCGCCGCATTGCAGGCGCAGCTAGAGGCGATGAAGTAACGGAATTATTGCAAAGTAGAAGGGGAACCTATCGGATGGAAAACATCAGGGAAAGGATCGTATCCTGCGCGGGCCGCGTATGGTTCTGCGCAAAAGAGCTGTTGAAATGGCTGGCACTGGCCATGATTACCGGCGTGCCCTGCGGTATCATTGGTGCGGCGTTTGATCTGGCTGTGGAGCATGTAACCGAACTGCGGACCGAACACACCGCCATCCTGTTTTTGCTGCCGGTCATCGGCCTTGTCATCGTGGCATTTTATAAAGCGGCAAAGCTGGAGGGCGTTTCGACCGATGATATGATCGACTGCGTCAAGGATGGCAAGCCCATCCGGTTCTGGCTGCTGCCGGTCATGTTTATCAGCACGGTGCTCACCCACCTGGGCGGCGGCAGTGCCGGGCGCGAGGGCGCTGCTTTGCAGATGGGCGGCACCATCGGCTGGTGGGCCGGCGGCGTGCTGCACCTGAATGAGCACGAGCGCCGCATGGCCGTGCAGTGCGGTATGGCGGCGTTCTTTTCCGCTTTATTCAGCACCCCGCTTGCCGCAACCTTTTTTGCCATGACGATCGTCAACGTGGGTGTTGTATTCTATGCGGCGTATATCCCGTGCTTTACGGCGGCAATCATTGCCTATGGCGTTGCTCAGCTTATCGGCGTTACCCCTACGCGCTTTGCGGTGGAAGTCCCGGCGTTTGAACCTGCCATGGTCGTGCGGGTGGTGCTGCTGGCGCTGGCCTGCGCGGTGGTGGTGCATCTGTTCTGCTTTGTGCTGCACAGCGCTGCGCACGACCTGCCCAAGCTGCTGCCCAACCCGTGGGTGCGGGCCTTTTGGGCGGCTGTGTGGTGGTGGTGTTCACCCTGCTGTATGGCAGCATGCGCTATAACGGCGCGGGCATGAACATCATCGCCGCTGCGGTGGAACAGGGCCAGGCCCTGCCGTGGGACTGGATCGTCAAGATCCTGCTCACCGCCCTTACCCTCAGTTCTGGCTTTAAGGGTGGTGAGGTCGTGCCCAGCTTTTTTGTGGGGGCAACCTTTGGCTGTGTGGCCGCGCCGCTGCTGGGCATCCCGGCGGGCTTTGGCGCAGCTCTTGGGTTGGCTGGCGTGTTCTGCGGTGCCAGCAACTGCGTGGTGGCATCACTGGTGCTGGCAATCGAGCTGTTCGGTGCGCAGGGGCTTTGGTACTTTGCCATCGTGTGCGGCATTACCTATGCGCTTTCCGGCTATGCCGGGCTTTACCACAGCCAGCTGTTCCTGACGGATAAGCTGGAACCGGAATACCGCATCATTCGTGGCCACAACCATCATTAAAACCATATAACCGCAGCCCGCAGCAGGGGGGGGGCCTGCCGCGGGCTGCGGCTTTTATCATTCAACTGCCATAATAAGCGGGCACATCGCCATCCAACAAAAAGCTGGCCAACGGCACCCGTATTTCCACCTGGGTCAGCGCGGCGCGGCCGTTCAGGATAACATTCACTGTGGTTTCCAGCACAAGGTCCGCCGTAAATCGGGTGCGGTTGATGGCGGCGGGCTCCATGGTTTCTTCCATGCGCCCCTCCACATACCCGTCCGGGTTCAGGTGCACCGTCCAGCCCGGCCCCATTTCCAACAGGAAAATGCTGCCGGATAAGCTGCCTAAGGAAATGCTGATGTCATTTTTCGGCATGGTATTCAATGCCTGCTGGGCGGTTTGCACCAGGGCTGCCCGCGCGGTGTTGATTCGTTCGCTGTCCCCAGCAGGCAGCCACCGTTCAGCGTGTACAGCCCGGCATACCGCTGCGGGTTGGCGGAAAGCTCGCCATAGACCGCTGTGTTCAGGCACTGCACCACAAGGCTGCGGCATTCATGCTGGGCAACTTCCCGCATGGCGGGCCACATGGCATCTTCAATGCAGTCGGCCAGGTGCCAGCAAAGGCAGAAAACTGCCGCTGCCAATGCCAGCCGCCGCCAAAGCGCGGCATGGCGGCTGCGGTGCCCGGCACTGCGGCACTTGCGCATGGGGCATCACCTCCCGCCGCTTTATTTTCCGTGCAGCCCATGCTATGCCCGGCAAAGCAAAAAAGTGAGCCAAACCCCAAAAACTTTCAAAAAATTAGTTGACAAATACCCAACACCCTGTTATAATAACACCTGTCGCCGGTTGAAAAGCCAACCACGGCAAAGCATTTGGGGGTTTAGCTCAGCTGGGAGAGCGCTTGCATGGCATGCAAGAGGTCACCGGTTCGATCCCGGTAATCTCCACCAGAACAAAAGCGCTTGGCAATTTTGCCGGGCGCTTTTTGTTTTATATCGCGTCCAAGCCGCCCACAGGCAGGGCGGCCTTTTCTATATCTGCCCGCAGCCGGGCATACTAAAGTGCATTGAAAAAGTAAAGGCAATACCGCATAATTCTAAGTGCCGATACGGCGAGCGAGGTGCGGCAGATGCCAAGCCAAAAGCGCAGATAATACTGGATGCTGCAAAGGTGAGCGCCGCCAGTGGCGGAAACAGCGAACCGAAGCAGGGGCAGCGGTCGCAGAGTGCGAGGGGCTTTTGCCCCCGAAGCACGATGCGGGTACCGCAACCCGACATTATCGAGCATTTTGGCAACGCAGATGCCGTGCCGCAGCTGCCGGAGCGGTGCTTAGCCGCAAAGCGGGAATTGTGCGGTGTTGCCTAAACCAAACTCGGAAGAGCAAGCCGAATAACCGCGCAAACGGAGGAAATACTACCATGGAACTGGAGCAGGCCCGCAAACGTGCAGCAGAACTGCGCGCTGTGATTGAAAAGAATAACCGTCTGTATTATGACCAGGACGCCCCGGAACTGGAAGATTACGAGTATGACCAGCTGACCCGCGAGCTGAAAACCATCGAAGCCCAATTCCCGCAGCTTGTCACGCCGGACAGCCCTACCCAGCATGTGGGCGGCACCCCCAGCGGCAAGTTCAGCAAGGTGGCCCACGCTGTTAAAATGGAAAGCCTGCAGGACGCTTTCTCGCTGGATGAACTGCGCGAGTTTGACCAGCGCGTGCGGGAAGCAGGCGTTACGCCGGAATATGTGGTAGAAATCAAAATCGACGGCCTTTCTGTCAGCCTGGAATACCGCAACGGCCGCCTGACCCGCGGCTCCACCCGCGGCGATGGCCTGGTGGGGGAGGACGTGACCGAAAACCTTGCTACCATCAAGTCTATCCCCAAAGAAATCCCCAATGCCCCCGATTTTCTGGAAGTGCGCGGCGAAGTTTACATGCCGCACGCCGCATTTTTTGCCTTGAAAGAGCAGCAGGAGCTGGAGGATAAAACCCCATTCAAGAACCCCCGCAACGCGGCGGCTGGCTCTCTGCGGCAGAAAGATGCCAAGATCACGGCAGCCCGCGGGCTTTCTATCTTTGTGTTCAACCTCCAGCAGGTGGAGGGCAAAACCTTTACCACCCACAGCGAAACGCTGGATTATATCAAGTCCCTCGGCTTCCCGGTATCCCCGCGCTATAACGTATATACCAACATTGAGGATGCCATTGCCGAGATCCAGCGCATTGGCGAAGCCCGCGGCACCCTTTGATTTTGATATGGACGGCGCTGTTATCAAGGTCAACGATCTTACTGCGCGTCAGGTCCTTGGCAGCACCAACAAGTTCCCGCGCTGGGCCATTGCGTTCAAGTATCCGCCGGAAGTCAAGGAAAGCACCGTCCGTGATATCGAAGTCACTGTTGGCCGCACCGGCGTGCTGACTCCCACCGCGGTGTTTGACCCCATTTTTCTGGCGGGTACCAGCGTTTCCCGCGCCAACCTGCACAATGAGGATATCATCGAAGCGATGGACGTCCGTATTGGCGATACCATCCAGGTGCGCAAAGCGGGGGATATCATCCCGGAAGTCATCGGTGTGGCGCGCCACGGCGAAAACTCAGTGCCGTACCATATGCCGCGGGTCTGCCCGTCCTGCGGGGCACCGGTGGTACACCTGCAGGATGAAGCCGCCCTGCGGTGCGTCAACCCGGAATGCCCGGCCCAGAGCCTGCGCAACCTCATCCATTTTGCCTCCCGCACTGCCATGGCCATTGACGGCCTGGGCGAAGCAATTGCCCAGCAGCTGATTGACCGCCAGCTGGTGCACTCAGTAGCAGACCTGTACGACCTGACCAAAGATCAGCTGCTGACGCTGGATAAATTCAAAGCCAAGAGCGCTGAGAACCTGCTCAAAGCCATTGCTTCCTCTAAGCAGAACAACCTGGATAAACTGGTGTTCGGTCTTGGTATCCGCAATATTGGCGATAAAGCCGCCGCCCTGCTGGCTGAGCATTTTGGCAGTATGGACGCCCTGAGAAACGCTGCAGCGGAGGACATCAGCAGCATTGATGGTTTCGGCGGCGTGATGGCGCAGAGCGTGGTGGAGTTCTTTGCCAAAGACGGTACTGCGGATTTGCTGCACCGCCTGGCCGATGCGGGTGTAAATATGCAGTGGCACGGCGAAAAGAAGGGAACGGCCCTTGCCGGAATGACGATCGTTGTGACCGGCACACTGCCCACTCTTTCCCGCCAGGAAGCCGAGGCCATGATCGTGCAGAACGGCGGCAAGGCCAGCGGCTCTGTTTCCAAAAAAGACAGCCTATGTTCTGGCCGGTGCCGCGGCAGGCTCCAAGCTGACCAAAGCCCAAACGCTCGGCATCCCCGTGATTGACGAAGCCGAGTTCCTGCGCATGGTAGCCCCCACCCCGGCAGAACAGCCGGAACCGGAAGAAGAAACCTGATAAATCAATAAGCGATAAGCAAGAAAACTCCCTCGACAAGCAGTCCCGCATTACCGCGTGGAACGCTGCCGGGGAGTTATTTTATATTTATCAATATCTGCCATCATCCCGCCGCGGAGAAACTTTGAAATTTGCTATGAACATTGCAACCAATTGGTAGGGAACGATGCTTGCATCGTTCTGCAAACGGGCTGCACCCAACATTCTACCCACCATACGGCAAATAACCTTTCCCATAGGCCATAATGGTCATCATTACCCCCATAAGCGACAAAAGAAAAGCACCGTACCTGAACCAGATACGGTGCTTTTTGGTGGAGATTACCGGGATCGAACCGGTGACCTCTTGCATGCCATGCAAGCGCTCTCCCAGCTGAGCTAAACCCCCAGATGTGTTGCTGTCGCCTGACAACGTATTGTATTATAACAACCAAAACAGCAGTTGTCAATAGATTTTGACAAAAAAGTTTGGGGAATTTTGAAAAAACTGCAAGACAGGGGAACTAAGGCAATACCGCATAATTCTAAGTGCCGATACGGCGAGCGAGGTGCGGCAGATGCCAAGCCAAAAGCGCAGATAATACTGGATGCTGCAAAGGTGAGCGCCGCCAGTGGCGGAAACAGCGAACCGAAGCAGGGGCAGCGGTCGCAGAGTGCGAGGGGCTTTTGCCCCCGAAGCACGATGCGGGTACCGCAACCCGACATTATCGAGCATTTTGGCAACGCAGATGCCGTGCCGCAGCTGCCGGAGCGGTGCTTAAGCCGCAAGGCGGGAATTGTGCGGTGTTGCCCTAAAGCAAAGAAACAAACAATAAACCACGAAAATACGCAAGATATAAAACAACAAAAAAAAGCACCGCCAGGAAACAATCCTGGCGGTGCCCGGTCAAGGGTCAAAATAAATAATGAGAAAATAGAAAGCGGTTGAAATCAGTCCTTTGCCGCCTCTGCAGGGGCCTGCTCCTGCACATAGCGCACAAACGCATCGCGTTCTGTGGCGGTATCCAGGGTGGCAACATACATCTGGTTGCCCATGTCCAGCGAAAGCACATCCGGTACGCGGTCGCACATCTTCATCTGGCGGCCATACCTGGCCAGAATCTCCTCATGGCTGTGCTTGTAGGTGTGGCAGTCGCGGCGGCCTGCGTATACACAATAGTGGTGGGGCAGGTCCAGCTTTTCGTGGCGGAGCTCGTCATAGCATACCATGTCGGCCCAGATCTGGTAGCAGTCCACGCTGTTGGCATAGTTGATCAGGTCCGGGGTGTAGCCGCCGGCGGGGCGCATGTTCACTTCCAGCGCAACGTAATCACCCTTTTGGCCAAGGCCCTCTTTGTCCTCGTTCAGGCGGAAAAACTCGCAGTGGAAAAAAGCGGCTCTTTGCGCCGAATGCCTTGATGGTGCGAAACCCGACATCCCGCAGCTCCTCCGGCACGGTTTTCTGCGTCCAGTAGGAAAGATCGCCCAGCGAGTTCACAATGTCGATCAAGGGGGTGGGGAATACGTTGGAGGTGTAGAACAGCGGTACACAGCGGCTGTCGGCTACGCCGTCAAAGCTCACAATGGTGCCGTTGATGAATTCTTCCATAATATAGGAAGTATCCGGCAGTTCCGCATAGAACGCTTCCAGTTCGGCATCGTTTTTTAGCTTATAGGTGGCCTCGGCACCACAGCCGTTGTCCGGCTTCACAATGACCGGGTAGCCGACCTGAGCCACAAAGGCGCGGGCATCGTCCAGGCCGTTTTCATGCACCATGTGGTGGCGGGCCACGGGTACCCCGGCAGCGATGTAGCTTTCCTTCATTTTGCTCTTGTACTTGATGCGGTCAATAAAGTCGTTCTGTGCGCCGGTGGTAATATTGAAATCGGTGCGCAGGGCGGCGTCCTGCTCCAGCCAGAATTCATTGTTGCTTTCCAGCCAGTCGATTTTGCCGTACTTAAAAAGTGAAATACCCCATGGCGCGTACCATGGCATCATAATCCGCCATGGAATCCACACGGTAATACTCGGTCAGGCATTCTTTCAGCTCGTCCGGGATCTCGTCATAGCCGGAATCGCCAATGCCCAGCACATTTACCCCGTTGTGCTTGAGCCGGTCACAAAAATTCCAGTAGGTTTTGGGGAACTGCGGCGAAACAAAAACAAAGTTCAAAATATACTTTCCTCCCTTAAGGGCGCACCTGAAAAGCCGAAACCATCGCCTGTTTCTACAAACGCAGCCGAATTTTGTGTTTGCGGAAGGGTCACCATTTGTGTAGGGCAACACCGCACAATTCCCGCCTTACGGCTTAAGCACCGCTTCGGCGGCTGCGGCACGGCATCTGCGTTGCCCAAATGCTCGATAATGTCGGGTTGCGGTACCCGCATCGTGCTTCGGGGGCAAAAGCCCCTCGCACTCTGCGACCGCTGCCCCTGCTTCGGTTCGCTGTTTCCGCCACTGGCGGCGCTCACCTTTGCAGCATCCAGTATTATCTGCGCTTTTGGCTTAGCAGCTGCCGCACCTCGCTCGCCGTATCGGCACTTAGAATTATGCGGTATTGCCGTAGCTTTCAGGCGTGCCTTGCGCAGCAAACAGCGCTGCGGTTTACCCAAAAAAACAGCACCTTACCCCTTGCGGGGCAAAGTGCCGTGCGAAAGCATGTGGGTGTGATCAACACCGTTACACAAACTGGTTGCGGCTGGCGTTGTATTCATAGCCAACATCGGCCAGTTTTGCGCAAATGGCATCCTTATCGGCATCCTGATCGGCACACAGGGCATCCAGGCTTGCGTAATGATCCCGCAGCTGGGTGTTGATATAACTGAGCAGGATGATTGGGTCAGCTGGCAGCATAGCAACCTCCTAAGGCGTATCTGATCAGATACATCCTGATAAAAATCAAAAAAGCACTGCCAAGGCAGTCCCTGACAGCAACGGGAACCCGCTTATAAAAAGCACGCAAAAATGCCGGCCACCAACTGTGACCGGCAATTTTTGCGTCTTGATCAGACCGCGCGGGTAACCTTACCCGAACGCAGGCAGCGGGTGCAGGCGTAGATATACTTCGGGGAACCATCCACAACCGCTTTCACGCGCTTGACGTTGGGGTTCCAGGTACGATTGCTCCGACGATGGGAGTGGGAAACCTTGATGCCGAAAGTGACACCCTTGCCACAACATGCACATTTGGCCATTCTGCTTGCACCTCCTTTAACATAGCTGTACTATAATAGCAAATCTTAAGCCAAAATGCAATACCCTTTTTGAAAAAATCCGTAAAAAATCCGCAGAAACGGTACATTTTTTTCAAAAACAGGCGCAAAGTGTCCCGCTGCCCTTGTTTTGGGGCGGATTGTACGGTATAATACTTTAAATAATTACCCGTATGTGCCTGTGTGGCCTGCTATGCGGTATGCTGAGGTTTTTATGAATCATTTTGCCCTCAATGGCGTGATCTCCCCGCAGGAGCTGTATTATTACGCTCTGCGCGCCGTGGCCATGCTGATCGTCATCCCGTTCCATGAATCCGCCCACGCGCTTATCAGCTGGAAATTGGGCGATTCCACCGCCAAGGATATGGGCCGCCTGTCCATGAATCCGCTGCGCCACTTTGACCCGCTGGGCGCTTTGTGCATGATTGCGGCCGGGGTCGGGTGGGCAAAGCCGGTTGGCATCAACCCCACGCGCTTCAAAAATCCCAAACGGGGGATGGCTGTTTCCGCCGCGGCGGGGCCGCTCTCCAACTTTTTGCTGGCCTATGCGGCCATGCTGCTCTATAAAGTGGTATATTATGCCTGCGGCGGCGCGGCGCCCCAGCTGGTGCTGGATTTCCTTTATGTTCTGATCAGCATGAACATCAGCCTTGGCGTGTTCAACCTGATCCCTGTACCGCCGTTTGACGGCAGCCGCATTGTGTTGCTGTTCTTGCCGCAAAAATGTATTTTCAGGCCATGCGGTATGAAAAATACATCATGGGCGTTGTGCTGCTTCTGGTGTTCTTTGGCCTGCTCAACACCCCGCTCAATCTCTGCGTAAACGCGGCGTGGCGTTTGCTGCTGAACCTGACCGGCTTTGTGGAACTGCTGTTCGGCATTGCCTGATGGCACATCTCAATTTAAGTAAGGAACGATATCCGCTGTTTTATGGAAACACTTACCTTTAAGCTACAGGAAGATAATTTTGAAGGTCCGCTGGATTTGCTGCTCTATCTGGTTGGTAAAAATAAAATGAACCTCTATGATATCAATATCATGGAACTCATTGAGCAGTATACTGCCGCCATCCAGACCATGCAGGCCGATAAGCTGGAAGTCTCCAGCGAATTCATTGATATGGCTGCGCACCTGGTTCAGATGAAAAGCGCCCTGTTGCTGCCACGCAGCCCTGAAGCGGAACGCATGAAAGCGGAGCTGACCGGCCGTCTGATCGAGTACAGCACCTGCAAACAGGTGGCGGCGGAGTTGGGCAGCCGTGCGCGGGATTTGTACACCGCGGTGCGCCAGCCCCAAAACCGGAAGGCCCGGCGGAATATTCCCGCAAACAGGATCCCGACCGGCTGGTGCAGGCGTGGTTCAGCCTGATGGGCCGCAGCCAGCGCCGCAAAAAGCCCACCCAGGAGCGGTTTGAACCGTTGGTCACCGCGCCGTTCGTATCGGTGGCAAGCCGTGTGGCCCACATGCTGCGCGGTATGCTGAAAGGTACACTGTGCCGCATGGGCCAGCTGTTCAGCCCGCAGGAAAGCCGCAGCACCAATGTGGCAACGTTCCTGGCGCTGCTGGAATTGATACGCGCCGGGCGTGTGCGGCTGGATGAAACCGGAACCCTGACGATGGACCGCGCCCGCCGCCCGCGCAACAAACAAAACCAACCCACAGGAAAGGAGGCCGCAGCCGATGCCGATCACACAGCGCAATAAAATTGGCATGCTAGAAGCCATGCTGTTTGCCAACGCCGAACCGGTGGAAACCGACCGCCTGGCCGAAGCCATGCGCGCCGACCCGGCAGAGGTGCTGACCCTGCTGGAAAAGCTGCAAAAGCGCTATGATGAAACCGAAAGCGGCCTGATGCTGCTGCATTTTGACGGCGACCGCTGGCAGATGGCGACCCGCCCGTATTATGGCGAGGTGGTCAAGCGCATTTTGGATACCCGCCGCAACGCGCCGCTTTCGCCCGCTGCGCTGGAAGTTCTGGCTATTATCGCCTATAACCAGCCGGTCAGCCGCAGCTTCATCGAGCAGGTGCGCGGCGTAGATTCCTCTTCCACCGTGTCCAAGCTGATGGAACGCGGACTGATTGAGGAAGCTGGCCGCCTGGATCTGCCCGGCAAGCCGGTGGCGTTCCGGGTGACGGATACCTTTTTGCGGGTGTTCGGCCTTGGCAGTCTGGCCGACCTGCCCCCGCTGCATGACGACCCCCAGAAAGAAGAAGAACTGCCGGTGCAGCAAACCCTGGAGGAACTGCAATGAGCGCCGTGTTGGCGGTTGTGCTGATGGTGCTAAAAATAATCGGCATGATTTTGCTGGCACTGCTTTTGCTTTTGCTGTTGGCGCTGCTGCTGCCTGCGGGCATTCACTTCCGTTGGAGCCATATCGGCGGCCTGCGTTTACAGCTGTGTTACGGCCCACTGCACTTTACCCTGTACCCGCGCAAAGCGGATGAAGAGGAAAAAAGGCAGAACCGAAGGCAGAAACAAAGCAGGGAAACACGCCCAAAACCGAGCCGACTTCCGCCGCACCGCCCAAGCCAACCCCGCCGCCTGCAAAAGCGGAACTGCCCGCACAACCTACAATGGAAAAGCAGATGGAACCCACAGTAGCAAAGCCCGCAAAAGCGCCGGAAGAACCCCAAAAAGCAGAACCGGCCCCGCCCGCTGAAAAGGAACAGGGAAAACCAAAAGCACCGGAAACATCCCCGCAGCCGGAACAGGCAGTACCAAAACCAAAAGCCAAATCTGCCCCGGCCAGCCAACCGGGAGCCGCTGCTGCCCATGCCCCGGCAGCGGAAACACCTGCCGCGGAACCACAGCCGGAAGAAGATACCGGCCTTGTGGATCGCATCAAAGCGGCAGTCAGGGCGGACCCTGTTGGCTATGTGCGGCACCTGTTCAGCGTGCTACGCGCCAGTGTGGGGCCGCTGCTGCGTGGCTTCCGCGTCAGCAAGCTGAATGTGCTCTGGACGATAACAGGGGAGACCGCCGCAGAAACGGCCATTCTGTACGGCCAGACGCTGACCACCCTCAACACCATCCTGGCAATCGCACAGGACCACATTAAAATACAGGCGGATCAGCTCTGGCTGGAGGCTGATTACACCGGCAGCGCCAAACAGCAGCGTGTGGTTTCGCTCAAACTGCTGCTCTGCCCGCTGCTGGCACTGGTTACAGTGGTGTGCTTTGTGTGGCATGCCCGGCATGACCCGCAGCTGCTGCCCCCAAAACACCCAAAATACAATACACCTGAAACAGAACAGGGAGGTAATTTATAATGGCAGAACATCCGATTGAAGGCATGATGGGCGTTACCATGGAAAAAAAATCCGCCAGCTGGTGGATGCCAATACCATCATTGGCGAACCGATCACGGTGGATGGAGCAACCATCATCCCTATTTCCCGCGTTACCTTTGGCTTTGCCTCCGGCGGCTCTGATGTTGGCGCAAAAACCAACAAGCAGATGTTTGGCGGCGGCACCGGCGCGGGCGTTTCCATTGCACCCATCGCGTTTTTGGTGATCAGCGGCGGCAATGTGCGCACCATCCAGCTGGTGGAACATGTCAGCCCGGTAGACAGCGCTATCAACGCTCTGCCGGACCTTGTGGACCGCATCAGCGCCCTAATCAAAAAGGACAAGCCCGAAACCCCGCAGGAATAAGCGGACAGATTTCATTTTTCCCCAACCGGAACCCGGCCCAAAGCGGGCTGTTCAACTGAAATGCCGGGAGGACATTCTCATATAAGCAAATCCACCCGGCGGATATTACCCTGATATTGGAAAGGAACACCATGGCAGAACAACGGATTCAAAAAGTACTCTCGGACCAGGGCGTGTGCTCCCGCCGCGCTGCAGAAAAATTGATTGATGAAGGCCGCGTCAAGGTCAACGGCCACCCGGTCACGCTGGGGGATAAGATGGACCCCGACTTTGATAAAGTCAGCATTGACGGCAAAAGCGTGCGCATTGTGCGCAAGCGCCAGTATACCTATCTGATGCTTAACAAGCCCCGCGGCTATATTACCACCGCATCGGACGAACGCGGCCGCAAGACCGTTATGGATCTGCTCACCGGCGTGGACCGCCGTGTGTATCCCATCGGCCGTCTGGATAAAGACAGCGAAGGCTTGCTGCTGCTGACGGATGACGGCGCATTTGCCAACCTGCTCACTCATCCTTCCGGCGGCGTGGGCAAGCTGTACCGCGTTACTGTGCGCCCCCGCGCGACCGAGGAACAGGTTGTCAAAATGTCCAGCGGCGTTGTGCTGGATGATGGTGTAAAAACCCAGCCCGCCGTCATCCATGTTGTGGTGGATGAACCCGGCCGCACGGTGTTGGAGATCACCCTGCACGAGGGCCGCAACCGCCAGATCCGCCGCATGTGCGAAGCAGTTGGCCTGGAGGTCATCCGCCTGAAGCGCAGCGCTGAAGGCCCGGTCAAACTGGGCATGCTGCAGCCTGGCGAATACCGCGAACTGAAAAAATCCGAGATTAGTGCCCTGCGCAATGCCGCGCTCAAGGCTGCCCCGGCCCGCAAAGCCGCCCCTGCCGCCGCCCGCCGCCCCGGCCCCATCAAGCACGACTAAGCAGGCTGAATCACAACATTCTATGCAAACAAACCGCTCCGCAAGGGGCGGCTTTGTCATAATTTTGGGCAAACCGTGCAGAAAAAAGCTGAAAAATAAGGCAAAACGCAAAACTTTTTGGCGCTTTCCACTTGTCTGCTTTTCGACGAAGTAGTATAATAAAGCCATATGGCATATGATAACCATCTTGCTCATTGAATAAACAGGAGGTCAATGTATGGCAGCTAATAAGCCAGGCAAGGAAGCAATCCTTGCAGCATTTTTTGATTAGGGGAACTATTCTCCTCTGTTTACTGACGGTGCCGTCAGCGCAGCGTTCGGCTGTGCCAATGGCCAAAGCGTTTATGCCGTTTACCAGAACGGGGAACCCGTTGGCGCGGCAGATCTGGATAAAACCACTCGCGTGCTGAAAATGGCCGCTGAGACCGGCAATCCCGTTGTAACGTTCTACAATTCTACCGGCGCTAAGCTGGAAGGCGGATTGGAGCTGCTGAACGCAAACTCCCGCCTGACCGCTGAGATCGCCCGCATCTCCGGCGTTGTGCCTCAGGTTGCCGTTGTTACCGGTACCTGCGCCGGCACCAGCGCTGTGCAGGCCGCCGCAGCTGATGTCTGCATCATGGCAGCTGACGCTGAGCTGTTCCTGACCGCTCCTTTCAATGCAGAGGACAAGGTCAAGGCTGCCGGCTCTGCTGAGTTTGCCGCCAAGGCAGGCGTTGCCGCTATCGTGGAAGAAGATGCCGTCAAGGCAGCTTCCGCCGCTGCCCGCGTTGTGGGTATGTTGCCGGCCAACAACCTGGCTGGCCCCGCTGTGTTTGATTTCGAAGCTCCCGCCGCTGCGCTCAACCTGGTCAAGTATGATGCCAAGAGCGCTGCCGAGGCTATTGCCGATGCAGGCAGCCTGACCGAGCTGTACGCTGGTTATGGCCGCAACATCTATACCGCACTTGGTTCCGTCAACGGCCAGGCTGTCGGTATCGTTGCTACCGCCAAGGGTACCCTGTGCCACAAGTGCACCGCTAAGGCAGCCCGTTTTGTGCGCCTGTGCGATGCTTACAGCATTCCCGTTGTGACTGTTGTCAACACTGAAGGCTTTGTCAAGAGCGAAGGCGACGACCAGGCTGGCGGCATCCGCCAGGCTGCCCGTATGGCTGGCGTTTATGCCGAAGCTACCACCGTTAAGGTCGCAATCCTTGCCGGTGAGGCTGTTGGCCCCATCTACACCGTCTTTGCAGCTTCCGCTGACTGGCGTATTGCTGTGGACGGCTGCACCGTTGCCCCGCTGGCACCGGAAACCGCCGCTACCGTTCTGTACAAGGACGAGATCTTTGCTTCTGACAACATCCAGCAGGCTACCAAGCAGAAGGCTGCTGCCTACAAGGCAGAGCAGTGCAGCGCAGTTGCCGCTGTTGCCAACGGTGCTGCTGATGCCGCTGTAAAGGCTGCCGATGTGCGTGCTGCTGCCGCACAGGCCCTGGATATGCTGGCCACCAAGCGCACCACCCGTTTGCCTAAGAAACACGGCAACATCACCCTGTAATATTTAAGGAGGATCCTTTTTATGAAAAACCTGACTGTTACCGTGAACGGCGTTGCTTACAACGTTACCGTTGAAGAAAACACCAACGGCGCTGCTCCTGCTGCTGCCCCGGCTGCCGCTCCGGCACCCGCCGCTGCACCTGCTCCGGCTGCTGCACCTGCCGCACCCGCTGCCGCTGGTTCTGTTCCTGTCAACGCTCCCATGCCGGGCACCATCCTGGACATCAAGGTCAAGGCAGGCGCTGCTGTTAAGGCTGGCGATGTTGTCATGATCCTCGAAGCCATGAAGATGGAAAACGAGATCAGCGCACCGCAGGACGGCACCATTGCCAGCATTGACGTTCGCAAGGGCGATACCGTCAACTCCGGCGATGTGCTGTACACCATGGGCTGATGAAGCGTAAACGATCCCGAACGTTAAAAAATGAGGTGAACGAGATTGGCTAAGAAACCTGTTAAGATTACCGAAGTCGTTCTGCGTGATGCGCATCAGTCTTTGCTGGCCACCCGTATGACGATGGATGAAATGCGTCCCATCCTGCCCGAAATGGACAAGATCCCGTACTTCTCTGTGGAGTGCTGGGGCGGCGCAACGTTTGACTCCTGCATCCGCTTTCTGGACGAAGATCCGTGGGAGCGTCTGCGCATCCTGCGTAAAGAACTGCCGCATCAGAAACTGCAGATGCTGTTCCGCGGCCAGAACATGCTGGGCTACCGCCCCTATGCTGACGACGCCGTTCAGTACTTTGTACAGAAGAGCGTTGCCAACGGCATTGATGTGATCCGTATTTTCGATGCTCTGAACGACCCCCGCAACCTGAAGACTGCCATCGAGGCAGCCAACAAGGAAAAGGCACATGTTCAGGCCTGCATCAGCTACACCCTGAGCCCGGTGCATAACAACGAGTATTTTGCCAAGTATGCCAAGACCCTGGAAGAGATGGGCGCAGACTCTATTTGCATCAAGGATATGGCAGGCCTGCTCAAGCCCTACACCTGCGCCGAGCTGGTGAGCGAGCTGAAGAAGACCGTCAGCATCCCTGTTGACATCCACAGCCATTACACCGCCGGTCTGGCCTCCATGTCCATCCTGAAGGGCATCGAAGCCGGTGCTGACATTGTGGATACCGCCATGAGCCCGCTGGCTCTGGGCACTTCCCATATGCCGACCGAAAGCCTGGTCGCTGCCCTGCAGGGCACCGATTATGACACCGGCCTTGACCTGAACCAGCTGAACGTTGTGCGTGCTTACTTCGCCAAACTGCGCGAAAAGTACATCGCCAACGGCCAGATCAATCCGAAGAGCCTGGGCGTTGATGCCAACACCCTGCTGTATCAGGTTCCGGGCGGCATGTTCTCCAACATGCTTAAGCAGCTCAAGGACGCTGGCAAGGAAGATAAGCTGGACGAAGTTCTGGCCGAAATCCCCCGCGTGCGTGAGGATGCCGGTTACCCGCCGCTGGTCACCCCGACCTCCCAGATCGTTGGCACTCAGGCTGTGTTCAACGTCATCATGGGCGAGCGCTACAAGATGGTCACCAAGGAGTTCAAGGGCCTGGTACATGGCGATTACGGCAAGACTCCCGCTCCCATCAAGAAGGAATTCAGCGACTTTATTCTGAAGGGCGAAGAGCCCATTACCTGCCGCTTTGCTGATACCCTTGCCCCCGAAATGGACAAGCTGAAGGCCGAAGCTGCCAAGTATGCCATCCAGGAAGAGGACGTTCTGACCTACGCTATGTTCCCGCAGGTTGCTCCCAAGTTCTTCGAAAAGCGCAATGCCCGTATGCACGGTGTGGACGCTCTGCATGCTGACTATGAGAACAAGTCTCATCCGGTCTGATTCCAGCTGCGCTGAATAAGCAATAAGCAACACCCGCAGGTGTAAGCCACTTGGCCGATCCCTGCGGGTGTTTTTGTATATTCGCTTTTTGTCAGGCATAACTTGGGTGCGCATTTCAAATATCACATGGAACTAAGTCCAAAACGTACCCCCGTAGTAGTGTGTTAAGACTAAAACTTTACCTTTTTGCTCTATCTAAAAAATTAGAGCCGTTTCGTAACAAAGCCAAATGGAGAAAGTCTCCAAATCATAAAAAGTAAAGCTTTAGAATTACCACACTAGTAGGGGCACACAGCTACAAACGATTACGGACGATAAATAACGGCGAACCAACCGCATCCTAACCCAACGGCACTCCTTTATTCCTGTCCCGGCTTCCTCTCCAACGCATCAAACTGCTTTACAATCTCCGGGTCTGCCAGCTTGATGACCCTGCCGGAAAGATAGTGCAGCGTGTTTTCCTCCGGAATATTGCCAAACGTCAGCCGCTGGGCACACAGTGCCTGCGTCTTAAACCCGGTTTTCTCGTTCATGTTGCGGTTGCCGTACTTGATGTCGCCCAGCACCGGGTGCCCCAGGTAAGCCAGGTGCGCACGGATCTGGTGCGTGCGGCCGGTAATCAGTCCAATGCGGCAGAGCGCAAACGGCCCAATGCAGCGGATCACCGTTACATCGGTGATGATTTTTTTTACCCCTCGCTTTCATGGGCGTGAATGCGCACCTTGTTGCCTTTTTTCGCTGTGCTGCAGCCAGGCAACATGCCGCCCGGCCGGCGGGGCACCGATGGTAATGGTCAGGTACTCTTTCTTCATCCAGTCATTGCGGATGATCTCGTTCATATCCCGCAGGGCCGTGTATTTTTTCGCGGCAATCACAAGCCCCTCGGTGCCGCGGTCCAGCCGGTTGCAGATGGCGGGTGCAAAGCGGTTTTCAGCCTTGGGGTCATATTCGCCGCTGGCCTGCAGCTGGGCACAAAAGGCATCCACCAGGTTGGCATCGCCGGTGCGGTCGCTGTGGCACAGCAGGTGGGCGGGCTTGTACAGCACCGCAATGTTTTCGTCCTGATAGATCACCTTGACCGGCGGCTGGCGGCGCGGCGGCTTTTTGGCCGGGACCACCGGCTTTTCGGGGAAGAACTCATCGTTGATATACAACTCGATCACATCACCGCTGCTCAGCCGGGTGTCCGCTTCACCGCGCTTGCCGTTCACCTTAATGCGCTTGTTGCGGAAACTTTTATACAGCAGGCTGCGCGGCATGTCCCTGGTCACGCTTTCCACAAAGCGGGAAAGCCGCACGCCGTTTTCGTTTTCGCCTGCGATAAACTTTTTCATGGGGGTCACATCCTCTTTGCAATCTTCAAACAATAGTATATAATAAGAACAGCCAAAGGTAAAGGATGTGCGCCCATGCCGGAAAAGAAAACCACCAATTCGATCCATGAAGAGCACCGTGCCCGCATGCAGGAGCGCGTTGCCCGCGATGGCTTAACCAGCCTTGCCGCGCATGAGGTGCTGGAATATCTTTTGTACTTTTCCATTCCGCGCCGGGATACCAACCCCTTGGCTCACCGCCTGATCCAGCATTTTGGCGGATTTTGCCAAGTGCTGGATGCCAGCGAGGAAGAATTGATGCAGGTGCAGGGCATTGGCCCCGCCAGCGCAAGACTGCTGCATTCCTTCCGGGATGTTGCCCGCTTTTACCAGATCCAAAAGCACAAGGAACACCCTGTTCAGCTGCGCAACGCTGAGATGTGCTGTGAGTATATCCGCCCGCTGTTCAGCGACCCTAAGCGGGAAGAGTTTTATATGATCGCCATGAATGACGATTATGTCCCGCTCAAAGAAATTTACATTGCATCGGGCATTCCCAACCGCGTGCAGTTTGATACCCATAAGCTGTTGCGGGATGCCGTTGCCAGCCAGTGTACCTGTGTTGTGCTGGCGCATAACCATCCGTCCGGTTTGGCGGCGGCTTCCAATGCGGATCTGCTTGCCACGCAGGCCATTATTCTGGCATTGGGCCAGGTTGGCATTGATGTGCTGGATCATGTGATTTTGACGCCTACCGACTGGTTCAGCATGGCAGAGCATGGCCGTGTGCCGCAGTATAACCCCAGTACCGGCCAATTGCTGTTTGCCGCCCGTGCCACCTGGCCGATGGAGCCGGAGAAGCCCAAATAAGTCAAGCGCTGAATGCGCCTCAAGCACAAAAGCAAACCCGGCATGTCCCGCGGGCGCAAGGCAGCAGGGGTTGCCTTGAACCATACAAAACAAATAAAAAATGCCGCCCCGTAAAAGGGGCGGCAAAGTTATGCCGTTTGTGCGGCGCTATGTTAAGTTTAAGCTGCCAGCTTATGCTTCCGGGATCAGCACGCCATACCCGCCATCAGCGCGGCGGTAAACGACCTGGATCTTGTCGTTCTCGGTGCTGTGATACAGGAAGAAGCTGTGCCCCAGCAGGTCCATCTGCAAAATGGCTTCCTCAGTGCTGCAGGGCTTCAGGGCAAAGTGCTTTTCGCGCACAATATCCATGCTTTCTTCCGGCTCGGTAGCGGGTATTTCCGCTGCTGCGGCGGTCAGCTTGGTGCCAAGGCGCTTGCGGTACTTTACCACACGGCGGGTCAGCAGGTCGACGGCGTCGGCCAGGGCAGCTTCCATGCGCTCATCCGTTTTTTCGGCGCGCATGGCCAGATCCTGCTGCGCAACATGATCTCAACGGTCTGCCCGCTTTTTTCTACCGTGACGGTAACCTGTACCTGTGCTTCGTCAGGGAAAAAAACTTGTCCAGCTTCGCAAGCCTCTTTTCCGCATTTTCGATAAAGCTCGGTTTGAGCGTAACGCGACGGCCGGTACATGTAACTTTCATAGGACAACCTCCCTTTGTTTTGGGTGCCCAGCACCCTTGCCAGAAAGCCCGCTGCCAACTTGGCTTCATTTTCGACAGCTGCTTCCTGTACCTCTATTATAGCAAATCTATACAAAAAGTCAAAATGTTTTTGCGGACAAATTAAAAATTTTGTAAAATGTTCACAACGTGCCGCACTCATCCAGAAAAGGACGAATTAATGGATAAATTTTCCGTTTTGCAGCAATACTTCGGCCACAGCAGCTTCCGCCCCGGTCAGGAACAGGTGGTGGATGCCATCGTTTCCGGCCAGGATGTCCTCGGCGTTATGCCCACCGGCGCAGGCAAATCTGTTTGTTACCAGGTTCCGGCCATGCTGATGCCGGGGCTTACGCTGGTCATTTCACCGCTGATTTCCCTGATGCAGGACCAGGTTGCCGCCCTGGAAGAGGAGGGGGCGTGCATGCTGCCTGCCTGAACTCCGCCCTGCCGGAAGGGCTTTACAGCACCATTCTGCGTGCCGCGCTGGAGGGGGACTATAAAATTCTATACGTTGCCCCGGAACGCCTGCTGACGGACAGTTTCTTATACCTTGCCATGCACGCCCGCATCGCTTTTTGTGGCTGTGGACGAAGCCCACTGCGTGTCCCAATGGGGTCAGGATTTCCGCCCCAGCTACCTGAAAATTGCCGAATTCATCTCCCGTCTGCCGTACCGCCCGGTCATTGGTGCGTTCACGGCAACGGCAACGGAACAGGTCAAGCAGGATATCATTGCCCTGCTGCAGCTCAACCAGCCTTTTACGCTGACCACCGGCTTTGATCGCCCCAACCTCTATTTTGGTGTGGCCCGCCCGCGGGATAAAGAACGTTATATTGAAGAATATATCCTCGACCACCGGGATCGCAGCGGCATTGTCTATTGCGCTACCCGCAAATCGGTAGAGTCCGTCTGTAAGGAGCTGCGATCCGTTGGCATTTCCGCCACCCGTTATCATGCGGGCCTTACCCCGGAGGAGCGCAGCAAAAATCAGGAAGATTTTGTCTATGACCGCAAGCGGGTCATGGTTGCAACAAACGCCTTCGGCATGGGTATAGATAAATCCAATGTCAGTTTTGTGCTGCATTATAATATGCCAAAAAATCTGGAAAACTACTATCAGGAAGCGGGCCGCGCCGGGCGCGATGGCGAGCGCGCCGAGTGCATCCTGCTGTTCTCCCTGGGGGATGTGCAGACGGCAAAGTATTTTATCCAGAACTCCCACGATAACGATGAGCTAACCCCTGAACAGGCCGAAGCCGCCGCCAGGCGGGACCGCGAGCGGCTGGACGTGATGGTGGGGTACTGCAAAACCACCCGCTGCCTGCGCAGCTATCTGCTGGATTATTTCGGCGAGCACCACACCGGCGGCTGCGGCAACTGTTCCAACTGCACCGGCGAGTTTGTGCAGACCGACATCACCACCGAAGCACAGAAGATCCTTTCCGGCGTGGCGCGCATCCAGAAGCGTTGGCCCGGCGGGCTGGGGGTTGTGGCGCTGGTGCAGATGCTGCGCGGCGCCAAGGATCAGAAAACCCTGGAGCGCGGGCTGGACCAGTTCCCGACCTATGGCATCATGCGGGATGTGCCGCCCCAGCGCATGCGCCTTTACCTGGATGCATTGCAGGAGCAGGGCTACCTGGCCGAAACCGGCGATGAGTTCCCGGTCATCACCCTGACAGCCAAGGCTCCGGCAGTGCTTTTCCACGGTGAGCAGGTTACCATGCAGGAGCGCGCCGCCACCGCGCAGGAAACCCAGGCCAAGCGCCGTGCTTCCCGCAAAAGACGGCTGCCCGCACCGCACTTTCGGAAGCGGACGATTCGCTGCTGGCAAGTCTGAAAACCCTGCGCAGCGAACTGGCCCAGAAAAACCACGTTCCGGCATATATCGTGTTCAACAATGTCAGCCTGGACGAGATGGCCGAGCTTAAGCCGCGCACCATGGGGGATTTCCGCCGCATTTCCGGCGTCGGCGATGCAAAAGCTGCCAAATATGGTGAGGCATTCATTAAGCATATTGCCAAATGGGTGCGCGAACACTCGAAGGAAGAATAAGCCGAAATGCCGCTGCCGGATGCAGCCCCGGCAGCAGCGCATAAAAAAGGCATAAAAAGCCACAAAATGCCTTTAGGCAATACCGCACAATTCCCGCCTGACGGCTAAGCACCGCTCCGGCGGCTGCGGCACGGCAACTGCGTTGCCAAAATGCTCGATAATACACAAAGTATTATCTGCGCTTTTGGCTTAGCAGCTGCTGCACCCTCGCTCGCCGTATCGGCACTTAGAATTATGCGGTATTGCCTTTACAATTAAAAAAGATCTATACTATAATGAAACAACAGTAAGTTGTATAAGACGAACGTAAGTTGTAAATGAACGACCAACAGCAGGGGAGGTCCGCTATGCCGGAGCAACAGGAAAATCAAACCGAGGTGTTCCACCTCAAAGCACCGTTCAAACCGACTGGCGACCAGCCCCAGGCTATTGAAGCGCTGGTGCAGGGCCTGAAAGCAGGGGATAAAGGTCAAACTTTGCTGGGCGTTACCGGCTCCGGCAAAACCTTTACGATGGCCAATATCATTGCACAGTGCAACCGCCCCACACTGATTCTGGAACCCAACAAAACGCTGGCCAGCCAGATCTGCACCGAGATGCGCAGTTTTTTCCCAGATGATGCTGTAGAATATTTCGTATCCTACTACGACTACTACCAGCCCGAAGCCTACATCCCCTCCACCGATACCTATATTGAAAAAGACAGCGCCATCAATGATGAGATCGACCGCCTGCGCCACTCGGCCACAGCGGCACTGTCGGAGCGGCGCAATGTTATTATTGTGGCGTCGGTTTCCTGCATTTATTCCTTGGGCGACCCTATCGATTACCGCAGCATGGTCATCAGCCTGCGCCCCGGTATGCAGATGGAGCGTGATGTACTTTGCAGCCGACTGGTCAAGCTGCAGTATGAGCGCAATGATATGAACTTCATCCGCAACAAATTCCGCGTTCACGGCGACATTGTGGATATCCACCTTGCTTATAATGATGAATACGCCATCCGCGTCGAATTCTTCGGGGATGAAATCGACCGCATTTCCGAGTTTGATCCCCTGACCGGCGAGCGCAAAAATATTGTGCGCCATGTGGCCATTTTCCCCGCCAGCCACTATATCGTCGGCCCTGAAAAAATGAAAGAAGGTCTCGCCAAGATCCAGACCGAGATGGAACAGCAGGTGCAGGCCTTTACTGCAGAGGGCAAACTGCTGGAAGCCCAGCGCATCCAGCAGCGCACCCAGTACGATATGGAGATGCTACAGGAAGTTGGCATGTGCAAGGGCATCGAGAACTACTCTGCCGTGCTGTCCGGCCGCGCCCCCGGCTCCACCCCACCACGTTGCTGGACTACTTCCCCAAAGATTTTATCCTGATGGTGGATGAAAGCCATGTGATGCTGCCGCAGGTCCGCGGCATGTTCGGCGGGGACTACAGCCGCAAAAAACGCTGGTGGAATATGGCTTCCGCCTACCCTCGGCGTTTGACAACCGCCCGCTGAAATTTGAGGAATTTGAATCCAAGGTCGGCCAGACGATCTTTGTCAGCGCTACCCCGGCCCCTATGAACGGGAACATTCCAGCCGCGTGGCCGAGCAGGTCATCCGCCCCACCGGTCTGCTGGACCCCGTCATCATGGTGCGCCCAGTGGAAGGCCAGATCGAGAATCTGCTGGGCGAAATTTTGCAGCGCATCGACCGCGGCGAGCGTGCCCTAGTTACCACCCTGACTGTCAAAATGGCCGAGGACCTGACCGACTACCTGGAAGAACACGGCGTGCACACCAAGTATATGCACCACGAGGTGGATACCTTTGAGCGCATGGAGATCATCAAGGACCTGCGCACCGGTGCCATTGATGTGATTGTCGGCATCAACCTTCTGCGCGAGGGCCTGGACCTGCCGGAAGTCTCGCTGATCGCCATTCTGGATGCCGACAAAGAGGGCTTCCTGCGCAGCGAAACCAGCCTGATTCAGACCATTGGCCGCGCGGCCCGCAACGCAAACGGCGTGGTGCTGATGTACGCCGATGAAGTAACCCCTAGCATGGAGCGCGCCATCATGGAAACCGAGCGCCGCCGTGCCATCCAGGATGCCTACAACAAAGAACACGGCATTACACCAAAAACTATCGTGAAAGCCATCGGCGGCGGGCTGGAAATCAGCATGAGCGAAGAAAACAAAAAGATGCGCCAGCACCGTATGAGCCGCGCTGAACGCGAACAGACCATTACCCGCCTGACCCGCGAGATGAAAGAAGCCGCCCGCCTGCTGCAGTTTGAGCACGCCGCATTCCTGCGTGATGAGATTGAAAAGCTGCAGCGCGGGGAGGACCCTACCGCCGATACCAGCACCCGCCGCGCCGCTGAAAAACAGCGCAAAACGGGCAAGGGGAGAAGGAGCTATAAAAAAAGTGAGCAACATTCAAATTGATGCCAACAACCGCATTACGATCAAGGGCGCGCGGGAGCATAACCTGAAAAACGTCAACCTGGTTCTGCCGCGCAACAAGCTGATTGTTATGACGGGCCTTTCCGGCTCCGGCAAGTCCAGCCTGGCCTTTGATACCATCTTTGCGGACGGCCAGCGCCGCTATATGGAAAGCCTTTCCAGCTATGCCCGCATGTTCCTGGGCCAGATGGAAAAGCCCGATGTGGACGAAATCACCGGCCTTTCCCCGGCGGTTTCCATTGACCAGAAAACCACCAGCCACAACCCGCGTTCCACCGTGGGCACCGTGACGGAAATTTATGATTATCTCCGTTTGATGTATGCCCGCATCGGCGTTCCGCACTGCCCGGTCTGCGGACGCGTCATCAGCCAGCAAACGGTGGACGAGATGGTAGACGAGGTGCTGAGCCTGCCGGAACGCACCCGGTTCCAGGTGCTGGCCCCCGTTGTGCGGGGCCGCAAAGGCACCCAGGCCAAGGAGCTGGACGCTGCCCGCCGCGGCGGTTACGCCCGCGTGCGCATTGACGGCAACATGTATGATCTGGACGAAGAGATCAAGCTGGAAAAGAATATCAAGCATACCGTTGAAATCGTCGTGGACCGCCTGTCCATCAATGATACGGTGCGCGGCCGCCTGGCCGATTCTATTGAGACTGCCGTTGCCCTGACCGGCGGCCTTGTCATCATTGATGTTATCGGCGGCGAACCGATGGAGTTCAGCCAGAGCTATGCCTGCCCGGAGCACGGTGTTTCCATTGACGAACTTTCCCCCGCATGTTCAGCTTTAACAATCCCTTTGGCGCCTGTGAAACATGCACCGGCCTGGGCACCTTTATGAAGGTGGACCCGGCACGCGTGATTCCGGATCCGCACAAGTCCATCCGCGAAAGTGCCATCAAGGCCAGCGGCTGGTATTATGCGGAGGGATCCATCTCTGAAATGTATTACAAAGCGCTGGGCAAGCGCTATGGCTTTACGCTGGATACCCCCATCAAGGAGATGAGCAAAGAAGCCGTGCACGCCATCCTGTATGGCACCGGAACTGAAAAAATCGAGATGCAGCGCGAGAATATGTTTGGCTCCGGCACCTATATGAACACGTTTGAGGGCATTATCCCCAACCTGGAGCGCCGCTTCCGTGAAACAGGCAGCGAGTGGGTCAAGGAGGAAATCGCCCTTGTCATGTCCAGCGAGGAGTGCCCCACCTGCCACGGCCAACGCCTGAAGCCCACCAGCCTCGCCGTCACGGTGGGCGGCATCAATATTGCCCAGTTCTGCGATATGAGCGTGAACGAGGAGCTGGAATTTATTCAGACGGCAAAAAGTGTCCGAGCGGGATGAAGTCATCGCTGCCTCCATCTTCAAAGAGGTTAAAGAACGTCTGGGCTTTTTGAAGAGCGTGGGTCTGGGGTATCTTGACCCTGTCTCGCGGCGCATCGTCCCTTTCCGGCGGCGAAAGCCAGCGCATCCGCCTGGCGACCCAGATCGGCAGCGCACTGACCGGCGTGCTGTATGTGCTGGATGAACCCAGCATCGGCCTGCATCAGCGCGATAACGATAAGCTGATTGCCACCATGAAGCGCCTGCGCGACCTGGGCAACACCTTGATCGTGGTCGAACACGATGAGGATACCATGCGCCAGGCTGATTATATTGTGGATGTCGGCCCCGGTGCCGGTGTGCACGGCGGCGAGATCGTGGCTGCCGGCAGTGTGGAGGACATCTGCAATGCCCCGCGCAGTGTGACTGGCGAGTACCTTTCCGGCCGCAAATTTGTGGAAGTTCCCACCGCCCACCGCTCCGGTAACGGTAAAATGCTCACGGTGGTCAAAGCGCGGGAAAACAACTTGCAAAAAACATTACCGTGGATTTCCCGCTGGGCAAGATGGTCTGCGTGACCGGCGTGTCCGGTTCCGGCAAATCCACGCTGGTCAATGAGATTTTGTATAAGTCGCTGGCCGCAGCGCTCAACGGTGCCCGCAGCCGCCCCGGCCAGTGTGACGAAGTTCAGGGTATGGAATGGATCGATAAGGTCATCGGCATTGACCAGTCGCCCATTGGCCGCACCCCGCGCTCCAACCCGGCCACCTACACCGGTGTGTTCGGCGATATCCGCACCCTCTTCTCCAACACCCAGGATGCCAAACAGCGCGGTTACGGCCCCGGCCGGTTCAGCTTCAACGTCAAGGGCGGCCGCTGCGAAGCCTGCGAGGGTGGCGGCATTGTGCAGATCGAAATGCACTTTCTGCCGGATATTTACGTTCCCTGCGATGTCTGCAAGGGCAAGCGCTATAACCGCGAAACGCTGGAAGTAAAATATAAAGACAAAAACATCTCCGATGTACTGGATATGACGGTGGAGGAAGCCTGCAATTTCTTTTGCCAACCAGCCCAAAATTGCGCGCAAACTGCAAACCCTGCAGGAAGTCGGCCTTGGCTATGTGCAGCTGGGCCAGTCGGCCACCACACTTTCCGGCGGCGAAGCCCAGCGTGTCAAGCTGGCCAACGAGCTGGCCCGCCGCGATACCGGCAAAACCGTCTATATTCTGGACGAGCCTACCACCGGCCTGCACATTGCCGATGTGCACCGCCTGGTCAAGGTGCTGGATAAGCTGGCCGATGCGGGCAACACCGTGATCGTGATCGAGCATAACCTGGATGTGATCAAGCGTGCCGACTATATCATCGACCTGGGGCCGGAGGGCGGCAGCGGCGGCGGTACCATTGTGGCAACCGGTACGCCGGAACAGGTGGCCCAGAACCCGAACTCCTTCACCGGCCAGTACCTGAAACCCGTGCTGGAGCGCGCCTGGAAACTGCAGGGCACAGCTCCGGCCCCCGTGCCGGAAGAGCCGGGACGCCCGGCGCCCGCAGAGGAAAAAGCCTCCGCCCAGCCGCCGCGCAAACGCAAAAAAGCAGACAAAAAATAACCACAACAGGGAACTTTGTGCAGCAAAAACGCAAAATTGGATTTGACAATTCCTGTCAACCTGTGGTTTAATTATCTTTACGCGCCTGAAAAGCAAAATTCTGCGCGCACAGGGGTACGCAGCAGCGTGATTCCCTGCATCCAAAAACGGGAGGGAACTGCCGAATGGCAAAAAAGAAGGAAGAATACGGCAACGAAAGCATCAAGAGCTTAAAAGGTGCAGACCGTGTGCGCAAGCGCCCGGGCGTCATTTTCGGCTCGGACGGCGTGGACGGCTGTGCCCATTCCATTTTTGAGATCGTATCCAACTCCATCGACGAAGCGCGTGACGGCCACGGCAACAAAATCAACGTTACCCTTTACCCGGATCACTCTGTGGAAGTAGAGGACTTTGGCCGCGGTATCCCCGTCGATTACAATAAAGCTGAAGAACGCTGGAACTGGGATCTTGTGTTCTGCGAACTGTATGCGGGAGGCAAATATGGCGAGGGTAGCGGCAACTATGACTTCTCCCTTGGCCTGAACGGCCTTGGCCTTTGCGCCACCCAGTATTCCAGTGAATGGATGACTGCGGATATTTACCGCGATGGCATGCACTATCACCTGGATTTCAAAAAAGGTGAGAATGTCGGCGGGCTGAAAAAAGAGCCGTTCACCGGCCGCCGCACCGGCTCCGTCATCCGCTGGAAACCGGACACCGATGTGTTTACCGACATCAATGTTCCGGCGGATACCTTCAAGGATATGCTGCGCCGCCAGGCCGTTGTCAATGACGGTGTGACTCTCGTGTTCAACGACCGCACGGGCGAACGTGCCGAAAAAATCGAATATTTTTATGAGCATGGCATTCAGGACTATGCCAATGAGATCGCCGGTGAGGGAACCCTGACCCCGGTGCATTTCTGCTCCGGTTCCGCAATCGGCCGCGACCGTGATGATCAGCCGGAATATCAGGTCAAAATGAACGTGGCGTTCTGCTTTTCCAACGCGGTGCAAACGCTGGAATACTATCACAACTCCTCGTGGCTGGAGCACGGCGGCAGCCCGGACCGCGCTGTCCGCCTGGCCTTTGTCAACCAGATCAACAACTGGCTGAAAAATAAGGGTCTGTACAAGAAAAACGAAAGCTCCATCACCTTCAACGATGTGCAGGACTGCCTGATTCTGGTTTCCTCCAGCTTCTCCACCCGCACCAGCTACGAGAACCAGACCAAAAAAGGCCATCACCAACAAGTTTGTGGCCCAGGCCATGACGGAGTTCCTCAAGCATCAGCTGGAAGTCTACTTTGTGGAGCACCCGGACGAAGCCGAAAAAGCCTGCAAGCAGGTGCTAATCAATAAGCAAAGCCGCGAGCACGCCGAAAAAGCGCGTGTGTCCATCAAAAAAAACAATGACCCAGCAGATGGATCTGGCCAATCGCGTGCAGAAATTTGTGGACTGCCGCACCAAGGATGCCACCCGCCGCGAACTGTACATCGTGGAGGGCGATTCCGCTATGGGCGCGGTCAAACAGAGCCGCGATTCGGAGTTCCAGGCTATCATGCCCATTCGCGGCAAGATCCTGAACTGCCTGAAGGCCGATTACGCCCGCATTTTCAAGTCTGACATTATCACAGACTTGATCCGCGTGATGGGCTGCGGCGTGGAGCTGGGCGGCAGCCACAATAAGGACCTGGCTACCTTTAATCTGGACAACCTGCGCTTTAACAAGATCGTCATCTGTACCGATGCTGATGTGGATGGTTATCAGATCCGCACCTTGGTGCTGACGATGCTCTACCGCCTGACCCCCACCCTCATCAATCAGGGGTATGTGTATATCGCGGAATCCCCGCTGTATGAGATCAACACCAAAAGTAAGACCTACTTTGCCTATACCGAGCCGGAAAAGGCCGATATCATGAAGCGGATCGACGGCCAGAAGTTTACGATCCAGCGATCCAAAGGTCTGGGCGAAAACGACCCCGAAATGATGTGGCTGACCACCATGAGCCCCGAAAAGCCGCCGCTTAATTAAAGTTCTGCCCACCGATGTTCAGCGCACGGCGGAGGTGTTTGATCTGCTCCTGGGCGATAATCTGCAGGGCCGTAAGGAGCACATTGCGGAGCACGGCGCTGAATATCTGGACGATCTGGATGTATCTTAATCAGGGGAGGAGAGAGCAAAATGGCAAAAAAGCAACCAAAAAGAAAGCCGCCCCTGCCCGCCCGCAGCTGGGTGATAACGTCGAGATCCTCTCTGCCGGTGAGGTCATCGAAAGCCCCATTACCGATACGCTGGAAACAAACTACATGCCTTACGCCATGAGCGTTATTGTTTCCCGCGCGCTGCCGGAAATTGACGGCTTCAAGCCCGCCCACCGCAAACTGCTGTATACCATGTACGGCATGGGCCTGCTGAAAGGTGCCCGCACCAAAAGCGCCAACATCGTGGGCAGCACCATGCACCTGAACCCCCACGGCGATGCCGCCATTTACGACACCATGCTGCGTATGGGCCGTTCCAACGAAAGCCTGCTGGTGCCCTTTGTGGACTCCAAGGGTAACTTTGGCAAGGCGTACAGCCGCGATATGGCTTACGCCGCCGCTCGTTACACCGAGGCAAAGCTGGAACCCGTGTGTGAAGAGCTGTTCCGCGATATCGACAAGGATACTGTGGATTTTGTGCCCAACTATGACGGCACCACCACCGAACCGACGATGCTGCCGGTCACGTTCCCGACGATCCTGGCCAACAACACACTGGGCATCGCCGTGGGTATGGCGTCCAGCATCTGCTCATTCAACCTGGCGGAGCTCTGCAATGCAACCATCGCCCTGATGAAAGACGACCAGGTGGACCTGGCCCAGCTGATGCCCGCGCCGGATTTTGTCGGCGGCGGTTCCATCCTGTATGATGCCGCCGAGATGCAGAATGTGCTGGAAAAAGGCCGCGGCAGCATCCGCGTGCGCGCCCAGTGGGCTTACGATAAAGAGAACAACTGCATTGACATCACCCGCATTCCGCCGACCACAACGGTGGAAGCCATCATGGATAAGATCACCGAGCTGGTCAAACTGGGCAAGATCCGTGAGATCAGCGATATGCGTGATGAAACCGACCTGAACGGCTTGAAGCTGACCATCGACCTCAAGCGCGGCCAGGACCCGGACAAGCTGATGGCGCGTCTGTTCAAGGCAACCCCGCTGGAGGACAGTTTTGCCTGCAACTTCAATGTGCTGATCGGCGGCCAGCCCCGCGTGTTGGGCGTGCGCCAGATTTTGTTGGAGTGGATCGCATTCCGCTCCGAATGCGTGCGCCGCCGCACCTACTATGATCTGCAAGGCAAGCAAAAGCGTCTGCACCTGCTGCGCGGCCTGGAAGCTATCCTGCTGGATATTGATAAGGCAATTGAAATTGTGCGCAACACTGCGGAAGAATCCGAGGTTGTGCCCAACTTGATGATCGGTTTTGGCATTGACGAAGTGCAGGCTGAGTATGTGGCGGAAATCAAGCTGCGCCACCTCAACCGTGAGTATATCCTCAAACGCACCGAGGAAATTGAGGAACTGGAAAAGGCGATCGCAGACTTGGAAGATGTTCTCAAACGCCCCGCCCGCATCCGCAAGATCATTATGACCGAGCTGGGCGATGTTGCCAAAAAGTATGGCAGTCCCCGCAAAACGGAAATTCTGTACGATCTGCCGGACGATTCTGCTGCCGATGAGCAGAACGAGATCCCGGATTACCCGGTCACGGTGTTCTTTACGCGGGAAGGCTACTTCAAAAAAATTACCCCGCAGAGCCTGCGCATGTCTGGCGAGCAGAAGCTGAAAGACGGCGACGAGGTGGTTTATACCAAAGAGACCACCAACAGCGCCGAGCTGCTCTTCTTTACCAACCATGCCCAGGTGTACAAATCCCGCGCATCGGAATTTGCCGATACCAAGGCCAGCGTGCTGGGTGATTATGTCGCTTCCAAGCTGGAAATGGAAGAGGGCGAAGTGCCGCTGTTCATGACGGTCACAGTCGATTACCGTGGTTACATGCTGTTCTTCTACCAGAACGGCAAGTGTGCAAAGATCCCGCTGGCCAGTTATATGACCAAGCAGAACCGCCGCAAGCTGCTGAAAGCCTATAGCGATAAGGAAGAACTTGCCGCAATGCTGCACATTGAGGAAGAAACCGAGCTGGCCGTCTTCACCAGCGGCGGCACCGGTGGCCCACGCTTGATCCTGGTCGGCAGTGCGCTGATTCCCGAAAAGGCTACCCGCGATACCGCCGGTATCAACATGGTAACGCTGAAAAAGAACGCCCGAATCGCCAAAGTGCGCCCGGCGGCGGGGCTGGAACTGAAAGACGCGCACCGCTACCGCGTGCGCACCCTGCCCGCAGCCGGCGCGCTGCTCCGCCAGGAGGACACGACCGAGCAGATGAGTCTGTAAGGAGCAAAAAAGGCAATGCAATCTTTTTTCTGCACAAGGCAGGGTAAAGTTCTTGCATTTTGCTTTTTGGTATGTTATATTATAACCTGTATGAGAGTTAGGGCAGGCCGAAACATCCGTTTTGGCTGTGGCCTGAAAAGGAGTTGCTGTTAATCCATGACCGCTTATGAAATCGCGTTCGGCGTTGTGCTGATCATTGTTTCGGTTCTGATCGTTGTGTTCACTTTGTCCCAGACCCAGAAAGGGCAGGGCCTGTCTGCTGCCATTATGGGTGATAGCAGCTTTATGGCTGCCGGCCGCGAGCGTGGCCTGGATGCCAAGCTGGCCAAAGTGACCAAAATCTGCGGCGCTGTTTTCTTTGTAGCTACGCTGCTGGTTGGTGTGCTGAGTGCCCGCTTGTAATTGAATGAAAGGAGAACGGTCTGGCCAATTTTGTTGGCGTTCCGCTTTCCCTTATTCAGGAACCGTCAACGACCCGCCCAATACCGCGGGTCGTTTTTTATGGGAAAAATAAAAAGGTCACAATGGTGCAGGTGCTGCCGCGAAACCAAAGGCCACGCCTGCTATGGAAGGATCCTGCCGGGTGGCAGGGTGACGTAAACGAGGAGTAAAAACAAAGGCATGGGCCGCTGCCTGTGCCCAACCCAAAGGAGAAAACATGACACCATTACAGAAAAATGTTCTTGCGGCGTGCAAGCACCGCCCCCAGACCCTGCGTGAACTGCAGAATGCTTTGCAGGTGGATAATTCCCGCCTGCGCAACACCGTAACCGGCATGGTAGCTACCGGTATGCTGTCCGCCCGCAACGGTACCTATGTTCCGGGGTTTGCCGTGATGGAAAATACCGATGCCCCCGCTGGCATTCCCTGCACACTGGTCAAGCTGGCGGCCCGCTTCGGCTTTGCGTCCCGCGATGACGGCACCGGCGATATCTTTATTCCCGGCCGCGCCCTGCATGGTGCTATGCCGCAGGATAAAATCATCATCAAACTGTTCGACCACCCCCGTGTGGAGGGCAGCGCCGAGGGTGAAGTGGTGGAGGTGACCACCCCGCACAACACCTTTGCCGGTACCATTGTGCTGACTGAGGACGGCCGCCTTGCCGTGGAGCCGGACGGCTGCCGTGATGTGCGCATTGTGCTGGATAAAAAAGGCGTCAACGGCGCACAGCTGGGGATAAGGTCGGTGCTATCCTGACCAACCGCGGCCAGCGCCATATGGACCACCGCTGCGCTGTTGCCGAGCGCTTCGGCACTTCCGACCGCGCAGCAGAGTGCGCCAAGGCTGTGCTGTATGGCCGTGATGTCCGCCAGGAATTCCCGGAGGAGGTATTGGCCGAAGCTCACGCATATGATAACGCTCTCATCGACCCCGCCGAAGCTGCCCACCGCGCCGACCTGCGCGGTCTGCCGATCTTTACCATCGACTCTGCCGAGACCAAGGATATCGACGACGCCATCAGCCTGATGAAGACCCAGAACGGCGGCTATGAGCTGGGCGTTCATATTGCGGATGTCAGCCACTATGTCCGCCCGGACACCGCGCTGGATAAGGAAGCTTATGAGCGCGCAACTTCCATCTATTACGCGGATAAAGTCATCCCCATGCTGCCCACCCAGCTTTCCAACGGCATCTGCAGCCTCAATGAAGGGGAGGAGCCCCCGGCGTTCTCCTGCCTGATGCAGCTGGATGAAAGCGGCAATATCCATAGCTATCAGTTCGTCAAGAGCGTCATCCGCAGCCGTGTCAAGGGCGTTTATAAAGAAATTAACGCTCTGTTGGACGGCTCCAATGACCCGGCTCTGGTGACGAAATATAAAGACGTTATGGCTCAGCTGCCCGCGATGACCGAGCTGTACGAAAAGCGCCTGGCTCTGCGCAAAGCACGCGGCGCGATGGACATCGAATCCGACGAAGCCAAGTTGGTCATGGACGAGGAAGGCCGCTGCGTGGATATCGTCAAGCGCACCCGCGGTGTGTCGGAGTGCATGATCGAAGAGTTCATGCTGCTGGCCAACCAGTGCGCTGCCAATGCGGGCCGTACCCATCATGTGCCGTTTGTGTACCGTATCCATGAAGCCCCCGATGCCGAGCGCATGGAAAAGCTGAGCAACACCCTGAAAGCCTGCGGCCTGAACGTCCACTTTGCCGGGGAAGTGCCCACCCAGCTGGAGCTTTCTGCCATTCTGGACGAAACCCGCGGCCAGCCCATCCAGATCCCGGTCCACACCGGTATCCTGCGCAGCATGCAGAAAGCTCGCTACTCTCCGGAGCCGAAAGGCCATTACGGCCTGGTGCTGGCAGACTATGCCCACTTTACCAGCCCCATTCGCCGTTACCCGGACCTTGCCATCCATCGCATCCTGACGGATATGCTGGTGGGCAAGCCGGAGCAGGAGCTCATCAAGGATTATACCGGTTTTGCCACCCACGCCAGCGAGCAGTCCAGCCGCCAGGAAGTTTCCGCCGTGCGCATTGAGCGCGATGTGGAGGACCTGTACAAGGCCGAGTATATGCACAACCACCTGGGCGAAGTCTACACCGGCACCGTGGCAGGTGTAACACCGCGCGGCATTTTTGTGGCGCTGGAAAACACCGTAGAGGGCTTTGTGCCTGCCGCACAGCTCTGCAAGGGTGAAGCCACTGTGGTGGAGGGCGTCAGCATTCTGGACCCGCTGACCGGAAAACGCTGGATGCTGGGCGACCCCGTCAAAGTGCAGGTGGCCGGTGCCAACGTTGCCCTTGGCCGCATTGATTTTGACTATATGCCGCTGTAATCATAGTTTTTTATAAAAAGAGCAAACCAATAAAAGCAAAGCTGCCGTCCCGTACTGATATGTACCCGGTTTTCTGGACACGGGTAAAAATCGAATAATTAAGGCAATACCGCACAATTCCCGCCTAACGGCTCAAGCACCGCTCCGGCGGCTGCGGCACGGCATGTGCGTTGCCAAAAGGCTCGATAAGACATCCAGTATTATCTGCGCTTTTGGCTTAGCAGCTGCCGCACCTCGCTCGCCGTATCGGCACTTAGAATTATGCGGTATTGCCTTAAGAATCCATCATGGATGCTTCTCTGAATGTGGAGGGAGGCATCCATTTTGTTTTAGCTTGAATTCTGCTGTTATTATAATAGTCGATATAATCAGCAATGCGCCAAGAAAAATACACGAGACGATATAAATAAAAAAACTCCCCGGACAACATCCGAGGAGCCCTTATGCTCATGATAACCATATCCCCATAACCGCTTTTTGTCACAAAGATGGGTTCCTGCGTTTCGTGGCAGCGCTGCGAAATCGCATTGGTATTTTTCAGATCACGAATTGGGATAATTTCGGGCATAAGCTCAGCTCCTTTCGTGGCTTTATTATGCCACAAAAAAGGGCCGCACTGATAACATGTAAAATTGTAAAACAAAAAAGCTACATCCAAATTGAATGTAGCTTTTTTGTGGCGGAAAGAAAGGGATTCGAACCCTTGAGGGCTTTAGGGGCCCTACACGATTTCCAGTCGTGCGCCTTAGACCAGCTCAGCCATCTTTCCATCTATTCTGCTGTATCGCCTCACCTGACGACGTGTTATATTATAGCAAGCACATCTGGGATTGTCAAGCAATATTTTGAAAAAAAATCAATTTTTTTCAAATAAATTTTAAAAAAGAAAAAAAGAACATATGGAAGAAGTTTTTTGTAAAAATGATCTGAAATCCAAAGGAGGGTACAAGCACATGCCCTTTTTGCCGCAACCACAATATGGCATGAACTGCCCCGCAAACGCCCCGTTTGTGCAAGACATTTGTGCATACAGATGAAAATTGACATTTCTGTGACAAAGCTCTTGAAAAAATATGAACAGCGTGGTAAAACATAAGGGAACACGGCTCCGGCACCTTTTGGCTGGGGAGGCTGGGCGGATGGCAAGTACCACTGTATGAACCAAAAAGCCATATCAGCTATGCCGTGCTGAAAAAGGAGGCTCTATCATTATGTATCTATTCTTCCGGGATCTTGCAATCATATTGATTGCGGCTAAGTTTTTTGGCCTGATTGCCCGCAAACTCAAGGCACCCCAAGTGGTGGGCGAGATCATCGCCGGTTTGCTGATTGGCCCCTCTTTGCTGGGGGTTGTTCAGCTCAGCGATACCATCTCGGTCTTTGCGGAAATCGGCGTTATTTTGCTGATGTTCTCCACCGGCCTTGGCACCAACCTGAAGCAGTTGATGAAAGCCGGCCCCATTGCAACTCTGGTTGCCTGCGTGGGTGTTTTTGTTCCCTTGGTGGGCGGTACGCTGCTGTATGGTGCGTTCTATGGTCTGGGTGCTATCGGCAGTCCGGAATTTTATAAAGCATTGTTCATCGGCACCATTATGACGGCAACCAGCGTTTCCATCACGGTGGCAACCCTGCAGGAGCTTGGCCAGCTGAAAGGCTTCCTGGGCACCACCATCGTCAGCGCAGCCGTGATTGATGACGTTATCGGCATTGTGGTGCTTACCTGCGTTCTGGGGGCCGGCAGCGGCGAAGAAGGCGGTACCAGCATCGGCCAGGTGTTGATCAACACGGTGCTGTTCTTTGTGGTGGCGGTCATTGTCGGTTTTGTGCTGTACAAGGCCATGACCTGGCTGGATAACCGTAACCCCCACACCCAGCGCATTACCATTGCCAGCCTTGGCTTCTGCTTTGCCATGGCTTACATTGCAGAGCAGTACTTTGGCATTGCCGATATTACCGGTGCTTACATTGCTGGTATCGTGCTGTGCAACATTCATGATGCACCCTATGTGGAGCGCCGTGTCGAAATCAGCAACTATATGATGTTTGCTCCGGTGTTCTTTGCTTCCATCGGCCTCAAAACCGATATCAGCGGCCTGACTCCCGATATCCTGCTGTTCTGTGTCTGCTTTGTCATTGTGGCACTTATCACCAAGATCATTGGCTGCGGTCTTGCAGCAAAGATCTGCAAGTTCAACTGGGCAGATTCCCTCAAGGTTGGCGTTGGCATGATGACCCGCGGCGAGGTTGCTTTGATTGTGGCACAAAAGGGTCTTGCAGTCGGCATGGTGGACGCTGTCTACTTTACCGCTGTTATTCTGCTGATCATCGTATCTTCTGTTGCCACTCCGCTTGCTCTGAAGACGCTGTTTGCCAAGCATCCTTCTGATCACCCCAGCGCAGTGGCTGTGAATGAATCAGGCAAAGCTTGAGTTATATACCGTCAAAATTGCACAAGTAAACAAATCCGGGCTGTGGAAATGATCCACAGTCCGGATTTGTTTTTTATTGTTTTATTGTTTATAATCAGTGGCGCACGAAGCCGCCCAGTTCATACTCATTGGTGTATCCGTTGGCAAGCGCCTTGGCGCGCAGCGCAGCGTAAAGTTCTGCGAAAGTGGCCTGTACATAAGGCTCCAGGAAGATGAAACCAATGCCAAAGGTAATGCTGCACAACAAGTACCAGCCAATAAAGGAAAGCTGGAGCACAAAGGTGTTCCACTTTTCACCGTCCATCATCTGCTTGCTCAGCTCCATGGCGCGGCAAGTGGTCAGGTAGGGGTTTTCGGCCATCAGGTAGCCGACCTGCATGTAGCAATAAGACCAGTAAATGCCGGGAATGATCAAAAGGGAACCCAGCGCAATTTTCAGGTTGGTCAGCAGCATAACTTTAACAACATTCAGATACGGGGTGCGGAAGATCGAAGTGACGGTGCTGAACGGTGTTGCCGACTGGCGGCTTTCCATAAAATAGCGGTTGCGGCCGACTGTCAGCGGGTTGATGAGGAACGCTGCCCAGCATAGGCCGATTGCGGCAGCGATCAACATTACGATAATCACCACCCCGGCAAAGGGGGCAATGCCTGCAAAAGATACTCCTCATTGCCGCTGGTGTATCCACCGCCGGCGTTGCCCTGCCACACCGGGCCACTCATCATACCGTTCAGTTGGGAAGACGTTACGCGGTATTGCGCCGTAAGGCGGGGGAAAAGAATAGCCAATGCCCAACAGGGAAAGAAGTAGGCACAGTCCCACGCTGCGCCAGTACCGCTCTTGCAACGCCTGTTTGGCGTTGGACTTCAAAAGGAACGGGTCCACATAATTTGTACCTCCTGTTTTGTGGGTTGCAAGCGGATCCTTTTGCCGTGCCGCCTGCGCAACAGCAGAAATGGCGATACGAACAAAGGGAACGCTGTTTGTTAGTCAGTATAACATAGAACTGTGAACTTGAAAAGAACAGAGGATATTTTTTGTACAATAGAGTTCTTTTAAGACAGCAAGGAAATAAAAATAACGCATAACGGACGATTTTGACAAAAGAAAAAGAGCAAAAAAGATTTTTAAATTTTTTTGAAAATATGCTTGACACAGGCCGCCCTGATTGATATAATAATATGCGTCGCAGCGGTCAGGCGGTAGCCTGATGCAAAGCGCGAAGGGTTTGGCCCGGTAGTTCAGTTGGTTAGAACGCTAGCCTGTCACGCTAGAGGTCGTCAGTTCGAGCCTGATCCGGGTCGCCACATGCTGTTATAGCTCAGTCGGTAGAGCGCATCCTTGGTAAGGATGAGGTCGGCAGTTCGAATCTGCCTAACAGCTCCATAGCAAAGCCCACAGCACGTTGGTTACTGTGGGCTTTTTACATAGGGGCATAGCTCAGTTGGTAGAGCAGCGGTCTCCAAAACCGCGTGCCGAGGGTTCGAATCCTTCTACCCCTGCCAAAAAGCACAGCAGTTGTGATACAGATGTATCGAAAAACTGCTGTGCTTTTTGTTTGCGGTTCGATTCGTTAAAATCCGAAGGGTTTCAAGGAGAATAAGTTGGAGAAAATTATCGTAATGGCACCCGGCCATGAACTGTGGGATGGGACCATCGCTTTTGCAGCAGGCTGCCCATGGAAAGCAGCAGCATTTTTGGGGCAGAGAAGATGGAGCCAAACGATTTTGAAAATAACGAAAGAGCTCTTGTGGCCTTGCGCGATGATGACGCGGCGGCTTTCTGCACATTTACCAATCGGGATGAAATGCCAAGAGAATATGGTTGTGGGCCTTGATAGGTTTTTTGTTTGTTGCCGAAAAATACAGGGGGAACCGGCTGTCTGAACAAATGGTGAACGCCGGCCTGTAACGTGGCGAAGGAACAGGGCTTTTCAGCGATTTATCTCATGAGCGGGGAAGTGGGGCTGTATGAAAAATATAGGGCAACACCGCACAATTCCCGCCTTGCGGCTTAAGCACCGCTCCGGCAGCTGCGGCACGGCATCTGCGTTGCCAAAATGCTCGATAAGACATCCAGTATTATCTGCGCTTTTGGCTTGGCATCTGCCGCACCTCGCTCGCCGTATCGGCACTTAGAATTGTGCGGTATTGCCATAGCTTTACCAAAGTCGGAGATTATAAAACGATTTACGGCTCTGTTGACCAGCTTTTTTCCAAAACGCTGTAACAAAAAATGTTGTAGTCGGGAAAGAGCAACTGCAAATTAACGCTGCGGCATGGCCGTGGTCAGCAGAGGAAAGCACAAGAGCACCCACCCAAAACTTTATTGACGCTGATGCGCGAAACATAAGAAAAATGGCAAAAAAATCAAAAAAGTGCTTGACAGTTGGGGTATAATCCAGTATAATCAATCATGTTGCAGCGATCAGGTAACGCCTGATGCAAAGCGCGAAAGGGCTTGGCCCGGTAGTTCAGTTGGTTAGAACGCTAGCCTGTCACGCTAGAGGTCGTCAGTTCGAGCCTGATCCGGGTCGCCACATGCTGTTATAGCTCAGTCGGTAGAGCGCATCCTTGGTAAGGATGAGGTCGGCAGTTCGAATCTGCCTAACAGCTCCATAGCAAAGCCCACAGCACGTTAGCTACTGTGGGCTTTTTACATAGGGGCATAGCTCAGTTGGTAGAGCAGCGGTCTCCAAAACCGCGTGCCGAGGGTTCGAATCCTTCTACCCCTGCCATCCATATGCGAAACGATTACAGTCCTTGATTACGGCTTGATTGCCGCAGAACTATCAATCGTTCGCTAAAAAGTAAAAAGGGCCACTAGGCGCAATGCCTAGTGGCCCTTTTTGGCTTACTTGCTCGCCTGCTTAATGATCTGATCCGCGCCGGTGGCAGCCAGACCGGAAACAATGCCCACGGCCAGGGCGGTCAGCGGATCAGTGGCGGGAAAGTCCGGCACGTTGATGTACATGGCGACCACCCCAGCAGGCCGCCAAGGGCGCCACAGATGGACGGCAGCCACTTGTTGGCCAGTGGGGTCTGCTTGACCGCCGTTGCGGCAAGGTAGCAGATAACGGTGATGCAGGCAACGGATGCGATGCCAAAAGATGCAAAATCCATGATTTTTTCCTCCTATGTATTCGTGTTCAGGCGGTTTTGTTTTCCAGATCGGTGATGCGGTGGTTTGCCACGCGCATCTGCTCTTCAAGAACGGGGACCCGCTGGGCAAAGTCATTGTGTTTGCGTACTTCGCGGGTCAGCTTCTCAATCTTGGTATCAGTCACAGCCTGCGCGGTCGCTAACTTCTGTTCGGCGCGGCGGGAGGTTGCCAGATTTGTAATAATCACGCCGATAACGGAGCGTCCTCCAGTAATCAGGGAGACAATGATAGCATCCATGCTTATACCTCCACGATAGGGATGCCGTAGGCTACGGCGGCATCGTGCTCAATGCGGCATCCGCGATAATCCTGCCAGCCGGGGGCGAACACCACAAAATCAGCGGTGCCCAGCAGCTTGAGGCTTTCGCCCAAATACCACAGCGGCGTTGCGTCAGCCGGGGCGCCCTCGAAAAAAGGATTTGATGACCTCGATTTCCTCATGGGTTTTCATATACACATCGGCAATCAGCGCCTTGCGCTCTTTGAGGATTTCCTCGTCGGTCTTGCCGCGCGTCGGCTGAGAAATAAAAAGGTTTTTCCCCGTATCACCCCGCTTATTCGGCCTTGTATAGCCCTGCATCAATCAGCTGCAGCTCTGCACACTTGCGCATGATGTACCATGCGTCGCCGCTGGATACCGGCCCAACGTCCAGCATCCACTGGTTGCCATCTGCACAGGTTTCGCGGTACAGGCCAGCCGCGATCAGCCCCAGCCCCTCGCACAGGACGCGGATGGTTGCGCGGTCTCCGCTGGAAATATGGCCAATGGTAATACGCTGCTTGTCCAGCTTGTTGGGGGTGGTATCCTCCGGGGTGGGCGCGGTGTGGCCCTGCAGGCCCGCCTGGATCATCAGCTGCTCATAGTCCTTATAGACCCGGTTGCAGTCCAGGCTGGTGCCGTAGCCGGGGATGCCCAGCGCGTTGCGGCTGCTGTACTGCCAGATGCCATACGGCAGGGGGCAGGTGCACTTGCTGCTGTACTGCGCTACCCAAATATCATATTTGGACAGGAACTTGTGGCCCAACCGATTGCGGATAAAATCGCAGCTAGCATACAGGATGCCGTAATACCCTGCGGCCTCAATCTCCGACAAAAGGCCTGTACAAGTGCCGTGCGCTGGGCATTGGTCAGACGCAGGATGCACGGCTCGTACTCGATATCATACGCCACCGGCAGGCACAGATGCTTGCCCTTAATCGCGGCCAGGCAGCAGCGTGCCTCCTGGCGGGCTTCTGCGGGTGTGGTGGCGTAGCTGTACCAGTACACGCCGTACTGGATACCCAGCCGGGTGCACTCCACGGAGTTGCGCTCAAACTGGGGGTCTTTCTGGCTGGCATAGCGGCCATACCCGGCACGCAGCATGGCGTGGCGGATGCCCTTGTCATACGCCGCCTGCCAATCAAAGTTGCCTTGGTGTTTGCTTACGTCAATAGCATAATTCATGTATTCCACTTCCTTTGCGTGTCGTACGCTGCTGTAGCTGCCCAATTTTACCGCGCTGCTGGCCGTGCTGAAATCAGCATCCAGCCAGTTCAGCGGGTTGGTGCGCTGGCCTTTCCAGCGCACTTCAAAATGCGGGTGTGCTCCATAGCAGTTGCCAGTATCGCCGCTGTAGCCGATCAGCTGGCCCTCGTATACCGTCTCCCCTGGGCCACGCAGAGTTTGCTCAAATGGGCGTACAGCGTCTCCAGCCGGCCGCCGCGGTAATCCGCATGGCGCAGCTTGATCATGTTGCCGTAACTGTTGGTATCTCCCTGGGTGCGCTTGCCGTTCCAGCGGTATGCGATTGCAACCGTGCCACCCTCTGCGGCGTACACGGGGGTGCCAACGGCTGCGCGGAAATCCAGCGCCCGGTGCAGGCTGCCGTCATTGTAGAGCCAGCCCGCGGTGATAATGTGCTGGGCCAGGGGCCAGCGGAGCAGGACGTCTTCGTTTGAAAGTCTCATGATTTGTTGTCCTTATTTTGTCCTCTTCCACATATAAACCGCCAGATAGGGCGGCATGTTGTTGTGAGCTTTCCCGGAACCGCCGGAGGCGACTGTTACGGTTTTGGATTCCCAGTTCGGAATACCCCAGCCTCCTGATTGCGTTTGAACATACGCATCCGCAGAGCTTCCGGTTTTGGAGCGTATTACGTTGCTTCCGTTGGTTACAGACAACGAATAATTCGGTAGCTCGCTTTGTGTAAGCGTATGGGCGGATTCACCCCCAGTAGCACCTGCGGAAAACTACCAGAAGCACCAAGCAAAAAGCGTTCAGAAATTCTTTCCCAGGTACCGCCAAATAAAGACTCTGGGCTTGTATTGCTTACGGTCATGTAAATACTGCCAATCGGCCAGGCTGCAAGTTTTGCTTCCGCGATGGCCGCCATCACCGCCACCGGCGTTGCCGCAACACCACCATTGGTCGAACTTGTTGAACTGGTCGAATCACTCAATTTCACACCGCCCAAAGTCGAAGCATTACCTGTCGGCAGTGTGTACTTAGTATCTGTTGTCGGCGGTGTGTATCCCAAAGCACTTGTCACGTTCGCCTTTGTCAAACTAATCGTGCCGGAATTCTCCGTAATGTTACTCCCGATTTTTACACCACCCAAAGTCCAAGCACTTGCGGTTGGCAGTGCGTACTTGGTATCAGTAGTCGGTGGCGTATAACCCAGTGCATTTGTCACGTTAGTCTTACTAATGCTGATCGTGCCGCTGTTCACTGTAATATTGCTGCCAATCTTTACGCCACCCAGGGTTGAACTGGTAGCGGCAGGCAGCGTATGGGTACCGGAGGAGGCCGGTGTCATATAGATCTGGTTGCTGTTCAGCGTTCCTTCACTCTTAGCATTATCATACTGGGCTTGCGTCAGGTAGTTGATCACCAGGCTGTCCAGCTTTGTATCAGTGGCCATAATCATATACCTCTCGTTACAATCGCGCTGATTGCGGATAGTCCACTCGGCAGCCCAGTCAGTTTTCCGTTGCTGATGCTTAGGCTCAGGTTGGTGCTGCTTGGGCCGCCGTATATGGCGCTCTTGTGGTACTTGTCGCCCTCAAACGCGACCAGGCTCGTAGTCTGCCCGCCCCAGCCGCCGGAACTGGTTATGGTGCCATAGCCCCAAATCTTAATGGTTCCGCTGGCGGTCTTAAAACTCACGCTGGGGTTGGTGTCCGTAATGGCATAAGCCTCCACATTGTTATTGCCATTGCCGCCGGAACTCCGCCGCCGGCATAAGTTCCTGTCACACCAAAAATGTTCACACCGCTCTTAATGTTCCCGGCCACCAGGTTTGCATCGCCCTTGATTGTCTGTGTCCCGCTCAGGTATTGCCCAGATGCAATGCTCTGGTCGGTTGTCTTCGGGGTGTAAGTTGCTGCGCTTTTTTGGTCACATCACTGCCAATATAAGTGCTCGATATCGCATTCACGGTCACTTTGCTCAGTCCGTCATATCCGCTGTCCGGGCTTACCGTCTGGGTGCTCTCGCTGGGCGTAACCGTTTTGGTCTGCAAGTTTGGCGTGTTTCCGCCACTGCTGCTCCCGGCATAACTGCCTGTCACATTAAAAATCTTTACGCCGCTCTTAATATTGGCCGCAGTCAAATTGCTGTCACCCTTAATCGTCTGGGTTCCATTCAAATACTGGCCGGATGCAATGCTCTGGTCACTCGTTCCCGGCGTATAAGTCGCAGCACTTTTTTCGTCACGCCGCTTCCCACATAAGTTTTTGATACTGCATTCACTGTAACCTGGCTCAAACCATCATAGCCATTGTCGGCCTTAACCGTCTGTGCGCTCTCACTGGGGCTTACGGTCTTGCTCTGCAAACTCGCCCCACTTGCACCACCCGTCACAAAGCCGCCCTGCATGTCAACGGCATTGCTGCCTAAATACACACCCATGCAGCTGTCACCACCTTCTGAGCGTAACGCTTGTCGCGCCAACGCTGGCTGCCGTTATGTCAATGGTTTTGCGCTGCTGCCGTCCCATGCGCCCTGACTGGTTCCGTTCAGTTTGATGGTCAGGCTGTTATTTAGTTTTTCGGCGCTCGTTGCGGAGCCGCCTGCGTTGCTGGAACCGGCATAGTTTGTGGTTCCGGTGACTTTGGCCCCTGTGGCACTGTGGGCAATTACCCCTTTCGGCAGGTCGGCAGCCCGCACCGTATCGCCAGTCAGGTCGAGGACAACGGCATCATTGATAACAACCTTGTTTACGGCCATGCTCAGCCTCCGATCGTCAACGTCTGGCCGCCAGCCGCATTATCAACGTATGTGGCCGGGATCGCCTGCACAGTAACTTGAGACAGGCAGTTATACGCTTTGTCGGGCAGCACAACCTGCTGCTCAAAGGTCGGCGTAACGCTCTTGGCCTGCGGCTTCATACCTTCGCTGCCGCTCATAGAGCCTTTCACGCCCAGGACCGTAACGCCCTCGCGGATATTTGTGGGCACCAGCTTGGCCTGTTCGGTCGCTGCGATGGTCACCCCGCCTGCGCCATCGTGGAAGCCCATGGGGATGGTGTACTTACCAGAAACGGTGCTGATTTCACCGTTGACTTCGCCGTTGTTGGGCATCGTGCCAGTCATTTTGGCGCCACGCGCGTAGAATGTTTTACCGTTCAAAACCTCCGCCACAGCTGCGGTGGCATCGCTGGTATCCGCGTCTTTCGTGCTGGTACCGGTAATGGGGGCGCCGGACTTGTCGTGCGCCGTGATACCTTTTGCCAGCTTGTCCGGAGTTACGGTATCTGCGGTAAGGTCAAGCTTCGTTTCCTTGCCGATAACCACCTTGTTCACATATTTATTGGGCATTGTAGTACTCCTCTCCTATAATCAGTGTGTATCCACTGGAATCGTTGGCTACCTCGTACTGAGGTATCTTCTTGATTGTTAGGTCCTGCTGCATTAGTCGCTTTGCGGTGGGCAAAACCTGCGCCGAGAACAACGGCGTGATGTCATACGGCCCGCTGTACTCCGGCGCACCCACCACTGTGGTGCCGGTCACGTCCACCCGCACGGATGCCGCCCCGGCAATGCGCACTGATACGGCGCTCTGTTGGGCCACTCGCACCTGGATCATGCACCATCAACCTCCTGGAATAAGGTCGGGCTCATTTTGAGCGTCAAAATCTCCGTCTGCGGCTGGTCAGTGCTGTCCCGCAACGTGATGCGGGTGTCCATGTACAATGCTTCGCCGCCCAGAAATTTGTACGTTTCTTCCCGCGTCCAGGGGATAAGGATGATGTTCTGTCCTTCCTGCCGGGTGCAGTCATCCGGCCAGACGTTGGATTTAATGGCCGGGAAGCCTTTGCAGCTCTTCTGCTTGAACACAAATTCGATCCGGCTCACATCATCCAGATCCATCCCGATTTCCACGGGCAGCACGAATTGCGTTCCCTGTTTCATTCGTTTTTCTCCTAGTTCGGCAGTTTTTCTTCCTCGGTTTTTGGAGTTTCGATGTTTGCCGCCGCGGCTTCTTCGGCTGCCATATTTTCACGCACGACGGCAAGCATGTTTTCGAGGATCAGCTCAGATACCGCAAAGGGATTTTCGCTTCATTGATCGCGGCAATAATCTTGCGTTTGCACTCTTTGATGCGTTTGGTATCAGTCATGGTTTTTCCTCCTTACAGCCGCGTGTTCACGGCATTTTTCAGCGTGGCAATGGCCGCCAGAACTTCTTCATCAAGGGCCACAAAAAGACCCTCGGTTGTTCTGGCTGGTGATGTTGCCACTGTTGTCCAGCTCCATGTAGGTGTAGCTCACGCGTTCGCCTTCGGCGGTCGTTACGACCGCCACGCCGGATAATTTCTTCATGTCCATCCCTCCAATAGAATGTCTGCGGTTTCGTTCGCGCCGGTGTCCATAGCCAACAGGTCATCTGCGGCGGTGGTGCTTTCGTCCTGGGCGCGGGCGGCGGTGCTGGCGGCCAGATCAATGCCTGCCGGGTCGCCCGCGGGGTAGCTGCTGTCACTGCGGTCGGCATAGCTGCCCTCATAGCCGCGCTGGGCGGCCATGCAGAGCCACACAAACTGCTGCCTCGGTGCGCCGTGTACAATGGCATACTGGCCGCAGTTTTCGGCCCACAGGTGGCCGGTTCCATCGCAATCCGTCAGCAGCCAGGCGGGCTGCCCGTACTGGGCGATGGTCTCCGCATAGCGTGGGTCAAGGGCAATTAGGCACCAGCCGTCTGGGCTGCACCGGCCCTTACCCCAGTCCGCAAAGGTCGGCACGGGGGTCTCGAACGCGGCCATTTTGACCGCGCCGAAGCTGGTAGGCACCACGCGGGATTTGCTGCCCCAAACGTCCAGGTTGTGCACGTTGAGCTTGCCGCTCACGCCAACGCGGGTCGTGTTAGAGTCGGCATCGCTGTCATCGCTGCGGTTGTAGGTGATCTGCATCCCAACGTAAGATGTGGGGTCAAGTCCGTTGACCCAGCCGTACTTGGCGTACTTGCTGCACGCGCCAATGTAGCTACTGCCCGCCTCTGAGTACAACACACCAGTTAGCCCGATTGTCCCCGTGTTGATGGTGGCATACCAGGCAATGTGCCTGTTGTCGATGTACACACGCTCACCGGCCTCGGTGCCCATACGTATCCAGGCGTTGTCCAGATCGTACACCGTGTTGTACTTTAGGTTGTGCAACTGGCCTGTGGTGATATTGCCGCCGTTGATGATCGTCTTGTCCTGGTTCCAGGTACTCAAATCCGAAAATGTCACCACGCCGGATAGGTTGATCTGTGCGCTGGTGATCTCTGTTCCGCCCGCAGTCAGCTTGATGGTGCTGGAAGTGCCGCTGGTGGAAGCCGTCAGCTTAATTTCGCCCACTGTCTGCTTGATCTCGGTTTTGGTTTCGGCGGTGGTTAAATAGTCGCCGGTGCTGGCCGTCCAGGCAGTGGGGGCGTTGCCCATCTGCACCATGGGGTGCATGATGGTCAGATCGTTGGTAACGGTGGCAAAGTCATTGGCAGTGCTCACAAACAGACCGTCTGCATAGCCGTCCGCGGTCGCCGTGAACGCCGCCCAACGCAGCTTCCAGCCGTTGTCCAGCTCAATGTCCTGCTTCGCATTTTTGAATGCTTTGTCGTAATAACTTTTTGCGCCGCTGCTGTTCTTGGTCTCGAACTGCAAAAACAGGCTGTCCGTGCCAGAGTTGAGCTTGTACAGCACGCTGGCGCAATAGGTCATGCCCTTGGCAATCACCAGCGTTTTGTCCGCGCCAAAGTGGAAGCGGGTGTTCTGCGCCCTATTGGTCGCATGGACGGATTCGCCATCAATGGTGTAGCTGCCCTTTTTGCTCAGGTCATTGCCGCCTGCATCCAGGGTCGCATTGTTCCAGTCATCGGTGCCCGCAATAATATTGTTGCCGCCGGTGATCCGCTGCGTTACCGTCTGAGTAATGCTGTCAGCTTTCTGGTCAATCGCGGATACTGATTCTTTAACGGTTTTGAATTCCTTCTTGGTGCTGTCCAGGTCGTTGGAAATGGTTGTGGTGGTTTCTTTCAGGCTGCGGACTTTGGTGCTGATGCTGTCGGCCTTTTGGCTGATGTTGGAGACATCCTCTTTCAGGCTGTTCACCGTTGCTGTGGTGGCGTAGTCCTTCAGCTTGCTGTCAACGGCATCTTTGGCAGCGCTGGTGGCGGTATCCTTCACGTTGGCCGTTACCGTTTCGGTCACTGACTTGGTGACCTCGGTTTTGATCTCATCCGCCGATTGGGAGATCAGGCTTTTGGCGCTTTCCTGCGTCAGGTAGTCGCCGCTGCTGGCATTCCAGGCGGTCGGTGCGTTGCCGTATTGCAGCATGGGGTGAAACAGTTCAAACTTATTGGTGCAGTTGCCATTGCTGTCGAAATCGGCTTTTTCAAAACACCGTTTTTGCTGGGGGTCCATGTACCATACCGCAGCACCCAGCCGTCTGTCTGCTTAATTTCGAGCTGGTCAGCGGTTTTTATGTAGGCAATGTAATGTTTGCCATCATCGCCCGTAAACGTAATGCCCAGCCGCAGCGCATCGGTGCCGGAAATGAGTTTGTACATAACGGACAGGCATAATGTGACGCCTTTTATAATGCGAGCGCCCGCGGTGTTGAACATAAAATACCCGTTGGTGTTCGCATTGGTTATTGTTGCGCTGCCATCATCGCCATACACAACGCTGCTGCCAGGGCCGCCAGAGAGGGCGTTCTTGAAACTCTCGCTGCCCAGGATCAGGTTGCCGCCGCCGGTGATTTTGGTGTCTTTTTTCACCTCAGAGGAAAGCCCGTCCACCGTTGCTTTCAGGTCGGTATACTTTCCGGTCAGGTCGCTGGCCTTTACTTCCAGGCCGTCCACGCTGGTCTTGATCTCCAGCATCTTGCCGGTCAGGTTCTTGTAGCTCTGCTCATTTACGGCTGCGGTTCCGTCCCGTGTGGCGTTGCCGGTGGATTCCAGCGTGACCTGCTGACCGGATATTTTCCGGGTCATGATATAGGAGCTCAGCACGTTTCCGCGGGCATCAGTGACAGATACAATGTTTCCAGGCGCGGGCAGGGGAAAATCCGCCGGGACGGTTACTTTGAGCGGTGTGTAGGTCACGCCCTGCATCGTTTCAAATATTGCCTGCGCGACCGGCTTCAGTGCTTCCGCAGTGGCGGATGTCAGCAGCAGGTTGCCCTGGATAACCAAGGCATTTGGTCCACTCTCATCGGATGGATACAGCACACCTACGTCGTCATCGCTCTGCCGGATCTGTACTTTGACGACTGGAGCGGTCTGAAACTTGTCATGCGACAGGCCGTCCCTTATGTATACGGTTGGCCCGATGCTCTGCGATGTACTGTAATTTGTGTACCAGGCAAATTCGATTTTCCCGTCCGATGTGGCCCGCAAAAAGGTACAGGACGCTTCGGCCACCCATGCAAGCAGCTGGCGGCCGGTCAGGTTATCGGCATAAAAGGCCTGCACCAGATAGGTTCCGTTGCGGGGCAGGGAGTTGTTGGCAATGGTTACGCCGCACCGCTGTGCTACCAGCCCGGCGAATTTCCACAATGTCATCGGAAACTGATCCTGAATGGATCGCAGCCAGGTAGACTGTACGCTATCAAGCCGGGATACAGCGTCATAAGCGTATACTTTATAGGTGTTGCGGGTCTGGCTGGTAGGTTTAACTGCCCAGTAGGTGCCCGCCAGGGTTCGATGGCCGGATGTCTCCCGGTAGTGGGTCAGCCGGGTTCCGGATGTAATCGGCAGATCGGTTCCCGGCTCCACCCAGATTGTGATTTCCAGCTTATTGGAGCAGGCTGCGCCGGGACACAGGTCGGTGGTTTTGGATACGGTTTCGGTGCAGGTCAGGGAAAGAATGGCATTCTGACCAACAGTGCCGGCGGCAATCTCAGTGCCGTCATCCAGCACCAGGATGTTTTTAACCATTCAGACACCCCCTAACATTCTTTGATTTCCAGCGTCATATCCCGCCAGACGCCCGCTTTCAGCCGCTGCAGGGCCGCCCCGTAGTTGGAGCAGTAGCAGGTGCGGGTGATGGTCTGGGTCACGTCTGCAGCATCGCTGGCCACAGGGCAGGTGAACTGGAACGTGGTCTTGTTTTGCAAAAGCCCCAACAGGTAGGCACAGTCGGCGTTATCGAGGTAGGAATATTCCAGCGAGGCGGTCAGCACGCCATAGCGCAGCACCTCACGATGGTAGACGCCCATCTCGTCGGCGCCGCTGTCACTGCTCTCAACGTCCGAAAACTTGATGGTGGGGGAGCCGGTGGGAACCGGCAGGGAATGGCTGTCGATCTGCAAGAGGGAAGTGCGTTTGAGCATCAGTAGGCACCCCCAGCATGATGGATTGTGACTGCCGCGCGCGGTTGAAGCTGCGATAGATCACGTCGTCACCAATGACAATCTCACCGCCGTTTTCCTGCACCGCTTGCACGATGGTGCGGGCGGCTGCGTTGATGGCGTCGAGCACGGCATGGTCGGCCTGGCTGCCGACGGAATTGACGGACGGTGTACCGGCCGCGATGGTCGAGCGGAGGCGGCTTGTGGATTGCAGCCCCAGGTCGTCCATGGCATCGGTGACATACCCGGCATTTTTTTCGATGCCAAGTGCCAGACCTTGCGGAATGTAGGGACCAATTTCAAATTGCATGAGTTTGGACGGCGACGCAATGCCAAAAAAGCTCTTGATGGCATTGAGGGCCGACTTTGCAACGTTGGTTGCCGCCTCCCACAATGCCCCCGCCATGGAGCCGATACCGTTGATAATGCCTTGGATAATATTGGTGCCAAGCCCGTTCCAATCGTTGACGATAAACGCATTCCACAACTTCGAGGCAGCGGACTTTGCAAGGGACCACAACTGTCCCGGCAGCCCCTTGATAATGCCGACAATCCCCGTCAGAATGCCTCTTGCTGCGCTCAATACGCTGCCCAGCATGCTTTTAAGGCCGTTTGCCATGCTTGTGATGGCATTGCTGCCCAGGCTTTGCAGCGTCGCGGGCAGGTTTGCAATTGCATTTTTTAACGGCATCGAATATAGATGTTCCTGCGGATTGTACGGCACTGACCATGCTTGTGATGCCGTTTTTGAGCATCGTAATAATGTTGCTGCCAAGGCTGATCCAGTTAAATTCCGTAAACACGCTGACAACGGCTTGTATAATCTGGGGGATATTGGCAATCAACGTGGGGATTGCCTGTATCAGCCCCAGCCCAAGCGTTACTATAATATGCAGCCCTGCCGCTAACAACTTGGGGGCATTGTCGTTAATCAATCCCGCAATATTTGTGACGATCTGCGGCACATATTCGATCAACGTGGGCAGGCCATTGGCGATGCCCTGGGCAAGGTTTAGCAGCAAGTCGATGCCGGCATCCACAATGTTTCCGAAATTGGTGCGTAGGGTTTCTGTAAATTGCAGCACCATGGGCAGCGCCTGTGCCAAAAAGTTGGGGACGCCCTGCGCCAGCCCTGCACCCAGGCTTTGCAGCATTTGCGTGCCGACAGGTATCACCTGGAGCACAAGCGCAGACAGGATATTGCCGATTGCCGGGAGCAGATTGCCTGTCAAAAAGGTGGTTACAGTCTGTGCAAGGCCCTGCAATGCCGGGCCGACATCGCGGCCAAGCGTTAAGTTGGCCATCACATTGCTGGCGGCCGCCTGCATGGATGCAAACGAGCCGGACAGCGTTGTCGCAGCCTCTTCGGCTGTGGTGCCGGTGATGCCAAGGTTGTCCTGGATAACGCCGATAGCGTCAATGATGGAGCTGAACGGCACGTCCTTGACCGTGTCGGCCGTAACCTTGACGGAATCACCCAGTACACCACTGTCGTTAATCAGACGGGCCATCTCGGACTGTGTGCCGCCGTACCCCAGCTTGAGGTTGTCCAGCATCGTGTAGTTGTCTTTGGCGAAACCCTGGTATGCGTACTGGATGGCGGACATATCGGTGCCCATCTTGTTGGCGTTGTCCGACATCTGGACAATGGCCTTATCTGCGTACCCGGCCGCCGCGGCGGTGTCCCCGCCCAGGCCCTGAAGCAGGGTGGCCGAAAAGCTCGTCACCTGCTCCATGTAGTTGTTGGCCGATACACCGGCCGTCCGGAATGCCTGATCGGCCGCCGCAGTCACCTGGGAAGCGCTGCCCTTAAACAGCGTTTCAACGCCGCCGATGCTTTGTTCAAGGGCAGCGCCCTCGGTCAGCGCCTTGCCCAGCGCTGCGCCAAGCCCCGCTGCGGTAATAGCAGCTTTGATGGCCCCGGTCAGCTTGCCGCCGATGCTCGCACCGGCGCTGGATACCGCAGCATCCCCGCCGAGGGCCTGCTCAATCCCTCTCCGCTGATGCCTCGAGCCGATGGGATGATCTGCACATACGCGGTTGCCACATCGGATGCCATACTTGTCACCTCTCTCTCTTAAGGATGCGGGCACGTGCCCGCTCAAAGTCAGCCGGTGTGTTGTAGGCAACCGGCTTGCTATCGGATTGCTCTTCCTTGCCGCTGATTGCGTCCAGAACCGACGGTGGCCGCCTGCGCCCATGTGCGCCGTCCCTGCTCTGCATCCAGCACAGCGTAGTCAGCCGGTCGAGCATGGCGGCCTGCAGCATCTCGGCGTTCGTCACGCGATCACCGGACATCGCCAACCGGATGCGGGAATCACCCCGCAGGCCCGCAGCCAGCGTGGCCAGCAACGGTACCGGCAGGGCGGTCATATCCAGCACGTGGTACGTCTCGGCCAGGTCGCAGATCAGCGCGTCCCGATCAGCGGCCAGCATGGCGGCAAGGACAATCAGTTTTTTGCCGGGGTGCCCAGTGCCTGCAGGATCTCCGTCAGCTCACGGTCCACGTCTTCAAGCGGAACGCGGCCAGCCTCATTGGTCAGATGGTCGTAGAGCTTGGCACGGATATCTTTGCCAAGAATCAGCAGACTGACGGTCGAATATTCCAGGCGGTTGCCGCTCTTCAAAGTCGGCGAGAGCGTCCATCAGCAATGCATTGTTGAGCACATCGGGGTCAATCTCGCACGTAAAACCGGATGTAGTTGTAATTTGCATGGTGCCTCCTTAGCCTCTGGCGGTTCCGCCGATATACTCGTAGTGCGTGTTACCATCGCTGTCAGGCAGGGCGGTCAGCGTCATGCCCAGGGATACCGGATCGTTGTCCACGTAGGTGATGTCCTCCATCTCGGTGGGCTTGGCATTGGGGATAACCACACGGTGCGGGCTGTTTCCGGCTGCAATCATCTCCACTACCCAGATGCTGGACTGCAGCTCCTTGCTGTTGCACTTGACAACCAGACCCGATCCGGTGTCGGTGCCTGTTACGTTATCATCGCCAAAATAAGATTTGAGCGCGTTCACGTTGAGTGATTCCAGCAAAGCCAGCTTGAACGTGTCGGTCTTTCCGGTCTGCGGGGTCAGCACGGTGTCGCCGCCCCACGCCTTGACCTCATCGCTGTCAATGGACGTAGAGTTTGTCACGCCATCCTCAGACACATAGCCGAGGCACTTGTAAGCTTCGGCCAGTGCGGTGACGGCATCGGTAGGCAGGGCAGTGCCTGCCGGGGCGCGGAACAGAGCCCCGCCGACTTTGGGTTTTCCGGCGGTCACTTTGGTTACATCTGTAGGCATAGTAATATCCTTTCAGTTAATCGTAGTAGGTCACGTCAAATACCGCCTGATAGCGGTATGTTTTGCTTGATGCGTCAGTAAAATTGTAATCGCTGTTCAGGTGCACGGCGGCTACGCCGGGCAGCTGTGCTGCTCTAAACATGGCCGTTTTAACCTGTTCGTTCAGTTCTGCCGCGTGCAGCAGCGTGGGTGCATAGGACTGCACCGCCAGAATTGCGGTGTTGATGTAATTTTCCCGGCTTTCCCCGGTCTTTTCCAGCACGGCAAAGGTGCCCGGCGCACCGGGCGGCCGCTCCATATAGCAGGGCACGTCCAGTGCGCCGGACAGGTACTCCAGGATTGTTGCTTCAATCATCTTCAGCCCCTCACTTTCATCGCACCGCCGAACACTTTCAGCAGCGTATTGTTGCGGTAGTTGTCGCTACGGGCTTCAGACGTGGACGGGTAGACGATGGCCGATGCGCGGGTCTTGCCCACATAGCCGTCATCCGCCGCATAACCGTCCCCGGCTGCGGCGGCTTTCTCCTTGGCAAGCCGCACGCACTCGTCCATGATTTCCCGGCTTTGCATCAGCTCCCTCACGCCCTTGCGGTTGAGTTTGATGCGCAGCTTACCCATACTTCTCCACCTTGACTTTCTTGTTCCAGCACAGCGGGATCAGGTTCTCAATGCCCTGCACCACATCGCCGTAAGTCCGGAATTTTGGCCGAAGAACTCCACCGTCACGTTGTGCCAGTCGTTGGCGTCTCCCTTGGGCAGGGCCAGCGTATAGGCCAGCCGCCTGCCGTAAAGCTGCAGATCGTTGACGATGTCCTCCGTAGCCGGTTCGCCCACCAGCACGTTGTGTACAGTGACTGGTGTTTCAGTGTAGATCGGCGCGTGGAAAGCGTCCTCGCCGGTCTTGGTCTTTTCGTACAGGATGATGTCGATACCCTTCAGCATAAGTCCTCCAGCGGGCTGTGGGCACCGATTTTGTCTCCGACGCCCAGCAGCTTCTTTTCCAGCTTGGAAAGGTACAGCTCGCCGACCGAGCCGCCGGACACCGTCCAGCTCTGCTGGTAGCCCAGCGCCGATGCGGACGCCTGGGTGGCGCCCATCGGGTACATGGCGGCGCCCTGCCCGCCGGGGCCCGCGTCCAGTTGGCGGCGCACCATGCGGCAGGATACCAGCTGTTTGCGCTCAAACGGGGCGTCCTGGCTGTATGCGTCGATGACAATGCCGGCTTCGGCCAGCAGGGCGCTGCAGAGCGTCTTTTCGTCATCGCTCAGCGTGCGGAACCCGGCTTCGACCTCTTCCACGGTTGCATAGACCATTGCCATCACCTCATTTCCTGGCGGCGGCTTTCTTCTTCGGGGCCGGGGCGGCGGTCTGCTTGGGGGCGGGCTCTTCAGCTGGCTCTTCGGCGGTCTGCTTGGCGGCGGGCTCTTCAGCGGGCTCTTCGGCGGGCTGCCTGGCGGGGACGGCCGCCGGGGCATCTACGCGGGTATGCCCCTCCGCCAGATATTCAGCTTCCCGCTCCGGGGCAACGGCCATCAGGGTGCCGGTCAGGCGGTTCTTGAATTCAATCATGATCAGGACCCCGTTTTGGCTGCGCCGGTCAGCTTGTTGAACACCGTGGTGTCGCAGCGGAAGCCGACTTCGATCTCGGCGCGCACGGCGAACATGTTCTGCTCAAACAGGTTGATGGTGGTGGAACCGTCGGTCAGAGTGGCCTGGTCGGAAATGGCGATCTGCACGCCCTCCACGGTGCCGTATACAGCCTGGCTCCAGTCGCCCGCAAAGCCGACCACGGCGGCATCGCTGGCCGTGTTGGCCGTGTAGGCGCACTTGCTCTGGCGCACCTGCGCGCCCAGAATCATGGGCACTGCGCCTTCGGCCACGCTGTTGATGAACAGGGGACGCTTATTGCCGTCCACCGCGTTCAGCAGGATGGCCTTGCCCTGCGGGGCCAGCACCCAGCCGTTCAGAATGCCGTCATGGGCGGCGATGTCTGCATCGGCGGCAACCAGACCGCCGTAGGCATTGGTCAGGATGCTCTGGGCCGTGCAGGCTTTCAGGGTGTCGAAGTTGGAGCCGGGGGCTTTCACCGCCCCGAACACGGTCTGGTCAAACTTTTTGGCCAGAGCGCCGGGCAGACGCTGCACCAGCTGATCATACAGGGCGGGCACATCGCGGCGGAACTGGTTGGAAAACGGTACGATGACGGCCAGGGTGTAGGGCTGCATCTGTTTGGTGGCCAGAGTGCCGCGCTTGACCGGCTTTTTCTCGGTCTCACCGACCCAGCCCGCTTCGGGGTCGCCGGTGATAACGGGGATGGTTGCGCCCAGGCCGGGCAGCGGAATCTTCCGGGCCAGTGCCATGACGGCGCTGGATTCCTGGGCTTTCTGCAAAATTTCGCTGGACACGCTGCCCGGCAGGGAAATAGTAGTCGTGCGGTTGATATCAATAGATGCCATACTTTTGCTCCTTTACTTCATGACTTCGTTGAACCACTCCGCGAACTGCTCGCGAGTGGAACCGGTTGGGGTTTTGTTCGGGTCGCCGCCGTCGCGGACGTTGGGGTAGCCGCCGGGGGCGGCATCAAAGGCCCAGGCTTTTTCCTTGGCCAGGGCATCCAGCGCGGCCTGGATATCGCTGGTGCGGTCCTTGCTGACTTTCAGCGCATCCACGTCCAACATACCACGGATGGCCTTTACATCGCGCCCGTGGGCATCGCGGATTGCGCCGTCCAGGGCGGAATCAAAGGCAAAACTGTCGGCCTGGTCGGCCAGCTGGCCCTGAAGCTTGGTGATCTGGCCTTTCAGGTCAGCCACGTCAACGCCTTCAAAGGCTTTCAGGCCGTCCTTGGCGGTGTTCAGCTGGGTGGTCAGGTCGTTCACCTGGGTCTGCAGGTTGGCGGCTTTGGTCTTTTCGGCGGTGATATCCCTGCCGTTTTCGCCCATCAGCCAGTCCAGCTGCTCATCAGTGATGCCGGGAATTTTGGTTTTGACTTCTTCACGTTTCATGGGTATCCTTTCTGCCTGCGCTTTGTTTACGCGGGTCGCGTCCGCTTTGGCTGTACAGTTTTACGCCATGCCGGGCATGTTTTGGGGGATAAATGGGTATAAAAAGTGCCCGCCCTGACCTCATGCGGTCAAAGGCAGGCATAAAAATACCACGGTGCAGAATTTGCATCGTGGCTTCAACAAATTGTTGGTATGCTGTTAAAATCTTGCACTTCGCTAGGTCAGCGGTTGATTGCCGTTATGATCAGCACCAGCACAACCCAGATAGCAAGATTGATCCAGATGGGTGACAGCACCCAAAGCCATGACCAGTGAATAAAACCGGTCAGTTTAAGAGCGATAAAGAGAAGAGCCCGCAGGCTGCAAAAACCGATGCCGGAGTTGGAACCGGAGTGTTTATCCATAGTGTGCCTCCTGAAAATGGGCATGAAAAAACCACGGTGCGCGTGCATCGTGGTTCAATGAATGAACAAGATTAAATACGACCCTGCTCTTTTAATTTTGCAACTTCCTCAGGTGTCAATTTCCGAAATTTGACAGGCTCTTTTGCCCATGCTTCCTGGCGCTCCTGCCAGGCAAGCTCGCCTTCCGTCATATGTTTGCTATCTTTCATATGTTTGCTATCTTTCATGGTAAAGTCACCTCCAACACAACTTCTTTTTCTTTTAATAATAATACTCTATACAAGGTGTCTTTGTCAAATAAAAGTTCTCGTTGCTCCTTGAATTTGCTCAACGGTTCAACATATCCAGCCAGAGAACCCGACCTCGCACAAATTGTAATACGAAAGTCTTTTTTCAAAGAGCCGCTTTTCACTACGGATGTGCTGTAAAATTGTCCGGGGCAAACAATATCTCCGACATGCATCCCGTCGAAAGGATTGAATTCCATTGCCCGATAACACAAAACATCATGCTCCAAGGGACTGCGTTTTAATGCATCAGAGATTCGCTCAGCGTACATGCGCAGATGGGCATCTTCTTCGGAATCGCCGCGCAGCATTCGGTTGATGCGTTCAAAAAAACGGTTCGGTCTCTGATCTCCGGGGTTATATGTATATTTTTTTTGTATAGCGTCTTGTTCGACCGCAGAGAGCTTATCAATCCACGGCTGGGCCTCTTTACGGAGAACATCGACCACCTGATTTTCAGGGAGCGGATTAAAGTTTGAGATTTTTGGTAAGGCATTCTTCACGGCATACGCCGCCCTTTTCTGTGCGTTGATGCGTTCCTTGTTGGCCGCATAATTCACCCGCCGCATCTTGTTGATGTCTCCGCCTGCATCCCGGTACTGTTTCAGGTACTTGTCCGGGTCATACCCGGCCACGGTGGCGTTGTAGTCGAACCGGATGGCAAACTCACAGTCACAGTTGGCGTGGATGTGGTCGGCGTGGCCGCCTTTCAGCACTTTGCTGCTGGCTTTCTGCCAGCCGTTGGACGCCAGCATAATGCAGAACGGGCAGGTATCCCCGTGGGGCACCCAGGCCCACTCCGCCCCATCGCGGACGGCGTTTTTCAGGGTGGTATCCGCCCCGGCACGCTTCACAAGACGGCTGACGCCGTTTGGCAGGTTGGCGGGGTTCTGATTCTTGGTGGCGTTCACCATGCGGGCCACCTCGCCGTAGTCTGCCGGTGCGGCAGGTTCGGCGGCGGGCACCCGGCGTTGGCCGCTTCGGCCAGTGCATCATACATCTGGCAGGCCAGCTCGGCGCTGCCCTCACCGTATTTTTTTGTCACCAGCGCGGCGGCGTAAGTAATCAGCGCATCGGCATCCCCGGTGCCGTGGGTGTCGATGTACTGCCGCATCAGCTGCCCGGCTTTCCGGTTCAGGCGGGACAGCCGGGTGATGTACTCATTCCAGGCGTTGGCTGTTATCTGCATCGTCTTCCATCTCCATCAGCACCTGTTGGCCCCGCACCCGCTGTTCCTGCGCCTTAATGCGGCGGATATCGGCCTGGTCAAAGCCGATCATCTCCAAAAACGTGTCGGTGGCGGCAAACTCCTGCCGGGCGGAAGCAATCTTGATGGCGGCATCCGCGGTCACGGCCACACTGGGCATGGCGGGGTTCCGAAAGTGGGCCATCACGTCCCGCTCTTCCTCGGTCAGCTCATCCAGCGTTACTTTGCGGGCAATGGCCTGGGCCATCCGGGCAATGGTGCGCAGCGCGTCGCCGTTGCCGGTGTTCAGCTGCTGGGCCAGCAATACAAGGGTCTGGCTCTGGGCCAGAATGGCATCGCTGCTGGTGGGGTTGGCGTCGTTCACCACACCCACATCGGTTACGGTCAGGCCGGTGGCAGCGGCAAACTGGGTGGCCGTCATCCGCATCTTTTCAACGTGCGGCGAAAGGCTGCCCTGTGCCAGCTGGCCGAACGCGGGTTTTTCGCCGGTGTCGGGGTTGGTCGTGGCCGCGATGATCGCACCAACGTACTGCCGGAACTTGTCCGATACGATGGTATCGTACTGCTCATCCGTCACGCCAAGGATGTATTTCTGCGGCGTGGTGTCAAACTCCAGCGCAATGGCGGCGTTGGCCACAACCCGCACGTAATCGTCGATCAGGGAGCGGATGGGCTGTTTCAGCCGGGAGCGGCCAAACGGCTTGCTGCTGGTGGCGTTCCAGATCAGTGGCTCCATCAGCGGGCGGCCCATCTTATTGGGATGCCGTTCTGCTGTCCAGACGGTCCCTTCACGGGTCAGTACGATCAGGGCGGTGTCGGTATACAGGTTGACGATGGACGGAGTCCATTTCCCTTCGTCCTTTTCGTCCTTCATGGTGTCGATGATGGCAAGGCCGCAGTCGATCCGGCCTTTCTCGCCGCTCCACAGGGCAGCGGCCGCAGCAGGGAGTGGAACCGGATCCGGCAGCCGATCGCATCGTCAGCCGAAAGCGTGGCAAACACGCAGCCGTATTTCAGCTCATCGCGGCAGGCTTTGGCGTATTCGGCCACAAGGCGGTTATCCGCCACCAGCCGGGCAAGGCTGTCCAGACTGCCGCCAGTGCCCACAAAGCCGTCAAACATACTGCGGGCGGCCAGTACGTCCACCGCTTTCTGACCCCAGCTGCACCCAACCTCCAGCCCGCGCAGACCAAGCGGCAGGGCAATACCAAGATTGACGTCCCGCAGGGTCACATGGCCCTCATAGTATTTGTCTTTGATGGCGTTGCGGCTCTGGTGATAGGTGTATGCCTCGGCCAGGTCGCTGAGTTGCTGCTGTTCCGCGGCGGTCAGCCCGGCCACAATACCAAAATTCAGGGTAGTCGTCATGGTTCTCCTTTATCCAATGCGCATTTTGCGTGTCGGGTCGCGTTTGCAGGTTTTTGCGCCCCACAGTGCCAGGGCGCAGGCTTCCAGCGGCAGGCTGTTGTCGCCGCCAAAGCCATACCCGCCGCCGATGGGGGCGTTTGATGCTGGTGATGGCACTTTCGTTCAGGGCTTGCTGCGGCTTGTACCAGGTCAGGCCGCGCTCGTTCACGGTGGTGACAAGCAGCCCCACCGAGGCAATCACATCCCTGGCAGAGGGGCGGAGCACGGCGCTTTTGGCTTTCCAGGTGGGGCGGATGCGCTCCACCAGCACGTCCACCCCGTTGCGGCCATCAATCACCACACAGCTTGCGCGGTCATAGCGTTCGTTCAGCCAGTCCACCAGCCAGGCCAGGCCGCGGCCGGTGGGCTGCTGTTCAATCAGCGAGACGCGGGCCGGGCCGTCCTTGGGGATCACCGCGCCGCACAGGCAGACGGCGCTGCCGTCCACCGCAAACTTGACGCCGTAAGCGGTTTTGCCGTCTGGCTTTTCGGCCTCGCTGGCACAGGCTTCCCAGGCCCGGGCATCCAGCGCCTTGTCGCTCTGCTCCGTCAGAATGGGGCTCCACCAGCCCAGGCGTTCTCTGGCAAATCCGTCGGTGCTCATGCTCCGGCACTCCTCCGCCGCAAACTCCTCGCTGAGCCGGATGCCCATGGCCGGGTTAGTCTGATACCAGACCGCGTGATTTTCGAGATCGATCTTGTCAACCTGCTCTCCCTCCACTGACCATTCGTGCCAGGCATCGTGCGCGCCCGGTGCGTCAAGACAGGCTGTCCGGCGGCGGCGGAATACATCGCCGGGACAGCCCGGATAAGGCGGGGTTCCGGTATAGATCAGCTGCCGGGTGCCGGTGGCCGATGCGGCCAGCGTGGCCATGATGGCCTCCACCTGGTCGTCCGTCAGCTCCTGTGCCTCGTCATAGACCACCAGCGAGATGCCGTCAAAGCCGCGGGCCGCCTGCCGGGATCGGGCCGAAAACTCAATGCTCCCGCCGTTCAGAAGCTCGATGCACTCCTCGCCGTTGGTGTAGCGGATGTTTTTCACCAGTTCCAGCACCTCCGGGTGCCGCTTGTCGGTAAACATCCGGACCAGCCGGTTAAAGCTCTTTTTCGCCGTGCGCACCTGATGGGCGGTGTGCAGGATCTTCTCACCGTTGATGACCATTCCGAAAAACTCCCGCCCCTCCAGGCACACGTTTTTCCCGTTCTGCCGGGGCACGGCCAGCCCTGCGGAGGTCACGGTGTACCGCCCGGATGCATCCCGACCCAGCCAACAGTCCAGCACCAGCTGCTGCCATTCATCCAGCGCATTGCCGTAGGCGGCCATCAGCGCTGCGGCGTCCGCACCGTCGGTCGTAACGCGCTCCGGCTCGATGCGGTATCTTGGAATCTGTGCGCCGGTCATGCGTCCTGTTTTCTCCGATTCTGCACCAGAGTGAGTACGCTTGTCGGCTTAATGTCGGATATGTGCTCTGGCGGCACCTCAACAGGTAGGAGCTTAATCAGCATATCCAATCCAGACAGGTACGTTTTCCACAATGCCTCATAAGCCCGGAAGGCCGGGTTCTCTCTCACGCCCGACTGCCCACCGCCGTTGTCATATTCCACCGTGATGCCTTCCTCACCGATGGCTTCCCTGGCATCGTCCAGCTTGGATTTCATCCACGAAACATTCAAAATCACCGGGTCAAGCGACTTGATTTTTCGTCATTCAATCCGTTTTTGGCCAAAAATTTAGCCAGTTTTCTGCGCTCTGCGGCAGACCTTTTCGCGATCTCCGCGCGCGCGCGATTAGAAGTATCTGCTGCCACTTTTTGCTTCTCCTTCCTGTTTTGATACCACCCCCATCAAATTGTTTTTGCGGGGGTAAATCGGCGCTGGACGGCAGGGGGCGCCCGCCGGCCGGGCGGGGGACCCTCCCACCCCTCACCAGCTGCCGTCTGCAGGAGGCCTTTGTGTGCGGGTGTGCTGCGCAGAATTGGGTTTTGCGGGCGAAAGCTTGCAGCCTTTCTGCGCGTTGCACCAGTAATGCGCGGCCTGTAAGTTGTCCCAATCTTCAGCCGCAGCCCGCGGGGAAGCGTACCCGAACTCGCGCCAGCGGGCAACGGGGCGTATCTCATCCACCACAAAGCTGAGCGGGTGCGCGGCATCGGACGGTTCGTCGTAATGGATCGGGCCAAGGCGTCCGCCGCAGATTCCGCACGGCGCGCCCATGGCTTTCAGCCGGGCCCGGTGCTTTCTGCGCAGGGCTCCGTTGGCATACCGGGGGTTAGTCATGAGGGTTGCCTTCCTGCAGCAGCTTACGCCGGGGCCTTTTCAGTGGCCGCTGGTAAGTCCAACATCCGCCGGGACCAAGTTTATATTTTGGGCGTTTACACTGCGTAGGATTTACGCAACGCGGTAGGGAACCGATCACCCGTTCGCTGTTGCACATATGCCAAATGCAGTGCGTGCAGGGGATTTCAGCTTTTTGTCTGCCATGGCTCACCCTCCAAAACAAAAGAGGGCAGCCGGTGGGCTGTCCTCTCAATATTCTATGATATCAATTCTAGCACTAAAAAATCTTGCACAGTATCAACTTTTAGCCAATTCCTACGCGTTGCGCAACATTTTCCAAATATTTGCGGCGGCGGCGATAGAATTCTATCCGGCTAATTCCCGGCACTTCCAAGCGCTCGTATGTCCAGGTGCGGCAGGCCTTGCAGTTGAGTGCAATAGCCTTTTGCAGCGCGGCCCGTACCGTGGCGCTCTGGATGTCCGCCCCGATCTCATCCGCGGCGGCATCGATGGCCCGCATGATCTGCACATCCCGCTGTGTCTCAAGCTGCTGGATCGCCTCGGCCTTGTCGGCGGTGATGTCGTTGGAATTCCCGCCGGCGTGCGGCAGGTACACACGCACGGGCGCGCCGCAGCTGGTTGTGGTATCCACAAAATTTGTGCCGCTGCGTAGGATGATCTCATCCACCTGGCGCTTATACTCGGCCTTGCGCCTGGCCTGGCCGCGCACCAGCTGCAGGGCTGCCAATACGATGTCATTCGGCAAGCGTTTGTTTTTCCCCACGTGTGTATACCTCCCTTAATCCGAAATATGGCTGTCTCTGCGTTCAGGTGTCAGGATCTCCGCCATGTGTGTGCGGCATATAAATTTTTGATTCTTCATCATCCACATGCGCGGCAGCTTTCCCAGCGGCTACCCCGGCGGTATAGGCGGTGGCCAGCAGCACGGCCAGAACAGCGCTGCCGATGATCGAAAGCAGGATGTCCATCAGTCACCCCACCTTTCGCCGCGGCTGCCGACCAGGCCGACCCCAGCGCCCAGCATGAAAATGCTCAGCCGCACGCCCGCCTCAAATGCTTCCATCATTTCTGTACATCCTCCGCTTCATCGGCCAAGGCAAGCAGCAGCCTTATGGAGCGCTGTCTGGAATTTTTCCGCCTTTTCGGTCAGGCCACCCTGCTGCAAAGTATCAACTAGGTCAAATATTTTTCCGGCGGTGTCCTGCAACTGGTCAAACAGCAAGCCGAAGCGCACCGCGGATTCATCCGCGACCATGTTCAGCCGGGCAGCGGTTTCTTCTGCCTGGTGGCGCGCCTGATCCAGTTCTTTAGCGCGTGCCTGTTCAGCCGCCGCAGCAGCACGTTTTGCCTCTTCCAGTTCAGCCCTGGCTTTCTGTGCGGCCTTTATGGCTTCATCGCGCTCTTTCTGGTTCAGCTCGGTCATTTTGGCGTCGGCCCGGCGCTGGCTTTCCATTTCAGCCTTCATTTCGGCGCGAATCTCCGCCCGCAGGGCATCCATATCCACTTCTTCGGCCTGTACCTCAGCCACCGGCGGCTGATTCTGCAGCAGGCTGAGCTGTTCGGCGTACCCGGCATTTTTGGCCTGCAGCTCTTTGATCTGCGCTTTCAGCTCGGCCACTGTCGTTTCTGTCAGGTTGGTTTCCGCTGTAATCTGCTGCTGCTCCTGCCCACTCAATTGCGCCAGCAAGGCCAGCTTAGTAACGCCTGCGGCCGCGTTTTGCTCTATCAGCTGCGCGGGCAGTTTTTCGGCAATGGCAATGTAGTTATACGCCTGGCGCTGCTTCATGCCCATGGTGGTCAGTGTGTAGGCTTCCAGCGTGTCAAAGCCCAGGGCCTTGTATCCACCGGTATCCCGCATTAGTTTGATTTTGCGGGCCAGATCCAGCAGGCTGGCCGCCGCTGCCTGCGCTGCGGCCATGATCTCATAATGCAGGCGCAGAGCGGCAGATTCTTCCGCCGTAGCGGCGGCACCCACAAACGTCATCTGTTCGCTATCGTATTTCATTTTTTCGGTTCCTCCTCAACTTTTGATGCCTCTTTTTCGCGATGTATCACAAAAACAACCTCGTTGGCATTGTATATATCAACCGCCTGGCTGCCGTTTGTTATGACTATTACAGCATTGGGAATGGCCTTCCATTCTGCCGTCGGCGGCGAACGCTTGCTGGCATTGCCACCCCACCCGCTCGTACTGTATTGTTTCGCTCATTCGGTCGCCGGGCGGTGCGCAGTCTTTGGGCCAGCGCACTGCCGTCCCTCAAGTTCAGTGCAGCCGGCCACGGCAGCCATGCGCCAATAATCCTCAAGCCCGCGTAGATTCTGCTCTTGGCGCTCTATATGATTATAATTCGGTCCGCATCATCGGCAGTTTTTTCGCGCAAAATCCGGCGCGTGTCGTATGCTCCGATGGCTTTCATCGCGGCGCAAAGGTCGCGGAAGCTCCGCATGGCAGCGTATCCAGCTCTTTCCACGTTCTCAGACAGTCAACTCCCAGACCGTACTCTCTGTTCGCAATTCTTGCTTTGTCATACCTAGCATTTGGGCAGGGCGTTTTCTTTTCCAGCCCACCCACAGTTTTGGAGCCGCTGTTTGCGGGGCAAGTCCGGTATAGTAGCATTTCACCGTTGTTCCATCGCCCATCCCAGCCCTGCGGTTACCAGTTTTCGCGATGTATCACAAAAACAACCTCGTTGGCATTGTATATATCAACCGCCTGGCTGCCGTTTGTTATGACTATTACAGCATTGGGAATGGCCTTCCATTCTGCCGTCGCGGGGTGGGTACTCTGGTCGCTGGCAGCGGCTTGCCCGCTCTCCGGCAGGCCAAAATGCACGCGCAGGATACCCGGCACGGCCGGGCCGGGGCAGCAGGCAGAACCGCCGCTTTTGTGCTTGTTGGCATAGTCGTGGATCGCTTTCTCGCAGGTTTTCAGATCATGCGTGCCGGCTTCAAGATCTGCCACAATCACTTTGGCCTCCTCTTCGTTCATGCTCTGGATCGTGGCCTTCAAATCCTCGGCCACGCACCACAGCAGGCTGCCGCTTTTCTCTTTTTGCTGCATGGCCGCAGCCATTTCCAGCGCTTTTTGTTTGTTTTCCATTTGCGTTTACTCCCTATTGTTTTATTTTATCCCGCCGGGGCGGGGGATAACGTTGTATTACCTGCGTTTCCGGCGCAGCTTGATGTATAGCCGCCATTCGGCCCGCTCCTCGTTATAGCTTGGCACAGCCCCCAAAAACCTGTAACCGGGTAGCGCCGCTCCCAATAATCAGCATCGTCCACGCGCATGGTGCAGGCATCGGCCAGCTTGCGCGGGGTCCAGTGGGTATCATTGGGGCGGGGATAGGTGGGCCGCTTTAGGCCGCGGCTGGCGTGCCAGCTTTTGCGGCGGCGGGGGGGTATTTCAGCATGTACTTTGGCCAGCCCTTCCAGGCTGTCGTGTTCCGGCTGCAGGCGGTCAGCGTTCACGGTGCCCAGCGGTTCCCGGCTGCGGCCGGTGCACCACAGATCTTCCAGCGCATCACGCAGGGCGGCGCGGTGGGCGGCGGTCAGGCCGTCGACCTGCAGCACCATGTGGTGGTGGTATCGCACCTCTTTCAGGCCGTTGGCGGGGTCGGCTTCCTGGTTCTCCGTCACGCACACCCACTTGATGGGTGTTGCGTCCTGCCAGTTCTGCCGGGCCAGCCAGCGGCGCACCCGTTTCAGGTAGTTGTACACGTCCTTCCAGGCGGCTTCATCGTCATCCGGCAGCCACGTGTCTTCATAGGTCAGGGTCAGCGCAAAACCGCGCTGGTCAAAGTTGGTGTTCAGCAGCTGTACCAGCAGCCGCGCCGACCGTTCCCGGTTGCGCTTTTGCTGGGCAAGGCTGCTGGCAAATTGCTTTTTGTCGCGGGGGCCTGCCCGGTGTTCCCGCTCTGTGATCCAGCAAAAATCTACCTCGGCATAGCTATCACCGCAGATTGTTTTCTGCTCACGGATGTATTGCTTTCTGGTAGTTTTCATGCCGCTCACTTCTTTTCTTTCTTTGGGGGACCATCAGTACTTCCTGATTGCTCGGCCGCGCCACGGTTTCACCGTACAACCATTCCCGCGCTGCTCGGAAAACTTTTTCAGCCTCCCACGGCTGCGGCAGCCCCATCGTTCCCATGATCAGCTTGATGCACTTTTTCCTTGTCATTGATTCCATCCTTTCTGTTTTACTGTTGGCCGCCAACCCGCCGGGGTGCAAGTGTCTTTTTAAGGCGGTGGCGGTTTGCGGCATGCTGTCCAGATAGGCAAACTGCTTTTCATAGGCCCGGCGCTTGGCATCCTGGGCACAGTCGGCCTTGTAGCGCTCGCAGTTGGCATGGCAGCCCACGCGGCGGGCAGTGCAGTCCTGACAATTTCGTTTCATTGGTTCAACCCCCATTCTTTGGTGGCGCATCCCGGTGTTGACCCGGGCGGCATGGGCTGCTTGGGCCATGCCGGTGCCGCACACGCGCCATAAAACCCGCCTGCCCAGGCGCACCCGCGGCGCTTGGCAATCCGTACGCAGGGGCCGGGGACCCGGTGGAAATCCGGGGATAACAGGCGGCCGCCGGGCACAGGCCGGGGAGTAGTGGCCGGTGCCGGGCGTTGTGCATTACCTGCACAGTGGTGTTGCCGTACTTGCCCACGCAGCAACTGTGGGAGGATTCAGGGGCCGCCGCGGCCTCGTGCGGCGTTGGCGGCATATATGCCCCGCCGGGCGGGGCTATTGGATGTTGTAATGTTCGGCCAGCTTTTTCAGCACAGCCGGGTGCAGTAGGGACAGTTCAAACCGGGTGCGGCAGGCATCGCCGGGCGGGCTTACCTCGCCCAGCTTGGCCAGGTACTGGTTGTACAGCCAGCCCATCACGGGGTGGGCAATGTTCGTCATGTACCAGGGCGGGCGCTTGGGGTTCTGCTCTGCGGCCTTTGCGGCGCTCCTCAATGATCAGCGGGGCCAGCCGGTCAATCAGGGCTGCGCGTTCCTCCGCCGTCATTGGCGGCCGCCTTTGCCAGGGCGGAATACAGCATCATCATCGTGCAACCGTTCCGCATCCCGCATGGCATTGCGGTAGCCCACATCCCGGCCACTGGTCCAGGTAGCCAGCAGCCCCAGGGCCACAACCCCGGCAGTAATAAGATAGCAGATCATTATTTCAGCACTTCCTTCACATCGTCCAGCAGATCGGCTGGTATCATCCCGGCCTGCATCATGTGGTGCAGGCTTTCCCGGTAAGCGTGCAGGCGGCCTGCCAGCTCTGTCGCCTGGCAGATCAGCATGCCACGCGTGCCGGGGTTGTGTACGCCGTTGGTGCTGCGCAGTATAATGCAGTAGGTTTTGCGGGCGGCAGCGGTGTTTCCACCAGCCAGGCCACGGCCTCCCGCGGCGTCATTGGTGCGTCCATGGCTTTTCACCCTCCCGTGTTCGGCATCTGCGCGGACAAAACGCCGCCGCGCAGCGCTCGCAGAATTTTTTCGTTGTTGACCGCCGGGCTTTTGCACTCAAATGCAAGCCCCAGCTGCGGCGCAAGGTATTCCGGGCAGGCCAGTGCAGGTAGCTGGCGGCGGCCATCCTGGCGGTGCAGCGGCGCAGGCCCCGCAGGGTGTTGTCCACGCAGCCAACCTTGACGATCCGCTCTTCCTCTTCCAGTTCCTGCAGCCATTCCAGCACCGTCATGGCTGCACCGC